>BNJU01004151.1_pt1 | contig 119493 bp, 165 predicted proteins | sample 8539281 | NCBI WGS metagenome assembly BNJU01 (sample SAMD00202456, study PRJDB9452) | human saliva metagenome | isolation source: human saliva | place: Japan | reverse complement strand
TTAACTCCCTTGCCTTCTATACTGACCTTTTTCTTCACGTACACAACCTCTTGACTTTATAAATTTTTGATTTAAATTTTACAATTTCATCTCCATCCCAGGTAAGTACAAGCCTGTCGTCCTTTTTGTTACCTCCGCTATAACCGTAGCTTCAAGGTTTTCCCCTTCCGATTCTCTTTTTAAAAATGCTTCCCAATGCAACCTGTCGATAGCTAACACAAGCCTTTCTGAAGAATCTGAAAGTACAAGCTCATACCTTCTATCGTATCGTTTACTGCAGGCACCATGTTTAAGTTCACCCTGGCGCCACTTACAAGTTCGCTGATTGCTACTGCAATGCCTCCTATGCCACAATTTCTACATTTTTACGAGTTGAGTCACCCTGTCATAGCTGAATAATTTCTGTATACTCCTTGCTGTCATTGGATTTGTATAATAGGTATTATTTTCATTCGAGCGGTCCGTTTTTGCGCCCAGTAGCACTATTATCTCCCGCCGCAGGTTCCTTTTTCACTACATTTTCAACAGGAGCGGCCCTGATACGGTCGCTTTGCAGACTACGCTACCCTTTGGCGTAATCTGTGCTACATGCTTGTTCTACCAATCCTGTAGGTACTCCCCATTCCCTCAGCATAGAAGCTGAATCCGTCTGCGAGTTTCAACGGCCAACTTTCTCTTTGCGAGTTTATCCCTACCCTTGTTGAAATTATCTGCGCAAGAAAGCCTCATACATTGATGAACATAGCTCCGTACAGCAATCGAGCCTCTGATAGCCTCTCCTAAATTCAAAGCGGAAGTTCTGAAAGCGTCAGTTTCGAGCAAATGCGTGCACGCCTTACTCTTAAGCATGAGCAACCAGTCTTCATTCCTGCCGTCTACCTCGCATTTTATGCGAAGACTGCAAGCATTATCCTTCTCCTTTTTCATCTACAATGAGCTCATTTTTCACGGTCTTGAATTCGCTCAGCCGATATTTTCGCAATATCCATAAGAGAAATATCGGTGGTTTCTTCACTTCCTTTATAAAACTTTTTCTGCAATCCAAGTAATCATCATAGATCTTCTTTACTTCTTTTGAATATGACGACTTGTCAAAATTGATATCGCCTATTTTTGCATTAAATGCGGATCTTCTGCCAAGACCTGCCCAACAAGCATTGAGCATCTTCATCTCCGCCGATGTAGGCTCTCTGTCTTCATTATTTTTAAATTCATCTTGAATTAGTTTTATATCTGAAACGCTTAAATCCAGACCTTCGTCAGCTATGAACTTCTCTGTTCTCTTTTTATCAAAAATTTCGAAATCCCTTATATTCTTTGTAGAATCAGTGTCTCCCGCAGCCGATGCAAATAAATCTTCCTTATCCGGATTTTATCAAAGCAGACCTCTTTTTGGATTTGCCATGTAATCTACTATCTTTGACATATCATCAGCATTTACATCACCTGCAATCGCAATGATCGTAGCTGTTCTAACATTCGGCTTTATGCCTTTTCTGGATAATTTTATACATTGCTTGGCAAGATCCGCTCTTCTATCGTATCTTCCCTTTACGCTTGAATACGCAAAACAGGTATAACCTTCCAACAAGGCATCGATATTTTCGTCGTAATATAAATTTTCGCAGGTGGGATCTGCAAACACGTAATAAGAAAGACTCTTCGCAGTGGATACGTCGAGTCCTGTGATCACATACATATGAGATATCTTACTTCTTTTACTCCCTCTATTCCAAGAGTATTTTTAAATTCCTGTGCTAACGTCTGCGCCTTATTGTCAAACCCCTTTTTTCTCTCCACCAGAATTTTCATCTGTTCTCCCTTTATGCATTCTGACAACGCTCAATCATATAAAAATTCTACCATTTTATATGTTGCAAAATCAAGATTTCACGCCTCGATTATTCATCTTTAACTCTCTTTGAATATTGCGCTTTGCATCCTTTTTCGCAATGCTTTCACGCTTATCATATATTTTTACCTCTACAAAGTCCAAGCTCTACCTTGGCAATTCCCGATTTAGTAATATAGACCTTGAGAGGAATCAACGTATATCCCTTTTGCGTGAGCGAGCCCATGATCTTTCTTATCTCCTGCCTGTGAAGAAGCAACTTACGGTTCCTTAACGGCGGCGAATTGAACTGATTGCCTTGCTCATACGGGCTTATATGCACCCCGAAGAGTATGCACTCACCATCTTCTATCCGTGCATAACCTTCCTTGATGTTTATATTACCCTTTCTTATGGACTTTATTTCAGTACCTGTAAGCACTATCCCCGCTTCATACCTCTTATCCACAAAATACTCGTGCAGAGCCTTTCTGTTGTTTGCAATTATATGTCCGTTATCCTGCTTGGTTTTTTTACCTTTCTTCGCCATCAGCGTTTCCCTCTTAGAATTTTTTGAAATATTTAAACGGAAAAATCCTGAGCACCGCCTTACCATAAACCTTGTCCATAGAGACGAGTCCTACATCCGTCGATCTGCTGTCTGCACTGTTGTACCTGTTGTCACCGAGAACGAAGAGTTTGCCCTTAGGGATTTTCAATTTATTTACTTCCACCTGCCCGTTGCCGTTCGTCTCTGTAGCCTTATCCAAGGTATAGCTTTGATCTATTTCCTTACCGTTTCTATACACCTTCTTATTTTTAATCGTAATTTCATCACCCGAAGCCCTATTATTCGCTTTTATATAGTATTTTTGTTATCGAAATTCAATAGCGATCCTGTGGTATCAGACATTTCTCCGGAATCAAAAACCACTATATCCTCATGTTTAAATTCGTTGAAAACATATGCCTGTTTGCTCAAAAGCAGGTAATCACCGTCTTAGCAATGTCGGTAGCATCGAAGTTTGTCTTACTATCGTGGTTTTCACAAATGTTATACCTATGAGAATGGTCATAACTATTACTATTAGGTATGAAACAACTGTACTTACCGTGCCGTTTTCTCTTCATAATTTTCCATAACTGCTATCTTACGTTCCTTTCACCATATTCTTCCAACAATTTTTGCTTTAGTTCCCAAAGCTTTTTCGATAAGTCTACAAAGTAATCCTGCGGATTTTCAAATCTGGTAACTTCGTCCCAAAGCGTATCAAGCTGTTCCTGCAGTATTTACGTGTACTTTCTATATCCTTGGATTCATACACGCATCTTCCTTTTATAAATATAGGCTTTAAAAGCTCAGTAGCCGTAAAACTCTCAACGACCTTCTTCTTCCATATGGCTCTCGGATCGAATATGGTGTACGGCTTGGAATCGTCTATTACTTCATCCGCAAGGGTTATGACATCCGCTATCGCCTTACCGCTGTTGTTATCAAACAGCCTGTACACCTTTTTGAATCCGGGATCTGTTATCTTGTCTAAATTTTCACTCACCTTTAAGGTAGGAACCGCCGTACCGTTTCGCATAATTGTAGAAAGCTTATACACTCCACCAAACACAGGATCCGGTTTTGAAGTTATAAGCTTTTCCCCCACACCGAACGAATCGATCTGTGCACCCTGAAGAAGTACATCCCTTATTATGTATTCATCCATGGAATTGGAAACTACAATTTTGCAGTCCTCATGTCCTGCATTATCGAGCATCTTCCTTGCACACCTTGTAAGATAGGTGACGTCTCCGCTATCTATTCTTATTCCTTTGTTTATAGGCTTATATTCATCAAAAACTTTTATGGCATTGGGAACACCCGATTTTAGCACATTGTACGTATCTACGAGCAATACCGCATTGTCGGGATAACTTTGTGCATATGCCTTAAAGGCTTCGTATTCGTTTTCAAAGCTCTGAACCCAGCTATGAGCCATGGTCCCCATTGCAGGAACTCTGAATTCCTGATCCGCTATAGTACACGCAGTGCCGGCACAACCTCCGATATAGGTAGACCTCGCCCCGAGTACTGCTGCACTTACGCCCTGTGCTCTTCTCGTACCGAATTCAAATACAGGTCTTCCCTGTGCCGCTCTTACGATTCTATTTGCTTTTGTGGCTATAAGACTTTGATGGTTTATTGTAAGAAGGAGCATGGTCTCTACAAGCTGAGCTTGTATCACAGGTCCTCTCACCACGAGTATCGGTTCTCTTGGAAATATCGGAGTACCTTCAGGTACAGCCCAAACATCGCATTCAAATTTAAAGTTCTTTAGATAATCGAGGAACTTATCATCAAAAATTCCCTTTCCCCTTAAATATTCTATATCCTCATCTGCAAATTCAAGTTCGCTCAGATATTCCACTACCTGCTCTACACCAGCCATTATCGCATAACCGCTGCCTGAGGGTAAATTTCTGAAAAATCAAGTCGAACGTAGCTATATCATCACCCTTGCCCGACAGAAAATATCCGTTCGCCATAGTTATTTCATAAAAGTCTACCAACATCGTAAGATTGGCCTTTTTCATTCTCATAACTCCTCCTAACTGTGATAACTCTCTCTACATTATACTACTTTAAGAGTTGTTGTAAATAGTGACCCGTATATGATTTTGCTTTACTGACTTCAAGCGGCGTTCCCGTCGCTACGATTTCACCGCCGTTAGAACCTCCATCAGGACCAAGGTCTATTATATGGTCCGCTCTTTTAATAACATCCAGGTTATGCTCTATAACCACTACGGTATTACCTGTATCCGTAAGCCTTTCAAGCACGGCTATGAGCTTATCGACATCTGCAAAGTGAAGCCCTGTGGTAGGTTCATCCAGAATGTACAGCGTCCTTCCCGTGCTCTTCTTTGCAAGTTCACTCGCAAGCTTTATTCTCTGAGCTTCTCCTCCCGAAAGCTGAGTGGATGGCTGCCCCAGCCTTATGTATCCCAGGCCGACATCTGAAATTGTATCGAGTATCCTCTTTATCGTAGGGATGTTTTCAAAAAACACCTTGGCTTCATCAACGCTCATATCGAGCACATCGAAGATCGATTTATCCTTGTATTTCACTTTAAGAGTTTCTTGGTTGTAACGCATCCCCCCGCAAACGTCGCACGGTACATATACATCCGGAAGAAAGTGCATCTCGATCTTTTATGATTCCATCACCCTTGCAGGCTTCACACCTTCCGCCCTGAAGATTGAAGCTGAAGCGTCTTTTGCTGAATCCTCGTATTTTAGCCTCTTTGAGTCCCGCAAAAAGATCCCTTATCGGTGTAAACACTCCTGTATAGGTCGCAGGGTTTGACCTTGGAGTTCTTCCTATCGGCGACTGATCTATGTCGACTATCTTGTCTATATGCTCTATTCCCTTGATGCTCTTGTGTTTTCCTACTTCATGTGTACTGCCGTGCAAAATGTTCGAAGCGCCCTTATGAAGTATCTGATTCGCAAGCGTGCTCTTTCCCGAGCCTGACACCCCCGTTACACAAACTAATTTCCCCAACGGAATGTCTACATTTATATTTTTAAGGTTGTTTTTCCGCCGCTCCTCTTTTATGGTTATTTTTTTACCGTTTCCCTTTCTGTATTGGAGTTTGGATGAAATCTTTTTAGCACCGCTTAAATACTGTCCTGTAACCGAATCCTTCACCTTTTTTATGGCTTCTACATCTCCCGAAGCAACCAGCTCACCTCCATGTACACCGGCTCCGGGACCCATGTCTACGATGTGATCGGCCGCATACATGGTTTCTTCATCATGCTCCACCACTATCAAGGTATTTCCAATATCCGTCAAGTGCCTAAGCGTATCTAAAAGCTTAAGGTTATCCTTTTGGTGCAGTCCTATACTCGGTTCGTCAAGCACATACAGTACTCCGACAAGCCCCGATCCTATCTGCGTTGCAAGCCTTATCCTCTGAGCCTCTCCGCCTGAAAGCGTACCCGCAGCCCTTGATAGCGTAAGGTAATCAAGCCCCACATCCACGAGAAACTGCAGCCTCGTCCTTATCTGTTTTATTATTTCCTTAGCTATCAGTTCATCCTTGCCTTCAAGACTTAACTTTTCTATAAAGCCAAGGGCATCTACAGCGGACATCTCCGTAAATTCATGGATATTTATACCTCCCACCTTGACGGCGAGCACTTCCTTTTTCAGGCGTTTTCCGTCGCAATCGCTACATACGGTTTCATGCATGTACTTTCCCATTTTATCCTTGAAAAAATCGGATTTTGCGTTCATATAACGCCTTTCAAGATTATTTATAAGGCCTTCGAAAGGATGTTTCTTGCTGTAGACATTTCCCGATAGACTCCTATATTCATAGGAGAGATCCCTCTTGCCGGTACCGTAAAGAAGCTCCTGCTTAAACTTTGCGGGAAGGTCTTTATATGGGGTGCTCATGGATTTCGTGGTAGTCTGGAGTTCCTCCACCATCTTCTATAGATCCCCGAATATTCTATGAAATGATAGATGGTGGATAAGGCTCCGTTACTTAGGCTGAGCGATTCGTCCTTGATTATGAGCTTAGGGATCTATATGCTGTATGTGTCCTATGCCTTTACACGTTTCACAGGCGCCCTGAGGACTGTTAAATGAAAATATTCTAGGTTCGAGCTCCGTTATGCCGCTACCGTGCTCACTGCAGGAAAACTTCGTGTTGTAACTCTCGCAGATTTCACCGTCTTTTCCTGAATATGGAGCCGTTACTTCACCCTCTCCTTCCTTTATTGCAAGCTCGACAGCTTCGGAGAGTCTCGGTCTTATATCGGCGTTTATCTTAATTCTGTCTATGACAATGTCTATGCTGTGTTTGTAATTTTATTCTAAAGATATCTCATCGTCTGCGAGGTTCTTAATTTCACCATCCACCCGTACTCTCGTATATCCGTCTGCGGCTATCCTCTCAAGAATCTTATCGTGCCTTCCCTTCCTGGCCTTTACAACCGGCGCTAAAATCTGCACCTTGTCGCCTTTATCGCTATTAAGTATCTTGTTGACTATTTGATCAAGATCCATGGGTACGATTTCTTTACCGCAAACCGGACAATGTGGCACGCCTACCCTTGCAAACAACAATCTTAAGTAATCGTAGATTTCAGTCACCGTTCCAACTGTTGATCTCGGGTTATTATGCGTTGATTTCTGATCTATGGCTATGGCAGGAGAAAGCCCTGTAATCATCTCTACGTCCGCCTTTTCCATTCTTCCTAAAAACTGCCTTGCATAGGATGACAGGCTTTCCATATATCGTCTTTGCCCTTCCGCATAGATGGTATCGAATGCAAGCGATGATTTACCGCTCCCTGAGAGCCCCGTAAGTACCACGAATTTATCACGAGGTATGGTCACATCTATTCCCTTGAGATTATTCTCCCTTGCATTTTTTATCACTATTTCCTTATCCATAGATTCTCCTTCTATAACCTCGCCCTATATTCAAAAAGGATCTCTCTAAGCTCCGCCGCCCTTTCAAATTGAAGGTCTTTCGCCGCCTGTTTCATCTCTTTTTCTATCTTTTTGGTAAAATCCGAAAGCTCCTTTTTAGACATCTCCTGAGGCTTTTTAAGCTCCTCTTCCTCCACTTCGATTGTAGCCTCTATCGATTCTCTTATATCCTTTTGTATGCTCTTTGGTGTAATGTTATGCTCTTCGTTGTATCTTTGCTGTATCTTTCGTCTCCTTGTCGTTTCATCCATCGCATTCTTCATGGCATTGCTTATTCCGTCTGCATATAATATTACCCTGCCGTTTGCATTTCTTGCCGCACGTCCGATGGTTTGGATAAGTGAAGTTTCCGTCCTCAAAAAGCCTTCTTTATCGGCATCCAAGATCGCAACAACTGAGACTTCAGGAATATCGAGCCCTTCCCTCAAAAGGTTTATACCTATCAGCACGTCGTATTTCCCGAGCCTCAGCTCTCTAATTATTTCCATTCTCTCAATTGCATCGATGTCGGAATGCATATAACATGCCTTGATGTCAGCATCTATGAGGAAGGCACTGAGGCTTTCTGCCATTTTTTTGGTGAGGGTGGTTATGAGCATTCGCTCGCCCCTCTCAGCTACCTTGTTTATTTCGCCTATCAAATCGTCTATCTGCCCTTCTATAGGTCTTACATCTATTTCAGGCTCTAAAAGCCCGGTAGGTCTTATGATTTGCTCGCAGGTGATTCCGCCGCTCTTTTCTTTTTCGTATTCCGCGGGAGTTGCAGATACGTATACTACTTGATTTACAAGTTCTTCGAATTCGCTAAACTTAAGCGGCCTATTATCGAGAGCCGCAGGCGACCTGAACCCGTAATCAACGAGGGTGGTTTTTCTTGACCTGTCCCCTGCATACATCGCCCTTAGCTGCGGAAGCATTACGTGCGATTCATCTATTATCGTAAGGAAGTCATCGGGGAAATAGTCTATCAACGTATATGGTCTTTCTCCTTCCTTGAGCCCGTTTATATATCTGGCATGGTTTTCTATTCCCTTGCAGGTGCCCATTTCGTTTATGAGCTCTATATCGTATCTTGTCCTCTCTTCAAGCCTCTGTGCCTCTAAAAACTTTCCGTTTTCTTTAAACCATTTGAGCCTTTCGCCGAGGTCCTTGCTTATCTGCGTTATAGCTGAGCTAAGTTTATCCGGTGTCGAAATGTAATGCGTTGCAGGATAGATGGCTATGTGCTTTTCGCCTGCCGAGAGTTTTCCCGTTACGCGTTCATCTCCACAGATATCTTCAATTTCATCGCCAAACATCTCTATTCTCACAGGATTTTCGCTACCTGAAGGATATATGTCTATCACATCGCCTCGCACCCTAAAGCTTCCTCTGCTAAAATCTATGTCCGCTCTGTGATATTGAATTTCCACCAGTTTTTTGAGTATTTCATCTCTTGATTTTTCCTCGCCCAGCCTTATGGAGAGCATCTGCGTTTCATAGTCAAAGGGGCTGCCAAGTCCATATATGCAAGATACGCTGGCTACAATTATGACGTCACGCCTTTCAGCAAGTGAAGCGGTAGCGGAATGGCGCAGTTTATCGATTTCAAAGTTCGTAGATGCGTCTTTATCTATGTGGGTATCCGTAGACGGAAATATGCCTCCGGCTGGTAATAATCGTAGTATGAGATAGAAATACTCCACGGCATTTTCAGGAAAAACTCCTTGAATTCGCCGTACAGCTGCCTGCGAGGGTCTGTATTATGGATATTACAAGGGTAGGCTTCTGCGCCTTTTCTATGAGTCCCGCCATGGTGAATGTTTTACCTGAACCAGTAACACCCATAAGCGTTTGGTGACGCTTTCCTTCTTCTATGCCCTTTGCAAGTTTTTCTATAGCCGGTTTTTGATCGCCCATAGGGCTGAATTTTTGAATGTAATTTTGAAAATCCATCGGTTAATCTACCTTTAGGTGAATCCACTATACCTCTTATAGTTATATCCACCTGTTCCACATTGATCGCAGTCATCTTCTCTACTTCATTTTTATAGCCGTCTGTACACATCCGATTCACGGATGAACGATATGCCCTTTCTGAGTACTACCTGAACAGCTATATAAAGTCCTGTGCTCTTTGAGTTTATGTATATTATGTTGATATTACCGGCAGGTTCGTTATCACGAAATGCCTTCTTTATCAGTCTTTCTATTACCCTGTCTGATATTTTGTAATCACCGAGGTAGCTGTAAATCGGTCTTACCACCGCCTTCTCATTTTTTCCGGCAGAACTGTTCTTGCCCTTGATCTTTTTAATAGGGTGCACAAAATATCCCGAAAAATGGTGCTTAAGTTCAAACGTCGGTGCAGGAACGGCATGCTTGCCTTCATTTTTTCGCTGCTTATTGGCCGTGAGCCTTTCTCTTTCCGTCGTTACGTCTTCTATATAAACGTATTCCGAAAAATTCAGGAAGTTTTAGTCGTATTTTTCCACCATACCAACGGGTTGCAATTATCAATATGTGCCGGACGGAGCCGCATTTTTAATGCTTTTTAATGACTTCGATGGCATGTTTATCATAAACAAAGAGAGCAGTTTTTATGGTTCCAATTTTTGTCTTATCCTTCTTAGCTGAATGGCCACTCGCTATCTGCCCTCTAAATATAAATAATCCGTCGTCGATTATCCCGTCAATATCCTTGTCTTTGCATACATCAATAGCCTTAAAGCTTTTGCCTGTACCACTTTTGCCTACAAGTGCTATGAGCCGCATCGCATCACTTAGTTGTGGTCATGCCCACATCCACAGCTGCAGAATGTCCTGATGTCCGTGCTGGCCGTGTTTCCCATGTTTTCCATGATCTCCCTCGGCATCCTCATCCTCCTCATCGGCGATTTCATCAAGCACCTTTGAAAATTCGTCAGACAACTGCTCAAATATTTTTTCATCTTCAATATTGTCAAGCTCAATTTCCGTCTTCTTCTCACTGTGTCCGAAAAAGTAAATTTCTTCTTCCTTGTTAGAGGCAAGTACTATGTAGTCCTTGCCGTCGTCATCAACAATCCCAGTGGCTCACATGCCTCTTCATACCATACCTTCAAACTAAGCGTAATTTCTTCAATCTCTTCAAATATCATTACCCATCTCAACCTCCATTTCATTTCAAAACTCCCATACAGTTTAGCATAATATCGAGTATCCTACAACCTTTTTAAAATGAAAATATAAGTTAACCGCAGTGAGCGCTACAATGGCGCTTTATATGCAAAATTCAAACCAAATACCTTTTGATAAAACAACACATAAAATAAAAGAGGTTTTACCTCTCTTTTAAAAATTGGTGATCCTGCCGGGAATTGAACCCGGGTTACCGCCGTGAAAGGGCGGTGTCTTAACCTCTTGACCACAGGACCATAAACCGGCAACGACCTGCTTTTCCATACAGTCACCCATATAGTATCATCAGCGCAGAGAAACTTAACTACTGTGTTCGGGATGGGAACAGGTGTAACCTTCTCGCTATAGTCACCGGATAGGTGCGGATGCACCCTGAAAACTGAATAGTATCTAAAAACCATTGGTCAAGCGTTCGACCTATTAGTATCGGTCAGCTAAATACATTACTGCACTACACCTCCGACCTATCAACGTGATAGTCTCTCACGGGTCTTACCATTGCTGGAGGAAATCTTATCTTGTGGTTGGCTTCGCACTTAGATGCTTTCAGCGCTTATCCTTTCCATACTTAGCTACCCGGCTATGCCCTTGGCAGAACAACCGGTACACCATAGGTATGTCCATTCCGGTCCTCTCGTACTAGGAACAGCTCCACTCAAATTTCCAACGCCCACAGCGGATGGGGACCGAACTGTCTCCGACGTTCTGAACCCAGCTCGCGTACCTCTTTAATGGGCGAACAGCCCAACCCTTGGGGACCTACTCCAGCCCCAGGATGAGACGAGCTGACATCGAGTGCCAAACACCGCCGTCGATGTGAACTCTTGGGCGGTATCAGCCTGTTATCCCCGGGGTAGCTTTTATCCGTTGAGCGATGGCCCTTCCACTCGGATGCCACCGGATCACTAAGCCCGACTTTCGTCCCTGCTCGACTTGTTGGTCTCGCAGTCAAGCTCCCTTCTGCCTTTGCACTCTATGCGCGATTTCCGTCCGCGCTGAGGGAACCTTTGGGCGCCTCCGTTACTCTTTAGGAGGCGACCGCCCCAGTCAAACTGTCCACCAGACACTGTCCCCGTAGCAGATAATGCTACCGGGTTAGAATTCCAATGCTACAAGGGTGGTATCCCAACAGTGACTCCTCTGAAACTGGCGCTCCAGATTCATAGTCTCCCACCTATCCTGTACGCATAACACCGAAACTCAATATCAAGTTACAGTAAAGCTCCACGGGGTCTTCCCGTCCTGCTGCGGGTAACCGGCATCTTTACCGGTACTACAATTTCACCGAGTCTATTGTTGAGACAGCGCCCAGATCGTTACGCCTTTCGTGCGGGTCAGAACTTACCTGACAAGGAATTTCGCTACCTTAGGACCGTTATAGTTACGGCCGCCGTTTACTGGGGCTTAAGTTCTGTGCTTCGGTTACCCTTACACTTCACCTTAACCTTCCAGCACTGGGCAGGCGTCAGCCCCTATACTTCAGCTTTCGCTTTTGCAGAGACCTGTGTTTTTGCTAAACAGTCGCCTGGGCCTATTCACTGCGACCTACTTGCGTAGGTACCCCTTCTCCCAAAGTTACGGGGTTATTTTGCCGAGTTCCTTAACAATAGTTATCTCGCTGGCCTTAGGATTCTCTCCTCATCTACCTGTGTCGGTTTGCGGTACGGGCACCTTTAGTCTTGCTAGCGGATTTTCTTGACAGCATGAAATCAGTTACTTCCGGTACTTAATTTCCCTCCACATAACGCCTCAGTATTATTGCAGTGGATTTGCCTGCTGCAACTACCTTAACGCTCGTACGTGCTCTACCAACGGCACGCTTAACCTATCCTTCTGTGTCCCCACTTCACTCTTAACGACTATCGGTGGTACAGGAATATCAACCTGTTGTCCATCGCCTATGGCTTTCGCCCTCAGCTTAGGTCCCGACTAACCCTGAGCGGACGAACCTTGCTCAGGAAACCTTAGATTTTCGGCCGACAGGATTCTCACCTGTCTCTCGCTACTCATGCCAACATTCTCACTCCTATGCAGTCCACCATGCCTTACGGCACAACTTCAACCCACAGAGGACGCTCCTCTACCAATTTATTTTAAATTCCCAAGCTTCGGTAATAAGTTTTAGCCCCGTTTATCTTCGGCGCAAAATCACTCGACTAGTGAGCTGTTACGCACTCTTTAAATGTATGGCTGCTTCTAAGCCAACATCCTAGCTGTTTGTGCAACTTCACATCCTTTTCCACTTAACTTATATTTTGGGACCTTAGCTGTAGGTCTGGGCTGTTTCCCTTTCGACTATGAAACTTATCTCACATAGTCTGACTCCCAAGTATAATTATACGGCATTCGGAGTTTGATAGTTTTTGGTAACCGGTGAAGGTCCCGCAAACATTCAGTGCTCTACCTCCGTTAATCTTTTCTTGAGGCTAGCCCTAAAGCTATTTCGAGGAGAACCAGCTATCTCCGAGTTCGATTGGAATTTCACCCCTATCCACACGTCATCCTAACCTTTTTCAACAGATACAGGTTCGGTCCTCCACGAGATTTTACTCTCGCTTCAACCTGCACATGGATAGATCACCCGGTTTCGGGTCTACAGCATGCAACTTCTCGCCCTATTAAGGCTCGCTTTCACTTCGGCTGTTGCGCTTCACGCCTTCACCTTGCTACACACCATAACTCGTTGGCCCGTTCTACAAAAAGTACGAGGTCACTTAGAGGCTACCCTCTTTGCTCCCTCTGCTTGTAAGCATAAGGTTTCAGATTCTATTTCACTCCCCTTCCGGGGTTCTTTTCACCTTTCCCTCACGGTACTGTTCTCTATCGGTCACTAGGTAGTATTTAGCCTTAGGAGGTGGTCCTCCCATACTTCAGACAGGGTTTCACGTGTCCCGCCCTACTCTGGTGCCACCCTGAAAACTTAGCATTTCGCCTACGGGGATTTCACCCTCTTCGTCTTGCCTTTCCAGACAATTTGACTATGCTTCATTCTCGTTTTGGTGGTCCACAACCCCACAGCTTCTGTGGTTTGGGCTCTTTCCATTTCGCTCGCCGCTACTTTGAAAATCGATTTTTCTTTCTCTTCCTCCGGTTACTTAGATGTTTCAGTTCTCCGGGTTACCTTCTCTATGACTATATATTCATCATAGGATAATTATGCATTACCATAATTGAGTTCCCTCATTCGGAAATCTACGGGTTATTGGCTATTTGCGCCTTACCGTAGCTTATCGCAGCTTATCACGTCCTTCTTCGGCTCCTAGTGCCAAGGCATTCGCCCTATGCTCTTTATCGCTTGACCTTTAGTTGCCTACCTATAGCGTTAGGTAGGTCTTTTCTGGTTTTTTCTCGGTTGAAATCTCTCAGCAGTTATTTGATAACTTGCTTTTCTCGATTTCTCTCTTCTTAAGATTACTTTCGTAATCTCCTGTGATACGTATTCAGTTTTCAATATGCATCCTAGGCTTTTTATTTGCCTTCCTCTAAACGGGTTTTTCTGCTCCGTTCAGCTCGCTCTCGCGTCTTTTACCACTTCCGTGGTTGGTGGGCTTGGGAGGACTCGAACCTCCGACCTCACGCTTATCAGGCGTGCGCTCTAACCACCTGAGCTACAAGCCCATAAACAACAGAGAAACTAAGATAGTGTAGAGAATATGTCTCCCTAGAAAGGAGGTGATCCAGCCGCACCTTCCGATACGGCTACCTTGTTACGACTTCACCCCAGTCATTGATTTCGCCTTAGGTAATCTATTGTCGACCAACTTCGGGCGCCCCCAACTTCCATGGTGTGACGGGCGGTGTGTACAAGACCCGGGAACGCATTCACCGCAGCATTCTGATCTGCGATTACTAGCAACTCCGACTTCATGCAGGCGAGTTGCAGCCTGCAATCCGAACTGGGACCGGTTTTTAAGATTTGCTCCCCCTTGCGGTATCGCTTCTCTTTGTACCGGCCATTGTAGCACGTGTGTAGCCCAAGACATAAGGGGCATGATGATTTGACGTCATCCCCACCTTCCTCCGAGTTTCCCCGGCAGTCTCTTTAGAGTGCCCAACTTAATGATGGCAACTAAAGACAAGGGTTGCGCTCGTTGCGGGACTTAACCCAACATCTCACGACACGAGCTGACGACAACCATGCACCACCTGTCTCCTCTGTCCGAAGAAATACCCGATTAAGGGTACGTCAAAGGGATGTCAAGTCTTGGTAAGGTTCTTCGCGTTGCTTCGAATTAAACCACATGCTCCGCTGCTTGTGCGGGTCCCCGTCAATTCCTTTGAGTTTTACACTTGCGTGCGTACTCCCCAGGCGGAGCACTTATTGCGTTAACTGCGGCACCGAGACTCATGTCCCGACACCTAGTGCTCATCGTTTACGGCGTGGACTACCAGGGTATCTAATCCTGTTTGCTACCCACGCTTTCGTGCCTCAGTGTCAGTTACAATCCAGAAAGCCGCCTTCGCCGCCGGTGTTCCTCCTAATATCTGCGCATTTCACCGCTACACTAGGAATTCCGCTTTCCTCTCTTGCACTCAAGTCTGCCAGTTCGCAAGGCTAACAATGGTTGAGCCATTGCCTTTCACCTCGCGCTTAGTAGACCACCTACGCACTCTTTACGCCCAATAATTCCGGATAACGCTTGCCCCCTACGTATTACCGCGGCTGCTGGCACGTAGTTAGCCGGGGCTTCCTCCTCGGGTACCGTCATTTTTTTCTTCCCCTAGGACAGAGGCTTACAACCCAAAGGCCTTCATACCTCACGCGGCGTTGCTGCATCAGGGTTTCCCCCATTGTGCAATATCCCCCACTGCTGCCTCCCGTAGGAGTTTGGACCGTGTCTCAGTTCCAATGTGGCCGATCACCCTCTCAGGTCGGCTACTGATCGTCGCCTTGGTAGGCTTTTACCCTACCAACCAGCTAATCAGACGCAGGCCCATCCTTCACCGATAAATCTTTGACCTTTGGTTCATGCGAACCTATGATTTTATGTGGTTTTAATCCCGGTTTCCCGAGGCTATACCTCTGTGAAGGGCAGGTTGCCTACGCGTTACTCACCCGTCCGCCGCTTTCCGCTACTCGCTTCTACCGAAGTGTCTGCATGTAGTTTCTCGCTCGACTTGCATGTGTTAAGCACGCCGCCAGCGTTCATCCTGAGCCAGGATCAAACTCTTAATTTATATATAAAGACCGAAGTCTTTATACCTTGACTCAAAATTTCGCATGACGTTTTCTCATTCGAAATTATTGTTTTGAAATTGTACGGGATAGGTTTCCTATCCTTCCATTTCTTTCATGGTTTGTACATTGTTTTGCAGGCTATCGCCTGCTTTGACAATATTTCTACACTATTTAGTTTTTCAATGTCCACAGCGATTTACATCGCCCTGTTTTGCCGCTCCTTCTCTTGAAGCGAACATTATTATGATATCATCAGGCTTTCACGAAAGTCAAGAACATTTTCGCATTTTTTCTGCGAATTTTGAATTTTATTTTATGACTCCATGCACCATATATTTATTACCCAATTTACCTTATCTACCCTTCTTTACAACAAGCACAATTAACCCGTCAACGCGATTTACGCTTAATGAGCATAATAACTGCTACCACACATCACATTCCCCTGGAAAATTTCCACCATATATTTATTACCGAATATGCCTTATAAGTCATACATGCTGATAGAAAAACACCTAATCCTCTTTATATATTTACTTAACAACTTCACCTTATCTACTGCTCTTATACCGATAAAACATGTGTTAAAAGCAAAAACGACGCAGAATATCAAAAGGATTTTTGAGCTTGTAGCCAACTAAACTTGGCGTCCACAGCGCAAAGCTCACTATATATATTTATTACAAGTAATTTTAATAGTAATTTGTGCATTTTTATGCTTAAATGTTCATTTTTGGGGTATACTATCATACGTAAGTTATTCTGAAACAAAGCGGGAGGTTATTATGGAAAACGAAACTAATCAGGTTGAGCACAAGACGATGAAGCTTTTAGAGGATATTCTAACCGAGGATGAAATTTACGACATAAGCGAAACTTTCAGGTTAATAGGCGACCGTCCAGGCTTAAGATTCTTTACATCCTAAGCCACACGGAAGAAAAATGTTAGAACATGTTCCGCCGCTTTCGATATGAGCCCACCGGCTGTTTCTCATCACTTAAGACTTCTAGGTCCATGAAAATCATCAAAAGCGAAAGAAGAGGAAAGGAAGTTTATTACACCCTCGGTACCAGCGAACTTGCAAGAACTATCCACAGAATGGTGGATCAGGTGTTTAAAATGCATTGCAAGATATAATGCAAAAAGCTTAAATTAGATTTGTGCAGGTGACAAATACACAGAATGTAATGTCGCACTGAAAGAAAAAGCCCTACAAATGTAGGGGCTTTTTCTTGTATACTCAGGGTCATTAGTTGTTCATTGCAATTAACGGTCTTAGCTTGATGGAAATAAGCATGGCGACGACCATCTTATAATATCTCCCGGTAGGAACACAAAGCATCCTGTTTTAAACACAGCAAACATTGAAACGTTCTTATGAAGGTAAACATTGAGTATTACGTAAAGATAGGTTAGACCTATTGCATATATAATAACGGTATATACAATTCCCGCCTTAAGATAGACGAGAAGTTCCGATTTATGAGCGCATATTACGCAGCTACACGAATCGACGTTTGTATTTTCAAGACCTTTTTCCACAATTGCCGCTGTTATGTATGCTCCTATTACAAACGCTACCAAATATCCGAATGTAGGGCTTAAGATATGAGACGGCCCACCGTTACCTCCTGCAAACACAGGGATCCCCAGAATTCCTATAACCACATATACTAAACTTGCAAGGAGCGCCCGTACCTTACCGAGCGTAAATACCGCAAGCATTAAAAACAGCGTCTGAAGCGTAATGGGCACAAGTCCTATAGGAATGCTGATAAATGCCCCTACCGCTATAAGTGCGGTAAACAACGCTGCAACCGTAATATCCTTCGTACTGAATCTCTTCATACTATTCTCCTTTTTACATAAAACCCTAATAAAATAAATCGCATTACGCTTTCCTGTTATACCTATAGAGATGAATTTTCGTTTATAAGCTCAATCTTTTGCAGATACTTATCCCTTAATCGTTCATCTCCCCTCGCAGAGTAAATTCTTACTAAATGTTCCATGCTATCGATGTGGCTCGCATTCAATCTGAGCACCGCCTTAAAGTTTTCCTCAGCAGCCTCAAGATCACCTTTATTAAAATACAGCAAACCTCTCAAAAGATATACCACCAGTTCTTGCTGATCTTGTCTTCATCCAGTTCATTCAACTTTTGTCGGCCACATCCAACCTGCCTGTAAGAAGATCATTTTGAAACGCTTCATACATGGCATAGTCACCGGCGGATTCTAGTGAGCTCAAGAAGATCTGCGTATGTTTTTCGAACACCTCATGATCTAAGAGCGTCTTGAGTGCGGGCTCGTATACATAGAGCTTCTCCTTGTTCACTCCCTCTCCGTATTCTGAAAGCATATTTAGCGACTTTTTCGCATTTTTAAATAATAACTCGGCCTTCTTATAAAGGCCCGTATTCAAATAAAAGCGTTGCAAAGAAGAACATTTGTAAATACTCATCAGGTGCAATGTCTATAGCTTCTTCGCCTTTTATCATCGCCTCCGCCTTATATTCCTATTTCATCATACTCATAGCTTGCAAGATATATCTTCTTTGCTAGCTCAACATAAAACAATATCTCCAAATCGCCCGGCAGCACCTCATTTATGTACCTTAAAATGCAAAACGCCCTCTTGATACTCACTTCATCTTCATGCGAAATAAATTCTCTTGCGCTGAGCATGAAATAATCCTTAAAATTTTCCTTAGGTTATTCTTCAAAAATGCAGTATACTCATCCCTTTGGCGGAGGGCTTTCCCGGCACCGAGAAGAATCGCTATGCCGTTTAAAACATCCGTACGATTTATATCCTTAATCTCCCTGCTGTCCTTTATTTTATCTGCATCCACAGGAAAATAAAGCTCCTCCCAGTCAGGTTTTATCATGAGGAAGGTGGAAACGGCGGGCTCCAAAAACTTAAATATATTCTTCTTACTCATGTTTTGCAAGTTTCCATCCAAGTTGCTGAAATTCAGTATAGCGCTTTATGCCTATTTCATCCTCAAGGTTTTTCGCTATCACCTGCTTTATGCCGTCAGAAAGCCTAAGCGTCTTGGCAAAGGCTAAGAGCACTCTTGCCGCATCTTCTGCGCTCTGTATATTGAGGCTCCTGGCCCTCATGTATTCATACAGTAAATTAAAGAACTTGAACGGGCTCAACATTCCTTCATTTCTTATATGATCTATAGCACCCCTAAACTCGTGCTTACGCACAAACAGCTCATAGGTATAGTATGTAGACATTATTGCAGCTAGCCCCTTGGAATTAAGGTCCTGACTTGATATTACATACCCCGGGAACTCTGCAGATGACACGTAGCTGTAGATAGCTCGGTTCCTGTCAAGCTCGGAACCCCTTCGAAGCCTTAATTGATTTATATCGATATCTATTTCGCCCGCATCATAAATTTTATCGAAGCCTTCTATAAACTGCTCCATCTTTTCAAACGGAAGTCCTGCTATTAAAGATACAATAACTTTTACCTCCGTAGCCTTTGCTATCTTTTCTATAATTTCAAGCTCATCTAAAGCTGCGTGCCTTCGATTAACCGCATACAATGTTTTTTTATCGAGCGATACCAGATTGAATGTGATGGTAAACATACCCCTGTTTGATTTTCTTAGGATGTCTATGAGTTTCTCATCTACTACTTCAGCGTTCATATTTAAATGAAAATGCACGCTTTCGTTAGAAACTTCCTGCATATAACGCAGAAGATCATGCGTGCGCTCAAGATCCCAATTGAAATTGCTATCAACTATGTATATATCTTTAATACCCTGCATTACAAAATACGAGATGTCACGTTTAACAGTGTCTATCTCAAGCATTCTGGGCTTTTCTACAGACTTTATATTGCTGTAAGTGCTTGCAAATCGCACGCCTCTTGAAGTTTCATAATATAGCCTTCTTTCCCTTAATTGAAGCATTCTGATATGCAAACGGAAGCGTATCGAGCACCACATTGGAAGGCTCGGGATTCTTTATAGCCCTTCCGCTTTGGCGATATGCAAGCCCCTTTATCTTTCCTTCCTTTATATCTCCTTCGAATATCAAGTTCATAAGTCCCGTAACGGTAGCTTCGCCCTCACCCGGAGCAATATAATCTATATAATGATGCCCTGTCATAAAATGCTGCGGTTCGAAGTTCAGTATCTCTCCTACGAAGATTGTCTTGATTAGAGAATTCACCTTCTTTATGCCCTTGGCGATTCTAAGCGACTTGTTTATAGAAAATTCATCCACGAGAAACAATACGGCATCATATTCATCATGAATCATATCCCTCAAAACAACCTCATCATCTGAAAATGCGCTGTACTGTTTTACCGTCATGTTATCCGCATACTCTGTACAAAGTTCATAAAAAAGCCTTAACTTAAGTTCACTATACTCTTTGCTGTCCAAACTTACAAACAAAACCTTCATATCATCTCCATTCATAGTTGCTACCCGTATATTATAACATCCTGAGCCCCTCAGGCTTAAATCCTTCCGTTTTCATGGCTCTTACAAGTAATTTCATCATCTTTTCCTTATCCTGAGGCAAAGTTCCTGCAAGCGGCACGTAATTTGAAGCATGGTTGCTCCTAAATATGCATTCCTTGGTCAGGTTGATATTTTCGAGCATCAAAAGCGTTTCCTCACAGACCTGCATAGGACTTAACAGCTTCAACCTGCCTTCTCTTATATCAGCCGTGATTTCCGCCGCATCATCGAGCATCAAGGTAAGAAGCCCTACGAAGCTCGGCTCCATGGCGCTTATCATAGTACCCGTATCTATCGCATGTTCTCTATACATCGCTTCTCCGCCGAGCCCCTGTATAAATGTTACCGATGCCTTTATCCCCGACGATTCCGTTTTTCTTACAGCTTCTATGATTTCATCCCTTGTCGCACCCTTGTTTATATTTTTTAAAATTTTATCATTGCCGGATTCAGCTCCTATATACAGAATTTTTACACCTAAAGCATGCAACCTTTCAAGATCTTGTTGTGATTTTGCGAGCACATCCTTAGGACTCGCATAGATGTTTATGCTCTTGGTTTCTGTAAAAAGTTCATTTATATAGCCGATGATATCTTCAAGTTTTGGCATTGAAAGACATAAGGCGTCACCGTCCGCTAAAAATATTTTTTCGATGTAGCCATACATCCTTCTCGCCTCTGCTAGGTCTTCCTTAACTTCAGCCACATCCCTCACTCTGAATTTCTTGTCCTTAAACATCGAACAAAATGTGCATTTATTGTGTGCGCAACCTATGGTAACCTGCACTATCAAACTCATAGCCTCACTCGGAGGCCTATATATACTGCCTTCATACCTCATAAACTTCCCCTAAATTAACACACTCCAAATTTATTTTTCTACATCTTGTCCGGCGATTCCATTCCCAATATTTTAAGAACGTTTTTAAGAAGAATCACGCTAGCCTTCACCAGAAGCAACTTTGCATCCCTTTCCTCTTCATTATCCGTAAGTATGTGTTCATCATGGTAGAACCTGTTAAACGCCTTGCAAACATCCATGGCATAGCGTGCCACTATGCTGGGTTCATACCTTTCAAATGCTTCAGTGAGCTTGTCGGAAAAATTAAATATAAGCCTAACAAGCGCATATGCCGACTTATTTGTAATATATGAAATATCTACATCCTCTATATCCTTTATTGCAATACCTTCATCAGACGCCTTAGACAATACGCTGTTTGCTCTTGCGCAGGTATATTGAACATATGGACCCGTCTCACCGTCAAAACTGAGCGCCCTATCCCAGCTGAACTGATAGTCCTTGATTCTCGTATTATACAGCTCTTGAAATACCACAGCTCCCACGCCCACCTGCCTTGCTACTTCCTGCCTCTTGTCACTGCTGAAATTTCTGTCCTCTAAGGTAACTAACGTCTTTTCTATAGCCTTGCTCAGCACATCCTCCAAGAATACCACCGTTCCGTTTCTCGTGGAGAGCGTTCCTCCCTCTATGGATACCATGCCGAAGGATACATGCACGCAGTCTTTTGCAAACGGCTTGTTCATAAGTTCCAGAATTTTTACGAGTTGCTTAAAATGAAGATCCTGCTGCGCACCCACTACGTAAATATTTTTGTAGAAATTATATTTTTCGTGCCTATATAGGCAGCTGCGATATCACGTGTAATGTAAAGTGATGAGCCGTCAGATTTCTTCACAAGTACATCCGTCATATTGTATTTTTGAAGATTTACTATTGTAGCTCTGAGATTTTTCGAAAAATTCATGCTCTCCATCTCATCTATTACAGCGGGCATCTTATCCGTGTAAAAGCTCTCTCCGTCAAACGAATCGAATTTAATTCTAAAAAGATCGTATACCTTGCCGAATTCCTTCAGGCTGACATCTCGAAACCACTTCCAAAGCTTCGTTTCCTCTTCTCTGCCCTCTTCTAAATTTTTAAAGTGCATACGTGCTTCCTCTTCAAGGGTTTCATCCGTTTCAGCCTCCGCATGAAACCTCGTGTAATATGAAAGAAGCGTCTTTACCGGTTCTCTATTCACATCTTCTTCGTTTCCCCATCTCTTGTATGCTGAAATTATCTTGCCAAACTGAGTACCGTAATCTCCTATATGATTTACCCTTACGGTATGTAAACCAGAGCCTTTGAAATGTTTGCAGTGCATTACCTATCAAAGTGCTCCTTATATGTCCTATGTGAAACGGCTTTGCGATATTCGGAGATGAGAATTCTACCACCACAGTTTTATCATTACTGCTTAAATGTCCATATGCAGAAAGCTTTGATATGACTTCATCCAAGGTGTCCTTTATGAATGACTCCTTCTTGAGATAAAAATTGAGGTAACCTGATACCGGCTCTATCTTCTCTATGAAATTCGCTTTAAATAGCTTTTCTGCCAGATCTTCAGCTATCAGATTAGGTGACTTTCTGAACTTCTTTGCGAGTGTAAAACAAGGCAGAGCATAATCGCCGTTGGCATCATCGTTTGGCGTTTCTATAATACTCTCTATTTCATCCGCATCCACCATTTCCTCGCTATCCGATACAAGCTTTGCTATTTCCGCCTTAAAGTCCTTTTTCATCTGTTTTCCTTTCATATTATTTCTTAAAGCTCACTATGGTAACACCTTCGCCGCCTTCATTTAAAAGCCCCGGCCTATATTTATAAACGAAATTACATTTAGAAAGCGTTGTCCTTACAAGGTTCATAAGGATCCCCCTTCCCTTGCCATGGACTATCCTAACTTCGCTCTTACCTGCAAGCCTTGCGCTGTCTAAAAACTTATCCAGCTCATACATGGCATCATAACTGTCAAGACCTATAATATTGAGCTCGCTCGGAGCATCGTTTATAATCAATTCCGCATCCCTGCGCCTTTTTTTCCTCTGCATTTCTTCTTTTTTAGGCTTAAATAGACTTTCTCCGGGAAGCCTCACCTTAAGTCCGTCTACATCTACAAGGCATCTTCCCTTAGAATCTATATCCACTATTCTACCATTTTTAGATAGCTTTGCAACATACACGAGTGCGCCTGCTTTAAGCTCGGCTTCCACCATATGTTCCTGCGATGCATTTTTACTGAACGGCTCTTCGAGGCCTCTTGAATAAATGCTTTCAGATGCGCTTCTAAGTTTTCCTACTGCATCCGCATATTCTTTGCTATTAAATTCCTGAGATTTCTTAAGTCTTTTCAGGTTTTTCTTTGTTTCGCCGGCAGCCTCTCTGGCCTCTGCTATTATTTCTCGAGCCTCTTCCTTTGCTTCCTCTATTATCTTAGTTTTCTCGGCTTTTACCGTATTCTCAAGTCGTGATAAAACCTCTTTTTCTTTTTAAGCTCAAGTTTTATCATCAGCGCTTCTTCTCTGTGTTCTCTGGCTTCCTTTTCTTCCTTATACAGATTATCAATGGCATCTGTGAATTCCATCTCGTTGCTTGTAATCAGCGCCATAGCATCATCTATTATATCTTTATTTAAATTAATCCTTCCTGCTATTGCAAACGCATTGATTTCCCTGCGCTGCCGTATCGCAGTTCATATGTAGGAAGAAGCTCCCTTTCATCAAACTCCATTGCAGCGCTCACTATGCTCTCATCTGTGATTGCAAATTTTTTAACTTCCGTATAATGCGTACTCACGAGGAAAAATATATTCTTCTTCTGCAGATATTTTATTATAGCGATACCGAGGGATGCTCCTTCTATAGGATCCGTACCTGCTCCTATCTCATCTATAATGACAAGATCACCATCCTTGGCGTCATCTGTAATTTTCTTCAAAGCCTTAAGGTGGGCGGAAAACGTGCTTAGAGACTGCGCAATGCTCTGCTCATCTCCTATATCTGCAAATACCCTCATAACGGGTATGACGGATGCTGAACTCCGCCGTTATAAAAAGCCCCGCTAACGCCATGAGTACTAATAATCCGGTAGCCTTCAGTATTACAGTTTTTCCGCCGGTATTGGGACCTGTTATCACTAAACTTCGCCTGCCTTTCGGCAACTTTACATCGTTTTTAACGGCTATGTCGTATTCAATCTCCGGGTGCCAAGCATTGACAGAGATATGCCTTCTCCGTTTTCTGTTATTGTAGGCTTTTCAGCATTAAGATCAAGCGCAAGTCTTCCCTTAGCCATGAAGAAATCAAGCTTTGAAAGGAGCTCCTGATTATTCAATATTACATCTGAGTTCGCCCCGATGTCCGCAGTTATAGCCTTTAAAATATTTCGTATATCGTCTTCTTCCTCTACAAAAGCTCATCTATCTTAGAAGAAATCTCTAAACAAATCTGCAGGCTCTATAAATAAAGTTTCACCACCAGCTTCCCGCCTACAATCTGCCCCTTTACCACGGCTCTGTAATCCTTTTTTACGGGGAGCACATACTTTGAATTCTTTACGGTAAAGCTCTGCTCCCTGAGCGCTCCGGCAAGCCTTGGGGATACGGCAAGTTCTCTAATTACGCCTGCTCTCCTGCCCTCCTCCCTTGCTATCATCTTTCTTATGTCTGCAAGTTTGCCACTTGCGTTATCGGCTATCTTATCCTCTGATAGTATGGCCTTGTCTATTACCTTGTAAAGTCCTGCCAAGGGATCGAGAAGCTCTATATATCCCCCTATGTTTGGAAGGCTCATATCTCCTGTAAAACCGATCACTTCCTTCGCCGCCGTGAGCACGCTTTTGACGGCTAATATTTCAGCCGGCATCAAAATCCTTTGTTTCTTCGCATACCCCACCGTCTCACTGACATCTTCAAGATATCCTATGGGTAGTCGCCCCTTTAGATTGAGCAATTTTACAGCATCTTCCGTTTCTGAAAGGGCTTTGTTTATCTCGTAGATATTACCGAGCGGCCTCAGTATATTGGCTTTTTTCTTAGAAAGCGAAAAACTGCACCGCTTGGCCAGTTTCTCCGTTATGCTGTCAAATTGTAAGCATTTTTTAGTATGATTATCCATGCGACTTAAAATCCTAAGCTATCAATCTTTCAGATTTACATTTTCTACCTTAAGGTCAAAAAAGTTTTGTTCAAGTTCCTTATACTTTCGCCTTATATCGGCAAGCTCATTTGACAATATATCCTTATCCGCCTGCGCTATTTCAACATCCTTCTTCTGTTCTTCTATTCCCCTTTTACATGCATCCCATTCGTTGCTGAAATGCTTTACCTGATCTTCATAGCTCTTTAGCAATGCCTTGAGCTCGTCGAGTTCGTTCTTCATTTCAAAATACTCATCACTGATATTTACGGACGCGAGCACCGTTATATCGGTCACGTTACTTAACTTATAGAGGCCTGCCGCTTCATGCATCTTCTTATCTACAAAGCCTGCAGCCTTTACTATTCTCTCTCTGCTTTTTTCACCTACTATGGTGTATCTCTGCTCCGTAAATCTTAACGGTTGCCTTGCTATTTGTCATATCTATACCTCCTACCACTTATTATATGTCTCTCAGCTTGCCGCCCGTTCCTTCTTCTATTTGCTTAAGTATAAGGGCATGAACAGGTTTTATCTCTTCGTCCGTAAGGGTAATATCCTTGCCTCTGTATGTGAGCGTAAATGCGAGGCTCTTCTTTCCTTCTTCTATTTGATCGCCCCCATATATATCAAAGAGTTCTATGTCTTCAAGCAAGTCATTGGAAGCTTCCCATACGATGTCAAGTATTTCTGCAACCTTAACATCATTATCCACCACTACGGCGATATCTCACAATCGGCAGGATGCTTAGGAAGAGGCTTATATCATCCATGAAGATTCCTTAGATAATATGTCAAAATCAAGCTCTGCCGCATAACACCTGTCGCCTATGCCGTAGTCATCTGCGATATCCGGATCTATCTCTCCTATGAATCCTAAAAACACAGGATTGTTTTTATCAGCTGTATATATTCTTGCAGCCCTTCCTCTATGAAGGCTCGGAATGTCAGTCGCCTGTTCGTACCTTGGCTTTTTAAGACCTATGCATGCGAGATATTCGTTTATTATACCTTTAAGCGTGAAGAAATCCTGATCGCTGCCATATAACCCCAGCGATAATTTCAGTTTTTCGCTGCTTTCAAACTCATCATCTGTATCTTTGCTTATAAATACCCTGCCTATTTCAAACGCTCTTACCTTGCTTATATTCTTGGAATAGTTTCTCGCAAGAACTTCGAGCATGCTCGGAAGCAATTGGCTTCTCATTACGGAATTCTCTTCGCCCAGAGGATTTAACAGTGTAATTAAGTTTTCTTCAGCATCGTCTTCCGACATTTTAAGTATATTTCTCGGGCTTGTAAATGAATAGCAACATATCTCGGATGCGCCGAGTCCCGTCAAAATATTTCTGGACTTTTCCACCAAAGTATATTCTAAACTCTGAGTAGAAGCGTTATTTGACTTTGGAAGGGTATATTCCAAATTATTAAAGCCGTAGAGCCTGCCGATTTCTTCTATAATATCCACTTCTCGTTTATATCGAGCCTAAATGTAGGAACGGCAATATCAAGGTCATCACCCTTCACATCAACCGTCATGCATAATCTTTCAAGATATTCCTTTATCACATCTGAAAGTTATATTTGTACCTAAAACCTTATTGATCCTGCTGACCCTTGCGTGAACTTTCTTAGGGACAGCCTTGTTCGGATATACATCCAGAAAGCCTTCCATAATTACGCCCGCTCCGAGCTTTTCTACGAGGTGGCACGCTCTTTCTATCGCCACCCTTGCAAAGGTTCGAATCGAGACCCTTTTTCAAAGCGTTGTGATGCCTCACTCCTCAGCTGATATCTTCTTGGATGTACTCCTTATATTGGATTCATTAAAATTTGCGGCTTCAAGCATTATAACGTTGGTATTATCACGAATCTGACTGTTTTCACCGCCCATGATTCCTCCAAGCCCAATACTCTTATCCCCATCTCTTATAACCAGACTGTCTGCAAAAAGTGTTCTCTCTTTGCCATCTAATGTCGTAAACTTTTCTCCTTCCTCAGCATCTGTGATTATAATATCCGCCTTTTCAAGGCTTTTATAGTCAAATGCGTGCATAGGTTGTCCGAGCTCCAGCATTACGAAGTTTGTAATGTCTACGATGTTATTTATAGGTCTTACGCCGGCTTCCATTAGGAACTTCTGCATTTCCCACGGAGAATCCTCTATCTTGATGTCATTTACTACCCTCGCATAATACCTGTTGCAATTTTTCGTGTCTATTCGCACTTTAATCATAGAGTTTATATCGCCGGAGCACTCGTTTTCCAAAGTCGTATCGGGTGCTTTAAAGTCATTATCCATGCAGGCTGCCGTTTCCCTTGCAAGCCCTATTATATAGACAGACAATCCGATCTGCTTCACGTTATTTCAAAAATCCACCGTACTTCCTGTATAGACCGAGTGCATCCCTTATGTCCTCTCCCTAAATTTAGACCTTCATTTATTATGAATATACCATCTCTATATTTTTCAGGTATTACGTTTATGCTAAATCCAAGCTCTTCCAACGAACATAGCATGCCGTCGGATACTGCCCCTCGAATCTTACCTCTCTTTATTTTTTGAATTCCGTTCTTTGAATATACAGTGGTCTCGTGCATTGCGACAGGCACCAAAGCTCCTTCGAATACATTTTTTGCACCGGTTATGATATTCAGAATCTTATCACCGACATCTATGTCCATAACAACGAGTTTGTCAGCATCCGGATGCTTTTCTATGCTGTTTATCCTGCCCACGACTACGTTGCTGATACCCTGTGACTGACAGGTACATGACTCGACATTAGAGCCGCTCATAACCATGTTTTCTACATATGCCGCTTCATCGGTGCCTGTGTTTGCGTACTTATTTATCCACTCTATAGGTGCTAACATACTTCCTCCTATCTTTATTTGAATTCTTCTATAAATCTCATGTCGTTTTCATAGAACAATCTTATATCATCTATCTCATACTTAAGCATTGCAATTCTTTCAACACCCATTCCAAAGGCAAATCCGGTATACTTTTCAGGATCTATGTTTCCTTCCTTAAGCACATTGGGGTGTACCATTCCGCAACCTAAAATCTCTATCCAGCCACTGCCCTTACATACACTGCAACCTTCTCCGCCGCATTTAAAACAGCTTAGATCAACTTCTGCACTGGGTTCTGTAAACGGGAAGTGATGCGGGCCTTAATTTTGTCTTTGCGGATTCCCCTGAACATCAGCTTAGCGAATCTGTTAAGCGTCCCCTTAAGGTCTGCCATTGTAATGCCTTCATCTATCACCAACCCTTCTACCTGATGGAACATTGGTGAATGAGTGGCATCAGCCGTATCACATCTAAAACACCTTCCGGGAGATATGATCTTTATAGGCGGCTTTTGTTTTTTTATAGTTCTTATCTGAACGGGAGATGTTTGCGTTCTAAGCAAGTATTCTTCCGTAAGATAAAATGTGTCCGTCATAGCCCTTGCAGGGTGATACTTATCTGCGTTGAGCGCATCGAAGTTATTGTATACCGCTTTCTATTTCAGGGCCCTCGCATATGGAAAAACCCCATGGACTCTAAACACGTCCGTAATTTCTTCATGGTTATGGTAATTGGATGTTTTGTGCCAAGATGCATAGCTTTTCCGGGCTGGGTAACGTCTATCTTTTCCCTTTGCATTTTTATCTGCGCCCGCTTCCTTAAGGAGATTTTTCTTGGAACTTATAATGGAAGCTATGTTATCCCTCACACTGTTTGCGGCTTCTCCCATGAGCCTTCTATCTTCGTGACTGAGCTTACCCATGCCCCTTAAGATTTCACTCATCTTGGATTTTTACCCAGATACTTTTCACCCTGAGCTGTCCCTCAATCACCTCTAAGGTCACCTGCTTTTTCGATTTCTCCATTGCTTGCTTGAAGCATTTTATTAAGCTCTTCCTTCATTAATAAGCTCCTTTCTATTTAATTCGAACATGAACAAACTTGCCGCCACTCCTACATTGAGTGAATCCACATCGTTTTCCATAGGTATAAACACCTTATCCGTCGCTATATTGAAGTCATCCTCATAAAGCCCTCTGCCTGTTTCCCATCAAAATACATATGTTTTTCATTCCATTTAAATTTGTGTAAATCATGCCTTCATTTAGCGCTGCAGCAAACACCTCTGTCTGTCTTTTAGCCGGTTTAAAAAATCTTCTCGAGATGTAGCCTGAACGAACCTGACTCTGTCGAACAGTCCTGCAGATGTTCTTATCACCTTATCGCTAACACATCACAGCTATCATTCTGATAGCAACAATCCCGTACCCGTGGCCGTCGCTGTTCTCATTATAGCACCCAATTTCTCGGGATCTTGGATTTCACACAGCCCCAATATGTTTTCTGAAAGGTCGAATTTATTAGGGCTGCGGCTTGCAAAAGAAAGATTTTTAAACATTGCGGCTATATATGTGCACTTTTATCATCAGATAATTCTTTCCCATGGCCTGACTCTGAAAAGCATTTCACAAGTCCCGCCGCAATGAGCTTCTTGAGCTGTCCTGCCAGTCTTGTTTGGCTTAAATATTTTTCCAGATATCCGTCCTCCACTATGACGGCATCAACAATGTGACGGGCATCGCTACAGCCGGAAGATTTGCAACAATAAGGTCTTTTACAAACTTCTTCTCCCGTAGCAAAAAGCATCCTTCGCTATCACGGTACTTTTTTTTCTTAAGGCTGCAAATCTTTTTCACATAATTATTACCTAGTGAATTGATGACTTCCATAGATCTCCTCAAAAAATAAAAGCCGGTTTCCACCGGCCCTTATTTATTTTAAAAATGGTGGTATTTGAAACATCTCGTCGGGCTCCTTCTCATCGGGATCGCCTGTAAAGGCGCCACCTAATCTTTGCCCCTTTTCCTGCGCTGACCTTCCGAAATGATTAACCGTATCTGTATCATTCTTTGAAACAGGTCTTCCTTCAAAGCCTGTTGCGATTACGGTAATCACCACTTCATCCTGCATCTCTTCTCTAATGGACGTACCGAAGTAAATAACGGCATCCTTATCTGCATCCTTTGCTATCTGATCTGCCGCCTCGTTAAGCTCAAGCATCGCAAGGTCGTATCCACCTGCAATATCCATAAGTATAGCCTTGGCACCTTTAATGGAGGTTTCAAGAAGCGGACTTTCGATAGCCTCTCTTACAGCCTCCGATATTCTATCTTCACCCTTTCCTATACCTACACCCATATGGGCAACACCTCTGTCACTCATTATCGCCTTAACGTCTGCAAAATCAAGGTTAATAGTTCCAGGATTATTGATAACGGCTGATATACCCTGTACACCTTGCTTAAGCACTTCATCCGCCATGCTGAACGCTTCAAGAAGCGATGTTGACTTTTCAGATACTTGAAGCAACTTATCGTTCGGCACTACAACGAGGGAATCCACTACCTTCTTAAGATAGTTCACGCCCTGGTTTGCATGTGCAGCTCTTTTCTTCCCTTCAAAAGTAAAAGGTCTTGTAACTACTCCTACGGTAAGTATACCCATTTCCTTAGATAGCTTTGCTACTACAGGGGCTGCACCTGTACCTGTGCCTCCACCCATTCCTGCGGTTACAAACACCATGTCCGCACCACTTATAAATTTTTTCAAATCTTCCAAATTTTCTTCAGCGGATTTCTGACCTATCTCAGGATTTCCTCCTGCACCTAAGCCCTTTGTAAGCTTTTCACCTATCTGAAGCTTTGTCTCCGCTTTACAACCTGCCAAGGCTTGCTTATCCGTATTTATAGCCATAAACGATACGGCCTTAAGACCGGATTCTATCATTCTGTTTACTGCATTACAGCCGGCGCCTCCAACACCTATGACCTTTATCTGCGCAGGTGCAGTATCATTACTTTCAAACTGGAGCATATAGCTACCTCCTCCATCAGTGCAATATAACACTGTTATTATACCATAGCATTTATTAATTGTAGTAATTATTTGCATTTAACGTTAGAATATTCGTATATAGCCCTTTTTAACGAGTCTGTTTATGATATTCACCGTCGTTTGAGCCGCATTGAACCTATCGTTGTTTATTATGATGTCGGCATACTTAAGATACAAAGCTCTACGCTGCATATATACTCTTCTATTGATTTTCCGCCCATCACAACGCCTCTGGCCTCAAGGCTCTTAACCCTGGATTTAAGTGTAGAGATGTTGATATCCAGAAACACTATTACGGATTCCTTCGAAAGCTTATTCATCCCTTCCGTACAAAAACACTGCGCTACTACCTGTTGCAATAACTCGCAGGCGTTTTAAAGTTTGTCATGAGAGCTTCATTTTCAAATTTTAAAAGTGCATCGTCTCCGGATGTTTTTATTATTTCGCTGAGGTCTCTTTCCTGCCCTTTGCTTAATGATATTATCCGTATCTATAAAGTCAAGCTCCAATGCTTTTCGCTATCCTTTTTCCAATCCTCGTTTTGCCGCAAGACGGCATCCCTACAAATACTATTTTGTTTTTCATAGAAATCTCCAACGTAAAGGCTCTCCTAACTTAGGAGAGCCAAATTCATATGTCTATCAAACTAAAGAATGTATATCCTTACTCAGCCTTTTCTTCTTTATCAGGCTCCGCTTCCGCTACTCCTTCGTTCGCTTCTTCTGTTGTCACTTCCTGCTGAGGCGCAGCTTCGTCTGCAGGTTTTTCTTCCTCTTCGCTTTTTCTTCAGCTTCAGGAGCTTGTTCAGGTGGATCGATTAGCGCCTTTTATACCGAGGCTGATCCCTTCTTCTATCCTTATCTATCTCAAGAATCTTGCTCCACGTTGTCTCCTATATGAAGCACGGAATTGATATTTTCAACTCTTGAGTGAGAAATTTCAGAAATGTGAATGAGACCGTCCAAGCCCGGTTCAAGCTCAAGGAATGCGCCATACTCTTTTATCTGAACGATATCACCTTCTACATTGTCGCCCGCCTTATACTTGTCATCTATGATAGACCACGGCTCAGGCATATTCTGCTTATATCCAAGAGATATCTTACACCTTTTCCGGATTTAGCGAAAGAATTTTAACGTTTATCGTATCTCCGACCGTCAACACTTCGCTCGGGTGCTTTAATTTTCCCCATGAAATTTCGGAAATATGAAGAAGTCCATCTACACCGCCTATATCAACAAAGGCACCGTATTCAGTGAACCTCATTACCTTTCCTTCTATGTCATCTCCTACGTTGAGCTTCTTCCACAGCTCTTGTAATCTCTTGTTCTTTTCTTCCTTCTGCAGTTGCTTAGGTGAGAATATAGCTTTACCGAGCTTTTGATCTACCCTGATCACCTTGGCTTCCATAGTCTGTCCCACAAATTCGCTTGCGTCTTCTATAAATCTTTCTGACAACTGTGACAATGGAATAAATCCGCTCACTTCCTTGTAGTTTGCGATAACACCGCTCTTTACGGCCCTTACCACATCTACCTTAACGGTTTCATCGTTGTTAAGCGCATCTTCAAGCTCTGCCCAATGCACGCTGGCTTCCATCTTTCTTCTGGATAATAGAATGCTTCCATCACCGTCATCCGTCTTCAGTACCTTGGCTTGGATTTCATCACCCACAGAAAAAAGATCTCTGATGGTCTGTCCTTCCTCAAGCGCTACCTCACTGTTCGGAATTATACCGTCCTTCTTGCAACCGAGATTTACTACGATTTCCTTGTCGTTGATGGCATCGATCACACCCTCTACGATCTCACCCGTCTTCGGTGATTTCATAGACTTTTCGATCTCATCCATCAGTTCAAGCATTTCATTGCCCGTTGTTTCGTTTTGATTTTCATTCATTATAACCATGACCTCCCTTATAATTTGGCCGGGTGCTGATGCACTCGCCACAACTCCCTATTGTAGCATACACTCGACAGTTTTTCAACGGTAAATCGCTTTTATTTTTCAATAAAGAAGGTGTTTTTTTATTAACCGATGAACATATTTCATATAACTTTAAAGAATTCGAACTTTTACTATCACCTATCACTATCATGGCGTCCACATTTTTGCGCATTCAAACGCCTTTTCCTGCCTTGTAGTCGTTATGCTGCATAAGGTGTCCATGACTTCCGCATGGTCGTTCACAGATTTTATCACTTCACATACTCTCTCGTATGCCTTCCTTGTTTTATGGTGGTCTGCCCTACGACCACTCATTTCTTTTCGTCCCTTGTATTTCTCACAAATTTCTTCTATTTCTGCTTTTTGCTGCTTTTCAGAGATCACCGCCTTTTCCCCCGCAGCACCACCCTGAAATTCCTGCAACCTCAGGATGCTCTTCGTTTCCGACTATAATTATGACCCTACCCTTTAAACTTTCATTTTTACAAGGGTGTGAATTCGCGAAACATACGGGCAGGTAGCATCGATGAGGTTAAAAATCAAGACCCTGCCGCTTTTTCAAAAATGCTCGGGACGCCTGTGGGATCTTACGACTATATTGCTCCCCTCTTTAACGTCTCTATTTCATCCTCGCCTATGGCTGTAATTCCCTCGCTCGTTAAGATCCTCGACCACAACCTTATTATGTATGATATCCCCCAAGGTGAAAATCTCCTTGTCAAGCTCTGCCCTGGCTCTTTTTGCCTTTTTGAATAGCATTTTTAACTCCAAAGCAAAAAGCCGGATCCTTCAACCAAAATTATTGTCTTGTCTTTTTTAGAGCCGGATCTATTCATCATCAGATCCTTTTTTGAACTTGAGGTAGGCACTGTAGATGTCCTTCTCAAGTCCGTTGTCTGAAGGCACATAATACCGCACTCTTTTTATACAGATTATCAGGCAAAAATTGATCCGCGGGCCTGTTTGCATCGTTATTGTTATGAAAATTCCTTATATGGTCAGGAACATCATCTATACGACCTGTCTTTATTTCTTCGATGGCGGAATTTATAGCATTATATGTGCTCCTTGACTTCGGTGCCAGGCTTATAAGCAATACCGCTTGCGATAGAGGAATTCGGGCTTCCGGCATCCCCAGCATGTGCGCAGCTTCAACGCATGACCTTACTATTCCGATAGCCTGAGGATAGGCAAGCCCCACATCTTCTGAGGCTGCAACTAGTAGCCTTCTTCCTATGACCTTGACGTCTTCCCCTCCCTGAAGGAGTCTTGCAAGATAATGCACTGCCGCATCGGGGTCGCTACCCCTCATGGATTTATGGAGCGCCGAAAACACATTATATTTATCATCCAACTTGTTGAACTTCATATACTGCCTGTCATGGGTAATTTCATATACCTTTTCTTCGGTAATCCTATCTTCACCCTTAAGGGAATTTAATATAAAGCCTAAGGTATCAAGAGCGATTCTCGCATCACCGTTTGACTTTTCCGCAATCAACATCAATGCGTCCTCATCGTAGTCTATAACCCTGTCATCGCCTGCAAATATATCTACGCCTCTCTTTAAAAGCTTTACGATGTCATCGTTTGCGAGTGGTTTAAATTCATATATATTACGGATTCTACTCAAGATTTGATTGTTTATTTCAAAAAACGGATTTTCGGTGGTGCTTGCTATCACCTTTATATATCCTTCTTCGAGAGCTGAAAGCAAGCTGTCCTGCTGCGACTTATTCCACCTATGTATTTCATCTACATAGAGGTAGGTGCTCTTTGAAATTATTCCATAAAACCTATCCTTAGCCTCTGCCAATATCTTTTTAAGTTCTGATATCCCGACATCCGCAGCGTTTATTTTGAATAAAGCTGCATCCCGCATCTTGGCTATTATTCTTGCCAGGGTTGTTTTCCCTGTACCGGACGTGTCCATAAAACACAGCCGATTCAAATCTGCCTTCTTTTATCGCATTATAAACAAGAGCATTCCTTTTTAGAAAATGCTCTTGCCCTATGAAATCTTCGAGCCTCTCAGGCCTTACATATGTAGAAAACGGTACCATACACCTTCCCTAATTATATCTCTGCCTTCCATAATCCGTGCTTGTTGCAGAATTCATATGCCACAATCGGCTTTCTGCCGTTAAGATCAAATTCCACTACAGGCTCCATTCCGGGCTTCAGCCACTTAAATTCCTGTCCGCCTTCATATTCTAAACAAACCCACTCAATGTAATGATCTTCTTCCATCGGATGAATAACGGATCCTACAGCTACCTTCAGCTTATCACCATCTACCGTTACAGCAGGCACGTGCTTCTCCTTAGCCGCATCCGTTGTATTTGCTGCAACCGGCACCAAACAATTCGATTCACAAGCATCTACCGATGCGCTCAATCCCTGTAATAATACATTTTTACACTCCTCAAGTTTAAAAAATCCCATGACTTCCTCCTATACTCCTCTATAAACACTCATTTAAAGCATGTACTTTAAACTGATTGTTTTTTACCCATGTAAAAAGATATTAAAACATGATGGCTTCATCAATCGAACAAGCTGAGCTGGTCTGAATCTGCGATACCCTCAAATACTCCTCTTAATTTGAGTTCTTCACACAACTTGCCACCTATTCCCGTCCTCGTACTGAATTCCTGAATTGAAGAAAAGTCTCCCTTGAGCAATTCTTCATCTATCTTTTTCGAAGCGTTGCCTCCTACGCCGTTTAATGCGGACATCGGAACTATGAGGTCGTTGCCCTCTATTACAAAGGATCTCCCCTTGGATTTTTTAAGTATCGGCCTGATAAACCCAAACCCTCTCGCCATCATCTCATATGCGAGCTCAAGCACGGTGAGTCGGTCTTCTTCTTTCGTGGTATCGAGCTTCTGCCTTTATACAGCGTCTCAATTTCTTTTTTCACAGCTTCCTTGCCTTCCGCTATCATATCGAGGTCAAAATCCGCTATCTTTTTTTCAAAATACACAGCATAATAATGAAGCGGAAAATTCACCTTGAAATAAGCTATCCTATATGCCATTATCACGTAGGCTACGGCATGGGCTCTAGGGAACATGTATTCTATCTTATTACAGCTTTCTATATACCACTTAGGGCAGCCCGCCTCAAGCATCGCTTTCTCTTGCTCGGGCGTAAGACCCCTTCCCTTCCTTACAGCTTCCATTATCTTAAATGAAAGGCCGGGTTCAAGCCCCTTTGAATAAGATAATTCATTATATCGTCACGGGTTGAGATAACATCCTGCATGCTTGCAACCTTATTCTTTATAAGCTCTCTTGCATTTGACTGCCATACTCCCGTGCCGTGTGAAAAACCTGAAATCCTCAATAAATCAGCAAACCTACCGGGCTTAACCTCGGTTAACATCGACCGTACCAACTTGGTTCCAAATTCAGGTATGCCGAAACTGCCACCGTCAAAGAGGTAGTCATCATCCTCTATGCCCAGCGTACTGACTCCGTTGAATATCGCATCGACATCCTTATCGGAAAGCGAGATAGCAAGAGGATCAACTCCCGTAATCTTTTCGAGCTTCTTTTTATTATGGAAGGCGCTTCATGCCCCAGAATATCCAATTTTAAAAGGTTTTTTTCAATCGAATGGTAATCAAAGTGCGTGGTGATGACATCGCTCTTCATATCATTTGCCGGCCTTTGTATCGGCGTAAACTCATATATGCTGTTTTCCGTAGGGACTATAATAACGCCTCCCGGATGCTGCCCCGTACTCCTCCTAACGCCTGTGCACTTTGAAACGAGCCTATCCACCTCATGCCTGTTTGCATTTCTATTTGTTTCTTCGATATATTTTTTTACAAAGCCGTAGGCGGTTTTTCCCTGTATGGTACTCACCGTGCCTGCCCTGAAAACATTGTCGCTACCAAAAATTTCTTCGACATATTTATGTGCACTCGCCTGATACTCTCCCGCAAAATTAAGATCTATGTCAGGTTCTTTATCTCCGTCAAATCCGAGGAAGGTCTCAAACGGAATCGTAAATCCCTCTCGTTTTAACGGCTTGTTGCAGTCAGGACAGACCTTCTCGGGCATATCTATACTGCAGTCATATTCCGCATCATCTCCCCACTCAAAATACTTGCATTCATCGCATCGATAATGAGGCTTTAAAGGATTTACCTCTGTAATTCCGGAAAGCATGGCAACAAGCGATGAACCCACAGACCCCCTGGAGCCGACTATATAGCCGTCTTCATTGGACTTGTTCACAAGCATCATAGCGGCAACGTAAAGCACCGCATAACCGTTGTCTATGATGGAGCTTAGCTCCTTATGCATCCTGTCTTCGATTTCGGCAGGCGGGTTGTCACCGTACAGAGCCTCCATCTTTTTCCGGCATACATCATTTAATATTTGATCCGCATTTTCAATATGAGGCGGATACTTTCCTTCCGGCACCGCATCGAAGTCCTCTATGGAATCCGCTATCATGACGGTATTATCTATAACAACTTTTTTTGCAAGTTCCTCGCCCAGGTATTCAAATTCACCCAACATTTCTTCCGTGGTTCGGAAAAACAATCCTTCATCTCCCTCAAGGTCGTCATAACCCTGCCCTGCCATCAATATTTTCCTGTATATTGCATCCGACTCTTCTATGTAGTGGAGATCGCAGGTAGCGCACACCGGCTTGTCATTTTTATCTGCAAGCGATATTATCTTTTTGTTTATTTCTTTAAGATCGTCATCGCTGCTTACGCTCGGATATCTTTCGCTTGTCTTTAAAAAAGAATTGTTTCCTATCGGTTGTATCTCAAGATAATCGTAAAATTTGGCTCTTTCATCCATTTCAGCTTCATCTATATTATCTAAAAACCCTGAGTAAATTTCTCCTACAACGCAAGCGGAGCCCAGTATCAGTCCCTCTCTATACTTTCGTATAACAGACCTTGCAAGGCGGGGCTTTCTATAAAAGTCATTTATATGCGAATGTGACACGAGCTTATATAGATTTTTTTAGCCTTCCCTTGTTTTTGCCAAAATTATAATGTGGTAGGTACGCTGCTTTTTTGAATCAGGATCATAGTCCGCCCTCTCATCATCATACATATAGCCCTCAAGCCCATATATTATCTTGATATCTTCTTCACATGATTTCGCCGCCGCCATAGCTTCGGGAAAGGCCTGAACCACTCCGTGATCCGTAATGGCTATACGCTTATGTCCAAATGAAGCCGCCGTCTTTACAAGTTCGGTCACATTGCTGATGCCGTCCATTGCGCTCATCTTCGTATGAGCATGCAGTTCCACCCTCTTTACATCGGCGTTATCCTTTCTGCCTTCTCGCTTTTGCAACTTCTCCGCATGCTTTGCCTTCAATATATATGATCTGTCATATGCATCGAACTCAATGTTTCCGCTGACACGCAAAACATCTCCCTCTTTGACGCTTGAAAGAACCTCATCGGCTGCACTATGTTTTAAAAATGCCTTCGCTACGGTGCTTGCGGTATTATCAAAAATTCCTATCGTAAGGAGCACCAAGTCTTCTTTGATGTTTCGTTTTTCGAGCTTAAATACTTCACCCTCAATTATCTTGTTGTTTACAGCCTCTTTGATATCCGATATCTGTATAACTTCACCTTAAGTCCCTTTTTATGAATGACGTATTCCTTTTTCTGCCTGCTCCTGCCATTGCTTGCCACTCGTCATCCGGCGAAGTCTTAGGTTTGTAGCTCTTTGCCATTGCCTCATTCCATAAGAATTTAGATACAAGACTTATTCCGAAGATGCGACTGATCTCTTCGTCTATATCCTTTGAAATACCGCATAATACATCGCAGGCTCCCTTGCTCCTGCAGTAAAACACAGCTCCTTCATCATCACTCACGGCGCTTTTTACGATTATCGCATCTAAAAGATTCTTATCAAAGCCCTTAATTTCATGCTCCTTGGAATTTACGAGGTATTCGAGACCGAACTTTAGAATTTCCGCTTTTTTTTGAATTGGAGCCTTTACCTTATAACTGATATTAACCCTTACAGGTGCGTTTGATTCGCGTGAAAGCCTTGCCTCCATCATCTGCATTATTGAATTAAGCGAAAAATGTGGAATAACAAAATTCGTAACCAAGTCTATTTGCAGCTGCTGTTTATCACGAGAAAGAATCGCATTTTCTATATTTACCTTACCTTCACATTTTATTTTTTGAGACAATTCTCCGTTTAATATATTTTTAGCTATAAGGTCTAACAATTTAAATCCTCCTTATCCTTCATACAGATAAGTGCTTCTTTAACTATTTCATCTTCCACCATATCTTCACTTATTTTTTTTAAAGGCTTGCCTTCTTTGAATAAAACGCAACCTCCTTCAAAGCATGCAACTCCTATGTCCGCATCTCGTGCTTCACCGGGACCGTTTACCTCACACCCCATAACAGCCACTTTTATACCGTGTACGTCACTTTTTTTTAGGCGGGTTTCTATCCTCTCAGCTATCGATATGAGATCCGTGTGCGTTCGTGCACACGTAGGACACGAAACAAAATCAAAGCCGTCGCTCCTGAGCTTTAAAAAATTTAGGATCCGCTTTGCAAGCACCACTTCCTCTATGGGATCTCCCGTTAAAGATACCCTCATGGTGTCCCCTATACCGTCTACAAGCAGCGCCCCCATAGCCATGGATGACTTTATGATGCCTCCCTCCAAAGTGCCGGCCTCTGTGAGCCCTATGTGGAGCGGATGATTTGTCATCTTGTAAAGCCTCCTGTAAACCGCAGTGTTGAGCCTTATATCACTTGATTTTACCGATACTACTATATCCTTAAAATCAACCTCTTCAAGCGCTCTGATATTCTGCACGGCAGCTTCTATAATAGCTTCTTCCATGCCTCTTTCGCTCAGCATCTTTTTGTTTACGGATCCTGAATTTACGCCTACTCTTATCGGAATGCCTGCAGCCTTTGCAGACCTTGCAACGACAAGCAGCTTATCCTTTCCTGCGATGTTTCCCGGGTTTATCCTTATCTTATCAAACCCTGCGTCTATGGCTGTAAGAGCAAGCTTGTAATCGAAGTGGATGTCGGCTACAAGGGGCATTTCCGTGTGCCTTCTTATGTTGTAGAGCGCCTTCCCGGCGGCGGCGTCCGGCACCGCCAAGCGCACGATGTCGGCGCCGGCTTCTTGAAGCGACTCTATCTGCTTTAGAGTCGCTTTTCAAGATCGCAGGTATCAGTATTCGTCATCGATTGAATACTGATACCTGCGCCGCCGCCTATCTTAACGTTTTTACAAAATACAGCATTACGCATGGCGTACCTAAGAACCGATTATTCTATGAATGTCATGATAGGTAACAAAGATAAGAAGCAGGATGAGAAGTCCGAACCCCGCTACATTAAGCCCTGTTTCAAGCTTTTGTGGCACCCGTATCTTTAATTTTTCTAAAAGCACAAATACAATCCGCCCGCCATCGAGTGCAGGAAACGGGAGTAAGTTGAATATTCCTATGTTAAGACTTATGAAGGCTGCAATTGAGAAAAACGAAATTAGCCCGTTGCTGCTCGCACTTCCGACAGCCTTTACTATACCCACAGGTCCTGACAGGTCAGATGCTCTTATACTGCCTGTAAAAAGTCCTCCCAAGGTTTTGAATATTATCTTTGTCATATCCCATGTCATCTTAGGTCCATGCACGATGTTCGTAACGGACTTCTTAACGCCCGGAACTATTCCTATTATTTTCGAAGATCCCTTAACATCAACGGGGACTTTTTTATTGATGACGCTACCGTCTCTTTTTATGCTGATGTTAAGCTTTTCGCCTTTTTCAGCCTTTGCAACCTCCGCCTTGAAATCATTGAAGTTATCAAGTTTTTTGCCGTTTACTGCAAGTATTTCATCTCCCTTTAATATTTTACCCGCTGCAGCCGGGGTATCCTTTATTGTACTGTCCACCTTCATAGTCGGTATGCCTGTGATGGCAACCACAGAAAACAATATCATCGCTATGAGTATGTTTACGAAGGCGCCGGCCACCAGAATTTTAAACTTATTCCCGGGACTCGCATTACAAAAAGCCCTCTTGTCCTTACTTTCTTCATCTTCACCTTCCATAGCACAAAATCCGCCAATAGGAAGAAGCCTTATAGAATACAGTGTTTCGCCGCTCTCCTTTTTATATATGGCAGGCCCCATCCCAAGTGAAAATTCATTTACCTTAACACCCGATGTCCTGGCTGCAATGAAATGTCCAAGCTCATGCGGAAACACCAAAATGAAAAACAGTACCAATACATATATAATCGTCATTAAACCTACCTCAATAATCCTTCCGATTCAACTTCCTTTAAGAATGTCTCGTAGCTCTTTCAGCTACCGTCCCGACGTTTATGACATCCATGATGTTATGGCATCTTACGGGTCTATAGGCATCTATAAGCTTTTCTAAAAACTCGCCTATCTGAGTGAAATATATATCCCGTTTAAAAATTCCTGAACCAGAATCTCATTTGCCCTATTTAAAAACGCCGGGTAACTGCTTCCCATATCAAGAGCATCCAAAGCGATCTTAAGGCATTCGAACTTATTCAGGTCGGGGCTTCTAAACGTGAGACTGCTTCCTTCTTTTAAGAAATTCACACGTCCGAACATATTTTTATTTCTTGCAGGATATGACAGCGCAAACGCTATAGGAATCTTTCATGTCCGCTACTCCCAAATTTGCAATTATCTGTCCGTCGATAAATCCCACCATCGAATGCACCAAGCCTTCAGGATGGATGAGCACTTCAATCTGCTCAGGTTCAAGATCAAACAACCACTTTGCTTCTATAATCTCAAGCCCCTTATTCATGAGCGTTGCGGAGTCCACCGATATTTTTTTGCCCATGGACCATATAGGATGTGCTATCGCCTGCTCCGGTGTAGCATCCCTTAAGGCCTTCTTATCCACATCTAAAAACGGCCCGCCCGATCCTGTTATATACACCTTTGAAAGTTCATATTTATCACTTCCGTACATGCACTGGAAGATGGCACAATGCTCGCTGTCTACAGGTATCAGATCGCCCCCGTAGCGTTTCTTCGCATCCATTATAAGATTACCGCCACTGACGAGCGTTTCCTTATTTGCAAAGGCGATTTTCTTGCCGTGCCTTAGAGCCTCGTGAGTAGGTGCAAGTCCTGCGACCCCCATGATGCCGTTTATAACTATGTCCGCTTCTTTGAGAACGGCAAGTTTTTTTATTCCTTCCTGCCCTACATTGAAATCTATGCCCTTATGCTTTTCGGAGATTGCTTTAAGTCCCTCTTCATCCAAGGCCGCTACCACCTTCGGCTTAAATTCCTCTATCTGTTTTAAAAGCAATTCCGTATTGTTGCCCGCCGCAAGCCCTATCACCTTGTACTGAGTCATATTCTTAGATATGACCTCTAATGCCTGCACACCTATAGAGCCTGTAGAACCCAGTATTACTACCTTTTTCATATTCTCTCCTAAATAATCTATTTCATGATAAATACGCTTACATAACAGTAAACGAAGGGGGAAACTAAAATCACGCTGTCAAATCTATCCAAGATTCCGCCATGCCCCGGAATGAGATTCCCAAAGTCCTTTATCCCCATATTCCTCTTCAGCATGGAAGCTATTAAATCGCCTGCCTGCGCCACTCACAGAGCCCAACACTCTGAGTAGCATAAACTCATACCTATGCTGAGGATATGCAATTATACCAAATAACGAAGCCAAAACCAAAGATCCAAGTATGCCACCGATAGCACCTTCAATTGTCTTTTTAGGGCTTATATCCTCGCATAGCTTTCTCTTTCCTATGAAAAATCCTGTAAAGTACGCAACTACATCCGTACCGAACGATATCAAAAGCACGAGCCAAATGATCTTTCCGTATCCTGCAAAATCGAGCAAATACAGCGATGACGGTAGCACTATCACGTATACAAATGAAAATACCAGCGCAAACACCGAATGCACGTCCTTTCCTCGTGATGCAAACAGGTATACGAGCGCCACTATGGAAACAAGCATTATAGCCGGCAGTAAAAATTCGTGAGCCTTAAATGCAAGAGGAAAGTAATATATGATGGAAAATGCCATTCCAAGAGCAAGCGGAAGCTTTTATATCCATCTCGCTGAATCCCTTGCTGAGCTCAAGATATGCAATTATCGAAATCAGAAAGCTTGCGACAAGCAAGGCTTCCTTACCTAAATACACTATTACAAGTAGCGGTAACATGCATAATCCTGCTATAATCCTGGTTTTCATACCTACCTCCTATCTCGAGCCGAATCGCCTTTGTCTGTTTTTATACTCTTCTATACACCTTCTATATACATCCGGCGTGAATTCCGGCCAATATTCTTTTGCAAATACGAATTCCGAATATGCAATCTGCCAAAGCAAAAAATTGCTTATCCGCTCTTCGCCGCTGGTCCTTATCACAAGATCAGGATCCGGGATATCTGCATACATGTTTTTTGAAAGGTCCGCCTCATTCAAGTCGCAAAGCCTTGAAAGAAGCGACTTCCTATCTATGTCATCCGCACCACCGATGTCATTTATTATTTCTTTACATGCAAGCCTTGCGGCTCTGGTAATCTCAGCCCTGCCTCCATAGTTTATAGCCACATTGAACACAAGTCCGTCATTATTTACCGTCCTGTCTATTGCTCTCTTGAGGCTCACCGCTGCCTTTTCAGGTATCTTATCGATATCTCCGAGAACACCTACTTTGACATTGTTTTCAAATATTTCATCAAGCTCTGAATCTACAAATTTACATACCAGTGAAAAATATTCCGCTCACCTCTTCGGATGACCTTTTAAAATTTTCGGTAGAAAACGCATATACAGTCAAGTACTTAACGCCTAACCTGTCCGATTCCTTTACGACTTCCTTTACCCTGAGCATACCCGCATTATGTCCTCTTAAAATGCTGAGTTTATTTTGCCTTGCCCATCCGCCGTTTCCATCCATTATGATAGCTACATGTTTAGGTATAGATTCAGTATCCAGCAAACCGTCCTCCCTAGACGCTCATTATTTCCTTTTTCCTTTTCCTTCAGCATACCGTCGATCTTCTTGGTGAACTCATCTGTCTTCGTCTGAATATCCTTGGTGTCTCCCTTTGAGCTCATCTTCTGAAATCTCGCCGTTTTTCCGCCTTCTTAAGATGATCGTTTGCATCACGCCCTAAATTTCTTATGGCTATTTTTGCATCGTCTGTAATTTGCTTTACCATCTTCGTGATGTCCTTACGCCTTTCTTCAGTGAGTTGAGGTACTTTCAGCCTTATGTTTTTCCGTCGTCCAGTGGGTTTTATACCCAGTTCACTCTCGTTTATAGCCTTGATAATCTCTTTTATCGCAGAATGATCAAAGGGTGATATCATGAGCGATTTTGGATCCGGCACTGAAATATTTGCAATGTTTTTAAGTGGCGTAGGTGTTCCATAATAATCCACTCTTATCTGATCAAGTAGTGACGGATTCGCACGACCGGCCCTCACGGAATTCAGCTCGCCTGTTAAGAGCGATATGGTTTTTTCGCCTTTTTCTTTAAAATTATCAATCATCTCTTTCATCTCATCCTCCATATACATTATATAACATATCCATCTTAAAACAAGTTTGTCTAGGTAATCAAGGTGCCTATGTTTTTCTCCGCATACAGCCTTCATGACATTGCCCTTCTCCCTTATTGAAAACACATGTATTTTAATGCCGTTATCACGACATAGGCTCGCCGCTGTAGAATCCATAACACCCAGATTTTTTTCAAGCACATCGCCGTGCGTAAGGCTTGTATATCTTTACCGCATCGCTATGCAGCTCAGGATCATTTGAATACACGGCATCTATTTTTTTTGCAAGCAATATTAAGTCTGCATCCATTTCCGCAGCCTTAAGAGCCGCCGCCGTATCTGTAGAAAAGAAAGGGCTTCCCGTGCCTGCACCGAATATCACGATATATCCTTTCTCGAGTTGATTTATAGCCCTTCTTCTTACGTATGGCTCCGCTATTTCCATCATCTCTACCGCAGAATGAACACGTGTCTTAAGTCCGAGGCCTTCTATCGCATCTTGAAGCGCAAGAGAGTTCATCATAGTCGCAAGCATGCCTATATAATCCGCTGTAGCCCTATCCATCTGCTGATTTGTTCTTCCTCGCCAAAAAAATTGCCACCGCCTACTACTATCCCAACCTTTACTCCAAGAGCACTCACTTCTTTAATTTCCTTTGCAATGCCTATCAGCGTTTCTTCATCTATTCCAAAGTTCTTATCACCTGCAAGTGCTTCACCGCTCACCTTAAGTATCACCTTATCATAAATAGGTTTATTGCTCATCTCACTCACTCCTTTCGCTTACATCTTTTACATACGCTATCGCTAAATTATAGCAGTATTCTCCTATCTTTCTTATATCATGAACGATATCGTTGTAAAGTGCTGTATAACTCGGATCGCAGGTTTTGGTATTGACACGCTGCAAATGCTGCTTGCGGAGCCTCGACTCCATCTTTTCCAATGTCTCGCCCTCTTCTATTATAACGTTTGCAAGCTCCACATCTCCGGTTTTTACAGCCTGCATGGCATCTTTAAGCATGAGTCTTACACGCCCGAAGCTTTCATGTAACTCCGCATATGCGATATCGCTAAATTCATAATCGTTTTCTACCATCTCCTGTGCACATTCCCCTATGCTCTTGCAGTGATCGCCTATGTGCTCAATATCGGCTACCATGTGCAAAAGCCCGGTCACCTGCTTACCCTCTACATCAGCCAGTGTTTCTGTGGCAACAATTCCGACAGATAAGCCACTATCTTTTTGTGCAGTATATTTACGGATTTTTCCGTCTGCAATATTTCTTCTATTGCCTTTTCATCATGCTTTATCACCGCATCACGTGCGTAAACTATCATTTTCTTTGTAATTTCCGCAAGCCTTACTATTTCGTTTTGTACCAGCGGTATAGCCATGAAAGGTCTGTCAAGTACCGTGGTTGTAAGGAACTGCGGAGTGGCATCATCGATTTTTCGGATCTTGTCATCCTTGAATATCTTATCTATGTTTCTGCTTATTATTCCTACAAACGGGATGAATATCAGTATGGCAATCACGTTGAAGATTAAGTGAGCGTTGGCAATTTGCCTCGATATGGTAGATAGCGCATTTCCCGCAGGTGAAATAAATGTTGCAAGCTGTGCTATCTGAGGTATGAAGCCTGCCATACATATGATACCTACCGCATTTATCACTACACTTATGAATGCCACCTTTTTCGCATTTTTCCCTCCACCTACAGATGCAAGAACTGCAGTTATCGTAGTACCGATGTTTGCTCCGAGAACTATCGGGATGGCGCCCTGAAGGCTGATCAGCGGTGTAACGCCATCCGCCGCAGCTGTGGATGCCAAGTTTTGAAGCGTAGCTATGGATGCTGAACTGCTTTGAATGATTGCGGTAATTCCCGTGCCGAACAATATACCCAGCGGTGATGAATCCGCTATCTTCAGTATCAAATCCGTAACATTTGGGTTATGTGCAATGGGCGCCATAGCGTTACCCATAGTGTTAAGCCCCACAAAGAGGATACCGAACCCGAATATCGTCTCACCTATGCTTTTTATCTTGCTCTTCTTTATTATCATGTATGATAAAGCCTATGAACACAAAAAACCACGCATAGTCACCCACCTTAAAGGCTACTATCTGCGCAGTAATCGTAGTACCTATATTGGCTCCAAGCGTTACGTTTATAGCCTGCCTGAATGTCATAAGCCCTGCGGTGACAAAGCCTATCACCATTACAAGGGTTGCGCTGCTGCTCTGTATTGTCATCGTAACTATGCAGCCTGTCATTATTCCAAAGAGGGTGTTGTTCGTAGCGTGCCCTATGATCTTTCTAAGCTTGGCGCCCGCTGACTTTTGCATTCCTTCGCTCATCATATTCATACCGAATATGAAAATTGCAAGTCCTCCGAGTGCCTCCAATATAATTTTAACGGTTTCCAACCACTCCTCCTTGTGAGCAAAAAATCTTCCCTAACATTATACAATAGCGAGCGTAATTTTTATCCATTATGTGCCGTTATTTTAAATGGTAAGTCTTTTCTTTAACATCTCAAAGGCTTTATCTTCAATTTCGCTTTCAAGTGGCTCAAGCTCATCTTTTTTCAAGGCTTTTTTTATAATAAAATCAGTAAAGCCCGCATTTTTATCAGAACCAGGGCCGTGCATACTCGTTGCTATTATATTATCATCAATATAGCCTTCATATCTTTTACTACCCTCACCGGCGTGAACGTTTCCACTGCCAATTCGCACTTCACCAAGCGGAGAGGTTACGCCTTCTATTTGCGTAGCATGATTTTCAAAGCCGAGCACACTGATTTTCTTGCCGCTGCGAATTTATATCTACGAGGATATTCCCTGACCGCTCTTTTCCCCGTAGATTCCAGCGTCTTATAGTCACAGATACCAAAGCCCTTCAAGCTCCTTGCCGTCTTCTGAAACATAACTGCTTCCAAACATCTCAAACGATGAGCCTATGAGAAAAAAACAGCAGCCCGCATCAATCGCTTTTAGGATTTCTTCCTTTCTCGTGAAAATATCATCTCTTATGGCATCTGCACCTGCATACATGCCGTCACCCATGAATATCAGGTTATAATCCTTAAGATCTATAGCGTCTCCCGCTTTAAGGACGGTTATCTTGCAATCTATGCCCCTTTTCTCAGCCCTATACTCGATGGCTTTTAGGTTTGCGGAGTCTGAATATACGTTCAAAAAGTCGGGATACATATTCAGTATATTTAATTTGTCATTCATCTATTTTACCTCCGCATTTATTTTTTCAAGAGCATTTCTAACGCCCGTAAGTGCAGTGTATGTAGAAATAGCGTAGCCGCCCTCATTCATAATCTTGCGAGCCGCACTTTCTGTACTTTCCACAGGTTTTACAGTAAAGTCATATTCTGAATACTTAAATACGAGCGCGGCATCATAGCATCTGGGACCTGTGCATATCACATCCGTAATGCCTGCTTCCCAAAGTTTTTTCGTATTAAGCTCCCACGTCCACGATACGTCCATGCCGTCCGCAGGTGCATCGCTCAGGGCAAACAACAGGCTCTTGTATTTTTTGTCGTTCATTATGTTTTTCATTCGATATATATGATATCACTTGATTGAGCCCTACCGGATTTTTCACAAGGTTTAAAAGCACATCCCCAAAGCGCTCCATCCTGCCCTTGCTCGGTTTTATACTTTTTAAAGTATTTTTGATGATGTCATGAGGTATGCCGTATTCAAGTGCAACCGATATTGCGGCAAGTTCGTTATAGTAATGATAGAGCCCCCTGCCGCTACTATCGAATTTCATGCCGTTTACTTCATAGCTGCCGTCTTCTTCTATATTTGCAAGGTACTTGGGTTGCCATCTTTTAAGTCCACAGTTTTTGCAGTAAAAATCTCCAACATGCCCGTATTGATGGTAGTTATAAACAAGTACGCCGTTACACCCGGGGCAAAATGCGTTCAATCCTTGCGTATCACTGCTTCTATGCTCTGTGAAAACGTTTTCGCATATTCCAAAACCTACGTTGTGAAGGATATAGAGCATCGGATCATCCGAATTTGTTATGACCCTGCCCGTAAAGCCCTGTAGTGCACTTCCTATCTGCTTTACCAAAGTATCCATGGTACCATACCTGTCGAGCTGATCCGGGAATAAGTTGGTAATTACCACGTCGCTTATGAACAGATCGTCGATTTTACTTGCCAATGTAAGTTCGTCGACTTCAAGCACTATAACATCAGCCTTGACTTTTTCGTAAAGCGGACTTGTCTTTTTGAGTATAGCTGTGGTTATGCCAAATATCAGATTATCGCCATGTATGTTACTGATTACATCAAATCCCGCGTTCTGAAAGATATCCCTTATAATTCCCGTGGTTCCCGTCTTGCCGTTGGTACCCGTCACAGCTATATACTTTACGGGATAATTTAGGTGCTTCAGCACATCCTTGGATATCTTAAGTGCCATCGCCCCCGGTAAACTTCCTCCCGTACGCCTGCATATTTTAAGCGCTACAGCCACCAACTTGCTTACAACTATCGCCAAAAATCTTTCATCCACACTCCCTAAAAACTTTTTGATTAACTCAAACAGATTTCACGCTATTCATTACCTCTAAAAATTTTTCCAAATTCATTTACTCTTCCTTCTTTTAAATTCCGTTTTAAAAATTCACGTAGCTCTTTTTAGTTTTTACATTTACTCTACCGGCCACACACCTTTTTAATTTTAGCTACGTAAGAATTCCTTCCGGTACAAAATGCCTCTTTACGTAACTCACTTCTCTCGTAGGCATTCTGGATATATCGTAATAATATATTCTCTTGTTATTTTTGCTGTTCGCTAAAGCTGAAATGATTATTTTTCCGCTTTCGAGTTAACCTTCTTATCACCATTGGTAAAATACACCAGTACATATTTAGAATCGGTGGTATTTACTAAATCATAGATATGACCCTTTTTAACCGGAGTAAATTCACTTGGGATAACCAGCGTTTCAACCTTTTGATTCTTATGTTTCTTTTTCAACCATTTCCATATTAATATGCTCTGTCAGAGGGAAAGCAATCATGACAACTACAGCTATGAAGAGGCTGGAGATACGTCGGAATTTTCTTCTCACATATAAACCGACAATAAATGCTGCCAAACCGCATAGAAATGATATGAACCACAGTACACTGAGTTTTTTTCTATGGGCAAAGCAAGAAAAATCAATACCAAGCCCAATATGTTTCAAAAACAATACTGCCTATTAAAAATTTCATATTTTTATTACACATGTAAAACCTCCTCAAACATTCATGCTAAAAACAAAACCGCATAAACTTTTTGTTTTTCTAGTGTACACTCACACATTCTTGTACTTTATAAAAATACCAGCACGTAGATTTACAGACATTCACTAAAAACAATTATTTCAGGAATTTCTTCATTCTTTGAATACTGCTGCGTCCTTTAAAACACTTGTAACCTTGCCGTTCTTAATTTTCATAAGCACAGGGACTTTACTGATGCCAAACCACTTTTCATATTTTGTTGCTTCGCTTTCTATCATTTCTTCCGTATTATAGTAATAAACATCCGCCTTTGTTTCTGAATTGCTTTTTCTAAAACACCGGAAAATTTCTTACACGACGGGCAATTTGTCTTCGAAAAATAAACTGTTCGTTCTTTATTATCATTTTTATCCAACTCATTTTTGCCACCCGCTTTAATAGGTATTGTTCCCTTTGTAGGTGCAATCACTACGATATTTTTATCAACATACCCCTCTGAAAGATCTTCTACCATATAGGCCAAAGTAAAAATAAAATAACAACTTATCGTCATCAAAATTCCAAGACCTACCAAAACCTTTTTTTGTGGTTTTATATGCATAAGAACTTCCATTCATTTTTACCGCTAAAACTATAGCTAATATTCCTATCGGGATACTAACTATCCACGTATTTCCCGCGATACCAAAAAGACTTAAAACCCATGAAAAAATGCCAATTATCAAAGCAACTATGCTACCATACATATATTTTTGTTTAGTCATAAAACCTTCCTTCTCCTTATAAATTCCGCCACTTATCTGTTTTAACCAATAAATAGACATCCAAATGTTAACACAAGAGATGTGACATAATCAAATATTACACGGTTGTTCTTGTAATACCCTACGCTCTTATATACTTAGATGCCCTGCCTGCTCCAATGCGCCTTATCAAACCTTTCTTCACCATGGATCCCAGCACCGCCTCTACCGTTGTAACGCTGATGTCCGGCAGCACCTTACAGATTTCAGCTTTAGAGATGGGCACAGGCATCAAGATAGGCAAATTCAAGTTGCTCCATAGCAAACGCCATCTTCTTTGCAGGCGTAGGAAATCTGCATATAATTCTCCTAAAAACATACAGATTTTTACACACCACCGTACATGCCGTTCGGCATACGGCGCTTCAACTAAACTACAAAATACAGCGCTCTGCGTAGTAGTCAAGTAACCTAACTAGTCCTGCTTAGACTAGTTTCTTTTGTATAACGAGCATGTCATGCCTGGTAAAAAAGAGTGCATCTCTGCACTCTTTTTGCATAAACCTCCTGCTAATGATACGCATTATTTTTAGAAAATATTTTATAGATCTTACCATCTATCCTTGAGCGATAAACCGTATCCTTCAAGCGAGGAGAATCCACCTTTTGTAAACTTCCAACCTTTTTCCTGCTTCAAATATGTTTTTCGAAAATGCTCTGATCTTCTTCTTAGGATATGGATATGGTTTTTCGAAGTTTACAAACCAACTTTTGGAATAATTAGAGCAAGTTACAACTTATTCAATGATGACTGAATCGTTTCTGCATCTTTATGAGGAAACCTTTTAACGGTTAGCACTATAAGGACTGCGCTGATGGCGGTCATTATGAAGTCCTAAGTGGCTGAGTATACCATACGGCATCTATTCCAAAAGCTCTCGGTAAGATTATTATGGACGCACAAACACGACCAACTGTCTGAATATAACGAGAATACCCGCTTTCTTCGCATCACCTATGGACTGGAAGAACACGACGCTTATAATCATAAATCCATACACTATAAATATACTGTATAGCATCCTGAAATGCGGAATACCTGCAGTCAAAATATCATTCTCAACGCCGAACATGTGCAATATTTGTCTAGGAAACAGCATGATAGGAAGGTAGAATAACCCCGCAAGCACCAACGCTCCCCAATTAAACACCTTAAGTCCCGCCTTAACTCTGGAATAAATCTTCGCACCGTAATTCGTGCCTATCACAGGTTGCATGCCTTGGCTGAGACCCCAAAGGGGAATGAACGAAAATGCAAAAATCCTGAGTGCCGCCGCCATCAATATCCCGTTATCCGTACCACCGTATTTAAAAGACATCTTATACATTAGCGATTGCTGAATCAAAGTCATGACCTGCATCATCATAGCTGAAAATCCTACCGCAAACATCTCCCGAAGATGTCCTTCTTCATAGCTATATGATTTATCTTTACAACCTTGCTCTTCTTTTTAAAATAATAAACCGAAACAACTGCCGTTATGAGCTGCGACAATACAGTAGCTATTGCCGCACCTTCAATGCCTCGACTACCCATAGCATACATGAAAATAGGATCCAGTATGATGTTTAACACTGCGCCTGCTCCCATGATGCCCATGGCGATTTTAAGATGGCCCTCACCTCGTATGACCATATTAGAGCTCTGCGCAAAATTCACAAAGATAGACCCTAAAAATAAAACTCTTAGATATCTAACTCCAAGCTCCTTAATCTCTCCTGTAGCTCCCACAAGATCTAAAAACTGCGGAGCGAACAAAATCCCAAGTATCATAACGGTAGTGGATAATACAAGAACCCAAAATATGAGGTTACCCATTATCTGATCCACCGTCTTTTTATCACCCTTACCGAGTGCCCTTGAAAGAATGGAAGCAGACCCCACTCCTAAAAGGGTGGATATACCATTGTTCACTAAGGTAAGGGCATTGCAACGCTACACGCCGCCATGGCACTTTGGCCTATGATATTTCCTGCAAACACTCCATCCATAAACGGGTAAAGCCCTATAACAACCATCCCCACAATTCCCGGAATACCGAGCTGAAACATAAGCCTTACAGGACTCTTTGTGAGAAGCTCCTGCCTAATTTGACTATCCATAACCAACATCCTTTCCAAATAATACTTAAAAAATGCAACAATAAAACCTCTCTCCGGTCTATGCTTAAATTAGCATTATTGCCGGAAACAAATTAAAATAGAGCGATTTTTAAGTGATTGATTTAAGTACTACATGAGATGTTTATCCACAAAACAGGTTATGAATTCCCTTATGAGCTGCCTCTTTTGACTTAGAACACTGCCATTATCTAAATACTCGATAGCCAGTATGATACCATTCATAAACACTTCAAATTCAGGGGATTCAAATAACTTTAAAACGTCAATACCGAGCTTCTCAGCGGGCTTCTTGTAATTCTCACAGGTATCCCTTCTTAGCCTTTCATAGAGCTTTCTGTATTTCTCGTTTTTTTTGCACTCGAGCAAAAACATAGCGTATAAAGACTTGTACTCATTTCTGTCGAGAATCTTATCAGTGAGAAGCTCCACTATGATATCCTTCTTGCTCAGGTTAGAATTCGCAGATACAAACTCCATTATGACTTCATTTCTGTGTTCATTGCCCATCATCATAATATCGTAGAGAATATCGTGTGTACTCTTGTAATGATGATAGAGCCCGCCTTTACTAAGCCCAGCCGCCTTCATAATGTCTTCCATAGTAGCATTTTCAAACCCTGTGGAAAGAAAAACTTCCTTTGCGGCTCCGCAAATTTGCCTCTTCCTGTCCTCTGCAGATAACCTCTCTCTTGTACTCAATTAACTAAAACCTCTCTACCGACGCGTCCGTCTGTTAATTATGATACTATACGAATTAAAGTTTGTCAAATCTTTCTTTATTATATCTACTCTTCGGAATGTATATCTTTTGCAAGCCTCACATCCTCTGCAATTTGTTTGCTGAGTTCCTCAGGAGTATCGAATTTAATCTCGCTTCTTATCTTCTTTAGAAAATCTATATGCACTATATCTCCATATATGTCCTCGTTAAAAATCAAACACGTTTGTTTCGATGGATACGGCATCACCTTCGAATGTAGGTGCGGTACCGATATTTGTAATACTGTCATACACCTTGCTCTTCATGGCGACCCTCGTACGTGTTACATACACTCCGTCGCTTGGTATGCAAAGATTTTCTCTAGGCATGATGTTAAGAGTCCTGAATCCAAGCTTTCGTCCTATACTTTTGCCGTGCACAACCTTTCCCGCTATCATATAGCGCCTTCCGAGAAGCTTCTGCACACCTTCGAAATCGCCTTCATAGATGAGCTTTCTTATCCTGCTGCTACTTACGGTAACTCCACCAACGCTCACCTTATCTATAACATCTACATGAAAGCCGTAGGTTTTACCGAGTCTATCCAGAAGCGAAACATCGCCCTTACCCTCAAAGCCGAATCTATAGTCATATCCTACGCATACATATTTCGCCCCTAATCTCTCTACGATTACATCCTTTACAAAATCCTCAGGACTCATTCGCTGCAAAACTTCATCGAACGGCACCATAACGAGCGAATCAATACCTAAATTTTCAAAGATCTCCATCGTCTTTTCGGTATCATTTATATATTTAAGAATTTCACTGCCCGGAATGAATTCCTTCGGGTGATTCTTAAATGTGAACACGCATGCCTCGAGGTTAAAAGCCCGGGCTCTCTTTTTAATCATGTCTATCAGCTTCACATGAGCTATGTGAACACCGTCAAAATTCCCGAGAGCTACAGCTCTACTTCGCTTCTTAATATTTTCAAGACCCTTATATACCAGCAATACCGCATACCACCTTTCTACGTTTAATGAAGTTGTCAGCTGTGAGCTCAGCCATTCCGAGTAGGGCTTTATCTTCCCTGCATTCCACCACGTAATGTCTCTTAAACTTTCCTGCATTTTCGCAGGGCTTTCTCATTCTGATTCCGCTATTTCAAGATTTAAACCGTTTCTAAACCCTTGCGCTCTAACCGTATCAAGCGATACCCTGCCGAAATCTGAAAGTCCTGCATCCCAGCGATGAAGCTCCGTATCCTCAGTGATATCTATGATACGAACCGCATTATCAAGATTAAAGCTTCCGCTCTTTGTCCTTACAAGACTTGTCATGCATGCCCCGGAGCCCAATGCTTTACCGAGATCATTGCATATACTTCTCACATATGTTCCCTTGCTCACCAAAGCTTTTAAAACTGCCTGCCCTGCGAGGTTTCATCAAATTTGAGAAGCTCTATTTTTTTATATCCACTTCCCTCAGGGCGGGGCTCTACCTTCTTCCCTCCCTTGCATATTCGTACAACTTCTTACCGTTTAATTTAAGTGCTGAAAATGCAGGAGGTTCTTGCATATTGATACCTATCATATTTAAAAGTGCGGATTCTACCTGTTCCTTTGAAATATTGCTCACGACCTTTTCCGAAATAAGCTTTGAATATCGCCCCTTGCAGTATTTTGCTTTGCTGTTTTCTATCTTACTTAAAACATAGTCCTCAAAGCATTCGCAGTCTTTTTAATTTTATAGGGTCCATGAGATTATCACTTTTACCATACTCTTCATCACCCGCAATCAACTCGACCTGACCGTAAGGGCAATCTATATTTTGACCTGTTATATCATATGTATCCGTTGAAAATCCAAGCTTAAATCCACACTCATACTCTTTATAATCCTCGCCGTAATACTCTATCATTCTGGTAGCGTTACCCACGAACAGCACCATAACGCCGCTTGCGACGGGATCCAACGTTCCTGCGTGTCCCACCTTCTTTATGTTATAGACTTTCCTCACCATGCTCACACAATCATGAGATGTAAGTCCTACAGGTTTATCGATAACCAGTATGCCGTTATTCTCTCGCTTCATAAGCTACCCTAGCGCCGCACCGGCTTCCTTGATGAGGCTATCCTTAATATTCTCAAATGTATCATTCGTCACAAAGCCGGATGCCCTTATATGCCCTCCGCCTCCGAATTTCTCCGCTACCTTTGCAACATCTGCAAATGACTTCGATCTCATGCTGACCTTGGTATATCCGTTGATGTGTTCACGCACCATTATAGCGATTTCAACGTTTTCTATGCTTCGAAGCTTGTCCACGATTGGGCTTGTCATATCATCACTCGCACCGACTTTTTCTATCATATCTCTGCTCACAAATGTTATTGCAATCTTGCCGCCTGCATGGATTTGCGTATTTTCAAGCGCAAGAGACGAAAGCTTCATCTCTTCAAACTTAACACTTGCAAACACGTTGTTTGCAATGTAACACGGATCTGCTCCAAGTAGCATGAGCTCGGCGGCTCTCTTATGCGTATCAGGTGTCACGTTTGAATATTTAAAACTTCCCGTATCCGTAGTAATCGCAAGTAGCGCGGCATTTGCCATATGCTTATCTATATCTACGCTTGCGGTGACAAACATATCGTAGACAATTTCTCCGGTCGCTGCAGCCTTGCTGTCTATATAGCAGTAATCTCCGAATCTTTCCGCCGTCTTGTGGTGATCTATGCAGATTTTAATATCCGCAATCCTGAATAATTCTTCGCCCATTGCGCTACGACTGACCTGATTATGATCCAGCCATACAGCTGTCTTAACTTCAAAACCTTGCGGAAGCTCCGTTACGCAAATGTCATCGAGTAATACCGTCTCCGCTTCCCGTAGGCAGTAATTGTTCTCTGCAAAAATCGTTCGCATCGTTTGCTATAAACTTCAAATTATAAGGAAGCTCTTCTGAAAGCAGTACGTAACTTTTTATCCCGGTTTTCCTTGCAGCAAGGCAAACTGCCACAGAAGATCCAAGTGCATCGCCATCAACATTCTCATGAGGCAAAAATATAAGACTTTCAGAAGACGATATTTCGTTATATATATCTATTAAACTGTCGTTATAACTTCTCTTATCCTTTATATCATGCAATATGGATTCAATATGCCTGCTGTATTCAAGCGATGTATCGTATGCAAAGCGAATATTCGGTACATATCGCACCCTCATGTTTTCGGCTATCTCTTTTCGAATCAACGGTTCGACCTTCTTAAGTGCAGCTACCACTTCGTCCTTATCGCTACCTGAAAAAACAACATAGTAAACCTTGGCATTTCTCCCGTCGGGCGAAACATCTACAGCTGTAATATTTATCGCCATCTTAAGTCTCGGATCCCTTACCTTGAGTAAAAATGCATTGCTTACTATTTTTTTTATTTCCTCTGCTAATCTGTCCTTACGCTTTCCCCTTGCCATTTTTATTCTGATTCCTTATTCTCCGTCGTGTAACATTCTATTTCATCATCAGGTTTTATATCGTTATAGTCTTCTAAACCTATACCGCATTCGAAGCCTGCTGAAACTTCACGTGCATCGTCTTTGAATCTCTTAAGTGAAGCCAGTTTTCCTTCATGCACAACGATACCGTCTCTTACAAGCCTTATACTTTCATTTCTCACTATCTTACCGTCCGTAACATAGGCTCCACCGATGGTTCCCGCATTCGAAAGATTGAAGATCTCACGTATAACTGCTGTTCCAAGTACTTTTTCTACCGTAACAGGCTCGAGCATACCCTTCATGGCGTTTTCTATATCATCGATGATATCGTAAATTACCCTATACGTCCTTATTTCTATGCCCTTACTGTCTGCAGTTTTAAGCACGGACTGCGACGGTCTTACGTTAAATCCTATTATTATCGCTCCCGATGTTTCAGCAAGCATGAGGTCAGATTCGCTCACAGCTCCTACGCCTCTATGAATTACCTTTACGGTAACATCTTCATTCGACAGCTTTTCTACAGACGTAACAACAGCGCCTACAGATCCCTGTACATCAGCCTTGACTATGAGATTCAACTGCTTTGTATCTCCCGCCTGCAGTTTACCGAAGAACTCTTCAAGTGAACTTGTGGACTTCGTGGCCATGAGTTCGCCCCTAAGCTTTTCTTTACGATTTTCTGCAATTTCCTTTGCCTTCTTATCGTTTTTAAGCGCATTGAACTCATCACCTGCATGCGGCACATCTGTAAATCCAAGTACTTCAACCGCCATACCAGGCACAGCCTTATGCAACTTCTTTCCGTTTGCACTCACCATAGATCTTATCTTACCCGAAGCGGTACCTGCTACTACGCTCATTCCTACCTTTAAAGTACCGTTCATAACGAGCAGCGTTGCTATAGCACCCTTACTCTTATCGAGCTTCGCTTCAATTACATTACCGAGCGCAAGTCTATTAGGGTTTGCTCTTAATTCCAAGACTTCCGCCTGCAGTAAAATCATTTCAAGAAGATCCTTTATTCCTTCGCCTTTTTAGCTGAAACCTGAACGCAGATTATATCTCCTCCAAAATCCTCAGGTACCAAGCCATGGTTCGTGAGATCCGCTTTTACCTTATCGGGATCCGCTCCCGGTTTATCCATCTTGTTTATAGCTACTATGATTGGCACCTTAGCTGCCTTAGCATGGTTTATCGATTCTATGGTCTGAGGCTTTACACTGTCGTCTGCAGCTACTACGAGCACGGCGATATCCGTAACGTGCGCACCTCTTGCCCTCATCGCTGTAAACGCTTCATGGCCCGGAGTATCCAAAAATACTATCTTTTCACCGTTTACCTCTACCTCGGATGCACCAATATGCTGCGTAATTCCTCCGGATTCGGATTCAATTACGTTCGTCCTTCTTATGGCATCGAGAAGAGATGTTTTACCGTGGTCTACGTGACCCATGACGGTTACGATGGGAGGTCTGCTGATGAGGTCTTCTTCCTTATCTTCAAAGGATTCGAGTCCCTCATCCTCCACTTCTTTTTCTACATTTCCTATCACTATGTTTATACCTATTTCATCTGAAAGCACGAGTACCGTCTCTTCATCCAGGGGTTTGGTTAAAGGTTAGTAAGTATCCCTGATCTTCATTAGAGCCATGATAATTTTAGATGCGGGATAATCTATCTGCTCTGAAAGCCCCCGCTACCGTAATAGGTACGTTTACCTTCTTCGTGCCCACAGGTAAAAGCTCTTCCTGCTCCTCTTCCTGTTCTTCAGCCTTAGGGTACCTGCTTCTTTATTTTCTTCTTCTTCTTTCGCTTTTCAAGATCTATCTGACCTCTTATGCTCTCAGCCCTGTCAAATTTGCTGAACCTCTCATCACGTCGCTTGCCACCTCGCTTCTTTGTGCGTTTTTATCCGAAAAGCTTGCTCTGCCTGGTAGGGACGGTCGCATCATGTGAAGACTCACGCTTTTCGCTGTGTGACGCCCTATCTTCTTTAGGTGCCTTTTTAGGCTTTTTCTCATCTGCAGCACGTAAGTTATCATCTTTTTTCATCTCAGGTTTCGGCTTTGCCGCTTCCTTGCTCTCCTTTTTCTTAGTCTCAGCTTTTGTAACTTCTACCTCAGGTTCTTTCTTTGCTTTACTTTTGGTATCTTCCTTTGCAGGCTGAGGTTTAGCCTCCGTCTTCGAAGCTTTAGCTTTAATATCTTCCTTTTTGTCTCAGTTTTATCAGCAACCACAGTTTTTTTAGCTTCATCATCGGAGCTTTTTCTTCTTTTCCTTAGGAGGTTCTTTCGTGAGATTCGCGTCAAACTGCATTACGGTCATCTCAAGTGTACCCACAGGTTTGTTTTCATTTCCGATTATGGAATTTGCCCTCTTCGGCTCCTTTGCAGCTGCCTTTTTTAGGCTTTTTCTTTTTCAGAACCTTTCTTAGGGACTCTTACTTCCTTTATCTTTTCTGCGAAAACGTTCAGCATCGGAAGAAGATATGGAGCTACTCACGGTTTTCACTTCAATGCCGAGTTCTGATAGGATTTCCAGCGTTTCCTTTCTGGGTATATCGTATTTTTCTATCAGTTCCTTTACTTTAATCTTCATTTACTTACCTCCTAAATAACTTTTGATCTCCTCAGGTCAGAGGACTAATTTTACTGCGTAATGTCCTTTGAATAGCTCGTTTTGCTATCGCCTTTTCCATACAGGATATGTCGTTACATAAATATGCGCCTCTTCCATCTTCGCTGTGTTTTTTTCATCTATTATGAGCTTGTCACCCTTCATGCAAAGCCTATGAATTCACTCTTTTCACCTTTTTCTTACATCCTGCGCAGCTTCTCTGTGCCATATCAATTCCTTACTACATTTTACCTCTATTCATCGATATAGGTAAGCTCTTCTTCCTCTTCAAAGTCAATCCCTGTAATTTCGCCGTTATCTATCATTTCTTTAAGGCCATCCTTGGTCTTTACATCTATGCTCATCTTACATAGTTTTGATGCAAGCCTTACGTTTTGCCCTTTTCTACCGATAGCAAGCGACAACTCATCATCTGCCACTATCACTATCACCTTGTCTTCTTCTAGCAGTATTATCCTGTCCGGAAATGCAGGTTTTATAGCTTCCTTGACAAACTTGACAGGATCTTCATTCCAGAGCACTACATCTACCTTTTCATAACCCAAATCGTCTAAAATGGCTCCTATTCTCGTGCCTCGCACTCCTATGCAAGCTCCTACCGCATCCAATTCCTCATTGTCGCTATACACGGCTATCTTCGTACGGTTTCCGGCTTCTCGGGCAATGCCCATTATCTTTACCGTGCCGTTTTCTATTTCAGGCACCTCTCTTTTAAATAATTCCTCCACAAACTGTGGCGATCTTCTCGAAAGCACTATCTGCGGGCCTCTTTGCCTATCTTCAACCGTCTTAATGCATGCTTTGATCCTGTCTCCCACTTCGTAGGTCTCTCCTTGGATTTGCTCTGCCAGCGGTATTATCGCCGTAGTGGTATTTAGGGCAACGTGAATAGCTCTCATGGTTACTCTACTCACCTTGCCTGTGATTATCTCACCTTCTCTTCCTTTGAATTCCGAGAATATTTTTTGCTTTTCTCTTTCCTTTATCTTCTGCAAAAATACCTGCTTTGCTGTCTGAGCTGCGATTCTACCGAACTTTGATGCATCTACGGTGTACTGTACTACCCCGCCTTCTTCATACCTTTCATCTATCGCCTTCATCTCATCAAGAGAAACTTCCGTCTCCGGATTTTCTACTTCGAGCACTATATCCTTGCTTACGATTACATAGGTGCCTCCCGTATCTTCATCTATCTGCACCTCTGCCCTGCTGTCCTCTCCGTAGTTTTTATGAAAAGCATGTAGCACCGATTCCTTCATCATATCTATGAGTTCATCCTTTGCTATGCCCGTTTCCTTTTCTATCTGTCCTAATGCCTCAATAATCTCCTTATTCATCTTTCCTCCGACTTCAATAAACTTTATTAAAACTTTACCATCCTACTTGTATTTTGTATATCCGTATCCTTACTTTTATTCAAATTTAGATTTTCGCCTCACTATACCACTTGAGTCTTATATTTTTCATATAATTGCTTTATTAAAATTCTATTGCAAGATTAACTTTTTGCAACATCGTTATTTGAAAACACCTTCGTGCTTCCGTCTACCTCTACCGCTATGCCTTCATCGTCTATGAGCGTTCCTCTGTATTCCTTTTGCCCGTCAATGCGCTTATATAGGCTTATGTCTACCGACCTTCCCTTAAATCTTATGAAATCTATGTCCTTCTTAAGCTCTCTATCTATTCCGGGCTAGAAACCTCCAGATAATAATTATTATCTATTATATCATTTTTATCCAAATATTCGGATAAAGGCTTCGCTGATTGCAGTGCATTCGTCGATTCCTATAGGCTTCTCGCACTTTGAACCTGCTTTTATTCCTTTAGATTTTTCACATTTTGCATCAATATTTATTCCCGCTTGCTTATCATATCCTATGCCTGCAGCATCTTCACAAAACATCCTATCTATATACACTCTCAAAATCCAATCCTTACCCTCACGCTTATACTCTACGCTGTAGATTTCAAGAGAAAGCTCAGCAAGTTTGGCTTTGCATGCCTCTTCCACTGCATTCTCAATCTCCTTTTTCATGTTATCCTCCAAAAAGAAAGAGCGGAAAACCGCTCTAAGTAACGTTTATCAGTATGTATAGAAGGTACCACTAAAATATGTCCAAGTCAAGCAAAAACCCTCTTTTTAATCCTCCGAGCCCCAATTAACAGCATATTGTAATAAATGCACGCTACAATGTTAATTATTCAAAGCATCGATCAAAACACTTCGCCGTTTGCCATAAACTCAGGAATGTTTTTGTGGATAATCCCGTTTCGCTTTTGAATAATATCATTTCTGGTAAGAATGTATTTAGGATAGTTATCCATAATCTTACTCTTCGCTTTATATCCTTCTCAAATATCTCTCTGATAACACTCTTCACATACGTCCTTTTATCTTCAGGATTATCATAGAAAACGGTCTTTGGGAACAAGAATACCTATTTAAGGGGGTATATTTTTGCTTTTTGGTAATTTATACCCCCTTAACGGCTTTATTTGTTTTTGCGAGCTAATCTTTCAGCGTTCCAACAGGGAAACAACATATATTCCATCTTCTCGTTGATATGCATACTGTCCGGTGCCTGTCATTACCATTAAAAAACTCCGGCTTTTTCATCTTTTCCGTATCAATTTTATCTCTGAGTTTCTTCAATGTATCACTTCCGTATTCTATGGCGGTTTCTCCACCGAGCTTAATCTCAATTAAACCATAGGAACCGTTACGCAAATGTATAACAGCATCACATTCAAGACCGCTCTTATCCCTGTAATGATAGACCGTGCCGTCCAAGGCAACCGCATAGACTCTTAAATCTCTCATGCATAGCGTTTCAAACATTAGCCCAAATGTCTCAAGATCGTCAATCAAATCCTGCGGCCCGATTCCTAAAGCTGCTGTACCTATTGAAGGATCCATATAATATCTTGTGTTGGATGTCCTGATTGCTGTTTTTGATCTTAAATTAGGGTTCCATGCAGGCATATCTTCAATAACAAAAATTTGTTTCAAGGCGTCAATATATGACTGTACCGTTTTTGTATCTATTGAATTTGTATCATTTGCTACCATATCATTTCGAATTGCATCTGTCGAAGTTTGTGTACCCTGGCTCCTTGCATAAGAACGCATAAGTAGTTTTGCTCTTTCAGAGCTTCGATTCACTCCGTCGGCCCTCGTTATATCCTCATTGACTATTGCATCATAATAATCAAAAGCCCTATCAAGGGCTATATCGCCTTCCTGCAAACAGGCGGTCGGCCAGCCTCCTCTACATACCAGATATGCGATTTCTTCCAATGTGAGCTCGTTTACTCCGGATAAATTTTTCTCTCCTTCGAATAATTGTTTAAGGCTTATATCGCCATTAGACTCTCCCGACTCATATAGTGCCATGGTACGCATCTTAAGTCTGGCAATCCTGCCGGTTCCTGTATGAAAAATCTTATCCTTCTCTGCAGGCAACGCCGAACCTGTCAAAATAAATTGCCCCGGCACACCTCTGTGATCCACCTCAAAGCGAACGGCATCCCATAGCATAGGCGCTATTTGCCATTCATCTAAGAGCCTGGGTACTTCGCCTCTAGTAGTACCGAGGGATCAATCTCTGCCATTTTTAAATTTTGCTGCGCTTTCCTGAGGATTTGCAACGTATAAAATGCTCTTTGAAAAACTGTTCCGCTGTAGTTGTTTTGCCACATAATTTAGGCCCTTCAATCAGCACTGCTCCTATCCCTTCCAATTTTCTTTTCAGCAGATTATCTACAACCCTTGACTTATATTGCTTAACCATATTTCCCCCTTCATTCTACACCATTATACGCTATTGTATGATTTGGCGCAATATCATTACCTAATTTGGCGCAATATTATTGGTTAATTTGGCGAGATTTTATTACCTGATTTGGCAAAACGCTTTCCTCCTGTCATGTATCCACCCTTCCTTTAACATCAGATCATGTTTCAACTTTTACGTTAGAATTATATTATTACAAAAAGCAATAATACAGGGATATGTCGTACCCAAATTCACCGCAAACAAAAAGTCCCTATTACGGGGACTTTTTATCAAATATTAGTGAATCTTAAGTTTTTCGAAAATATCTTATCTGAATTTTACGAACAATATTTACCCTAAATGGACGAGCCACGAATATTGTAAACAATATGGCTACTATGATAATTACTCCAATACCGATATTTCTTGAAAGTTTACTTTTATAATCAATGCATATCTCCGCTAAAAATAAAAGTAACAATACATATCCTAATTCAATGATAAACGAAACCTTCATTATGGTTAACCACGTTACAGCGAAAAATCCCACACGTATAAGTCGTTTTGCTATATCCTTCCAATCCATTCCAGTATCTCCTTATTTTAACTACCGTTTTATTTACACTATATGCAACTTTCAACCTTCGTATATAGTACCTGATAATCCTAATTGTAAACCTAAGCCCACATTTTGCTACTTGGAACCTTATTATCTAAAAGTCCTGTAGCATAAAAAAATGCAGTTACTGCGCCGGGTACAATGTTTCATGTCACATATTAACGAACGCAAAGGATTATATCACAATAACAAATTACATGCAAACAAATGAACATTTGCAAAATGATAAATATGCCACTGCCCAATATACACAACTATAAGTTACATAATTAATTTTTCTCGTTAGCCGGAAAGCGGATAGCTTGTGAAAATGTCGCCCGGGGTCAGATGCACACCTTTGAGAAAATCCGCTGCGCCCATCTCCTTCTTTCCGCTTCTTTGAAGCTTGCTAATAGCAAGAGCGCCTTCGGCGCAGCCTACCACTATCTCACAATCATCGCCTTGTGTAATGCGAAGAACCTCACCTGGAGCATTGCTCTTAGCGTCTACAGCCCTTGCCCTAACAACCTTTATCCTATCGCCATTTAAAAAGGCAAATGCGCCCGGCACCCTTGAAAAAGCGCGCACTCTCCGTGCTTCCACAATGGCGCTGTTATTAAAGTCTATCCTGCCTTCTTCCTTTGAAACCTTTGCAGCGTAGCTCGCATCCGCTTCATTTTGAGGTTTTGCCTTAAGCCCGTTCTTTAAAATATCGCAAAGCGTTTCAAGCAGCAGCTTCGCTCCCTCTTTTGCAAGCTCTTCAAAGAGCTCACTGCTCGTCTTTTTCACCCACCTCTGTAGTATAAAACGATATCATATCACCACTATCTAAACCCTCTGCCATCTTCATTATGGTGACACCTGTCTCTTCTGCGCCCTCAAGCACCGCCCTTTGTATGGGCGCCGCACCTCTGTATTTAGGTAGGAGAGATGCATGCACATTTACCGCAGCTATCTTAGGAATCTCTAAAATCTCCTTTGATATTATCTGCCCGAACGCCGCAACCACCAAAAAATCCGGTGATTCCAACTTCATTTTTCTATTAAACCCCTATCCTTATTGATAATATCAGGCTCATACACCTCGATCCCTAGATCCGAAGCGCGCTTTTAACAGCTGTAGGTATCCTCTTATTGCGGCTTACGGCATCCTTTTGTGTGATGCAAAACGGGATATCAACGCCGGCTTTATGGAGCGCATCCAAAGACGGCACCGCAAAATCGGGACTCCCCATGAATACTACCTTCATTCCTCGCCGGCCTTTCTTATATTACTTGCCTTATCGATAAACAGTACCCCTTCGAGGGTGGTCGAATTCATGAGAAAAACACTATAGCCTCAAACTCTGTGAGCAAGCGCCTTCGCATCTTACCGTCAAGCCCCATATATTTCACTTCGATTTTTTCAGGGCGAATGACTGTCCCTACTACACCGGGAACACTCAAGCAGCCTTCTTCACATTCCTGCTCGCCGCTCGCTTTAATTATTTCAGGATCTATTACATACTCAGGACTGCCTTGGACAGGCTCCATTATAAACATCCTTTTAAGGATCCCAACCTGCGGCGCTGCAATACCGACGCCACCTTCCTATGCATGGTTTCTTTCATATCTTGCAAAAAGCAACTTTATCCTGTCTGTGACCTCACCCACAGGCCTTGCTTTTTCCTGAGCAATTCATCACCTTTTTCTAACCTGCCTTAACGCCATAATACCTCCTCAGCCTAAATCATACGGCTCTGCATCTACGAGTATTCTCTCCTTTTTGGATACTTTATTCTTTCTGTTTTTAAAAACATCTATCTGCCATCTGATAAGATGTGAATATTTCTCCCTTACCTCCCTCGGCATCTTGAGTATAAGCCTGTATCTATACATGTCGTCACTCTTTTGAATAAACGAAGGCACAGGGTCCTAAAACATCTATCTTAAATATACCCTCAAGTGTCCTAATTATACTATTTTTAAAACTGTTCGCAAAGTCCAATGCGCCTTCCTTCTTATCCGATGAAAACTCCAATTTGATTATAGACCCGAACGGCGGATAACCCATTTTTTTTCTAAACGCTATTTCGCTACTGTAAAACCCTTCGTAATCCTGCTGCCGCCATATTAACTTCATCTGCATCCTTTGATAAAGGTTTGCAAACTACCTTCCCCCTGTCGTCTCTCCCTGCCTGCCCTGCCTGCCGTCTGAACTATAAGCTGAAACACCCTTTCATCCGCCCGGAAATCCGGCATCTGAAGTCCTGCATCCGCCTCGATTATACCGGCGAGGGTCACATTTTCAAAATCCAGTCCCTTTGAAATTATTTGAGTGCCTATGAGCACATCTATTTTTCCGTCAGAAAATTGCTCAAGCACTTCTTCAAGCTTCCCGGCCTTTACCGCTACATCTGAATCAAGCCTCGCAACCTTGGCATCCTTGAATTCACCCTGCACAAGCTCTGTAAGCTGCTCTATTCCAAAGCCCCCTATACTGAATCTGCTTGGAACCGCATTTTTTGCATTTTGAAAACGCAGTTTCGCTACTACCGCAATAATGACATAACGCCCTGCCGTCTTCTCTATGATATACGAGCGGTATCCCGCATTTTTCGCATTTTAAGATTTCCTTACAGCTCTCACACATGATTATAGGCGCATAGCCCCCTTCTGTTTAAAAACAGCAACACCTGCTTACCTTTATCGATTGTAGCTCGCATCTCTTTCCTGAGAAGAGTACTCAGAGGTGAAAAATTTCCCCTTCGCATCTCATCTGCCATATTTACGATCTCAATATCGGGAAAACTCCCCCCGTTATATCTTTCGTCAAGGCTTAAAAGACGCATCTTACCTTCCTTGGCCCTGTAATAGTCTGAAATTGCAGGCGTTGCGCTACCCAAAACTATAGGAGCGGATTCAAACCGGCTTCGCATTATGCCCACTTCTACGGCATCATATCTTGGGGAATTGGTCGCCTTGTATGATGAATCCTGTTCTTCATCTATGATTATTATGCCGAGATTACGCACGGGAGCAAACACGGCAGACCGTGCGCCTATCACCACCATGGCATCGTTATCCCGTATCCTTAAAAATTCATTAAACCTTTGCGCCCTGGTTAATCCGCTATGTATTATAGCTATTTTTTCATCCCCGAAATGCTCTCTAAACCTTGCTGTAATCTGCTTTGTAAGAGCTATCTCAGGGAGCAGTACTATCCCGCTCTTAGACAATGCGACGGCTTGCTCTACTGCATTTATGTATATCTCCGTTTTGCCACTGCCCGCCACACCTTTAAGTAGAAATATCTCAGAACTTGAGGACTCTACTTCCTTTTTTATTTCATTTGCTAAGGCTTGTTGGGTGGGCGTTAGCATAACCTTTTTGCCATCCTTGCTTTCAAGGTTATGCGTAGGCTTTAATGCTCGCTTCGGCCTGTCGCCTTTTGGCGATATAACGCCCACCACATCCGCATAGCTTGTAAAATACCTGTTTCTCACCCACTTAGCAAGCCTTACAAGTTCCTCCGGAAAACTTAGATCATCCAGCACGGAGTCTATGCTTTTTAAATCGATATCTCCTTCTATTTCACTACCTCTGCTGTCCGTAAGCTCAAACACCACAGCCTTCTTAAGTGTATTCTTGGATCCGAACGGCACTTTTACGGCAATACCTACCTCGAGCTTTAAAGTCACCCACAAGGTATGTATAGAGCTTATCCGCAAAGTCTGCCTTAATATCCACAACGACTTTAGCATACTTCATTTAAAGCTCTCCTCAGGCGCTATGAATCTAAGCAGCCCTCTATTCATCTTCATTCTATAGCCGTTTGGAAATTCACACACCTTATTCCCAACGCCCTTCAATATCATCCTATCAGCAGCCAACAGATGCACCTTTTCAATATCAGCCTTGAGCCCTATATCTCCAAAAGCTTTCTTTATAATCCTGTACCTTATAGGTTTATCAAATCCGGATACTTCTTTTGAAGATAGTACTATTTCACCTTTCACTGCGCTACACGAAGCGTTTGAATCTTCAATAGCAGCTTTTTCATATGCTGCATCCGTTAGCTCCTTTAAAAACAATGCATCCGCCTTCGCATTTTCACACAGCCTCAATATTGATTTTTCTATGAACTTGCTGTCTATTTCATCTCCAAACGGCTTGCTCTCATCTATCCTCGCCAGAGCCAACCTCACCCTGTTTCTGAAATAATCGGGCTCAAAGTTGCTGCTGTCAAGCCTATACGGAATATTTTCCTCCTCTAAAAATGCCATTATATCTTCTCTTGACTTATTCAAGATAGGCCTCACAATTAAAGCCCCCGTACGACTCTTTCTCTTTACATCTATCCCACATAACCCTTCCATACCGGTACCTCTAATGAGCCTCATGATGAGCGTCTCCACCTGGTCGTTTTTGATTTTGAGCTACTGCTATACACACATTCTTACCTTGCGCTATGAACCCATCTGCCACCGCATCAAATACTTCATATCTCTTATTCCTTGCCGCTTCTTCCACTCCAAGAGCTTCTTCTTTTGCATAACGCTTGCAATCGAATTTAAACATCTTAAAAGGTATATCCCTGTCATGGCAAAAAGTTCGTGCAAACTCCGCATCTCCATCAGATTCACACCCTCTGAGACTATGATCTATATGTACCGCAATGCAGTCATAACCGAGTTCATTAAGGCAATGAAGAAGCGCTACAGAATCGGGTCCTCCTGAAAGTCCTACAACCACCTTATCCTGCGTATCTATAAGCTCATTTTTTGCTATGAATTCAGAAACCGACTGCAAAAAATCGCCCATTATATCAATCCTCTATTCCGTAGAATCTCTTGGCATTCCTGCAGGGTAATGGATGCGGCTTCTTCATAAGTTATTCCCTTGATCTCTGCGAATTTCGCAACTACGAATTTAACATTCAAGGGGGTATTCCTCTCGCCCCTATGGGGCTCCGGTGTAAGGAACGGCGAATCCGTCTCCGCAAGCAGAAATTCTATGGGAATCCTCTCTACGGTTTTTACCTGTTTTTTAGCGTTTTTAAATGTTACAGGCCCCGCAATTGATATCGTAGCTCCAAGCTTTACGTATTCTTCTGCAAGTTCGCTGCTACCGCTATAACAATGCAAAAGCACGCGGGCGTCCTTCTCTCCGATTCCATTCACAGGCTCTCTTGCCGGGAACTTAGCTATCCTCTCCTTGCTGAATGCACCTTCCTGTTTTAAAATTTCCAAACAATCACCATCCGCTTCTCTGCAATGTATCGCTATCGGCATGGAGATTTCATTTGCAAGCCTTATCTGCTTTCTAAACCATTCTTTTTGCTCTTCCTTATCTTCAGTAGCTCCCATATGAAAATAATCAAGCCCAATTTCTCCTATGGCCTTTACTTTATCTTCCATAGCGAGTGTTTTTAAGGCATACAGCTCTTCATCATCCATCTTATGCACATCTTGGGGATGTACACCTACGGTGGCATAACACCAAGGATATCGTTTTGCCTGCTCGCAGGCAAGAAAAAACGTCTCGAGATCTACACCTATGTTCATAACATATGAAAGCTCGCTGTCTTCTATGCTGACGGCAAGCTTTTCTAAATCCGCCTCAGCTTTTTATCTATATTAAAAATGCGCATGTGAATCGAATAACACCTTTACTTAACTACCTTTCCTGAATCCGCATCCGTAGTAACCAACTTGTAATCTCCGTTTTCCCCTGCAAACAATATCATTCCGTTCGATTTTTCGCCTCTGAGTGTAACAGGTGCAAGGTTTGAAACCACGATTACCCTCTTACCTATCATCTCATCCGGTTTAAAAGCATTCAGCAACGCCTGAAATGATTTGCCTCACTTCATCTCCGAGCTTAACCTTAAATATCAACAATTTATCCGCCTTAGGGTGTTTCACGGCTTCTATGATTTCCCCCACCGTAAGCTCTACCTTGTCAAAATCCTCAATTGTGATTTTAGAAGAATCGAAATCGTTTGAAGCTTCATCCGTGCCTTCTTTGCCGTTCGATTTATAAAGCTCCGCTAATTCTTTCTCTACATCCAGCCTCTCAAATAAATTCTTTCCTTTTTTTACTTCTTCACCGCCGAGCATATGGATCTGCTTTGCCTCTTCCCACTTTACATCCGCATACCATATCCCAAGCTGTTTTCTTATCTCTTCAGAACTCGTGTGCATGAATGGGTATATCAATATACTCACCATCCTGAGTACTTCCGCCAAGTTGTGAAGCACGCCGTCAAGCTCCATAGCATTATCCTTTGCAAGATTCCACGGCTGTGTTTGATCTATATACTTGTTGGCCCTCGATATAAGAGTCCATATCGCTTCGAGTGCTTTATTAAACGCAAATTCGTCCATGGCTTCTTCCACCTTGGTCGCCGTCCCTTTTGCAAGGTTCAGCAATTCAGAAGTTGCCGCTTCATAGTTTTCTGAAAGCTTTTTCAGTAGGCACACTCGGTATCTTGGCGTTTTTATACTTTTCTATCATCGATACCGTACGTGAAAGAAGGTTCCCGAGATCATTCGCAAGATCGCTGTTTATGCGCTTTATCAAGGTTTCATCCTCATAAGGCCCGTCGTTTCCAAAGGTATATTCTCTAAGCAGAAAATATTTGAGAGCATCGGTTCCATACCTTTCTATGAGCACCCTCGGATCTACAGCATTTCCTTGGACTTGCTCATCTTCCCGCCACCTACGAGAACCCATCCGTGCCCCAGTATCTTCTTTGGAAGCGGTAATCCGAGTGACATGAGAATGCTCGGCCAAATAATGCTATGAAACCTTATGATATCCTTTCCTACGAGGTGCACATCACAAGGCCAATATCTATCGTAGAGCTTTCTGTCATCGGGATAACCCAACGCCGTTATGTAGTTTGTTAGCGCATCAAGCCATACGTATATGACGTGCGATTCATCTATCGGCACCTTTATGCCCCAATCGAACGACGATCTTGAGATGCAAAGATCATCAAGCCCCTGCTTTATGAAGGAAATCATTTCATTCCTGCGTGACTCGGGCTGCAACATCTCAGGGTTGTTCTCATAGAGACTTAAAAAGCCTGTCCGCATAGTTTGACAGCTTGAAAAAGTACGCCTCTTCCTTTGCGCTCTCTACAGGCCTTCCGCAATCCGGACAACATCCGTCTTCAAGCTGAGAATCAGTCCAATACGCTTCGCAGGGCTTGCAGTACATTCCTTCGTACTCGCCCTTGTATATATCGCCATTTTCATAGAGCTCCATGAATATTTTCTTTACTCTTTCTTTATGTCTCGGCTCTGTAGTTCTTATAAAGTCATCATAGCTTATTTCCATCTTTTCCCATAGATCCAGAATGTTATCAACTATAGGATCAATGTACTCAAGCGGCTTTTTGCCTGCAGCCTCCGCCACCGACTGAAGTTTTTGTCCATGCTCATCCGTTCCTGTCAAAAACATTACATCAAACCCCTGCAAACGCTTGTACCTAGCCATTGCGTCAGCCATTACAGTACAGTAGGTATGTCCTATGTGCAAGTCTGCACTGGGATAGTATATTGGGGTTGAAATATAAAATTTTTGCTCGCTCATAAATTCCTCCTTAAGTAAATTATGCCGTTCATTAGAATAATGCGCTTCTAGGCGTACGTGGGAACGGTATTACATCCCTGATGTTTTTCATTCCTGTGAGATACATAATTATCCTATCAAATCCGAGTCCGAATCCCGCATGCTTCACACCGCCATATTTTCTAAGCTCTCTATACCAAGACAGTTCTTCCGGATTTATTCCTGCATCCTGCATTCGCCTATCCAGAATATCAAGTCTCTCTTCTCTCTGGCTGCCTCCTATTATCTCGCCGACACTCGGCACCAAAAGATCGCAGGCTGCTACGGTTTTGCCATCGTCGTTTTCTCTCATGTAAAACGCCTTTATTTGGCTAGGGTAGTCCGTCACAAATACAGGCCCTCGTATAACTTCTTCCGACAGATATCTCTCGTGTTCCGTCTGAAGATCAAGTCCCCACTCTACAGGATATTCAAACGGCTTCTTAGCCTTCTTTAAAACATCTATGGCTTCTGTATACGTCATCCTCTTAAAGTCTGCATTCATCACAGCTTCAAGTCTTTTAATTATACCCTTTTCAATGAAGCTGTCGAAAAAATTTCATCTCAAACAGCGCCTTTTTCAAATGCCGCATTGATGATGTGCTTTATCATATCTTCAGCCAAGTCCATATCATCGCTGAGATCAGCGAATGCAATTTCAGGCTCTATCATCCAGAATTCGGATGCATGCCTTGGGGTATTTGAATTTTCCGCCCTGAATGTGGGGCCGAAGGTATATACGTTCCTGAATGCAAGCGCCATAGCCTCAGCCTCAAGCTGCCCGCTTACCGTAAGGCCTGTCTTTTCTGCAAAAAAGTCCTTGCTGAAATCCTCTTCATTCGACTCCAAAGTAGTGACCCTGAAGAGTTCGCCTGCTCCCTCGCAATCGTTTGCCGTAATTATAGGGGTGTGCGAATAAACAAAATTTCTATCCTGAGCAATGAAGCGCATGAGCTATTACGGATCTCAACCTGAATACGGCCTGAAATGTATTTGCTCTCGGCCTTAGGGTATGCAATATCTTAAGAATTCCATGCTGTGTCTTTTCTTCTGTAGCGGATACATGAGGTCTGCTCCTGCAAGCACTTTAACCTGATCGGCCTTAAGCTCAAACGGCTGTTTGGAATCAGGTGTGAGCACGAGGCTCCCCGTCACTTCTACGGCTGTAGCTATGGGAAGTTTTTCGCTTCGTCAAAAGCCGGCCATGTCGGCTTCAAGCACTACCTGCACCGGTTTGAGTGACTTCCATCGCTTATCTCCATAAAAAGCAAGCTTGCTGGAATCTCACGCTTCTTATCCAGCCCTGCATCACAATCTTTTCGCTCGTCCACCAGCGCATCTACCTTATCATAAAGTTCTTTTGCCGTATTTATCGTATTTCTGCCAACGCCATCCATTAAAAATTCTCCTTTAGAAACAACTGCAATTCATAGATAGATTATAGCACATATCAATACCCATCTTTCCCTATTTCCCCATACTTTCAAGCTTCGACAAGGCTCTATAGATTTCATCGCTTTGTGGTGGCAATACAGGTGAAATGCCATCCGCAGATTCAAGCGTTATTCCTTCGCCCTCGTTTACAATTTCGCCTATGACATTAAAATTTATCCCGACGTCCTTAAATGCCACCTTCATGTCCTCTTCCTTATCCTTGGAAATTGCCATCACCATGGAGCCGCTTGAAATCATCTTAAGCGGATCTACATCCAAATATTTCATCACTTTTTTTGTAATATCATTCAGAGGTATTTCATCCTCATAAATCACAGCACCCAGCTTTGAGTTCATGCACATCTCCCAGACAGCACCTAAAATTCCGCCCTCCGTTACATCATGCATCCCATGCGTGCCGATAGAACCGCAAGCACACCATCCTTTACCACGCTGATCATATCCATGAAAGACTTTGCTTTCTTTATTTCATCTTCACTCAAAACTTCACTCATGGTATCTTCATGATCACTCACTACTATAGCCGTCCCCTCAAGTGCAAGGTCCTTCGTTACACATATGAGATCTCCCGCCTCCATAAGATCGCAGGTCTGAGATTCGCCCCTGAGCGACTTCCCGAAAACGGTGGATACTATGACGGGTCTTACAACCGCCGTAGTGATTTTCCGTATGTCCTCCTACTATTTCCACCTCAAGATCCATCGCAGCTTCTCCCGCTTGCTTCATTATGAGCTCCACCTCTTCTTCGGTGGTCCCCTCAGGAAGTAATACGCTCATCGTAAGTGCGAACGGCTCTATCCCGTTGCTTGCAATATCGTTGCAGGATATATACACTGCAAGCTTACCTATTTCATTCGGGGTGGCTGTAATCGGGTCTGTCGATACCACGCAGTCATAATCACCGAAGTCCATTACAGCGCAGTCTTCACCAAGACCTGCCCTCTTTATAACATCAGCGCTCTTATACCTTATATTGCCGAATACGATTTTTCTAAAAATATCGCTATCGAGCTCTCTACCTTTAAAATATCCACCCTGCTTCCTCCCTGCATTCTATCCGAGGCTACTCACCTAACATTTCAGCTATATCTTTTTCTGAAATTATCGCAATCCCAAGTTCCTTTAGCCTTTTTATTCTTTTGAAGATGTCGATTCCTTATCATTATATGAGAAAATCCGTGTTACTGCTACAGATGATACCACCTGACCGCCTGATATCTCAATCTTTTGTTTTAAATCGTCACGATTTTTAAAAATATTTACGTTCCCCGTAATCACGAATTTTTTACCGCCTACCTCATCGTTTCGGGTGCGAGTGATTTCTTTGAATTTGCACCTTTTATGATTTCCCGCATGCGCCTTTTCATATTTTCATCTGAAAAGCTCTGCCATAAAAGCTTTCTGTCAATACTCCGAGTCCTTCTATATTGTTTTATCTTCTCGGGTGTAAGCTCGAAAAAGCTTCATAACATCAAACCCAAGCGCCGCTGCAATCTTTCCTGCATCTCGTATAGCTCTATCCCCGTAAATGCCATAGCGGATATAAACCTTTGCATGTCATGGTCTTGGCACCATCTATAGCTTTTTAGATTCTCAAATGATTTTTCTTTAAACCCGTCAAGCTTTTAGATTTCATCTTTATAATTTTCTATGTCCAGAAGATCAACTTCATCTCTTATAATACCTGTAGCTATGAGTTTTTCAATGGTCTTTTTCGCTTATGCCTTTTATATTTATGCCGCTTTTACCTGCGAAGTGAACTATTCTCTTAGCGTTCTTAGCAGGACAATCATCATTTACGCACTTTAGCACCCTTGCACCTTCATTTTCAAGCTTAAGACCGTAGCCACATACGGGGCATACCTTAGGATATTCTATGTTTCCTGAACGTGTGATATTTTCATAGACTTGGGGAATTATCATGTTCGCCTTATACACACGTATCTTATCACCCTTTCCGAGGGCAAGACCGTCTAAAAATATCCAAGTTGTGAAGCGCCGCTCTCTTTTACCGTTGTGCCACTTATTTCAACAGGCGAGAACACCGCAACGGGATTCACAAGTCCGGTTCTCGAAGTATTCCATTCGACGCCTGTAAGCTCCGTATCATATAGTTCATCGCTCCATTTGAAGGCTATGGAATCCTTAGGGTATTTCGCCGTCTCACCGAGCAAGTTACAGGTCTTTATGTCATCATATGTAAGAACCAACCCGTCTACCGGAATATCGCCATTTTGAAGCTCTTCCGTGAGGCTGCTCATCATATCCTTTAAGTTTTCCCTTGTAACTATTTCCGTATGCACTACATCAAATCCGATATCCCCAAGCCATTTCATGCACTCTCTTTTTTTATTGAAGCCATGCTCAATGCCGCCCAGCATCGAAAAAACCTTAAACCGTACACGCCTTTCCTTCGTTATGCTCGGATCTAAGTTCCTCACGCTCCCGCTGCATAGGTTGCGTGGATTTTTATACTTTGCAGCATCATCTATCTCTTCGTTCAGTTTGTTAAAATCTCCATACGTGATATAGGCCTCCCCTGACGACGAGCCTTCCTGCATATGGGATCTTAAGAGGAATACCTATGAATGTCTTTGTATTTTTCGTTATAACCTCGCCTACCACGCCGTCTCCCCTCGTAACGGCAAGCTTAAGACTTCCTTCATCATATGTTATCACCACTGTAAGTCCGTCCAATTTCGGGCTCAGCAAGCCTTCCTGTTCGCCGAGCCATTCTACAAGCTCATCTACGCTCTTTGTTTTATTGAGGCTCAACATTTTTTTCTCATGTGCCATTTTTTCAAGGGAGCTCGATACCTCATAACCCACGTTTACGGTGGGGCTCGCAAGCAAGTACTATACCGGATTCTTCTTCCAAAGCCTGCAACTCGTCATACAGCTCATCGTACTCCCTGTTGCTCATTATTTCATTCGCATCGCTATAATATGCCTTGTTTGCCTTCGAAAGAATATCTATAAGCTCATTCATTCTGGTAATATTCGCCATCTACCTATACCTTCCTTATATCTGCAATGCCCTTTGCAAGCTTCTTGATTCCACCGTCATCAAAGGCTATGACCCATACCTTCTCGGTTTGCGCTATTATGAGTCCTCGCCCGAATTTATCGTGCTCTACGGTATCGCCGTCGGAAAACTCTTTTTCGCTGACAGGTTTTGCTGTAAGCATTTTTTCCTTCACCGTATTTACAGGCTTAATCTTCTTAAACGGCGAAGCTATGGGATCACCCGCATATCCATCGGTATATCTGTCCCTGCTCGAAGCCTCCACTACATTTGTCTTCACAAGCTCTTCCGGCACCTCATCCAGGAACCTCGAAGGCTGCATATACATGTCTTCGTAATAATGCCTTCGCCACTTCGCAGCCGATAGAAAAAGCTCTTCCTTCGCCCTTGTAAATCCTACATAGCACAGCCTTCTCTCCTCTTCTATCTTTCCCGGGTTATCATCTCCCTGCCCTGAGGGAAATATGCCTTCTTCCATTCGGTATAAACACGACATTAAATTCAAGCCCCTTTGAGCTGTGGAGCGTCATTAGAACAACTGCATCAGCCGTTTCATCGTGGTTGTCTACATCTGAAATCAGCGCAATTTCTTCTAAAAATGCAGATAAAGTGAGCTTTTCATCATCGCCCGCACTACTACCTTCTCTATCAGCTACAGAAGCTACGAGCTCATATATGTTTTCAAGCTTCGCATCACTTTCGAGCGTATCTGCAAGCTTTAGCTTTCTTTCATATCCTGAAGTTTCTATTATGTACTTAAGAACGTTGCTGATTCTTGTATTTTCATCGAGCAACATATCCTGCGCATGTTTTATCATTTTAATAAACTCTTCTGCACCCCTTCGAGCGGCAGCAGATAACTCGGCTAAGCACTCGTCCATGAGAAGCCCCGCAAAAAGCGATATTCCTCTTTCCCTTGCAAAACTCGCTACTTTTTCCAAAGCCTTCTTTCCAAGCCCTCTGGCAGGCTCATTTATGCACCTTAGGAACGCAATGTCATCGGATGGGTTTTCAGTAACCCTTAGATAAGCAAGCATATCCACTATCTCGCTTCGTTCATAAAATCTAATGCCGCTGAGTATTCTATACGGCACGTCCCATCTCTTAAGTGCCTCTTCAAACAACCTCGACTGGCTGTTATTTCTGTACAGTATAGCTATGTCCTTATATGTTTTACCCTCTTCCGCTACGGCCTGTCTTATCTTATCTACTATAAATTCCGCTTCCGCATGAGCATTTTCGTAGACTTCTATGCTTATCTTTTTCACCTTCTACGCTTCCTGTCCAGAGCTTTTTCTCCTTCCGTTTGCTGTTGTTTGAAATCACGGCGTGTGCCGCATCCAGAATGTTTTTTGTAGAACGATAATTCCTCTCAAGCTTAATGATCTTCGTGCCTTTATACACCTTTTCAAACGACAGGATGTTTTCAATGGTTGCGCCCCTCCACTCGTAGATACACTGGTCATCATCACCGACTACACAGATGTTCTTATGAACGTGAGCGAGTTTATTAATAAGCTCGAACTGAAGGGAGCTCGTATCCTGATATTCATCCACCATTATGTATTTAAATCTTTCCGCATATATCTTCAATATATCGGGATACTTTGAGAACAGAATTACAGTATTGAGTAAAAGATCATCAAAATCCATGGCGTTATTAGCTTTAAGCACATTTTGATACGCCTCATACACCTGCTGCGAAATCTGAGTTTAAAAACTGTCGTCAAAATAATCAAAAGACTTCATCCGGAGCAATTTTCTGAGATTTACACCTGGATATAAAAAGTAAACATCTTTACAGGGTATTCTTTTGGTGATATTTCGCATTCTTTAATAGCTCTTTTTACTGCCGCCTTCTGATCGCTTGCAGTATATATGAGAAAGTTTTCACCATAGCCAAGTGCCCCTGCGTGATTTTTTAATATTGCAAGGCAGGTCGCATGGAACGTCTTTATCCACAAGCCTTTAAGAGAGCGTCCTCTGCTGTGTATCAGGAATTCCGCACGCTGCTTCATCTCGTTTGCCGCCTTGTTTGTAAATGTTACAGCTAAAATATTCTGAGGATCAACGTTCTTTTCCAATATCAGGTATGCCATCCTATGTGTCATCATCTTTGTTTTTCCTGCTTCCTGCACCCGCAAGCACGAGCAGCGGTCCTTCCGTGGTGACGGCTCCTTGTTTTTGCATGTCGTTGAGACTTTTCAGTATTTCACTTTCCTCGTTAATTTTAGGTTTTTCTAACATTTTTCTCCTCTTCACGGTGTATATTCCACGCAATATATTTTAACATACACATATATCCTTCATAAATCAAAACTAAAATGCTACAATACTATCTATATTCTTATTAAAGCCGAAAACAAGCTCTTCATCGCATGAATACAGCTAAATTTGCAATGCTTTGCGGGGCAGGTGGAATTTGGAGATATTTAGTGAAATTCATTAGAACCGGCAAAATTATAAAAGCTCTGCGCAACCATCGGTTTATGATGTCCCTATGCCTTATTTTACCTATCTTCACCGCCTTTTTATTACAAGAATTTTTCGTAGTATCCAAACTGCTTCCATTCACCATAGGTCTTTGCCTTATAAGCCTCCTGCTGTTTTTTTTGATAAAAGAAAAGTATACTGCAATATCAAAGAGAACGGCATTTTTTATCGTAACCCTGTCTTGGATAATATCCGCTATAATATCCTGCGCGGCCTTCGTCATAACAGGTGCTATACCATCGCCTATAGATGCATTTTTTGAATCCTGTTCAGGACTCAGCACCACGGGAATCACGATACTCAATGATGTAGAAGCAATCCCAAAGTCCATGAACATGTGGAGAGCATTTCTTCACTGGATGAGGTGGCATGGGAATTCTGGTATTTGCAGTGGCCATACTGCCGTCTCTTAAGTTTACGGGACAAAGCGTAGCATCCGCTGAAGCTCCGGGGCCGAGCTTTGAGAAGGTATCTCCTAAGGTATCGGATACTGCCAAGATACTCTACGTTACATATAGTCTGTTTACGGTACTTGAAATTATTCTACTGATGCTATCAGGGCTCAGTCTTTACGACAGCGTACTACATAGTTTCAGCACATTGGGAACGGGCGGTTTCTCATGTTATAACGACAGCATCGGGCATTTCGGGAGTCCTCTCGTAAGCACTATAATCATATTCTTCATGTTTCTTGCGGGTACGAACTTCAACCTCTTCTTCTTCTCAATCAAGGACGGCATCAAAACTTTCATGTCATCTACGGAATTTAAAACCTACCTCTCCATCACCCTTTTGGTTTCTTTTTGCGGTAGGTATGATACTCTTTTTAAAGACACATGAAACTCCTTTAAACGCAGCGGTAAACGGTACGTTCCAAACGGTATCCTTCCTCACCACCACGGGATTTTCAAATGCGAATTTCAACATCTGGCCGGTAGCGAGTAAGGCTCTGTTATTTACACTCTTTTTCATTGGCGGATCCTCAACGAGTACGGCAGGCGGCATAAAGATAATACGGGTGGCAGTGGTATTCAGGCTCATAAAGCGAGGTATAGAAACGAGGTTACATCCTGAAGCCGTAAAGCCTATCCGCATAGATAAAAACGTGAGCTCCACATCCGTATCGCTGATACTCAGCTTCATATTTTTATATGTACTCATAGCGTTTATAGGGTCTCTTGTGATATCGCTTGAAAATCACAGCAGCTTTTTCAGCGGTTACATTATCCATGACATGCATAGGAAATATAGGGCCCGTCGTTTTTGAAAATGCAGGTTTCAAGCTGGCCGACTTCAATATGCTTTCTAAATTTACGATGTCACTCCTCATGATAATAGGAAGACTTGAATTATTTACAATAATAATGTTGATGTTGCCAAAACTCTGGCGAGATAAAAAAGTGTAGTATAGGTATAAAAATGAGCAGAAGAAAAAAACTTAAATACTCGATGTCCATAATGGGACTTTTAATATTGATACTCGGGGTAATAATGCTGCTACCGATGGCAAAGGCTTATCACGACCATGATCCCGCCATATATAAGGCCTTCTTCCTGACAAGCGTATGCAGCATATTGATAGGAATATTTACAAGCTACGGATTTAAAAAGAACAAGGACATCACCTTAAGACCGAGCGATGCATACACGCTACTAACCCTTGGCTGGATAGCAGCCTCACTGCTCACTGCGCTTCCCTTCCTGCTATCAAACTTCAGCCCTACACCTGCAAGCGCAATATTTGAGTCCGTATCGGGACTTACGACTACAAGCAGCACCGCATCGAGTGCAAGTCACTTTCCGGAATCCATAATACTTTATAAAGCACTTTTAAACTATGTGGGCGGTCTTGGGCTCATGCTCCTCCTTATAGCATTCCTATCCATAGATAGAAATTCACAGACACTTGCAAGGCTTGAGGCTGCGGGACCGAGGCTCATAAAGCTCACGAGTAAAATGAGCGATACCGCAAGAATAATCTACGCTACCTACGCAGTATTTACAGCCGCTGAATTTTTGCTGCTGATGCTCTTCCCTAAAATGCGAGCATTTGAAGCATTTGTAAATTCGCTTACAAGTATCAGCACGGGAGGGCTTTTCAATAAATCCTTCGGGCTTTACCACCTCGGCCATTGGTATGTGGACATCGTAATATCCGTGTTTACCATAATAGGCTCTGTAAATTTCCTGCTTTACTACTTTTTAATAAAAGGAAAACTCAAAAAGTTCTTTGCAAACATAGAACTTCTATGGTACATAAAGTTCATAGTCGCATTTACACTGATAATCGCCGTAATTCTCTACGGATTTAACACCTTCGATTCGCCATTTCGCTGCATCAAGGCAAGTTTTGTACAGGTTACGAGCACCATCTCCACAACGGGGATTCCGTTCTATAACTATTCCACATGGCCCGCCACCGCTAAACTCCTGCTTACGGCATTGGTGTTTATAGGCTCCTGTTCAATATCTACAGGGGGCTCTATAAAGATAATTCGTATACTCATTTATGTAAAAATGATATATAGAGGTTTTCTAAAAAGAGCTCACCCGAGGTTGGTAGTACCCCTCACCATAGGCGGAAAACCTGTAGAAGCACCGATAGTATCTGCTGTAAGCGCCTTCATACTCGCATTTATAGGAATATTCATACTTGGAGGCATAGTGCTGTCATTTTCCGGGCTATACGTGGGAGAAGCATTCTCAACATCGATAAGCATGTTATCAAACTCAGGTATATCATTTTTCGAAACGTTTTATGACGGGAGACTATTCATGTCTTTCAGGGAGCTTCAAGCTATTCCTTTCGCTTCTAATGCTTCTGGAAGGCTGGAGCTCTTCCCGATACTCATATTGTTGATGCCGAGCTTTCTTAAAAAAGATAATTAATCGTTTCATTTACAGTGGGGACAACCGGGTAGTTTACCATCGTATGTTGAAAAGCACTTTATGCATATTTTTACAGTGTTTTCCTCTGCCTCTGTCACATGCTCATTTAAAACCGAGTCTTCATTCATCATCGCGGTAAGGGCTCTACTTCATTTATATTTTCTGCTTTTTACATGGTTTTCCTACATCCGCCTTTTATGATGAAAACTCGTAACGACGGAAAGCAACATCACTAAATACATGACATTTGAGCATGGAACGAATATCCTCTGCAGTTTGAAAATGCATTTGATATTATAAGAATTCCTGATACCATGCTGAAGATTTCAAAATAAATAGGTGCTTGCTATTACATTTTCATACCTTTTTCTTAAAAATTATAGACTGAACCTGAAAGCAGCAGCACGATACCTAAACCGACAAGTATGGATATCATGACGATGCCCACCTTTTTGCACCTTCTTGAAAAAAATTCGTCCCCTTCATAGCCATGTTTACAGCATCCACTATGTTGTAGGAATTCCCTCCATACGTAATCCCTGAAAATTCAAAGCAGAGCAGGCTGCAAAGCACACCGCTGCAAACTGCGAATGCGGCTCTATCCTTGTCGCTCATCCCTCCTCCTTAAATTCTATTATTATATTCGGTTCAAAGTCCACTTTAACTTCTGCGCCGTCATCAACAGGTTTTTGCTTCATCTACATGCGTTTTAATAGGTCTGTCGTCTCCTGAATTTCTAAGCGTTATGAGCATCTTGGATACATCCGTCTCCTCTACGCTTATAGCCTTTGCAACTTCCGCTATCCTGTCTACCGAACCTATGAACTTAGCGCTGCCTATGAGCAATAGCAACTTGCTGCCTATGCTCCTATCCATATGTGAATTCTTTATAGAAAGCATTATCATTTCTACTGTCTTTCCTTCATCCATATAAACTTCGGATCTATCACCAGATTCGAGAGATCAAGTCCTGAAATTTCGAGCCTTCTCATGGTACGCAGGATACCGGAAAAAGCACAACATAAACGTTTTCTCGCTCACACCTGCGCTCAACATCTGAGACAGCTGAATTCTATGGGCTATGGAATAAACTATAACGCCTTCATCTATGTCTTCCGCTTGCACCTTGAGAAGTCCTCTAATTCCCCTTTTAAGCCAACCTACAAGATCCATATCGGGAACCTTCGTAAGTCCCAATCCAAAGACCACATTTCTATTACTGCCATCTTCTACCAGTCTTAAGTCAAACATGCTTCCTCCTACAAAAAAATAATACCACCGTTATTGGTGGCATTTTTATAATCGACAATATTCGTCATTTTTTTGAGATTTTACATTATTTGCATAGAAGATGCCGAAGCTTCCATTATTAAAAAATAAAAATGTAGCTAAGTTAACGGAAAACTCTTAACCTTTCACTCTACGAGTCACTCACCAAGGGACATAAAATCAGCTAAATCAACAAATGAGAATTTGTTCACTCTCATAGACTATGAAAAGATTTGCATAATGTGGATCAAAGGCGTAAGTATCAACGTGATGAGCGGCATCAATATCCTATCAAGCATGCCCGTTATAATAAGGATCAAAATTATAAATAGCCCCGAACGATAGAATTCTTCAAAATATTGCCACCTTTCAAGATTAAATATTGCCGTGATTATCCCAAATCCGTCAAGCGGAGGAATAGGAAGCAGGTTAAAGACCATCAATACCACATTGATAAACATTACCCTGTACAGCACCTGGAATATTATGTAAAAGAGCCCGCTACCTTGATACAACAAAGATAGGTTGAATTCCGGAGTCACCTTGGTAAGCACCGCCATGACGAAGGCTGTAACTATAGCAATGATGAGATTCATGGTAACGCCTGCAAAGCCCACCATGATTTCTCCCCGCTTTCTGTTTTTAAAATACATTGAGTTTATACCCACGGGTATACCCCAGCCGAAACCTGCAAAGAGAAGAAGCAGCATCCCTCTAGGATCCGTATGTGCTAACGGATTTGTAGTCACCCTTCCGGCTCTTCTCGGTGTGGGATCTCCCAGCCTATCTGCAACGAACGCATGTCCGAACTCATGAAGCGAGAGCCCTATAACTATTCCGGGGATCATGTACAGTCTCTGCAATATCCACTCTACAAGCCCTACTCCGCTTAAGTTTGCAAACGTAAGATATAATGCAAATGCGATGAATACCCAAAGCCCAATATTCTTTCTCAATTTTTTCTCCTTTTCATACAATTTAGAAGCTACAGTAAATCGGATATTAATATCGTTATGCTTTCCTTCATCTTGTAATAGTTCGGTCTTTCTTTAAACGTTTCATAATCGATTTTCTCTGAGGCTTCCTCATCTTTTTCAAACAATTCACGTGCACGCTTTGCTACGTTTTCATCATATACTACCACATTTGTCTCGAAATTAAGCTTAAAACTTCTCTTATCGAAATTTGATGAGCCAAAAGTTACTACTTCATCGTCCGCAACGAGCATCTTGGCATGCAAAAATCCCTTTCGATACACATATACAGAACCCGACGCTTCAAGTATATCTCCTGCATATGCCCTGTTTGCGGACTTTACAAACATGTGATCTGAAATTTCAGGTATCATGACCTTGACATCCACCCGCTGTGAGCTGCGATGGTGAGAGCATCCTAAGGCTTTCATCAAGTACGAGTATGGTGTTTGAATATAGATGTATTTTTGCATTGGCGATTATCTTCATAAAGCCGCCTTGATTTCCTGCTTTGCGGTATCCGGTCCGCTCGATACCACCTGCATGGCTGCGCCCCTGCCCATTTCATTTTTATGCACTTTATCGGGCTTAAATAACTTTACGGGTTCTATATCCACCTTCTCATGCGAAGCGAACCTCCAATCCAGTAAAAAAATCTGATGTTAAGATCATTTTACGGCATCACCCTCTATTCTTAGGTGCGTATCTCGCCAGTAGCCGAACTTTTTTTCTTCTTTCCTATGTATTCCTTAGCTACGTTAAATCCGCCCGTATAGCCTATTTTTCATCTATTATGGTTACCTTTTCTATGATTTCTGTAATTTAATTTAAGCGTCAAATATTTAAATCTCGGAGGGAAAAAGAGTGCATACTTCCCACCTGCTTCTTCAAATTCCTTAAGTCTTCCTGCGGTCATTGTACGGCTTCCGAGTGCATCCATCAAAAATCGTACTTCTACGCCTTCCTTTGCCTTCTCTACGAGTTCATTAAGTATATACTTGCCGAAGAAATCGCTTTTGACTATGAAATACTGTACCTTAATGCTCTTCTTAGCCTTCCTGATGTCATCTACATATTTTTAAAAAACTCCCTGCCGTCTGAAAATATCTCTACTTCGTTATCCTTTGTATAATAGGCTGCAGCATAGTTATGGTTAAACATCACGAGGTCTTTCCACTTTTGCACCTTCTTTTGCTCGCATAATCAAAAGTCCCTCATCCATAGCTGGTTGAGCAGACTGTTTGTCGTGACCATTTGCTCGCTTTTTGCTCATGCGAAACATCTTTGCCTTTGTGAAATTTTGCCCTAAAAAAATATAGATGATTATACCAAATACGGGAAGCAATATGAGTATCATTATCCATGCAAGCGTTGCTGAAGGATTTCGCCGCTCCAGAAAAATTATAGTAAGCGCCACAACAAAATTAAGGCACAGCAATACTATCGTAAATCTCTCACCTATAAATGTACTTATTGCATCCCAAGATATTTCCGCCATCTACCGTTCTTCCTGCCTATTCATATACCTTGTATACATCCGTAACGCTTGAAAATAACATCGTAGGATAGCGAAGTCCAAATTTTAATATATCTCCGGCTTTTATTTCCTCCTTACAATCTTCAATGTCTATAATCGTAATATCGCTGCTGCCACCAAGGAAATCTATGCCTTCAACGGTAGGAATGAGCTGGTGTGGATCGAACACATCCTTTTTGCCCAAAGCTACTATGGCTCTCGTCCTATCGCCCCTATCCACATATTCAGGCTCCTGCCCGAATGCATCCACGGCGAATTCGCCTATAGGGTATGTCGGCTTCTTTCTGGTCTCCGTAACCTCAGCTTCAAGCGTAAATACATCATGTCTTATGCCATCGAGGGGTGCGTTCCAAATTTCGCCCATCTCCCTGCCTATGTTTATACCTTCACCCACTCTCAGGTGGTTTATCTTTTCAGGCATTTTACCCTGCACTACAAGTGCGAGCGAGCTGGTACCGCCACCTGAAATATATTTTAGCTTTCTTCCGATTTTTTCTTCTATAGCAGTCGCCCTGTCGCTGAGCACACCTAAGTTTTTAGGGGTAGGTCTTATGGAACCGTAGCAGGCAAATTCCGTGCCGAGCCCCGCAAGGTACAAATTAGAGAGGTCATTTTCTATATATTCTGCAAGTTCTATTACTTCTTCATCATAAAACGGGCCTTCTCTAAGGTCTCCAACGTCGCACATAAGTAGCACGTCGTGCTTTTTTGAAAGCCTCCCTGCGACTTCATCAAAATGCTTAAGTACAGCTTTATCCACATGGAAGCTCATATTACAGTTGTTTATGACATCTTCCGCCTCACTCATCATAGGGGCTTCTTATAAGGGTAATGTGCCCGTTTATTCCCGCCTCACGCATTTGTTTTATCGTCTCTATCCTCGAATCTGAAAATATCGGATTGATTTTAGAAATGCTCGATACGAGCTTCGGCATCGAACTGAACCCCTTCGTAACTACGGAAAGCATGATACCGTTGTCCCTGCACAACTGCTGCATAAGCCTGGTGTTGTGCTCTATCGCTTCTGCATTGATTACAAGTCTAGGATACCTATTCATTGGATACCTCCTTACCCTTCTCACTACATTTCTAATTATACAGCAAAACCACCCGTCTCAAAACCAAAAATACATAAAATTGTACACCGCAAAACCCCAAACAAAAATGTAATCCAAATTCACCGCAGTGTACGCTGCGGATCGTAAAAAGCTCCCCTGAGGGAGCTTTCTTGAAAATTTAGCATTATGCCAACTATCTGAGTTTAACGGTGCAACCAACATTCTTAAATCTGACCGTCTTCGTTATCATCCAGCCACCTTAGTACCTACTTGAACACCTTGGTTACCGTCTGACCGTAGTACTTGAGCTTACCTATCTTCTTAAACGCTCTTATCGTAAACATGTAGTTGCCCTTCTTCTTAGGGTAACTTGATGCTTCCAACTATAAAGCCTCTAAAGCTTCTTCTGCCCTTCTTAAGCTTTATGGTCTTAACCTTACCGCCTATGACTATCTTAGCCTCATAGCCGTTTACGCCCTTCATAGCCTTGAACTTGATGTTAAGTACTCTCTTCTTCTTATTCACCTTCGCGGTGAGCTTTTCTACCGCTCCAAGCATGAATGCAAAGCTGTTACCGTACTCAACCAGTTTAGTATTGTCAGCCTCTAAGGCTTCAAGCTTGAATGCGAGGAACTTACCCATTGGAAGTCCTGTTAAGTTTGCCTTTAACCTTATTGCCACCTGCTATTGCAAGCTTACCGGCCTCTACAAATCTTTCTATAGTCTTGAACTTCTTATCATAAGGCGCCGTTACAGTTACCTTGTACTTAGCTGCGGCTATAGTCTTATTAAACTCAAGACTTACAGCTCCCTTGCCTGCTACGGTAGCCGTAACACCCTTATCCTTTGGAAGTGGCGCCGCAAGAACCTTGTCAGACAGCTTACCTATGAATGTCACCTTAGTACCGTTGTAGCTTCCGTCTTCATCTATAGCTCTCACCGCATAGTAGTATGCCTTAGCGTTATCAGCCTTATCATCTTGATACTTCAAAGTATTCCTGTCTACTGTCGCTATCTTGTTGTCCTTGCTTGGCTTAAAGTCCTTCTTCTCGCTTCTAAAGATATCGAATCCTGTATGTAGGTTTGCCTTAGGCGGCTCTATCGTAAGCTCATAGCCCTTAGCCTTAGCAGCTACCTTAAGTACCGCCTGACCGAGCTTTTCATCGTATAGGCTCTTCCATATAGCATATACCGTCATATCGCCCTTAACCGTTGTACCTCTAAAGAAGTCAGGATACTTAGCAGCCTTACTCTTAGCCCAACCTGTAAATAGATATCCATCTCTTTCAGGAACACTATCCTTAGTAGGCATCTTATCTCCGAGTGACTCATACCTTATAACCTCTTCGCTCTTAATGCTCGCATCAGTTCCGTCATTAAGCTTAAAGGCAACCTTTACCTTATCAACTGTTCCTATCTCCTTATATACAGGGTATAGCACCAAACCGTTTGTTACAATGCTCTTTCTAAAGAAGTCAGGCTTAACGGCATCCTGCGTCTTTGCAAAGCCTAGGAACCTATATCCGTCTCTCTGCTTCACATGAGCGTCAAGCTTAGATCCGATCGGCTTGCCTTCTGCTACATTCTCTATAACCACATTCTCCATATCGAAGATATCGTACTTGATAGTTACATCTGTAAATACAGGCGCTTCTTCGTATACCGCATATAGAGTCATGTCTGTGTATACAGGACTTTCCAAGTTATAGTCTGCCGCAGTCGCAAACTTACTCCTTGAGAATCCTATAAACTTGTATCCCGGCTTAGTAAATATCTTATTAGCTACTGCAGATTCAAGCTGAGTCTTTATTGTATCTCCACTTTCGATGTCTATATTAGCCTCTGCTCCTCCTGCAAGCACTCCGCCGTTACCGTCTAAGGTAACTCTGGTCTTGCCCGGTGCAGGCGGTGCTACGTTCTTTTTAAACACCGCATAAAGTGTAAGGTCATCTGTTACAGGAAGACTTGCATCAAAGTCAGCCTCTGCAGCTCCTTGTGTTTTTGACCAGCCTAGGAAGGTATATCCATCCTTTTCAAGATCCATAGGAAGCCTTCCTGTGAGCGCTTCTCCTTTATTTACTTTTATCGTCTTAGGATATCCTGTGATGCCTTCCGCTTCAAGCTTTACATTCCTTACATCAGGCGCTGGCACTCCTACCATGAATGCAAAGGTATCCTCTACGTTCGATCCGTCCTTAGCCTTTGCCGTGATACTGTAATTCCCTGCAGCGCTTACTGTTACACTTATTAGGTTGTTCTGCTTTTGTACTATCTTGACAGCAGGATCGCTTGCGCTCCATTCTAGCGTCTTATCATCAGCGCTTTCAGGAAGTATGTTTGCAAACAGGTTAAATTCTTTGTTTATGACCTTACTTTCGCTGCTAAGATCCTCTATCTTTATGCTCTCTACCTTCTGCACTACAGGCGTCTTTCTCTCAAATACCGCATATATGGTCATGCTTTCATCTACCTTTGTTGCGGCTGTTACGTTTACTTCTCCTGTAAATGAATCTTTGCTCCAGCCCTTGAAGGTGTATCCCTCTTTATTTAGGCTTGCAGGTAACTCTGATCCCAGCGTACTGTGGATATCAAGACTTACGTTCTTAGGATAACCGTTTACACCTTCTGCAAGCATCCTTACATTTACCTGCTTCTTAGTAAATACGGCGTAGATTGATATGCTTGATGTCATAGGTGTTAGCCTGTTTACATCTATCATGCCACCCGGCGTTGTGCTCCAGCCTCGGAAGTCGTAATCTGACTTATCGAGGGTATTTGGTGATGCATTTCCAAGGGCTTCTCCCTTATCAACTGTAAGCTGTTTAGGGTAGCCGCCTATTCCTTCTGCATTTAGCGTTACCGCTACCTGCTCCTTATCAGCTTCAACTATCTCTATCTCTATTGACTTGGTTACATTAGATCCGTCTGTTGCCTTTGCCGTTACCGTCACCTTGCCCTTAAGCATTGCATATAGCCTGAGAGTGCCGTCAGGGTTTTTGTAGATTAAAGCCTTATCTTTAGTATCTACCGTATGGTCAAGCGCCTTGTTATCAGCATCTTCAGGCGTTATGCTTGGCAGGATATCAACCGTATCTCCAACAGCTACCTTGCTCTTTGACTTGCTTTAGCTCTATGCCTGTCACCTTCTTAGTTGGGGCTGCTGTCTGTTCAAATACTGCATATAGCCTTGTGTCTTCCTTTATGACTTCATTATCGTCAAAGTCTGCAGGATTTCCCATAGTTTTTGTAAAGCCCTTGAACTTGTATCCCGGCTTATCAATGTCCGTAGGGAGCTTACCATGAAGCGTAGTGTTCTTATCTATCTCACCAGTTTAGGATAGTCTGCTACTCCATCGGCAGATATCATTACCTTAACTTTATTTGATATTGGTGCTGATATCTTGCTCACTACCTTTATCTCTATGTTTGCTTCTACGTTTGAGCCGTCCTTTGCCTTGGCTGTAATTGTATATGTACCTTCTTCTTCCGCTTTTATCCTTATGAAGTTATCTCCTGTCTGCTCTATCTTTAGCTTGTCAGGAGCGCTGCTCTCCCATGATAGGCGCTTATCATCTGCATCCGATGGAAGTATGCTTGCTATTATGTCCGCTTCATCTCCCACCTTGATGTTTGACTTTGTTACACCCTAGAGTTATGGAAGATACCTGTTTTACAATAGCTCCCTGCTTTTTGAATACCGCATACACTATCTCATCCTTATCTATAACGGTATCCTTAGTTAAGTTCACAGTGCCGAGACTTGACTCTGTTGACCAACCTTCAAAGTCATATCCTGTTCGTGCAGGATTAGCAGGCAGCTTATCTCCTATCTTCTTTCCTCTCTCTACCATCACCGATTTAGGGAAGCCCGCTGCGCCTTCTGCAATAAAGAGTGCACTCACTTCATCCTTTTTAAATACTGCGTGGATTTCCACATTTTTGCTTACCTGGGTATGCTTTGTGAAGTTTACTTCACCGTTCTTCTCATAGCTCCAACCACGGAAGATGTAACCTGCCTTCTTAAGATCCATAGGAAGGTTTGCATCGAGTGAAGTTCCTTCTTCAGTTTCAAGCGTCTTAGGATATCCTGCTACGCCTTCAGCATTGAGTTTCACCTGTACCTTCTTCGCAGGCTTTCTTACAACCTCTATCGTGATCTCGCCTGTAACGCCTGATCCATCAAGCGCCTCAGCCTTAACCTTTACTCTTCCTTCACCTATCGCTTCTACTCTAGTAGCTGAATCATCCGCACTTACTATCTTTAAGATATCTGCTCTATCGAGAGTAAACTTAACCCTCTTATCCGTCGCATCATTTGGCGCTACTATCGCAAATACATCCGTAAGGTCTCCAAGCTGCATCCTGAGACTACCTGCTGTAAGCCTGATTGCTTCCACCTTCTTAACTACAGGCGCATTGCTTTTTGTATACAGCATATACGTTCATGTCTTCCTTTACGGCAGTATCTGAGAAGAAGTTTATATCTCCGTTCTTATCCTTACTGTAACCTAGGAAGTCATATCCCGCCTTTTCAATTGTTTCAGGCAGCTTGTCACCAAGCGTCTCACCTCTCTTTACCTCTATTACCTGTGGATACCCTGCAACACCTTCTGCATATAGTGTTACCTTAGCCATAACAGGCACCGTCTTCGTCTTCCACATTGCCTTAACCGCAACGTTATCACTTGCCGTCACGCTCTCACCCGGCTTCTTATCCACTGCAGGTGCACTACCTACAGTAACAGACCAGTTGTCAAACTCCTTACCCGCAGGCGGCACAAACGTGCATACAGGAAGCGTATAATCTTTTCCTTTTTCAACCTCTGTTGCATTCATACTACCGCTACCACCGTTAGCGTTGAACGTGATATTTACCTTATCCACTTTCAATGTCCATTTTGCTACAAGAGTTACATTATCACTCGCAACTATACTTTCACCGGGGCTCTTCTCTACATACTGCGCGTTGCCTACCTTAACAGACCACTTGTCAAATTCGAATCCATCCGGAGGCGTGAACATAGGCTCAGGAAGCAAATAACTACTGTTCTTATCTACCTGCACAGCATCCATGCTACCTTGCCCACCATTTCCATCAAATGTTATATTGACCTTTGCTTTCCATAGAGCATATACCGTAGTATCCCCATCAACTTTAGTATTCTCATCAAACATAAATGTGTTATCATCCTTTTTCTTAGACCAGCCTAAAAACTCATGCATTGAGCGCTCAGGGTTTGAAGATGGCATCTTCCCGTCACAATCCTTAATAGACTTACCCTTATCTACAATTTCATGGTTCACCCAAGCTTCGCTATCTCCACCGTTCTTATCAAAGGTAACACCTACATACTTATCTTTACGGTAAATATGAAAAATAATATCCTCGTTACCGTAGTTATACATGGAAAAATCTTCTTTTAAATTTTTTACTATCATCTACTACAGCCACCGGGTTTCCATATTCCAATCTTATTATCTTAAAATTATTGTCTGCTCCACTTATATCCGTTTCAAGTCCTGCAGGAGTTTTTAAATATTCTAAACGGGGACAATCTCTAAACATGTAAATATGGTGCTTCTTACTAAGCTCCATTTACTTAAATCTGCTTTTTACGATACCACTATTTTCGAACATCCAGTCTGCTTCTATCACATTATACATATGCCAGTTAGATACATCAGGGTTTGCTGAGGTTGCTCCGCTGAACATGCCGCTCGTATCAGTTACATTCCATGTATCCCATTTTGATACATCAGGGTTTGCCGAGGTTGCTCCTCTGAACATAGATGCCATACTAATTACACGCGACACGTTCCATTTTGACACATCAGGGTTTGCCGAGGTTGCTCGCTGAACATGGGACTCCATACCGCCGCTACCGGGCCCAGGAGGGTCATCAGGGTTAATCGACTCGCCTGGTCTTCCAGATACATTCGACACATCCCAGTTAGACACATCAGGATCCGCTGAGGTTGCTCCTTGGAACATGCTATACATGTCTGTTACATTAGATGTATCCCACTTCGATACGTCAGGGTTTGCCGAGGTTGCTCCTTCAAACATGGCCCACATACTTTCTACCTTAGATGTATCCCACTTCGATACGTCAGGGTTTGCCGAGGTTGCTCCTTCAAACATGGCCCACATACTTTCTACCTTAGATGTATCCCACTTCGATACATTAGGGTTTGCCGAGGTTGCTTTTTCGAACGTTCTCCACATGTTTTTTACCTTAGACGTATTCCATTTCGATACGTCAGGGTTTGCCAAAGTTGCTCCTTCAAACATGCTGCCAACATCAGTTACGTTTGATGTATCCCATTTCGATACGTCGGGGTTTGCTGAGGTTGCGTTTTCGAACATACTATACATACGCTCTACCTTAGATGTGTTTAGTTTTTCGCAACCAATAATTTTTCCTTTAAGACCTTTGAAAAAATACGCAGAATCCTTCGGCAAATATATCCCATTTGTATTAAATTTAATATTTTTACTCGGGCTTTATCCCAGCCATAATGCCCATAACCAAAATTTTCTGGCCATTTCCTCCCACTTCTTTTCTCCTATATTCATATCATGCCTGAAGTATTTTTAGCTAAAACAGTGAGATTATCATTACCATCAAACTCCACATACACATTACCGGAAGAATTTAAGTTAAATATCTGACCGCGTTTGTTCTTTATCTTATTTTCTTTGCCGTTCTTCTCTTCTTTGTCTTTAGGAATTTTTTGGTTTTTTAAAGAAGAACCTACACCATTTTTAACGGTACCAGGCTTCTTAACAGTCTTTGTTTTTAGACGTTGCATTATCCTTGACCACTTCCTTTGTCTTGAAAGTCGCCTTAGCTCCGGCAGTTGCCTTTGCAATGCCTACAGCACCATCCTTACCGGCCTTATTATTCGCTGCAAAGCTCGGCGCCATGCCTGTTACCACGAGCATGATACTGAGTATCCACGCGCATGCTTTAGATGCTATACTTGTAGCACCTACATTCTTCCCTGTTTGAGTTAAAACCTTTCATCTCTACTCCTTCTGACTTTCACTACATTTATCAATCACTCATATTAATTAAGATAAACTACTGTTTGCTAATTGCAATCAAGCACCTTTGTTAATTAAAACAAGCTAGCATTCGTTAATTACATTCAGCATTCGTTAATGACAATTGGCTAGCATTCGTTAATTACAATTGACTAGCATTCGTCAATTGCAACAAGATACCATTTGTTAATTGCAATAAAGCTTTAGTATTATACCATGTGAAGCCGATGTGAAAACATGATCGGTTACTGTTTTTTTGTTAAAAATTTTGAAAAATCGATAATTTGTGTCACCCCCGATGTTTTATGAGAGGCGTTGATATGTATGTCCTGCACAAAAACGCTTGGCGTGGCGAGTGCTGAACTAAGAACTTAAATCCAAGCTTACCAATACTCACCTAATAATAAATTTGTTTCCAAAAAGCATACGGCTACCACTGTAGCCCATCCGCCTTAACACCGAAAAAACAACAGTATGCATATAATTTAACCGCAGTGTGCGCTGCAAATGCGCATTTTTCTCATTCATATATTATTTTTAAGCGCCGCCTATCACTGCAACCCTCCATCTTGAACAATAATTTTTAATCAATCAAAGAAAGCTCCCTTGCGGGAGCTTTCTTGAGACTTAGAAATAAAAACCAATATTCTTCTATTTAATCACCTTGGTTATCGTTTGTCCATAGTACTTAAGCTTACCGATCTTCTTAAAATGCCCTGATGCTGAATGTGTAGTTACCCTTTTTCTTAGGTAACTTAATGCTTCCAGCTATGAGCTTCTTGGCGCCTTTCTTAAGCTTTATAGTCTTAACCTTACCGCCTATAACTATCTTAGCTTCATATCCGCTTGCGTCCTTCATCGCATGAAACGCAATGTTAAGCATGCGATTCTTGTTCACCTTTGCCCTTAACTTATCGGGTACACCGAGCATGAATGCGAAACTGTCACTGTACTCTACAAGCTTGACGCCATCAGCTCCTAAAGCTTCGAGTTTAAATGCAAAGAATTTGCCCATTGGAAGCCCCGTGATATTTGCCTTAACCTTACCTTCACCTACAGCCACAACCTTATCAGCCTCTATCTCTCTTACCTGCTCCTTAAACTTCTTGTCATAAGGTGCTGTCACGGTAATCTTATACTTGGCGGCTGCTACAGCCTTGTTAAACTCAAGATTTACAGCTCCCTTACCTGCTACGGTAGCCATTACTCCTTTCTCCTTTGGAAGCGGCGCTGCAAGAACCTTGTCAGACAGCTTTCCTATGAAGGTAACCTTCGTACCGTTATAATTTCCGTCTGCATTTATAGCCCTTACCGCATAGTAGTACGCCTTACCGTTGTCAGCCTTATCATCCAAATACTTCAAGGTATTCCTATCCACGGTTGCTATCTTATTATCCTTACTTGGCTTAAAATCCTTCTCTTCGCTTCTAAAGATCTCAAAATCTGTGTGTAGGTCTGCCGCAGGTGGCTCTATCGTAAGCTCATAGCCCTTCTCTTTAGCTGATACATTGAGCTCCGGTTTACCCAGCTTTTCATCATACAAACTCTTCCATACAGCATATACCGTCATATCACCCTTAACCGTTGTGTTCCTAAAGAAGTCAGGATACTTGCCTCCTTGCTCTTGGCCCAACCCGTGAACACATATTCATCTCTGGCAGGCACCTTATCCTTTGCAGGCATCTTAGAGCCGAGAGACTCATACATCTCAACCTCTTGCGTATCAAGACTTCCACCCGTTCCGTCATTGAGCTTAAAGGCTACCTTTACCTTCTCAACACTGCCTGTCTCCTTATATACAGGATATAGTACCATGTTCATCGTTACGTTGCTCTTTTTAAAGAAATCAGGCTTGGTCGCTCCCTTTTCCCTGGAATATCCTAGGGAACCTATGACCGTCAAGCGCCCTTTCGTGTCCGTCAAGCTTATCGCCAATTGCCTTCCAAAGAGGCGCATTTTCTATAATCTCGTCATTTTCCATGCCTACTTCAGTATACTTGATTGTTACATTTACGTATTGAATATCCTCTTCATATACTGCATATAATGTCAAATCTGAATGCAAAGGTGTGTCCGGATCGTAATCAGGTTTAGTCGCAAATTTACTCTTTGAAAAACCCCACAAGTTTATACCCTGGTTTTTCTAAATAGCCCATTCCTTATAGCTGCCTGCAATATCCTCTTTGCTGAAGTTCCTTAGGAATATTAAAATTCAGTAGCGGAACCAAGCGAAACAAATTCTCCGTTAGAATCAAGGTTTAATTTTACCTTAGATTTTATCTCATCTTTCCATAGCGCTGTAACCTTAATGTTATCATTTGCAGTTACCGTTTCACTTGGTATTCTTTTTACAGCCGGCTCTTTTCCAACTACCACTGACCACTCATCAAACTCTTTACCCTCAGGTGCTCCGAAACGGCATCCCGGTAGTTCATACTCCTCACCTTTTTGCTATCTTTTGCCGGTGGCATTCCGCCGCTACCTTCCCCGGGATCAAACGTTATATCTACCAGATCAAGTTCCTGAGGCCTTGAAGATTTCGTTCTTTGTTTTATAGAGCTTGTCGTTTTTTCTTTTACGGATGTACCGTCGTTACCCGCCTTTTCATTCGCCGCAAAGCTCGGTGCCAGCCCCGTTACCACAAGCATGATAATGAGTATCCATGCACATGCCTTAGAAGCAATTTTTGTAGCTTTTGTGTTTTTCGTCTTTAATTTAAAATTCTCCATACCTCATCTCCTTCTAACTCTCCCGAAAATTATTAGTATAATAATACTTAAATATGGCACCATATCACCACTCTAAACTATCCTCGCTTAATAAAAAATCAAACAAATCAATTGTCACTATGCCTTTTTCATCTCTCATGACCTTAAGCCCATTTCTTGTAACAACAATTTTCTTAAACGAATCATCGATATAGTATAATGACTTCTTTTCCTGCAACACCTTTTCGGGCGATGTGAGCGAGAGTGCTGATTGAATATAATATTTTTTGCTACCTAGAGTAGCTATAAAATCAACCTCTAAAGATTTTTGCGCATATATGATATGACCGTTTTTGTCTCTTCGTCCTGTACTTTTCAGATATATTCATCTCTCCAACGTCAACACCGAACCCCCTATAGCAAAGCTCGTTATACAAAATGTTTTCCATGATATGTGTTTCCTCTATCTGTCTAAAACTAAGCCCTGCATTACGAATGCCGATATCCTCAAAATAGATCTTACATGAAGAGTCGATATACTTTCTTCCCTTGACATTATACTTTTCTGCCCGCTTGACTACAAAAGCATCCTGAAAATATTCAATAAAGCGATCAACCGTCTCCGGTGTTATATCACCATACCCTGAACTTTTAAACGTATTTGCGATTTTTGCAGGATTTACAGGTGCGCCTATTACAGAAGCTAATACGGCAAATGTTTGGGATAATGCTTTCTTCTTACGCACACCGTTTCTTTGAATTATATCCTTAAGATAAATTTCTGTAGTCAAATTTTTCAGATACTGAGCCTGCTCCTCATCATCATTCATTAGCGCTACCAGCGGAATACCCCCTGTCATAAAATAATCCGCCCACGCCTCTGCCGCTTCCTTTCCCGTTCCCTCTACATACTCTGAGAAAACTAGAGGCTGCACATGTAATTCAGAACTTCGTCCCTTGAATTCCGTAACGATATCGGATGACAAGAACTTTGAATTCGAGCCGGTCGCATATAAATCTAAATTTTGATGCCTCAAATAACTGTTCAATGTGCCTACAAAATTATCTAAAAGCTGTACCTCATCTAAGAACAGATAAAACTTCTCATCGTCGTTAACCAAGGATGAAATATAACGCCTAAACACCTTCGCATTGACAATATAACCAAAGCTTCCTATCCTTTATCCTAACTGCTTCTCCATTTGCAAAAATCCTCAAGACGATCGATATCTTCATCCGAATCAAATGCAAAACGAATAATATTTGTCTTCTTTACACCACTATTCAATAAAAATTCATAGAATAATTTATTGAGAATATACGACTTTGCCTACGACGAGCACCTGTTATCACCTTTACAAGACCGTTCCACCTCATAGAACCGAGCCTATCGATATATCTCTTTCTACTAAACTCCATAAGTCCTCTATTCTATCTTATTTTCATCAAAGTACTTTTGCATATTATAAGATAAATATGCTATTTTTGTCAATTCTATCTTGTTTTTCCCAAAGTACTTTGGTAAATATCAGAATAAGATTATTGAGTATATAAAAACTCCCTGCTGAAATAATCTCCGTGAATTAAACCCTGGGCTTAATTTTACGAAAATGTCTTCAGCAAGGAGCCTTATGCTCAATACGATTGCAGACCTTGACTATACCAGCTCTAAAATAGCCAGCTCCGCATTATCGCCGACACGAGGTCCTAACTTTAGAATCCTTGTGTATCCGCCCTGTCTATCGCTGTATTTAGGACCGATCTCTTCAATGAGCTTGTTTTGCAACATCTTCATCATATATGTACGCAAAAATCTTGCGCTTTGCTGCCAAATCACCCTTCTTAGCAAACGTAATCATCTTCTCTGCTGCTCTGCCGGTTTCCTTGGCTTTATCTTTGGTCGTCTGAATTCTACCGTCTCTAAAAAGATCAGTAACTTGATTTCTTAGTACTGCCTTTCTATGCGCAGAATCCATGCCGAGCTTCTTATGTCCTACCATGTTTTCCTCCTTATTCCTCGCCTGTATCGCTAAGAGATAAACCTAATTCTCTTATCTTATCCTTAATCTCGGATAATGATTTCTTCCCTAAATTCTTAACGCTATTAAGCTCACCCTCTGTCATGGATACAAGATCCGATACCGTATCTATACCTGCCTGCGTAAGCGCATTCAACGACCTTACGGTAAGCTCCAAATCCTCTATATTCTTCTCAAGCACCCTTGTTTGCTCGATATCCTCGTGTTCCAGCATTATGGAATATTCGGTAGCTCCTTCGCTGAGTTCCACAAACAGTGCTAAATGCTCCTGCATTATCCTTGCAGCCACTGCTACAGCATCGTTTGCAGAGATTGAACCGTCTGTCTTTACCTCAAGCTCGAGCTTATCAAAATCCGTAACCTGCCCTACACGGGTATCGCTTACTATGAAATTCGCCTTCTCAACAGGAGAAAAAATAGAATCTATAGCTATAGTAGAAATCGGATCATCCTTGCCCTTGTTCTGTTCGGCAGAAGAATATCCCCTGCCTCTATCTATAACGAGCTCCATATCAAGCTCCGCACCCTTATCAAGCGTTGCTATATGATGATCCTCGTTAAATATTTTAACCTCAGAACCGCAGTCTATATCGGCAGCTGTTATCTCGCAAGGGCCGCTGGCCTTTATGGTAGCTACTACAGGCTCCTCGCTCCAAGCTCTTATAGCAAGCCTTTTGATATTGAGGATGATTTCGGTAACGTCCTCGGTAACTCCCGGGATTGTTGAAAATTCATGCAAAATTCCATCTATCCTTATGGAAGTAACGGCTGCTCCCGGCAAGGTGCTCAAAAGTACCCTTCTCAGACTGTTCCCTAAAGTGGTACCGTAACCTCTCTCGAGAGGCTCTATCACAAATCTGCCTTCACTCGCCTTTTCATTATCATGCAACATTTTAATTGTCGGTTTTTCAATATTAATCATCTATCACCTCGTTGTTTACAATAGTAAGATACCTTGAGTATATCTCATCAAACACTATTTTGAGTAAAACTCAACAATTAGATGCTCTTCGATAGGAGTATCTATCTGCTCTCTGGTAGGTACAGACACTACCTTACCTTCAAAGCTTATCCCACTCACCTCAAGCCACTCTGAGAATACCTACTCTCATCTGTCTTATCTCTTCAAACTTTGGAGAAGATACGCTCTTATTCTTTACTTTAATAACGTCTCCTACCTTAAGCTCTGCAGACGGAATATTAAGCTTCTTACCATTTACAAGAAAATGCCCGTGAGTAACAAGCTGTCTGGCTTCCCTTCTTGTAGTAGCAAATCCCATCCTGTAAACGATGCTGTCAAGCCTCATTTCAAGCATAACCAAGAAATTCTCACCTGTGATACCTTCTTCCTGGCCGCCTTGTTATATGTATTCCTGAACTGTTTTTCCAAGATACCGTAAATGAACTTAGCTCTCTGCTTTTCCCTAAGCTGAAGAGCATACTCGCTCATTTTCTTGCCATATCCTTGTTTCATACGCTTTGATTTTTCATAGTACCGATATGCACTGAGGATCTAAATCTAAAGATCTACATCTTTTTAGCACCGGACTTCTATCTACTGCCATATTATTACCTCCTATATGTACTATACTCTTCTTCTCTTCGGTGGTCTACATCCATTATGCGGAATCGGCGTAATATCCTTAATCATAGTAATTTCAAGGCCTGCCGTCTGAAGTGCCCTTATGGCCGCTTCTCTTCCTGCACCCGGTCCCTTTTACGAATACTCTCTACAAATCTCAATCCCTGATCCGCTGCCGCCTTTGCCGCAGTTTCCGCAGCCATCTGAGCTGCATACGGTGTTGATTTTCTGGATCCCTTAAACCCTAAAGAACCTGCAGATGACCAAGAAATAGCATTACCATTGGTATCTGTGAGCGTTACTAAGGTATTGTTAAAGGAAGATTGTATATGTGCATGTCCTCGCTCAATATGTCTTTTTCTTTCTTTTTCTTCTTTACATTACTTGCCATTAGAACCCTCCTTACTATTTCTTCGAGACGACCTACGGTTTTCTTAGGTCCTTTTCTAGTTCTGGCGTTTGTTTTGGTTTTTTGACCACGCACGGGAAGTCCCTTTCTGTGCCTGATCCCTCTATAGCAACCGATTTCCATAAGACGCTTGATATTCATTGAGTTTTCTCTTCTGAGATCACCCTCTACCATGTGCTCGTTTTCGATCACCTTTCTGATTTCACCTACTTCATCCTCTGTGAGATCTTTAACTCTCGTGTCTGGATCCACCTTTGCCTTTGCAAGAATCTCCTTGGACTTTGTGTTACCCTATACCGTATACGTAGGGTAAGCCCTATCTCGATTCTCTTGTCGCTTGGCAAGTCTACTCCAGCCAATCTAGCCATAATTCTGTCCTCCTTCCCATCTTCCGTCACGCAACATCGGCGTAATATAAACGGGTTTCACTAAATATATCTACGGAACATCCGCAAATCACAAACTCTTAACCTTGGGCCTGTTTATGCCTAGGATTTTCACAAATAACCATTACTCTGCCTTTTCGCCTAACTAACCTTGCACTTCATCGCAGATTGGCTTTACTGATGCTCTGATCTTCATATCTACCTCTATTTCTCTCTCCAAGTAATTCTTCCCTTTGTTAAATCATATGGTGAAATCTCAACCCTTCACCTTGTCGTCGAGCAATATCCTGATGAAATTCACTCTTATCTTTCCGGAAACGATGCGCAGCACCTCATGCCCGTCTCAAGCTCCACTAGAAACATCGCATTGGGCAGGCTTCCTTCACTTTTCCTTCAACTCTATAACATCTTTCTTTTGCCATTTTCTTCCTTTCGTTATACCAAAGTCATTACTACCGGCTCATCATCCGTTATAAGTGCGGAATTTTCACAATGAGCAGCGTTTTTACCATCTATAGCTAACTACCGTCCATCCGTCATCGAGCGTCTTCACAAGTTCGCTGCCTTCTGTTATCATCGGCTCTATAGCTATCGTCATGCCACTTCTAAGTGTAGCACCTCTTCCGGGCTTTCCGTAATTTGGAATTTGAGGATCTTCATGAAGTACACGCCCCATTCCATGTCCTGTATAATCGCTACGATGCCGTATCCGTATTCTTCGATGCACTGCATGCGATATGTCGGATACCTTAGATCCCGCTCTACAGTACTCAAGTGCCGCAAAAAAGCCTTCTCGAGCCGCTTCTATGAGCCTCTCCGCTTCTTTACTCACCCTTCCGACAGCATAGGTTCTTGCCGCATCGCTCACATACCCTTGAAATGTGGAACCCATATCCACAGATACAATGTCGCCTTCGTTTATTACCCTGTTACTGGGTATGCCATGTATCACCACTTCGTTTACAGATATACAAGCCGCTGCGGGAAACCCTCCATACCCTTTAAAGGTGGGGGTCATGCCGGCATCTGCTATTCTCTTGTCAATATACTCATCCACATCCTTTGTGGTCATTCCGGGCTTTATAAAATCACCAAGCTCATTTAATATGGTGCCCGTATGTTTGCACGCCGTCTTTATTTTCTCGATTTCCTTAGCCGACTTAATATTGATCATTCTATATAGCCTTAACTATTTCATCGAATAACGCATCTGCTCCTATCATTCCGTCAAAATCCTTTATAAGCCCCTTCTCTTTATAGTAATCGATTAACGGTGATGTCTGCTCATGATATACCTTGATTCTGTTACCTACAGTTTCCTTCTTATCGTCTTTTCTCTGAATCAAAGTATCATTGCACTTATCACAAATACCCTCTTTCTTAGGAGGCATTCCTATAACATTGTAGGTAGCTGCGCATGTCGGGCACACCCTTCTTGCATCGAGCCTCTCATAAGCATCTTGTCTTCCACTTCGATATTAATTACAAGGTCTATGCCCTTTCCTTTATCCTTTAAAAACTTATCCAGCGCATCAGCCTGAAATACAGTCCTTGGAAAACCGTCAAGCAGGAAACCGTTCTTGCAGTCATCTTTACCGAGCCTATCAAGCGCAATATCCACCACCAACTGATCCGGTACGAGTTCACCCTTGTTCATATACTCCTGAGCCTTTTGTCCTAGCGGCGTATTGTTTTTGATATTCTCTCTAAAAATATCACCCGTTGAAATATGAGGCACCTTATATTTTTCTACGATCCTCGTTGCCTGCGTACCCTTACCGGCTCCCGGAGGTCCTAACAAAATTAAATTCATAGCCGTTTAACTCCTTACCTTAAAAATCCTTGATAATCACGCATAAGCATCTGATTTTCTATCTGTTTCATGGTATCCAGCGCAACACCCACCGCTATAAGTAGCGATGTACCGCCAAAGTGTATCGACAGCCCCATAGACTGACTCAATATAGTAGGAAGTATGGATATGGCCGCCAAGAATACCGCACCTACGAACGTAATCCTCGTCATAACTCTATTGAGATATTCCACCGTAGTTTTTCCCGGACGAATCCCAGGTACAAAACCGCCATTCGCCTTCATGTTCTGCGCAATCTCGAGCGGATTGAACGAAACTGCCGTATAAAAATATGTGAAGAACAGTATAAGCAGTACATCAGCTATAGCATATACCCATACGCCGGGTGATCCGCTTGGAGACATCCACTTCGCAGCCCACTGCCCGAAGGCTGAATTCGGCCAAAAATGCATGAATGTAAGAGGTGTCTGCAAAAATGCCATTGAGAATATTACAGGAATTACACCCGCTTGGTTTACCTTCATAGGTATGTGAGATGACTGCCCGCCATACATCTTGCGACCTACAACCCTCTTTGCATATTGCACGGGTACACGTCTCTGTCCTTCTTGAATCATTATAATTCCTACTATTATCACTACCGCAAAGAGTAAGAATAATCCTATGGAAATGGCATCCACTTCCCCAGCTTCGTATTTCACCATTGAACCCTGCAACATGGTAGGCATTCTGGCGATTATACCTGCAAAAATGAGCAGTGAAATTCCGTTTCCTATTCCATACTGATTTATTTGCTCGCCTAACCACATCAAGAAAGATGTACCTGCTGTAACGCTACCACCACAACAAGTGCTATGGAAAGCGTTCCAGTGTCATTCAGCGACGGCTTCAATACTCCGTATGTAATTCCGATAGCCTGCACTAAAGATAGTACCACCGTTAGATATCTCGTGTACTGCGCAATCTTCTTTTGCCCTTCTCCGCCTTCCTTTGCAAGCGTTTCGAGCTTCGGTATGGCTATGGTCAAAAGCGCTGCAATAATATAGACGCTGTTATGTGAGGCGTAATACTTAACGCAAATATGGTCATCTGCGAAAACGCTCCTCCTGAAAAGAGGTTGAAAAGCTCAAAAATTCCTCCGCCTCCATCGAACAACTTGCTGAGCACTTCTCTGTTTATTCCGGGAACCGGAATGTTTACACCAACCTATACACTATCATCATGAGTAGTGTAAATATCATCTTATGCCTTATATCTTGCTTTTTCCATGCCTTTGCCAGTGTTCTAAACATTTCCACTTTAGATCACCTCTGCCTTTCCTCCGGCTCCTTCTATCTTTTCAGCTGCCATCTTGCTGAATTTCGCAGCCTTTACCGTAAGCTTCTTTGAAAGTCTCCATCGCCAAAGCACCTTAAGCCTTGCTTCCCGAGCTGCTTTATGATTCCTGCGTTGCAAAAGCTCTTCAAGGCTTACCTCCGTGCCGTTATCGAGATCTTTCAAGATCACTCACGTTTATAACGCTATATTTCTTAGCAAACCTGTTAGTAAATCCGCGTTTTGGCAATCTCCTATAAAGTGGCATCTGTCCACCTTCAAATCCAACTTCACTCCACCACCGCTTCTGGAATTCTGACCGTTCATTCCTCTACCCGCAGTAGTACCGAGCCCGGTAGCCTGTCCTCTTCCTTTTCTCTTCGCCTTACGGCTAGCTCCCTGCGGAGCTCTAAGTTCGTGTAATTTCATTGCTCCCTCCTATGCTTCTGTAACGGTAAGAAGATGTGAAACTTTATTAATAGCTCCCCTTGTGGAAGGACTATCTTTCATAATTACCGATTGATGCATCTTTTTAAGTCCTAGACCCTGTACCACCTTTTTCTGCTTCGGTGATGCACCGATGGTACTCTTGGTAAGTGTAATTTTAATATCCGCCATCATGTATCTCTAACCTACAATCTCTTCCTTCGTTTTTACCACGTAGCTTAGCTACCTTATCTGCCGTGAACAGCTCTCGCAAGCCTGTTAAAGTAGCATATGCAAAGGTTATTTGCGTTAGCAGATCCTATGGATTTTGCCCTTACGTCCTTAAGCCCTGCAGCTTCTAGCACAAGCCTTGCAGATGAACCCGCTATTACTCCCGTACCTTCTTTTGCAGGCATTATCAGTACCTTGCTGGCACCATGCACTCCATATATTCTATGCGGAATGGTAGTGCCCTTGAGTAGCTACCTTGATCAAATTCTTCTTAGCATCTTCCGTTGCCTTCCTTGCAGCTTCAGGGATTTCCAAGGCCTTGCCGGTGCCTACCCCCACATGACCTTCTCCATCACCTACTACCATGGTTACGCTGAATCTTACATTTCTGCCGCCTTTAACCGTCTTTGCCACTCTTCTTATCGTAACCATCTTCTCTTCAAGTTGCATTTTTGATGTATCAAACTTTTGCCATTTTTACCTCCCTAGAAATTAAGTCCTGCTTCACGTGCACCTTCAGCAAGCTCTTTCACCCTACCGAAGTAAATATATCCGCTCCTATCAAAAGCAACATCCTTAATTCCTTTTTCTATAGCCTTCTTGCCGATCGCAAGACCTACAGATTTTGCCGCTTCTTTATTGCCTCCGTACTTTATGGATCCTGCTAAATCTTTATCTAGGGTCGATGCTGAACAAAGCGTTACCTTACTTATATCATCTATTATCTGAGCTGATATATTTTTATTACTTCTAAACACACAAAGCCTCAGGCTTTTCAGGAGTACCTGATAAGTCTTTTCTTATTCTCAAATGTCTTTCAGTCTTCTCTTGTTTCTGCTATCGTTTGCCATTACCGTCTCCTTCCTTATTCTGTAGCTCCTGCTTTACCTTCTTTCTACGTACATATTCGCCTTCATACCTTATGCCCTTACCCTTGTAAGGTTCAGGTTTTCTGTGGCTTCTGATATTAGCGGCATGCTGCCCGACCAAAGTTTTATCGATTCCTTTTACAACGATTTCACGCTCACCCGGAACCTCGGTAGCATACCTTCAGGGTCTTCCATCTTTACAGGATTTGAAAACCCGAGGTTTTAACACGAGCGTCTTTCCTGCTTTGCAGCCCTTATATCCGACGCCCTGTATTTCAAGTTTCTTTTTCAAACCCCTTGAAACACCTTCTACCATGTTTTGCTATGAGAGCTCTTGCAAAGCCGTGCTGCGCCTTAGTATCCTTGTCGTCTGAATGTCTTACGATGATAAGCTCATCGTCCTTTTGATTTACATCAAGCTTTTCGAATATATCCTGCTTCAATTCACCCTTAGGCCCCTTAACTGTCACCTTTGCATCTTCTACGCTAATTTGTACGCCTGTGGGATTTTAATTATCTTGTTTCCTATTCTGGACATCTCTACCTCCTACCAAACGTAACAAGTACTTCGCCTACCGATATGTTCTTTTCTTGCCTGCACATCGCTGATTACACCCTTTGATGTGGAAATCACAGCAATTCCAAGCCCTCCAAGAACTCTAGGGATCTGATCCGCCTTGGCGTATACCTTAAGCCCCGGCTTTGAGATCTTCTTGATCCGTTGATTACCTTGGCTCTGTCTTCGCCGTACTTCATAGATATTTTTAACATTCCTGTTTGTTATCTTCGATTTTTCAAATCCACTGATATATCCTTCTTCCTTGAGAATATCCGCAATAGATTCCTTTATCTTAGAACTAGGGCCACTACCTCATCATGACCTGCAAGATTTGCATTTCGAATTCTTGTAAGCTATATCCACTATTGGATCTGTCATTGTCATTTTGGTCTCTCCTTTCTAATTTTTACCAGCTTGCTTTTTACGCCGGGGATTTCGCCCTTGTATGCAAGTTCTCTGAAACAAATTCTACAAATGCCATACTTCTTTAGCACCGAATGCGGTCTTCCGCACACTCTGCACCTCGTATATGCCCTTGTTGAAAACTTAGGTTTCCTTTTTTGTTTTACTTTTTGAGAAGTTTTAGCCATTGATTCCTCCTACTATTTCTCAAACGGTAACCCCAAAAGTTTCAGAAGTTCAAGTGCTTCTTCATCCGTTTTTGCGGTCGTTGTAAATACAATATTCATACCCTTCACAAGATCTACATCATCGTAAACTATTTCAGGGAAAATTAACTGTTCTTTTATGCCCATAGAGTAATTGCCTCTGCCGTCAAATGAGTTCTTATTTACACCTTTAAAGTCTCTCACCCTTGGAAGCGCAATGTTGAAAAACTTATCGGCGAACACATACATGTTATCGCCTCTTAAAGTTACCTTAAGCCCTACAGCCATTCCTTCTCTTACCTTAAAGTTTGCGATGGACTTTTTCGCTTTAGTTACTACCGGCTTTTGTCCCGTAATAAGCTTAAGTTCCTCTATAGCGGTATCCATAAGCTTTGAATTCTCTTTAGCTTCACCCAATCCTATGTTTAGAGTGATCTTCTCAAGCTTTGGCACCTGCATAGGGTTCTTGTAGCCGAATTTTTCCATAAGCGCCTTGAAAATTTCATTTTTGTACGCTTGTTCCAATCTTGTATTAGCCACAACCTTCTCCTCTCTAATCTACTATCTTACCTGTTTTCTTTGACTTTCTTACTTTCTGTTCGTTTTCATATCCATATCCGATTCTTGTAGCCTCTTTTCATCCTGGTCATAATACATTACGTTGGAAACGTGAATTGGACATTCGATATGCTCTATCTCGGCTCTTTGAGTAGGTGTCTGTTTCTTGTGCTTTGTTCTTACGTTTACGCCTTCTACCACCACTCTGTCGTCCTTAGGGTAAGTTCTGAGCACCTTACCCTTTTTGCCCTTATCTGCACCGGCGATTACCATCACGGTGTCGTCTTTCTTTATCTTCATAAAAGTCTCCTCCTTACAATACTTCCGGCGCCAGGGAAACAATTTTCATAAAGTTTTTGTCTCTGAGCTCTCTAGCAACAGGGCCGAAAATACGTGTTCCTGCAGGTGTCATATCTTCTTTATGACAACAGCCGCATTCTCATCGAATCTTAAATAGCTTCCGTCTTTTTCTTCTCTGCTTTGCTGTAGTTCTCACTATTACACGCTCTTACAACATCACCTTTTTTTACCACACCTCCTGTAGAAGCTTCCTTTACGGAACAAACAACTACATCTCCGATGTGTGCGTACTTTCTTTTAGTACCTCCGAGAATCTTAAAACATAGGAGTTCTTTAGCCCCGGAATTATCAGCAACCTGCAATCTGGTTTCAGTTTGTATCATCGCAGCCCTCCTTATTTAACCTTCTCTATAATTTCTGACCAATCTCCACCTCTTATCCTTAGATAGCGGCCTGGTTTCCATTATTCTTACCTTATCACCTACGTTGCAGGTGTTTCAGCATCATGTGCCTTTACCTTCTTGCTGCGTTTTACAGCTTTTCCACAAAGAGAGTGCCTTACGAAATTTTCCAGCGACTACTGTAATGGTTTTATCCATCGCATTGCTTTGTTACCATTCACTCTTGTTTTTTCTCTGCATTTTCTTGTAGTTTCCATAAATTCACTCTCCTTTCCTACTTATCGTTTTTCTTTTTCGTTGATAACTGTTTTTATTCTAGCGATTTTCTCTTCTTTTCTCTCATCGCTATCGGATTTTCAGTTGACCTGTAACATGCTGAAACCTTAGATTAAATAGATCTTGTTTTGAAGTTTCTAGCTTTCCTAGCAATTGTTCCTTGTCCAAATCCCTCATTTCCTTTAGTTCCATTATGCTTCACCGCCTTCTTCACCTTTTTACAAATTTACACTTTACCGGTAATTTATGTGATGCAAGCCTCATGGCTTCTCTCGCTTAGTGCTTCCGTAACACCTGCTATTTCAAACATCACCCTTCCCGGCTTTCACCACTGCAACCCAGTATTCAGGCGAACCCTTACCGGATCCCATCCCTAACCTCTGCGGGCTTTTTAGTAACCGGCTTGTGAGGAAATATCTTTTATATATACATCACCGCCTCTTTTCATATATCTTGTCATCGCTATTCTGGCAGCTTCTATCTGATTTGAAGTGATCCAAGCAGGTTCTTGAGATACAAGTCCGTATTCACCGTAGGTAACCTATGTTTCCCTTGGTGGCTACGCGCTCATCCCACCTCTATGCACCCTTCTGCGCTTTTACTCGCTTTGGCATTAAGCATGATGTTATTCTCCTTTCCCATATTTTACTCTTCACTCGTATTGTTTTCTGCACTTGTATTAGGGGCTTCGCTTACCTCTGTAGGTGCCGGTGCTGCCTCTACCGCTGCTTCATTTCCTTTTTCAGGTTCTGCAGGCTCAGGTTTGACAGTCTTTGGACGCTTCCTCATGTATAAAGGCTTATTTTTCTTGCTGTCGTCCTCTCTTCTGTTTCTCTGCCTTCTTCTATCGTTTCTTCTCTTACCTGTAGGCTTTCTGCCGTCCTTCTTCTCTTCTCTTATAAGATCTTGTAGCCCCTTATCGAGAATTTCACCATGACGTTTATCCAAATCTTAACGCCGAGCTTTCCATATGTTGTATCCGCTTCTGCAAATCCATAGTCTATATCCGACCTTAAAGTATGAAGTGGCACATTGCCTTCGCTATACTTTTCATCTCTTGCTATTTCAGCACCGCCTAATCTCCTGAAACCAAAAAGCTTTATTCCTTTAGCTCCTGCCTTCATGGCTCTTCCCATCGCCTGCTTCACAGCTCTTCTATAAGACACTCTCTTCTCGAGATCCTCTGCAATTCTCTCGGCTGTAAGCTGCGCATCAAGCTCCGTTCTTCCTACCTGTCTTATGTCTACCGCAACTTCTTTGCCCGTAAGCTTTGCAAGACTCTTCTTAATAGCTTCATGACCGTCGCCACTACCTTTTCCTATAACCATTCCTGAACGTCCAACAGCTATGCGATCACCTTTTTACCTTGTCTTCTGCAGGTCTTTCAATCAATATCTTAGAAACACCCGCTCCGTAGAAGCTTTGTCTTCACATGCTCTCTTATGGCCTTATCCTCTACTAGAAAGTCAGCAAAACTTTTCTTGTCAGCATACCACTTTGAGCCCCATTCCTTGTTGATTCCTACTCTTAATCCGTGTGGACTTGCCTTTTGACCCATTGCTCGCCTCCTACTTAGACTCTTTTTCTTTTAACACTATTCCGACGTGACTGGTTCGTTTTAAAAATTCTGAACGTCTCTTCCCTGAGGACCCGGTCTCCAACGCTTCATAGTGAGGTCCTTGGTTTGCATACACATCTGAAAACGTATAGCTCATCGGCATTGAGATTCTTCTCTTCTGCATTTGCCGCTGCTGAAGTGAGTACAGATTCAAAAATTTCCGCACTGCCCTACCACTGGTGAATTTAAGTATGGTCTTTGCTTCTTCGAGCTGCTTGCCTCTTATCAAGTTCGCTACCGGTTTTAACTTGATTGGAGACATTCTAACGTATTTTGCAATTGCTCTTGCTTCCATTTTTTATCTCCTTTACTCCGCTTCACTCGCTTCCAGGTGCTTTTTCCGTCTTCTCAGCCTTGGCTACCGCCTTTATATCTACACCCTTTACTGTTGCACCGGACTTTTTATCCGCATCATGCCCTCTATATGTTCTGGTCGGGGCAAATTCTCCCAGCTTGTGTCCTACCATATCTTCAGTTATGTATACCGGTATGTGTCTTCTTCCGTCATGTACCGCTATTGTATCAGTCCTACCATCTGCGGAAATATCGTGGATGGCCTTGACCATGTTATTACGACCTTTTTGTCGTTAGCCTCGTTCATAGCATTTATCTTCGCAAGAAGCTTCTTATCTACAAAAGGCCCTTTTTAATCGATCTGCTCACTATTTACCCCCTTATTTTTCTTCTTGTTACTATGTACTTATCCGAATGCTTTTTCTTGCGTGTCTTCATTCCGAGCGCCGGCTTGCCCCAAGGTGAAACAGGGCTAGGTCTACCTATGCCTGTCTTTCCTTCACCACCGTCGTGTGGATGGTCGTTAGGATTCATAGCGGAACTCTTACTACAGGCCTTCTTCCCGCCCATGCACTGCCCTTTTTACCGGCCTTTCCTATGTTGATGTTGCCATGGTCCGTATTGCCTACCTCGCCGATAGTAGCTCTACATTCTATTCTGACTTTTCTCATTTCAGATGAAGGCAGTCTCAACTGAGCATAATCGCCTTCCTTAGCCATTAACTGAGCGCCACCGCCTGCAGTTCTCACAAGCTGTCCGCCCTTGCCCTTTTTCATTTCGATATTATGTATCACGGTACCCACAGGGATGTTCTTTATAGGTAGCGTATTTCCTATTTTTATGTCGGCATCTGCGCCCGACATGATTACATCACCGACTTCAAGATTTCTAGGGGCTATGATGTAGCGCTTTTCGCCATCCTTGTAATGAACCAACGCAATATTTGCAGTTCTGTTAGGATCATACTCTATCGCTGCTATCTTGCCCTCTATTCCGTCCTTGTTTCTCTTAAAATCAATAATTCTATATTTTTTCTTATGACCGCCACCACGGTGTCTCACCGTTATCTTGCCATGTGAATTTCTACCCGCATGTTTTGACATTGACTTAGTAGTGATTTTTCAGGGCTTTTGTTTTCGTCACTTCTTCAAGGTAGATACCGTCATTCCTCTTTGTCCCGAGGTAATCGGTTTTATATTTCTTAATACCGATCTCACATCTTCCTCCTTTTTCTCACATAGCCTCGAAAAATTCAATTGCTTTGCTATCTTCTGTAAGCGTTACGATAGCCTTTTTCGTGTCGGGTCTTCTTCCCGCCTTGCGCCTTGGCGCTTTAGCTACCCTCTCCTGTTCATTACGTTTTACGCTTTTAATCATCCACTTCAAAAATATCGGATATGGATTTTGATCCTGATCCTAGCATGTCTACAATAAAGGTATATTTCTTTCTGCCGCCTGATCCATGCTCATTTCAGATATCACAGGTTTTCTTATTACATCATATGAATTCATTATGCATACACCTCCTCGATCTTTTCTATTGCCGCCTTGGTTGCGATGAAATTCGTATGGTTTTACAATCATATACGTTCATGCGTGAAACATTGGTAGTCTCTACATTCGGAATGTTTCGCCGATTTCACTAACTTTTTCATCCTTGTCCGCCGTCACTATAAGCGCCTTCTTTTGCAGCCTTCACATTTTTTAACATTTCCACAACATCCTTAGTTCTGTAATCTGCTATCTCAAGCTTGTCAGGGACTATCAATTCTTTATTCTGCGCCTTGGAAGAAAGTGCGAAAATATCGCCTGAGCTTAACCTTCTTAGGTAGCGTATGGCTGTATGACCTTGGCTTAGGTGCAAACGCTACACCGCCTCCTACCTTTGTAGGATCCGTCGTGCTTCCTTGACGAGCTCTGCCCGTTCCCTTTTGTCTAAACGGTTTTCTTCCGCCTCCACGTACATCTCCTCGGGTCTTGGCAGATTGTGTGCCCTGCCTATTATTTGCAAGAAAGTTTTTAATAACTTCCCTTACAGCATTTTCATTCGGGGTAATTCCAAACACCGCATCGCTTAGCTTTTAGCTTGCCGGCGTCCTTGCCCTCAATTGTCATCATATTTACTTCAGACATCTTACACCATTCTCCCTTCCTAGTTATCCTTATCGTCTGTAACTGCTTCTTCTTTATCCTGAGCCTCTACCTTTGCAGGTTCTTCTTTTGTAGTTTCTTCTGTTGCCGCTTCCTGTTCTGCAACCGGTTTTTCTTCGTTAACATTATCGCCGGTCTTTTCTTGAGATTCAGCTTCTTTATTCTCATCGGCTTTGGCAGGCTGCGCTTTCTTAGGTGCCTTATGTCTGCAGTTTTCTTGTCTTCTTCCTGCTTTTTGTCTTGCCGCTTCTCTCGCCGCTATAGCGTCTTCTGCCGCCTTACCGCTGAGTACATATTCGCTTTTTTTTGAATATGTAACCATCACTTCTCCACCCTTTTTGCCGGGCACTGCTCCCTTTACAAGCAACACATTCCTGTCCTCTATGAGTTTTACAAGGTTGAGGTTCTGAACCGTAACCTGTTCATCTCCCATATGTCCGGGGCCTTTGTTCCCTTTGAACACTCTTCCCGGATACGCAGCTCCCGCCAGCGCACCTGCAAGTCTCTTATGCTTAGAACCGTGCGACATAGGGCCTCTTCTATGTCCATGTCTTTTAATGTTACCTGCCGTACCTTTACCCTTGCTGGTTCCCGTAACATCCACTTTGTTGCCTTCAGAAAGTTCGCTCACGGTGATTACATCGCCGACCTTATATTCAACGCCGTTTTCAGGTGTGAATTCCGCCATCTTCCTCATAGCGCCGGCTTTTGCCTTGTCGAGCTCACCCTTAGGCTTGTTTATCCTGTGTTCCTTTGTTTCTATGTACGCCACCTTAACGGCATCATATCCATCTGTAGCTTGAGTTTTAATCTGTACCACCTTTGCAGGATATGCTTCTATTACCGTTACGGGTATGGAAACACCGTCTTCTGTAAAAATTTGTGTCATGCCTGCTTTCTTGCCGAAAATTTTCTTCATAGTCCCTTCCTCCTTTACAGCGGATTGCAAGTTGCAATCATTCTAATCTTTGGGTCTAACTTAACTTCAACTCTATATTTACACCTGCCGGAAGCTCCAGCTTTGTAAGCGCATCTGCAGTCTTTGAAGATGCACTGCTGATATCTATCAGTCTCTTGTGCGTCCTCTGCTCAAACTGTTCTCTGCTGTCCTTATACTTATGCACAGCTCTTATTATCGTAACTACTTCCTTTTCTGTAGGTAGAGGTATAGGTCCTGCGACCTCCGCTCCCGTATCCTTGGCGCATTTACAATCTTTTCCGCCGATTTATCCAAAACGGCATGATCATAACCCTTTAGTTTGATTCTGATCTTTTTAACTTCTGACATTCTTTCCTCTCACTTTCTTGCTACTGTAATCCTTGAATTCCTATCATTGTAAGCTTCATCGCCTTTACGCTCTACCGTGTGTATTACTATGTTTTCGCAACGACAAAACGCTTTGCATTCTTCAAGCGGCCTCCGTCCAGCAGACACCTTTCTCCATGAGAGTTCTCGCAGTAGCACGCAACATCTCACTTCTTCGCTACGATCAAGCCTTCTCATTATAATTGAAGAAAAAGTAGCTGTCAAGCTACTTTTTCCAAATCTTTTAAAATATCAAAATTACCGCTTTTATGCAAATAAAAACCCTGAATTCCAAGGCTCTTATCGCTCGCAAACGTTCACTACCCTCCGTGCGTATCTCTTTATTTTCTTTTTCTGGCCCGAGGCCATTTCATAAAACGTTTTCCCAGTAGATGCGATGTGGAGGTGCGGCACTGTCTGAAACCGTCCTCTCCGCAATTTATAACCACTCTATATCCGTTAGAGTCCCAGCGCGCTCGCTATTTCCTTAACCTTTCAGGTTCATATGCGCTATTATTTGCGCATCTTCATCCTTGAGTTCATCCATAGAAGCTATATGCTTTTCGGTATTATGAGCATATGCACCAGAGCCTGCGGCTCAAGATCTTTAAAACACATTATCATATCATCTTCATAGACCTTTTTCCGATCGGTAGTTCTGCCTTTTATTATTTTTACAAAATATACAATCACCCATCCTGTTCCTCCAAACTCTGAAAAATGCGTAAACCGAACCTATACAAACAATCTTTATATTACCGGCTTTCAACATACCTCCTTTATAATTTTTAACAAACTAAGCCTTCCCCATCATATAGTCCAAGATTTATTATCCATATTATACTTATTTCTTTCTTTACAACCCGATACACTCTGCCTTGCAGTCATTCTATAACCGTTTACCTCATTGCCTCTATACGCTTCGCAGGCTTAACTTACTCTATCTTACAGGTCATATAGTCCGTGCAGTCCTTTAAAAGTTCTACGTCAATTATATCACCTTTTTCAAGAGAGTTCTCAATTCTTTTTCCTACATCTAAGGGCGGTTTATACTTCACCTTTATATAGTTATCCGTATAACCTGTGTATGCGCCTTCCTCTTTCGTTTCAAATATCACGCCTCTCCTGTCTCCTATATTTAATTCATGAAATCTTCTCATACTGTCCTTTGCAATAGTAGAAAGCTCCTTCATTCTCCTTGTCTTTATTTCTTCTTTTATCATATTCTTAAAAACCTGCAGGCGTTCCCGCCCCTTTCAGAATACCTGAAAATATGCACCTTCGTAAAAGGAATCTTCTCTACCAACATGAGACTCTGCTCAAAATTTTTTTCGGTCTCGCCAGGAAAACCAACTATAATATCCGTGCTTATTCCATAGTTGCCGTGAGCATCCCTCAGCATATCTACAATATCTATATACTCTTCCCTCGTATAATTTCTCCCCATTGCAGCGAGCACATCATTGCTGCCGCTTTGCACTGAGAGATGCGCATGCCGGCAGAGCTTTTGGATGTTTTTATTAAATTGATATATTCTTTATTTACAACTGTCGGTTCCAGAGACCCTATACGGATTCTAAAATCCCCGGATGGTAGATATTTTTGATTGATCACATCCAGCCATAGATTTCCCATGCCTTGATGCAAATCCCCTCGCCGTAAAAGTGCGGTGTTTATACCTGTAAGCACCATCTCTCTGTAACCGTCTTCTACAAGCTTCTTAGCTTCTTCAGTCATATATCATCCACCTTTTGCTTCTCACCTGCCCCTCACGTGCGCAATTATGCAGTGAGGTGCAATACCTGTCGCAGCCATCCTGGATTTTTAATATATGCCCTCTTCCTGCCGTCTCATACTCGCGGGTAGCCTGTATCATACTTCAAACGTTTTGCACTGTTTATGTCGGTAACATCCATAATCACGGATTGTTCTTTTAAAAATTTTCAACTTTTCCACTATGCCAGTTTTGATTCATTTCCCTATGATTACATTGCATCCTAAGCTTTTCAACGTAGCCCCCGTCCCTTTGAGGGATAGCAGCCCATCACCGCAATTACGGAATCAGGATTTTCACGCCTCATTTTCCTGATAGCCTGTCTTACCTTCTTTTCCGCCATACTTGTAACGCGCTACAGCTGTTTATTATGGCTATGTCAGCGTCATCCTTTTGTGCCGCTTGTAACTTCATGAGCCCCTTGTGCCATTTCCCGCTAGCTGCCCTGGTTTCGTATTGATTTACCTTGCATCCAGCGTGAAAGCCCACCTTCATATCTGCTCCTTTGAAAAATTGCTTTTGATTATGTTATCATGTTTTTTAAATGCATAAAAGAGGAAAGGAAGTAAAATGAAAACTGCAATGTCTACCCGAGAAATTGTAGGACTCGCAATTCTCATAGTCCTTAACATCTTGTTGCCGATGTACTGGCAATCCCATAGCCGGTGCATCGCAATTGACTTCAGTTCGTATCAGCAGCAGCTATGGGCATGATCTTTCGAGCCAATAAATCTGCTCTTGCATCAGGGGATCAGCTGATATCATGGGAGCACTGATTTTACCTCCACGGTACCTTCTTTGTGGGGTTTATGATTTCCTGCAATCTTCGGAGGATATATGTGGTAAATTTTTGCACGATAAGCCCGTATCAATAAAGCGTTCCATCATGTTATCTCGCGCTGAGCCTTGTGATAGACCTTTTACTCAATTCAACATTGTTGCTATGTTTTCTCTTTATGACAAAGCACCATTCATTCCATTCATAACGCTCAAGGCTTATAAACTGGCAATCCTCATACCTTTGCCATCTATAATGCTGGTATGCCGTAACTCAAAAAGTTATTGCTTTAAAATAAACAACAGTATATATCAGCAGCATTTTCACAAGCCGTTGATTACAACTCGTAAGACATCTATTCCATATATACCATTTAATAAACAATTAATTGTAGCCACTGCAAAAACCTGTAGCCGACTTTTATACTTTAAAAATTCGGCTTTGATTATATATGCATCCCACATCAAAGGCGCTTACAGCTCATGCCTGTTTATAGCTCTTCATAAATATCAAGACTCGATGCCTGTTGATACATGTTCACTCACATCAAGTACTTTTATGACGCTTTTGCCGGCGGCAAACTTAAGCGTTATGATATCACCGACATTCACCTCAGTTTCCCGGCTTTTTGCTATCCTGTCATTCAGCAATATCCTCTACTTTTCACAGGCCCTCTTTAGCCAAAGTTCTTCGCTTTATAATCCTTGAATTTTTCAAGAATTTATCTATTCTCGCATACCTCACCTTATTTCATTGCAATAACGGACATTCCCCACGGAAATGTCCGCAAAATTCTAAACAAAACCTATTTATTTACAGGCTGCCTTAAGTGCCCTTGCCCGGTCTTAAATACAGGTGCCCTTTGATGCAGAGAATCTTGCTAACTTCACCCAGGATTCCTGGGTTTCTACACCTTTTCTAGCTTTTCTGTCTCTAGCTTCAAAGTACCAAATCCGATTAGCTGAACTTTCTCCCCCTTGATAAGAGCCTCTTCTACTGTGCTAACAATGATGCATTGATTGTTGCTTCGCATCCTTCTTAGTAAAAACCTGTCTTCTCTGCGATTACGCAACTAGATCTGCCTTATTCATAGCGAAACCTCCCTAACCTTCATATATCTTTTACACTGCTAATTAACGACTGGAAACATTTTCTCATTAAAACGGCTATTTGTCAATGAAAAAGCAAGTATCATTTAATAATAACTTTACGGTCTGATGAATATTTCGGCGTTTCAGCTATAATCGCATCCTCCAACTCCTAAAATACCCACTATATAAATGGGAAATGCGTAAACCTCTAAACAAACGACTATAATCTGATGCTTGCGCCAGCAGACCTGCCTGGCAGGATCTTTACCTGGTCGGGTGGCAGGACTGAACCGCGACCCACTGGTCCCAAACCAGTGCGCCACCAAACCACGCTACCCCGATGATGTTAATTGTGCGGCGAGGGGCAGTGGGACTTGAACCCACGACACATGGTTTTGAGAGACCGCATGCTCTAGCGAGCCAGGCTACTCACCATTGGCGGAGAGAAGATGGACTCGAACCCATGCGGCTAAACAAGACCCTACCCAGTCTAGCAAGCCGTCCCTTGCCTACTTTGCAGGTACCTCTCCCATTATCTCCGTGGCGGAAGGGTGGGATTCAACCCACGGTCCTTTCTGGACTCATCTCCGTTTTCAAGACCAGTCTCGAAACCACTCGGACACCTTTTTCCACAGCGCCATCCGCGATCTCGAACGCGGGACACCTTGATTGAAAAGCTCCAGGTGCTCTGCCGACTGAGCACAATGGGTCATAGTGGCTGGGGTAGCGGGACTGCAGGAACTCACCACACGGAGTCAAAGTCCGTTGCCCTCACCGCCCAGCTGCTACACCCAATGTGGTGAGTTCTCCACAGGATCTCGAACCCCGGACGCACGGCTTACGAAGGCTGTTGCTCTATCCAATGCCACCCAGGCTAATGGGCCCACAGTGGAGCGGATGATGAGAATCGAACTCACGCCACCTGTAGCCGAGGCTGGAGTTCTACCCAGTGAACTACATCCGCACAATGGAGCGGGCGAGATCTCCGAACTCGCGACCCTCGCCGCTGCGAGCGATGCAATCTGCCTGAGCCACTTCCGCAAACATGTCGAGGTGGCCTACTGCTAAAACGTTGTCAAAAATCAATCCCTAAACAAAAACTGGTGGGAGGTGGTTCGAAACCACTGAAAGCTGGGCAGCTGACGGGTCTGCAGTCCGTCCCTTTGGCCATCTCCTGGGAACTCCTCCAGATGGAGCTGGCGGAGGAATCGAACCCACCGCCTGCTGATTGGCAAATCGGCTGTCACCATCGTGCGCCACGCCAGCGAAAAGAAAATGGCGATCCGGATCGGGTTCGAACGACGACGACCTCCAGCGTGATGGGCTGGCATTCCTAACCAACTGACCACTGGATCGAAAATGGTGGGCGCACAGGGCTCAGAACCCACTGACCCCTGGCTTAGCATGAAAGGCAGTGCTCTCCCAACTGAGCTATGCAGCCCACGATCTTCTCCCTCGTGGATGCTGCTTTTCCAGCATGCCTAAACAGTATATCTATTGCCTACCCTATTGTCAATAGCCTTTTTAGTGTAAATGTTCGTGGTATTAAACAGTCCATAAGCCATTTCTAAAAATCTTTTCTGCACCTGTACCCAAACTCAACTAGCCTCCCAGCTCCTTGCTCCAACTCTGCTGCAGTTTCTTCGCAAACTCGCAAACTTTCAAACTCTATACAAGACTTTCATGCACGTGCAATTTTTCTATGCAACTCCAGAATTGTGAACTTTTACGAAAGCTATGAGGGGCTTTGGCTATCACGTTAGCTATGCTTGCCTAACACTGCCTCTGTCGTCACTTACTCCGCCCTTTCTTTGAACCTATCCTTCTTCTTTGTCGTGTTTTTCCAGGGTGTTGGCCTTCTTCTCTACCTTCTCAGCGTGCTTGTAAAGCGAAGTCCCAGTAACCTTTGGTCAGCTCATCACTCACCGGTGTCTTCGAGGTTCTTTCCAGTGTACTCTTGATGTGACCTCTATCGTCATAACCCATCTCTCATGTATTCTTCCAACCCCTGCTTGATCATCGGAACTAGGTTCAATTTTTCAGCCTCACAGAAACGAACATATACGCCGTACTCGGTCTTCACTTCGTTTTCCGCTCTGAGTAGCGGCTTCCTTATCAGGATGCCTCTCTCATCTATGCCTCTTTGCTTCAGCACTCGCGCCATAGATTTGTTTTTGCTGCTTACGAAGCTTGCTCGTTTCTATCTTTGATTATGCCTTCCTGCCGCCTTAACATCATCTTCCAGGCAACTTCACCTCGCTCGCTTGTGCCACCTCCCTGACCATGCATTTTGATTTCATCATTTCTTCTGCACGATTTTCATTGCCTTTTTCCAATTTCGCTATTCTTAAGCTCATCATATTCTGTGTGTTTGAGATAATTTCTTGTAGTACGCCGCATCGTTTTTAGGCTACAGGTTCTTCCTCTATTACCCCGTCGGCGTAACCTTTTACCTGGGATTTCGCTGAATGATATGATTTAGGGAAGGTTGCATTAGTCTTCTTGCCTTCCCTTTTTCATTCCCACGATACCGTTTTCGAGGTCTTTAATAAACTGGTTGGAACCTAACGTTAATGTATATCCCTTTGCTACCACCTACAAAGCTCTTACCGTTCTTCTTAGCAATACATAACTG
>BNJU01002826.1_pt1 | contig 119513 bp, 182 predicted proteins | sample 8539281 | NCBI WGS metagenome assembly BNJU01 (sample SAMD00202456, study PRJDB9452) | human saliva metagenome | isolation source: human saliva | place: Japan | reverse complement strand
CGGACTGCGTCTAAGATACGATTTCCGGAACTTTGTTTTGCGAAATAGATATACGAGTCGCTTATCATTTCTCTCCAAGATTTCCAGGATATTCATCTAATAGTTCATATAGACAAATCATTTCCTTGCTTGATCCCAGTCTTCAACTTCCATCATCAAGATAGTATTCTTTACGGCACTTGTGCACGATTCCCCTAACTTCTTGATAAACTCTTTTTAATCGCTCTTGATTTCCTCTCCTTTTCGTTTTAGAGTATAGCAATTTGAAAGATAGTATTTATAGCTTTCTCCTCTTTTCGTCAAATCAAGTCTTCTTTTATGTTTGCAACTATCTTAGTGGATTCAGTTTAGGGTATTATTTGGTTATTTCAGAGAAGAAAAAGACAAGATTGCAAAATCTTGCGCTGTAGTTCTTTGAGGTACTGAAGAAAGAGTTTACAATCGCTATCCCAGACTGTCTGTGCTTTTTCTACTTTTGATTTTAGCATCTGAAATGGCGCGACCTGCTTCATCAACTAGATTTTGCGCACGATCACGGATATCTTTTAGAATACCCTCCGACTGTCAATTGTGAGTTCCTTGCGACTGTTTTGATGCTTTTCAGGAGCTATTCCATTTTCGTTCATAAGCATTTTGAACTGTAAAGGACTGTTTACCCGCTGTATAAGGAAGGACCAGTCTCTGCATACTTCTAAAGATATGGCAGCATTAGAAGTAGAACCTGCTAGATAGTGGGTCTCATCAGTTGTTGGAGAAACCAAGCCAAATGACTGATAACCGAGATCTAGTGTATATCCAGTTACCCATTGGTCACTGGGCATTACTCAGGATTAAAAGGCAGCCTCTGTGTTGGTGTTCCTCGTCCCTGCCAGCCATAACCAACGAAAATTATCTGGCGAAGAACTAACTCCGTACCATTTGTAAAGGTTCTAGCATCATGCTAGTCATTTTGTCAGCTACTGACTTTTCCATGACTCGTTTTTGAGAATTCTTATGACTAGCAATAACCTGACCACTAGCATTTTCAATACGACTGATAAAGTGAGCATCTGGAATCAAACCTTCATTAGCAAAGACAGCATATGGGAGAAACCCATCTGAAGAGGATTTGTCTCCACACCACCACCCAAAAGGCTACTCCTGGCACTCGATCAACACTTCCACGTCGAGACCAGGCCTTTCGCCTGCCTCCAAAGGCTTTGTCAATACCAAGCTCTTTAACACTTGCAACTGCAGGGAGATTCAGTGATTCAGCCAAAGCTTGATACATGGGAACTTCTGGTGACGTTTTGATTCCTGCATAATTATCTACCTTGTAGTCGCCATATTGCATGGTGTGGTTATCCAGATCTTTATTGAGGGGCCATCCAGCTTCCACTGCTGGTGTATAAACTACCAAAGGTTTAATAGTTGAACCTGGACTTCTTTTGGATTGGGTCGCATAGTTGAAGTTTCGGAAACCAGTCTTGTCTTTGGCCTGCCACTCGTCCAACAACTCCTCGAACTCCTCCAGTTTTTGGTTCCAGGGCAACGCTACCCGACTCAGCATGCGTTCCATCTTCAGCCGTTGGGAAGAGAGAGGTGTTTTCATAGATGACCTGCATGTTAGGCTTGGTAAGTTTTGATCTGATTCCGGTATAGATTCGGTAGCCGTTATTGACGATTTCTTCTTCCGTTAGATTGTACTTCTCAGCTGCTTCATTCACGACAGCATCAAAATAAGAAGGATAACGATAGTCTGATATTTTTCCTTCGTAGGCATCCTGTAACTGTGAATTCATGTCAACATTGGCTGCTTCAGTTTCCCTATTCTTATCAATATAACCTGCCAGCCACCATATTTTTGTAATACGGTGTCCCTACGATTGGTAGAATCTTCGATAGAACTTAAGGGATTGTAAAGTTCAGGACCTTTCAGCATACCTGCTAGGGTGGCTGCCTGGTCTAAACTTAATTGCGAAGCTGAAACACCAAAGTACTTTTGCTAGCATCTCAACTCCCAGACTCCATTTCAAAGTAAGCATTGTTGGGTACATGGTAAGAATTTCTTTTACGCTCACTTTTGGTTAACTCTAAGGCTAGAAAAATTCCTTGGCCTTTCTTTTGCGACAGTCTGGTCTTGCAGAGATAAGCATTTTAGCTAGCTGTTGGGCAAGTAGACCCCCGCGAGCGACCTCCAGTTATGATAGCCAGACGACCATAATTAATTCCGTCATTTTTATAGAAACTTCAGTCCTCGTCAGCTAATGACAGCATTTGTAAATCTTCGCTAATACCAAGCAGAGTTCCACATCGGTCCCTTTTGCACTGACAAGGCACCAGCTTCATTTTCTTCTCTATCGAAAAATGATGGTTCGTGTCTTCAAAGGCATTCTGTAGAGTCTGTGACATTTGTTGATTTTGCCAAGGCAAAGAGATGAGCCCCACTACAAATAGACTGGCACTTAGCCCAGAATGCAAAATAATCTTGGTTAGGTGATAACGGCGCAGAACTTTTTACGGATGGGACCAACATTGATTTCTTTCGTTCTCCTCTGGACCGTCGTAAATTGCTCTGATCCTTTTCTTCTATTTTCCAATATCATTATCCATCATTGTTCCAGTTTCTTGAATCGTTGGATCATCTTTCTTAAATAAAGAAGAAATTGTTCAAATAATTTATCTAATTTCATGCGTTGTTTATCATCTTCAGTTTCCCTTTGGATGACAAAATTTAGCTAACCTCACTGTCCAAACGCCTATTTTTGTTACAATATCTGTGAAATTTACCTTTATCATTCCCTGAATCTCTACCGAAAATGACAGTTAAAGTATTCTAGAAAGGACAACTTCTAATTCCCCGAAAAAGCTCATTTCTGAGAACCAAAATATCCTCATCAACCAAGAAGAGTCCATTGGCAGCAAATTATTAAACCTGGAGACCAATGCGAGTTGACATTTGACCAAGAGGATTATCCAAACAAGAAATGGTCTGGAAATCCCAATCTTGTTCAAAAGAAAGTTACCAGGATGAGCATTTAATTATCGTTAATAAGCCTGAAGGTATGAAAGACCCACGCAAATCAACCTGATGAGATCGCTCCTCCTCAACCATGTTTCTGCTTATGTTAGTCAAACATGTTATGTCGTACACCGCCTGGACAAAAGAAACAAGCGGTTCGTACTCTTTGCCAAAGAAAATCCGTTTTATCCTCCCATCCTCAATCGCCTATTAGAGAAAGAAAAGATAGCCTCGAGAGTACTGGGCACTTGTATCGGACAAGTCCTAAAGACATATCAGATAAAATCGGCCGAGACCGCCATGACCGTGAAAAACCTGGTTGACCAAAGAAATAGGTCAATATGCAGAAACTCACGTTTACTCGATTGAGGATTTAAGAATAAAACATCCTTGTTCGTTGCAGAGCTGAAGACAGGCCATACTCATCAGATTCAGGTGCATCTTTGCGCCACCATCATCCTACTATGGGACCCTCTCGCATCCTCACTCAGACAAGGCAGACTCATGCTTCATGCCCTTCCGCCTCTCTTTCATTCACCCATTAACTCTAGAAAAATAGGCTTTACTGCCTTGTCAGGTACTTTTTGAGAATTAAAAAGAATGGATGACTTAAGTGTCATCCATTTCTGAGATAACTACACAGCAAGGTCAAAGGACCCTGCTTTTTAATATCTCAAGAAAGTGTTTAGCAATTTTTGCAGTATTCAAGAGTACGAACAAGTTGTGCGAGTGTAAGACATTTCGTTGTCGTACCATGATACTAACTTTAACCAATTGTTTACCGTCAACGTCAAGAACTTTGGTTTGAGTTGCGTCGAACAATGAACCGTAAAGCCATACCTACGATATCTGAAGAAACAGTTGATCTTCTCGTCGCAACCGTACTGGTTCGTTGGCTGCTGATTTCATAGCTGCGTTCGCTTCATCAACAGTAGCGTTCTTTTTCAGAACTGCAACCAGTTCAGTAACTGAGTCAGTTGGAGTTGGAACGCGTTGGCGAATCCGTCAATTTACCGTTCAATTCACGGATTACAAGACCGATAAGCTTTAGCAGCACCAGTTGAGTTAGAGACGATGTTTTGCAGCACCAGCGCAGCGACGAAAGTCACCACCACGGTGTGGTCCGTCAAGGATCATTTGGTCACCTGTATAAGCGTGGATGGTGTCATCAATCCTTCTACAACGCAAAGTTATCTTGAAGTGCTTTAGCCATTGGAGCCAAAGCAGTTTGCTGAGTACATGAAGCGCCTGAGATAACTGTTTCAGTACCATCAAAGAATGTCGTGGTTAGTGTAAATACAGCTGTTTTAGCATCTTCCACCAGGGAGCAGTGATAACAACTTTTCTTAGCTCCACCTGTGCAAGGTGTTTTTCAGCTGCATCTTTCTTAGCAGAAGAAATCCAGTTGCTTCAAGAACGATTTCTACACCGTCAGTAGCCCAGTCGATTTGTTCTGGATCACGTTCTGCAGAAACGCGAACGAATTTACCGTTAACTTCGAATCCGCCTTCTTTGACTTCCACAGTTCGATCGAAACGACCTTGAGTTGTGTCGTATTTCAACAAGTGTGCAAGCATAACTGGGTCTGTAAGGTCATTGATACGAGTAACTTCAACACCTTCTACGTTTTGGATACGGCGGAAAGCAAGACGACCGATACGTCCGGAAAACCGTTAATACCAACTTTAACTTTACCATTAGTGATTTCCTCCTTATGAAAATCTTGAAATTTTTATTGTGAAAAGAGTAGCAGAATCACTACAAATCACCTTTTAACGTTATTATTATATAACTATTTAAGCTAAATTGCAAGTGCCGACCTTGATTTTCTATGTCAGTTTCTTTTGAGATGATGCTTTCGAAGTCCCCATCTATTCATAGCGTAATGATTCCACTGGATCCATTTTTGCTAATCTACGATGCTGGGAAGTAGGCTGAAATGTAACCCAAGTAGCAAGGCAAAATTAGAGTTCCAAAGAATTGAGAAAGATTCAATTCAAAAACTTTAGAGATAGATGGGTAGAAATGATTCACAGCCACATTCGCGATACTTCCAAGCCCTTGTGCAATCAAAAAGGCCATAAACAAAGCAATTCCTACAATCCAAATATGCTTCGTAGATAAAGATACCTTTCACATCATCTATTTTTGATAGCCGACTGCTTTCATGACACCAATTTCCTTGGAACGTTGCATGATATTGATGTAAATAATAATACCTATCATAACTGCCGCTACCAAAATCGCTTGGGATGAAAGAACAATCAGTAGTCCCTGAATAACGCGAATAAAGGTAATCACAATATCAAGAACGGCCTGTTGAGAAAGAACTGAATACTTTCTTATTTTTCTGCAATTCTTCTATTACTGCTTTCGTACGCGAGATGGATCTTTTGAGTTCCAAAAATAAAATAAGATACAGTCTTTGTAGAATCAGCTTCCTTTCAAAATCGTTTCCATTTGATAGGCTGGTATAAAACTGTTACTGTCCTCCATGTCATCTTCATCATTGATCACACGTACAATATAGGTTTGAAATTGAGAAGTCTGCTGCCTTCAGCACCATTTTTCTCAATGCTTGTCTCGAGACTGGTTTTGCCTATAACATCACTAGCTGTAAGATTTTTCCTGTTTGTTCATTCCAATTTTTCAGTAGACTCATCGGAATCATCAATCCCTGCTCTTTTGCATCAGTGTATATAGGACCTGCTAGCACTTTTTCTTTCTCATTACTGCTAACGGAGATACTTGTATCCTCATATAAACTCACAACTTGAGCATAAGAAGGCATGGTTTGACTAAAGTCCACTTCTTGTCCGTCTATACTGATTTTTGACATAGTCATGCCAAAAGGACTCTCTAGATACTTAATAGCATCTTTCCCAATCGTATCCGTGATATAGTCCTTATCAACTTGATTCAAAAAACCTCTACCAGCAACATTTGAATTTAGAGCAATCTGAACTTGAGAAGGTAGCTTCCCTCCGTTTGTATTTTCATCAATCATTGAGATCAAGGCATTCCCTAGACCGAAGGAAATCAATACTCCGACAAAACCAATCGAGGTTGCTACCGCAATTAGCAGTTTCGCCACTTTCTTTTCCATAAAAGTTACTGAAAGAAAAGTTTGAATTTATTTTTAAAGGACAATCCTTTATTTTTTTGACTTCTTCAACGACTTCACCATCCTTCATTTTGATAATTACATCTGCATATTCAGTTACTTCTGGGTTATGAGTCACAATCAGTACTGTTTTTCCAGATTGGGCTAAATTTTTAAATACTTCAAAACCATTTCCTGAGATTGAGAATCCAGCGACCCTGTTGGCTCATCAGCTACAATCATATCCAGTTGATTGACCAGAGCACGCGCAATGGCTACACGTTGCTTTTGTCCTCCAGAAAGTTGCTTGACATTTTTAGCCATAAAAGGTTCCATTCCTAAACTGACTAGGTTGCTCTTGAGCTATCCTTGTCATTTCTTTATCGGATAAATCTTTGACATAGAGAGGCAACTTAACATTGTCCAAAACAGACTGGTGAGAATGAGATTGAAGTTTTTGAAAGACAAATCAATATTATCTTTGCGGAATTGAGTTAATTCAATCTCCGATAAATCCCTGAGAGGTTCTCCTTTAAAGCTAAAATTCCCTCATACTCTCTATCTAGGCCACTGATGATATTCAGTAGACTAGTTTTTCCACAGCCTGATGGACCATAAATCGCAGTTATTTTCCCTTCTGCAATCTGCAAGTTAATATTCCTTAGAGCTTGCTCTCTATGTTTTTACCGTCCAAAGCGTAAAATTTTGAAATATCCTTCATGGATAAAATGGACATTATTATCTCCTTTAATTACTTGTGATACCGTGTACCGATACAAACTATATTTATCAATCAGATTCAAAAGAATCAAAAATTCCTTTCTCTTTTTACAATTCATTTTAACAAAAAGCGACATTCCCCCAATGACAGAAATGTCACTCCTATAAACCATTTAACGGTATCTTTCTGGGTCCTCAGCCCATTCATTATCTAAACTAACGATTAACTGCTCATTGCCAAACATTCTCGCCATCATTTTGCTTCTTCATACTTTTTGTTTGGCTGTATCATAATCTGTCTGAATATAATATTTCCACTCAAGCATCAAGACAATCGGTTGTTTTTGAAAATCTCGTGTTTTTCTCAGAAATCCAATTTAAGTTTTCCACTGCTCATCTTAAAATAATTCTAAATCGATTAAGCAATCTCACAACTACCTAATCCTAAGCAAAGCTAACACATCTCAACTAGAAATAAGTCTTCAGCAATCGAATTTTTCATACTCTATCAACCTGAGAACTTAGTTTTTCATGAAAACATTGAATGAAGTTGTCATGCTCAGATACTAATAGCTCACCGCTATTTTCATATACTCATCCATACTACATGAAAAATACAATCTCAATTTTTAAAAGTTCCTGACAAACGATAACTCGCTTTGATTACAAAGTTCATGCAGACTCATCAATACTAGCGCAAGCCCATACAGAATTTCATCATCAGTCACTCTCACTGCATCTATAGCTTGAAGACAATCCACTATCACTTTCTCATCACGTGGCAAATCATCATAAAAACATTCAAAAATCTCATCAAAATATTCTTCCTTCTGTTCCTGCAACTCTTTGTCTCCGTAGTCAGGATGATGAAGAAGAAAAGTACTAATTCTTAGTAACGCTTTAGGGTAACTCCTTGTAGTCTGGCATCCAAGACATACGATGGAATGTCTAGCCTATCCGCAATATGTTCCAGTGTTTTTATCGTAGGACGAAACTCTCCCTTTTTCAATGCGTACCAACTGACGGACTGATACTCAGACTCATCCCCCACAAAAACTGGACGACTAAGACCTTTCTCCTCTCTAAGGATTCGTACCTTCTCTCCTAATTCATTCACTTCTCTTTACCTCTAGAATCATTCCAAAAACTTTGATACTCAAACAAATACTGCCATTTATTATACTTGTTTATCAAAAATGTACAAAAAGAGACACTCCCTATAACAGAAATGTCACTCCTATAAACCCTTTAACAATATCTTTCTAGGTCCTCGGCCCATTCATTATCTAAACTAACGATTAACTTCTCATTGCCAAACATTCTCGCCATCATTTTTGCTTCTTCATACTTTTGTTTGGCTGTATCATAATCTGTCTGAATATAATATTTCCACTCAACCATCAAGACAATCGGTTTGTTTTTGAAAATCTCGTGTTTTCTGTCCTATTTTATTTAAGGTCTCAACTGCCCTCTTAAAATAATGAAACAGTCCCATAATCTCTATACAAGCTAAAGAAGCTAATAAGGAATCTCTAAGCAAGTCTAAACAATCGAACTCTATCTTATCAATCTACGAACTTAGTTTCTCATGAAAACAAGAATAGTTTCTCATACTCAGATTCTTTTATTTCCTCGCTTTTCAAACCATCCATTAACGTTACATGCAAAATACAACCTCAGTCTTTTCATAGATCCTCAGCTTTATATACATCTCTGGATAGTAAGTCCTGTAGACCATCTTCAATCACACTGTTTCACCATACAAAGGAGTTACTAGTCGCTCTCACTGCATCTATGGCTTGAAGACAATCCACTAGCACTTTCTCATCACGTGGCAAATCATCATAAAAATATTCAAAAATCTCATCAAAATATTCTTCTTTTTGCTCCTGCAACTCTTTGTCTCCATAGTCAGGATGATGAAGAAGAAAGTATTTTAATTCTTGGTAACGTTTAGGTAATTCCTTGTAATCCGGCATCAGAATATAAGATGGAATATCTAGCCTATTCGCTATATATTCTGAGTGTTTTTATCGTAGGACGAAAATTCTCCTTTTTTCGATGCGGACCAACCGACGGACTGATAATTCAGCTCATCTCCACAAAAAAACTGGACGACTTAGTCCTTTCTCCTCTCTAAGAAGCCTTACCTTTTCCCCTAGCTGATTCATCTCTTACATTTCTCCCTCACACGATTATCAAAGCTTTGATTTTCAAATAAATATATGCGATTATTATACCATTTCCCAAAAGAATTTTACAAAAAAAGAGACAGGATCACTCCTGTCTCTGGGCTGATAATCAGTATTTACGACGTCCTGGACGTTCTGCATAACCATAGTAAGCATCTGCATGATTTCTTCCATGTCACTACCATTGGCAAGCGTGGGTTTGGCTGGTGAACATTGATCTTCATAAGCAAGCAAAGGCAATTTCATGCAAGCTATCTTTCCAAGCTTTTTCATCAATTCCTTGATCCTTGAAGTTCATCTTGATACCTACTGCATCACCAAGGTCGTAAACAGCTTTTAGCGTATGCTTCAACTGCTTCTTCTGGAGTTGAGTGAGGCAAACCAAAGCATTTTTGCGATGTCTTGGAATTTCTCATCAGCTTTCCAGTAGTTGTATTTAGGCCATGTGGTGGTCTTAGATGGACGAGTTCCGTTGTAACAGATAACGTATGGAAGCAAGATAGCATTTGTACGTCCGTGAACAGTGTGGTGAACACCACCAATCTTGTGGGCCATTGAGTGGCTCATACCAAGGAAGGCATTGGCGAAGGCCATACCAGCCATTGTAGACGCATTATGCATTTTCTCACGAGCTTCTGGATCAGCTGTCTTAACTGATTTTTCCAACCATTCAAAGACAAGTTTGATTGATTTGAAGAGCGATACCATCTGTGTAGTCGTTAGCGAAGTTTGATGTAAGCTTCAGTTGCGTGAGTCAAGACGTCCATACCTGTATCAGCAGCGATGAAATCTGGAACTGATTCAACCAAAGCTGGGTCAACAATCGCAATAGTTGGTGTCAATGAGTAGTCAGCCAATGGATATTTACGGTTGTTTTTCTTATCAGAGATAACGGCAAATGGTGTTACTTCTGAACCTGTACCTGAAGTTGTTGGGATACCGATGTACTTCGCTTTCTTACCAAGTGATGGGAAGCGGAAGGCACGTTTACGGATATCCATGAATTTTTGAACCAAGTCACGGAAGTCGATTTCTGGTTGTTCGTAGAAGAGCCACATTACTTTAGCCGCATCCATTGGTGAACCACCACCAAGAGCAATGATTGTATCTGGTTCAAATGCTCTCATAACCTCAGTACCACGTTCTACAGTTGTGATGTCTGGATCTGGTTCAACATCTGAGAAGACTTGGACAGTTACACGGTTGTTACGAGCGTTCAATTGATCGATAACGTTGAACAAAACCAAGTTTTTCGATTGATTTTGTCAGTAACGATCATAACGCGTTCAATATCTTCACGAGGTTTGAAAGGTATTGGATGGAGTACGTTCAAGTAAATTTTTGAAGGAACTTTAAACCATTGCATATTATTTCTACGTTTCCCTACTTTCTTGATGTTTAGAAAGGTTGATTGCGCTCACGTTATCACCAACTGAGTTGCGTCCGTATGAACCACATCCAAGTGTCAATGATGGGATGAAGGCATTGTAAACGTCACCGATACCACCGAATGTTGATGGCGAGTTCCAGATAATACGCATTGCTTTTATTTCTGTACCAAAGCGTTTAGTAGTTCTTCGTCTTTTGTATGGATAGCTGCTGGGTGACCAAGACCGTTGAACTCAACCATTTGGCGAGCTTTTTAAGTCCATCTTCAGTATCTTCAGCTTTCAATACTGCAATGACTGGTGAAAGTTTTTCACGAGTCAAAGGCTCATTTTGTCCAACTTCTGCACATTCTGCAGCAAGGATATTAGTTTCTGCTGGCACTTTGAAACCTGCTTGTTCTGCAATCCATGTTGCTGGTTTACCAACGATGTCAGCATTCAATTTTGCTCCAGCACAGTTTTTGCTGTTAGCTTTTGCTCCAAAACAGAATTCTTCTAGAAGAGCTTTTTCTTTTTTGTTAACAAAGTAAGTGTGGTAAGATTTGAATTCTGCAACAAATTCGTCGTAAACTTCTTTGTCAATGATAACTTCTTGTTCTGGACGCACTTAGCCCATACCGTTGTCAAATGATTTAGACATAACGATATCGCATGAGCAGCTTGACGAAGGTCAGCTGATTTTCGATGTAAGCAGGAACGTTTCCGGCACCTACCCCAAGAGCTGGTTTACCACATGAGTAAGCTGCCTTAACCATGGCATTACCACCAGTAGCAAGGATAGTTGCAATACCATCATGATTCATAAGAGCAGCTGTTGCTTCCATAGATGGTTCTGTAATCCATTGTACACAGTTTTCAGGAGCTCCTGCTGCAATAGCCGCATCACGAACGATTTGCGCTGCGTGAGCTGAAGATTCTTGAGCAGACGGGTGGAAAGCAAAGACGATTGGATTACGTGTCTTCAATGAGATCAAAGCTTTAAAGATTGCTGTAGATGTTGGGTTTGTTGTAGGTGTAACCCCACAGATAACCCCAACAGGCTCTGCAATTTTAGTCAAGCCAGTGATTGGATCATCTTCGATAACTCCAACAGTTTTCACACCGCGCATGTTGTTTACAACGTGTTCACAGGCAAACAAGTTCTTTGTAGCCTTATCTTCAAATACACCACGTTGTGTTTCTTCGATTGCATGTTGAGCAAGAATTCCGTGTGCATCAAGAGCTGCAACTGATGCTTTCGCTACGATGTAATCAACTGTTCTTGGTTCAACTTACGCATTTCTTCAAGTGCAGCTAAACCTTTTTGTACCAAGCCATCTACGTGCTTTTTCAGCCAGCAGTTGTTTATCTTCAACTTTTTGCAGTTTTTATCAGCCATATTTTTCCTCCATAGCTTTCAAAGGATTTTTAAATCCTTGTTAATTATTTCACAAGTTTATTATAACTCTGATTTGTAAACAGTTTACTGTTATTTAGAAATTTCTATAAATTGTAATTAAAAGTTTCCCTTCTAGTCAGTAAAAACATAAATAGTGGCTTTTTAGGCGTCTAAACATCAGTATCATCAAATTTAACATGTAACCAAAGTAGTGAGCTAACCCTATCGCATAAAAATAGCCCCCTGATAAAGGAAGCTATTTTGCTTGTTGAAATAAACCTTGTTTGAAGTCACCCTCGTAGATTACCTATTTATCCGTGGTCAATTTTCCTTTTCCTTCGGCCTGGCCATTAACAAAATCACCTTCGTAAACCCAACCTTCTTTTGCTTGGTAAGTCCCTTCCCATTAAAAGCACCATTTCGAAATTCTCCAGTATAGGTGTCTCCATTTGGGAAAGTGACAGTTCCTTGACCATTCATCTTGCCCCGAACCAGACTTCCGTCATATAAAATTGTCTCTCCATTGAGTTTCAAAGTCCCTTTTTTAGGTATGGTCCTTAAAAAAACTAGAAGAGCGCAAAATCCTATGACTACGCGTAGCAAGTTCTAAGCGAGGACGTGTCAGATAGACACGGTATTTTTCAAAGAGTTTCTTAATATTTTCCATCATTTATCTCATTTTCTAGGCGAGCTAACCAGTCACGGCAACCGGTCAAGACTCGATCGTAGGTTTCTTCAAAATCTCCTGTATACCATGGATCAGGACGCTCTCCGCAGCAAAGGGATGAATCTTATGCTTTAGAGATTGAGGCACATTTGACGCAAGTCAGAAACGTTTGACTCAACCATACCTAAGATATAATCAAAATACTCAAAATCTCTTTTGGAGATTTGTAGCGATGTTTTTGCTGGGTCATAGTCTACACCATGGTTCTTAAAAATGGCTTGCGTTCCTTTGTGAATCGGATTGCCATGCTCCCATGATGAGGTCGCTCGACTTTCAATCTCATAATCATCTGTCAATGATTTCATCACGAACTCTGCCATGGGACTACGACAGATATTCCCCAGACAAACAAAGACAATTTTTCATCATTTCCCTCAGATTTTATAGAAAAACGGAATGAATCCCATCCCGTTTTATTCTTCAATTGCGCTTCCGTCTTCGATTACTGCTCCTTCAGGAGTCACAGCTTCTTTAACTGGCAAGACTGTTCTAATAGCAGCTAGTTCAAAAGTAAGGTAGACACCATCTACATCAAGAACGATCGTTCTGTCAGTATTAACTTCATCAACTGTTCCGTATAGACCGCCAATCGTGATTACTTCATAACCTTTTTGAAGTTTATTGAGACTCTCCATGCGTTTTTCAGCTTGTTTCTTTTGAGAACGTTGCATGAAAAACATCAGAAACAAACATCCCTACAAGCATGATTAAAAATGTAAAATTCACATTCACATTATTTTTCTCCTTTGTAAACCAGATAAGACTACTATACCAAATTTCAACTACTTTTTACAAGGTTGTGCCTTCTTTTTATGCCAATAAAAACTTTGTAAGTGACATTCATGATATTCAAAAACAATTAGAATCCCACATCTGACCCTCCCTTCATCGCTTATGCTACAATAAATATGGTAACAACGCAATGATTGTATGCTATCGCATTGCAGATAAAAACGGCAAAGCAGAAACTGCCTCACCGTTCTCGGGTAACATCTTATTTCTTTTTAAATATTTAGAAAGTTCATTTGTTTCCCACACCAAAATAGCTATCCATTGAGCAATAGAAAAAGATGAAAACATGAAAAAACAATGCATCTGTAGTTAATATTAGCACCTCAAATTTCTACACAATATTAAAGAGATAAATGGAGCTAACACGCCCATGTCATCTGTAAAAATCATTTTTCATTTTAAACTCCCTCTCATTACGAAATCAAATATAGAGCACTACAAGTGATAATTTCGACTTTAAACCTCCTTTCAAATTATCTTCGCTTATATTTTACTACAAGACATTGTTAAAATCAAAGAAAAATGAATACGCTTTCTTTATTTCGATTCTTAGCTGAGATTCCTACAATTAGTATCATCGATCATAAAAAACCAGAGTTTACACTCTGATTTTTAAGCTTATTTCAAATTCTTAACGACTTTTACAAGATTTTCTACTGTAAAGCCATATTCTTCTAAAACTTTTGGTGCTGGTGCAGAAGCGCCGAAAGTTATCGATACCAGAACGGCACCATCAAGACCCACGTATTTGTACCAGTTTTGACTTGCTCCCATTTCGACTGCAACACGACGACGAACCGCATTTGGAAGGATTTCTTCCTTATATGCTGCGTCTTGTGCGTCAAAGACATCTGTAGATGGCATGCTGACTACGCGCACCTTAGCTCCTTGACTTACCAATTCTTTAGCGGCTGCAACAGCTAGGTTCACTTCTGAACCAGTCGCAATCAAGATAGTATCAAAGTCTGCTGCAGATTTCATAAACCACATAGGCACCTTTAGCAACCTTGTCAAAGTCAGTTCCTTCTTCTACGGTCAAGTTTTGACGCGTCAAAATCAAAGCTGTAGGTGTTTTCTCGTCTTCACAGCTAGATACCAAGCCGCCTGTGTTTCACGTGCGTCAGCAGGACGGAAAACATTGAGATTTGGCATGGCACGAAGACCTGCCAAGTGTTCGATTGGTTCGTGAGTCGGTCCATCTTCACCGACTGCGATAGAGTCATGAGTAAATACATAAGTCACAGGAAGACCTTGCAAGGCTGACAAACGTACCGCAGCTTTCAAGTAGTCAGAGAAGACAAAGAATGTTCCACCATAAACGCGAAGTCCACCATGAAGGGCCATCCCGTTCAAGACTGTACCCATAGCAAATTCACGAACACCAAACTGGATGTTGCGGTTCAAACGATTGACATCGTCCTGAAGTCCGTCAGTTTTGATGTAAGTCATGTTTGAATGTGCCAAGTCGGCTGAACCACCTAGGAAGGTTGGCAACTTAGCAGCAACAACGTTCAAAGCATCTTGACTTGAGTTACGAGTTGCTTGTGAGAAACCATTTTCTAGGGCTGGGAAATCTTCTGGTCTTAACTCAACTGGGTCACGACCTTCAATGATTGCTTCCACTTCTGCTGCAAGTTCTGGGTATGCTTCCTTATAATCTGCAACTAGTTTTGTCCATGCTTCATATGCTGATGCACCTCGGTCCGCAACATTTTCTTTGAAATCAGCATAAACTTGAGCTGGGATTTCAAATGGTTCGTAGTCCCAACCAAGGGCTTGACGAGTTGCAGCAGTTTCGTCTGCACCAAGAGGGGCACCGTGCACTCCATTTGTGCCTTGTTTGTTTGGAGATCCATGACCAATGATTGTTTTCACCTCAATCAAAGATGGTTTGCCTGAAGCCTTAGCTTCTTCGATAGCAGTCTGAATGGCTACTAAATCTGTCCCATCTTTTACCAAAGCTGTATGCCAACCATAGCATTGTAACGATCACGGACACTTTCTGTAAAGGAATCTTTTGTCTCACCATCCAGGTTAATGTCATTTGAATCGTAGAGGACAACCAACTTATCGAGTTTTTGCAAACCCTAGCATATGAAGCAGCTTCACTTGATACACCTTCCATCAAGTCACCATCTCCACAGATAACATATGTGTAGTGATCAAAGATATTATAACCTTCACGGTTATACTTGGCTGCAAGGAAACGTTCTGCTTGTGCAAAACCTGTCGCAGTCGCAATCCCTTGTCCTAGAGGACCTGTTGTTGCATCAACCCCTGCTGTATGACCAAATTCTGGGTGACCTGGAGTTTTAGAACCCCATTGACGGAAGCTCTTCACTTCATCCATGCTCACATCTTCAAATCCAGAAAGGTGAAGAAGGGCATAGAGAAGCATTGATCCGTGACCCGCTGAAAGAATAAAACGGTCGCGGTTGATCCAGTTTGGTTGAGCTGGATTGATACGAAGTTCTTTAGTGAAAAGGCTGTAAGCCATCGGTGCTGCACCCATTACCACCCCTGGGTGACCTGAATTCGCTTTATTAATAGCGTCAATACCCAAGAAACGAATAGCATTAACAGATAGATTTGACATAGAATTTCCTTTCTATTTAAGGTGATAAGTTTATCACATATCCTATTCTACTATTATATGAAAAAACAGATAGAATAGCAATAAAACAATTTACTATAAAATGACTCAGCCGATTATACTAATCTCTAGTCACTTGATAGTAAGGTGATAGTTTTTCAAAACCTCTATCAAGTTTATCTAGAACCTTATCTAGGGTATCTTCATCGGCTATTGGAATATCAACTTTTACTAAAACCTTACGAATCTCCTGATTGGATAATTCTTGTCTTAAAAGTTGTCTATTCTCCTCAGTAGCTTGTACTCTATAGCTTTCATCGTTTTTCTGAACCCAATAATAGATTCCATCAACCACTGGGATATCAATATTTTTAGCCTGTTTTGACAAGGTAGTCTCATCTTTCTTTCTCTCTACAAAGCTGACTTCTATAGAGATTCCCCAATTATTCTGATTTCCATACAAACGAAGAGCCATCATGGGCTCTGTTACATGCCCCTCTCTCTGTAAATAAACCCAGAAATGGGTCGTAATCTCTGCGCTTGATTCATCCATTGACTGGTTGGGTGTAAATTCCAATCGGAATGCCTAGCTTGAAAACATTCCGCTAGGTGAGTAAATGCCTTTCGCGCTTCCTGCCCTTTTTGACGCAGGTCTAGCATTTTATCCTTTTCAGCTCCTGCTTTTTCAGGATTCCGGTACTGTTCCCCTTGATAAGCAAGATAGTCCTTGATTTCTTTCATTTTATTCCTTCTTTAGTTAGAAAAAAATCAGGTTTCCCCTGATTTTATGTTTATTCTGTATCAACAACGACGTAACGATTTGGTTCATCACCTTCTGAGTAACTCGTTACACCTTCCATACGGGAAATAATACGGTGGATAATTTTACGCTCACTACTTGACATTGGATCTGTCATTTGGCTACGACCTTCCTCAAGAACTCGAGTTGCTAATTTTTGAGCGTAGCTCTGTAAAACCTCAGCACGATGTTCTACATAATCATTCACATTGATCGTAATGTAGAAGGTTTTTGAATAGCGATTGTAAAGGTAATTCTGGGCCAAGAGTTGTAAAGATTTTAAGACCTTACCATGATAACCAATGATACGTCCTGGCTCATTAGTATCAATCTGCATATTGATGGAGCGACGGTTAGAGGTGCTAGAAATAGTTCCCTCAACATCCATATCATCAATGATTGCTTGAACATAATTGGTTACTTCTTCAACAACCTTTTCAACATCATAAGCAGGCTCGACTTCCAAACCGAGATTTTCTAATTCATTCTCCTGCTTAGCTTCTTCCTTCTGAGGTTCTTCAGGAAGTAACTCTTTGATAATTGCGATGTGTCCTGTTTCCTCGAGAATTGTACTGGCTTCTTTTTCATTTTTAAGAATTTCAGCCTTGACTTCATCAGGAACCCCTTGGCCTTCTTCTTCAATTTTCTTGATAGCTTCAACTACGTGACCTAAATCAACAGTAGCTTCACTGACAGTCTTAACTGGCTCATTCTTTTCATTTATTTCTTTCGGAACACCTTTAATAGCCTGTTGATTTGCCTTTACTACTGTTGTTTCATTGATTGATTCAATATCCACTTGGGCTGGCTTCTTACCAAAGAGACCTAAAAAACCATTTTTCTCTCTAGAAATAACCTTGATATGAGCCTTCATTCTAGGAATACCCAATTCTTTTAATCCATTTTGAATTGCTTCTTCAACCGTTGAACCTGTATATAATACCATTATCAGATTTCTCCTTACTTTTTCTTTTTCTGTGCTCTCTTCAAAGCTCTTCTCTTCTTAATTTCTAAATCTTTCTCAGCTTGTATGCCGGCTTCTCGTTCTGCAATGATTTTAAAAGGATTGTTCAAAATATAGGTTTGCAATACTTGATAAGCATTTGAAATTGCCCAGTAAAGAGCGACACCACTTGGAGCAGATATTGCAAAAAAGAAGATTATAATAGGCATCCCATACATCATACCCGTCATGGCACCATTTTTCTCAGGCAAGGCTTTGTTTGAAAGCCAACTACTGAGGAAGGTAAATAGGGCAGCTAAAATAGGTAATACGAAAGTTGTATCAGCTCCACCTAGATTGAACCACAAGAAGTGGCCAGTCTTCAAAAAATCTACGTTTGATAAAGCTTGGAAGAGAGCGATTAGAATCGGCATCTGAACCAAGAGTGGCCAGAAGGTCGAGGATTGCTTGATTCTCAACCTTTAAATAACTTTACGTGTTTCCTGATCTAGCTTGGTGCGACTTTCCATGTCGCGACCCTGGATACATGTCACGTAATTCTTTTGATGCGAGGTTGAGCTTCTTGCATCTTTCTTGAGGCAACCATCTGTGTCTGAAAAACTGGCAAAAGCAGGGTTCTAATCAAAATCGTAACAGAATAATCCCTAATACCAATACTCATGTCAAAAGACAAAAATCGAATGGTTTCAGCAAAAAAATAAACAAGTCGACTCCATAAAATCTGCTGAGTCAGCAGTTACATCATTGATGCATTACTAGTTGCACAGGCAGTCATCACAAATAAGGACAAACCCCATCAAACTAGTTAGTTGTATTTCTTCTTCACTCCTATTTCCTTCCTGGTAAATCTTCGCTAATCTTAATACATGAAGCAAGTTTTTTTCAAGCTCTGCGTAATCTAAGTTTTCAACACCTTTTCGGGCAATCACGATGAAATCGATATTATCTAAGTTCATTTCCATGATTAATAAGAATGTGTCGAATTCTTCTTTTTAATTTGATTTCTCATACAGCGTTTCCCAGCTTTTTACTAACTGACAAACCACTCAAAATGTTCTTGGCTGTTTGCTAATCTATAGATAACAAATCTTCGATTAGCTACACTCTCCTCTTTTGAAATATCGCATTAAAATCTTTCTCTTTTTACACGAAAGCTTTTTCTCAAAAATCCTACTCCATCTAATAAAACTACTACTATTATACCATAAATTTTTCAAAAAGCCAATAACAGCAAGGTTTGGAGCTATTTCCTGCAAAAATTGTTCAGTCAATCTCAAAAAGTTTATTTATCAGAAAATCCTATTTAATCCTCTATATTCACTAAAACAAAACAAAGTCCCCTGATGAGCGACCTTTGTCGAGATTATATGAAAAGTTAGGATTATCTATTAAATAAAGTTAGGAGGTCTTTATTTAATGATTATAGTATACACGGGTAAACCTTAAACCCAACTTAAATAACTTTTTTATTAATTTTTAAAACTATGAATTGGAGCAGGGATTTGACCACCTCTAGCGATAAAATCAAACTGACGACGCCTTATTAACTCTCATAACTGGAGCCGTTCCTAAAAGACCACCGAATTCAATCATATCTCCTTCTTTCCCTTTTAGGGAATTATCCGGACTGCTGTTGTCTTCATGTTAATCACACCGATTGCAGCTTCATCAGCAATCATAGCTGCAATGGTTTCAGCTGGTGTGTCTTCGGAATAGCAATCATATCCAATCCAACCGAACAGATAGCCGTCATAGCTTCGAGTTTTTCAAGATTCAGAGAACCATTTTGTACAGCTGCAATCATACCTTTCATCTTCCGAGACTGGGATAAAGGCACCTGACAGACCACCAACTTGGTTACAAGCCATGACACCACCTTTTTTGACTTGATCATTCAGAAGAGCAAGAGCAGCAGTTGTTCCATGTGTCCCAACTGTCTCCAAGCCCATTTCCTCAAGAACACGAGCTACAGAGTCTCCTACTGCAGGAGTCGGTGCTAAACTCAAATCTACAATCCCAAATTCTACACCCTAGTCTTTCAGCTAGCCATTTGGCCGACTAGTTGACCAATCCGAGTGATTTTAAAGGCTGTCTTCTTGACCGTTTCAGCAACAACATCAAAACTCTGACCCCGTACCTTTTCTAAGGCCCGTTTGACAACACCTGGTCCTGAGACTCCGACATTGATGATAACATCTGCTTCACCAACACCATGAAAGGCGCCTGCCATAAAAGGATTGTCCTCTACGGCGTTGGCAAAGACTACCAACTTGGCTGCACCCATATCCGATAGGTTTGCCGTTTCCTTGATGATGCGTCCCATATCCGCAACTGCTGTCATATTAATTCCAGACTTGGTTGATCCGATATTAACTGACGAGCAAACCTTATCCGTTTCTGCTAAGGCACGGGGTATAGAATTGATGAGAATCTCATCTCCTTTTTGATAACCTTTTTGAACTAGTGCTGAAAAGCCCCCGATAAAATCTACTCCAATTTCTTTAGCTGCTCTATCCAAAGCTTTTGCTAGTGGAACATAGTCTTTGGCATCAGTTGCTGCTCCGATTATTGAAATCGGAGTTACCGATACTCGTTTGTTAACAATTGGAATCCCTAATTCTGCTGCAATTTCGTCTCCTACTGAAACAAGATTAGCAGCTTTTCTAGTGATTTTCTCATATATTTTTTCTGCCGTACGTTCAATATCAGGGTCAATACAGTCCAAAAGGGAAATGCCCATGGTGATGGTCCTGATATCAAAATGCTGCTCTTCAATCATCGCAATGGTTTCGGTTACTTGTCTAATATCCATACGTACCTCCTAGATATTATACATGGCATCAAAAATTGCTGCACTTTGAATATTGATTTTTACATTTAGACTTTGGCCAAAGGTTTCAAACTCAGTTCTAAGAGCGGTAAAATCCTGTTTTTCATCACTTGAAACAACTGCCATCATCGTGAAATATTCGTTTAAAACAGTTTGCGAAATATCATCAATATTTAAACCTAATTCTGCAATTTTACTTGCTACACCCGCAACAATACCAGTCTTATCTTTTCCAATAACTGTAATAATAGCTTTCATTGTTATGCTCCAATTCTTCAATTAGTCGGAAGTCAAAATATTACCGACTTTCTTTGTTCCTAGTATAGCATATTTACAATTAAAATACTCAAAAACGCCTGCTTACGAAATTGTTCTTACCTGAAAAACAATTTCGTAAACAAGCGTCTACCCATTCATCTTATGATGAGTGTTCCCGCTAGGACCGAAATCCTAGCGGTAGACCAGAGCTAGACTAAGAGCACGAGGCTCCATCATCATAACACTCAACAAAATTGATGATTTTATACTAATTCGATGATCGCCATTGGCGCTGCATCACCACGACGTGGTTCAGTTTTAAGGATACGAGTGTATCCACCGTTACGCTCAGCATAACGAGGTGCGATTTCTGAGAACAATTTTTGAAGTGCTGTAGTAGAAGTGTACTTGTCAGTTGCTTCATCATAGTTTTCAGATGCGATTTCATTACGTACGAAAGCAGCAGCTTGACGACGTGCATGCAAATCACCACGTTTACCTAGAGTAATCATTTTTTCAACAGTTTTACGGATTTCTTTAGCACGAGCTTCAGTTGTCACGATTGATTCGTTGATCAAAAGGTCAGTTGTCAAATCGCGAAGCATTGCTTTACGTTGTGAGCTAGTGCGTCCTAGTTTACGGTAAGCCATGTATTCCTCCTTTATTTATCTTTTAATCCAAGACCCAAATCAATGAGTTTGAGTTTCACTTCTTCCAAACTCTTGCGTCCAAGATTTCTTACTTTCATCATCTCTGCTTCAGATTTTTCTGTCAAATCATGCACAGTATTGATACCAGCACGTTTCAAACAGTTATATGAACGCACAGACAAATCAAGTTCCTCAATCGTACGATCCAAAATACGGTCGTCTGATTCAGTATCAGCTTCTTTCATCACTTCTGTTGACTTCGCAATCTCAGTTAGATTTGTAAACAAATCAAGATGCTCTGTCAAGATACGTGCTGAAAGCCCTAAAGCATCTTCTGGAATAATTGTTCCATTTGTTAAGATTTCAAGGGTTAATTTGTCAAAACCATCATTGCTACCTACACGAGCAGGTTCAACCTGATAGTTGACTTTTTGTAACTGGTGTATAAATAGAATCTACAGCAAGTGTTCCAACTGGGGCATTATCTTTCTTGTTTTCATCAGCAGGTACATAACCACGACCCGTATTAACAGTCATCGACGCTTTAAATGAAGCACCTTCACCGATTGTGAAAAGATAATGATTAGGATTTACGATTTCAATATCACTATCCGTTAAAATATCTCCAGCTGTTACTTCAGCAGGTCCTTGAACATCTAGTTCAATAGTCTTTTCGTCCTTAACATAAGATTTAACTGCAATCCCTTTTAATGTTCAGAATGATTTGCATCACATCTTCACGCACACCTGGAATTGTGTCAAATTCATGCAACACTCCATCAATATCGATAGAAGTCACAGCCGCTCCTGGAAGAGAAGCAGAAGTACACGACGAAGAGAGTTACCAAGTGTTGTACCATAACCACGTTCAAGTGGTTCAATTACAAACTTGCCATAATCTTTATTTTCATCAATTTTTTTGTTATATTTGGTTTTTCAAACTCGATCATTTAGTTACTCCTCTTAAACGAAAAAGCAGTGTAAAGGTAATGATTATACACGGCGACGTTTTTTGGAGGACGAGCACCATTGTGTGGCACTGGAGTCACATCACGAATTGCTGTTACTTCAAGACCAGCGGCAGCAAGAGCACGAATAGCTGACTCACGACCAGAACCAGGACCTTTAACAGTAACTTCTACTGATTTAAGACCATGTTCTTGTGCAGATTTAGCAGCAGCTTCTGAAGCCATTTGAGCAGCAAATGGTGTAGATTTACGAGAACCTTTGAAACCAAGAGCACCAGCTGATGACCAAGCAATTGCATTACCATGCACATCAGTAATCATAACAATAGTGTTATTAAATGTAGCGTGAATATGAGCAATACCAGATTCGATATTCTTTTTCACACGACGTTTACGTGTTGGTTTAGCCAAGACTTTTACCTCCTATATTATTTTTTCTTACCAGCAATCGCAACAGCTTTACCTTTACGAGTGCGAGCGTTGTTTTTAGTGTTTTGTCCACGGACAGGAAGTCCACGACGGTGACGGATACCACGGTATGAACCGATTTCCATCAAACGTTTGATGTTCAAGTTCACTTCACGACGAAGGTCACCTTCAACTTTAATTGCATCCACTTCACGACGGATAGCATCTTCTTGATCTGATGTAAGGTCACGAACACGAATATCTTCTGAAACTCCAGCAGCTGCCAAAATCTTTTGAGATGTTGCAAGTCCGATACCATAGACATAAGTCAATGAGATAACTACGCGTTTGTCATTTGGAATATCAACTCCAGCAATACGAGCCATGTTTTCTCCTTTCTATCTTATCCTTGACGTTGTTTGTGTTTTGGATTTGCTGGGCAAATTACCATAACACGACCATTACGACGAATTACTTTACAGTATTCGCAAATTGGTTTGACCGATGGTCTTACTTTCATTTCTTATCCCTCCAAGTTTTTCGATTATTTAAAGCGGTAAGTGATACGTCCACGTGTCAAGTCATATGGACTCATCTCAACAGTAACACGATCTCCCGCTAAAATACGAATATAGTTTTTACGAATTTTACCAGAAACTGTTGCTAAAATCTGATGTCCATTTTCAAGTTCAACCGTAAACATTGCATTCGGCATGGTATCAACTACTTTGCCTTCAACTTCAATCACATCGTCTTTTGCCACGCAAAAGTACCTCCATAAATTTCGATTTGATGCCTCTAGACACAGAGACAACAATTATAAGTCAGACTAACTCAGTATAACATTTGTAGAGACATTTTTGCAAGCATGAAAAACGCTTTTATTTCAAATTTAGTCAATACTTTTTCGATATCTACAAAGACTTCATTAATATCCTTGATTTCCTTCAATATCATGTACTAGACCTTTTGGCACGATAGTGAGCAATGATTGGTTCTACCTTGAGCAATATTAACATCCAAACGACGTTTTAACTGTTTCTGGTTTATCATCTTCACGTTGGTAGTAGTCTTCTTCTTTGTAATCAACTGGTGGGTTGAAATACCTTGTGGAAGGTTTCACCTGTTTCGCGGTGGATGATACGAGCCACTCAAACGTTCCAAGAGACAGTCTGGGTTTACTTCAATATTGATAACACCTTCAAGTTCGATACCAAGTTCAGCCAAGGTTTTGGTCCAAAGCATGAGCTTGTTCAATGGTACGTGGGTAACCATCCAACAAGAAACCTGTTTCTTTAATATCATCCTGAGCAAGACGTTCTTTAACGATTCCATTTAGTTACTTCATCTGGAACTAACTCACCTTTTGTCAATATAAGACTTTAGCAAGAACACCCATTTCAGTTTTATTGGCACATAGCTGCACGGAACATATCTCCTGTAGAAATATGAGCAACACGAAATTGTTCCACAATTTTTGCTGCTTGTGTTCCTTTACCTGCACCAGGTAATCCCATAATCAAAAGATTCATGATTCAATCTCCTTATTTTATTTTTTTAAATAGAAGTAAAAATTCACTTCAACTCCTATTTAAAAACAAAATAGAAGAGGGAGAAAAATCTGACAATGTCTTTTGATTTTTACACTCCACTCTCTGAGCAATAGTGAATTTTTATTTTCTATTACATTTATTCTGTTCTATTTAAGAAACCAACATACTTACGTTTCAATAGATAACCTTCTAATTGTTTGATTCCTTCAATACCTGTAGAGATAATGATCAAGAGACTTGTTCCTCCAAAAGCAACTACGTCTGAAAGACCAAATAAATCCTTAGCTACAATTGGTAAGATAGAAATCACACCTAGGAATAGCGAACCAACCGTTGCAAGACGACGAAGAAGTTTTGACATATATTCTTCTGTTCCCTTACCAGGTCGAACGCCGTGGATATAGGCACCACTCTTTTGTAAATTCTCTGCTGCTTTCTCAGGATTAATCTGTACAAATGTATAGAAGAATGTAAAGAGAATAATCAACAGAGCGTAAAGAGCAATACCTGTTGGGGCTGTTGTAGACAACAACTCCTGGGCAGTACGAACCCACTTCCAGTCAAGACCAGATGCACTTACAAATTGTAAGATCGCTGCTGGAGCCGCCGTGATAGAGCTGGCAAAGATAACTGGGATAACACCCGCTGGGTTAATTTTCAAAGGAAGGTATGAGCTAGATGGAGCTCCTTGGGCAACTTTGTATATTGAATTGGGATTTTGTATTCAGCTTGTTGTACATAGGTTGTAAAATAGATAATCAACAAGACTGCAACAATCAAAATAGCGATAAAAATAAGGGATGATTGTAAGCGATCACTTGGTACATTGACAAAAGTAATCAACATAGATTCCTTTAATCATCTCAGGAATTGACAACAATCCCAGCAAAAGATAATCATTGAAACTCCATTACCATATCCCTTATCTGTAATCTGTTCACCTAGCCAAGTAACAATCATACTACCAGCTGTTAAGATTGCACCAATCACAAGGAAGACTTGGGGTGTAAGGGGAACTGTTAGTAGTTTTGCTCCTGAAAGAGCATTAAACCCAGCCGTAATCCCGACAGACTGTACAAAGGCTAGTACAAGAGCAATATAGCGTGTAGCTTGGTTCAACTTTCTCGACCAACTTCACCCTGTTTACTCCCACTCTACAAATTTTGGCATCAAATCCATTTGTAAAAGCTGGACAACGATAGAAGCAGTAATATAGGGACTCACACCAAGAGCAAAAACTGAGAAGTTTTTCATAGCATTCCCTGACACCAAGCTTAACATATTTAAGAAAGGATAGACCGCTCAAAGCATTCAAGCTATTAGCATTTACCCACGGAACAGTAATACTCGTTCCTATACGAAAAACAAAAACGATAAAAATTGTAAAAAAAATTTTTGATCGAACTTGCTTAACTTTGAGAGCTTCTCTTAATAATTTAAAAAAACATAGGTCACCTCTCTAGATGACTTCTACTGAACCACCTTTAGCAGTGATAGCTTCCTCAGCTGATTTTAGAGAATTTAGCTGCTTTTAACAGTCAATTTCTTAGTCAACTCACCGTTACCAAGAATCTTGATACCTGATTTTTCAGCTTTAACAATTCCTGCTTCGATAAGAACAACTGGAGTTACTTCTGCACCATCTTCAAAGATGTTCAATTGGTCAAGGTTAACAATTGCATACTCTTTTAGCGTTGATATTAGTGAATCCACGTTTTGGAAGACGACGGAACAATGGAGTTTGTCCACCTTCAAAACCAAGGCGAACTCCGCCACCGCTACGAGCTTTTTGACCTTTTTGACCACGACCAGATGTTTTACCGTTACCTGATGAAGTACCACGACCAACACGGTTACGTGTTTTACGAGAACCTTCTGCAGGTTTCAATTCATGAAGTTTCATTATATTTTCTCCTCTTTTGTAAAATGCTAGCGCCGATAAGAGAGAAAAGGTTGTCTCTCCCATCAACTCGCCTATACATTAGTCATTTCAAATGACTATATCTAGTTTTAGGGGATGAGTAGATGCACATCCCCTAAAATTTTTTAGTTTACTTCTTCAACTGTTACCAAGTGAGATACTGCAGTGATCATACCACGTACTGCTGGGTTATCTTCTTTAATAACAGAGCTGTTCAATTTGCCAAGTCCAAGTGCTACAACAGTTTTACGTTGTGATGGAATGCGTCCGATTGGAGACTTAGTCAAAGTAATTTTAATTTGAGCCATTTTATCCCCTTTCTTATGCCAAATCAGAAACTGAGATACCACGAAGGGCAGCAACTTCTTCAGCGCGTTTCAATTGTTTCAAACCTTCAACAGTTGCGCGAACAATGTTGATTGGAGTGTTAGAGCCAAGTGATTTAGATGTAATATCTGCCACACCTGCCAATTCCACAACGGCACGTACTGCACCACCAGCGGCTACTCCAGAACCTTCTACAGCTGGTTTCAACAATACTTTAGCTCCACCAAATTCTGAAAGAACTTCGTGTGGGATTGTTGTTCCAACCATAGGAACTTCGATCAAGTTTTTCTTAGCATCGTCTACTGCTTTACGGATTGCTTCTGGAACTTCTTGAGCTTTTACCAGTACCAAATCCTACGCGACCATTGTGGTCACCCACAACTACAAGAGCTGCAAAACGAAGACGACGTCCACCTTTTAACAACTTTTTGTAACACGGTTGACAGCAACTACGCGTTCTTCAAATTCAACTGCATTGTCTTTTAAAATGCCATTTTCTAGTGTCCTCCTATTAGAATTTCAATCCGTTTTCACGAGCTGCATCAGCCAAAAGCTCACACGTCCGTGATATAGATATCCACCGCGGTCGAACACCACTTCTGAAATACCTTTAGCACTTGCACGTTCTGCAACGAGTTTACCGACAGCAACGGCTTGTTCAGTTTTAGTTCCTTTTGAAACTTCTTTGTCAAGAGTTGAAGCACTTGCGAGCGTTACACCCGCTACGTCATCAATAACTTGAGCGTAGATGCCTGTATTAGAACGGAATACGTTCAAACGTGGGCGATCAGCAGTTCCAGAGAGTTTTCCGCGAACGCGACGGTGGCGTTTTTGGCGGAGTTTGTTTTTATCTGGTTTAGAAATCACAGTTTTTCACCTCTTTAGTTTTTAAATCGTGTGCTATGCACAAAGTTGGTTAATAGCTTGGTGGTTGAAAATTAACCACTCAAGATTATTTACCTGTTTTACCTTCTTTAATACGAACGTATTCACCAACGTAACGGATACCTTTACCTTTATATGGTTCAGGTGTACGAAGGCTACGTACAGTAAGCAGCTGTTTGACCAACTACTTCTTTTGAAATTCCGCTGATAACGATGTTGTTGGGTTTGGAAGTTCAAAAGTAATTCCTTCTAGAGCTTCAACTTCGTCTGGATGAGATTTTACCAACAGCCAAAGACAAGTTTGTTTCCTTGAAGTTGTGCACGGTAACCAACCCCACGCATTTCAAGTTGTTTTCTTGAATCCTTCTGATACTCAACAACCATGTTGTTCAAAAGGGCACGAGTAGTTCCGTGGATAGTTTTCATTTCTTTTTGAATCGTTTGGACGGTGAAGAGTTACTTCAGTACCTTCACACGGATTTCAATATCTTTTGAGAACTCACGAGTAAGTTCTCCTTTAGGTCCTTTTACAGTTACTACGTTGTCGTTGTTGATGATTTCAACACCAGCAGGCAACACGATAACTTTATTACCAATACGTGACATATTTTATTCTCCTGTTAAATTGTCAGGCCATAAAGGCCAGTTTTCACGGGGTTTAAATCTTTTTGATTTAAAAGTTAATGTTTAGGTTTCAATTTCTAAGTGAATCGAGGCATCGTCTCGCAGACATAAATTTGGGTTAGGCTAGAGACGATAACGAAGAGTCACAACGAAATTGGGAGCTAAATATTACCAAACGTAAGCGATAACCTCACCACCAACATTCTTTTGGCGAGCTTCTTTATCAGTAAGCAAACCTTCAGAAGTTGAAAGGATAGCAATTCCAAGACCGTTAAGTACTTTTGGAAGATCTTCACGTTTTTTGTAGACACGAAGTCCTGGTTTAGAAACACGTTTCAAGTTAGTGATAACTTTTTCACCGTTTGGTCCGTATTTAAGGAATACACGGATGATGCCTTGTTTGTCATCTTCGATGATTTCAACGTTTTTACAAAACCTTCGCGTTTAAGGATTTCAGCAATCCCTTTTTTGATGTTTGATGCAGGTACTTCAAGTACTTCGTGTTTTGCTTGGTTAGCGTTACGAATACGAGTTAGGAAGTCTGCGATTGGGTCAGTCATAACCATTTTATTTTTCTCCTCTTACTAGTAGTTTGCAAGTTGCACTTGCTAGTTAATACATGATACAGAGAGCGTAACAGCAAGAGCAAAAATAGGCAATTTAATGCAGGAGCGATGCTCCAAAGTAAATTGATCTTTTTTGCCAAAGCTGTAGCTCGTGTTCAAATTGGCAAGCCCAACTGAACCCGGGCTAAACTCTGTGTGAAAAAGATAAACTTTCCTAGAAACTTCAGTTTCTTCGTCAAGTTTCCTATTTTCACTTGGAGTTTTGACGCCCTTGATATCTTAAATTACCAAGATGCTTTTGTTACACCAGGGATTTGACCTTTATATGCCAATTCACGGAAGCAAACACGGCAAAGTTTAAACTTGCGGTAAACTGAGTGTGGACGTCCACAACGTTCACAGCGAGTGTATGCTTGAGTAGAGAACTTCGCTGGGCGTTTGTTCTTAGCAATCATAGATTTTTTAGCCATTAGTTATACCTCCTATATTATTTTGCAAAAGGCATTCCAAGGCCTGTAAGCAATGCACGTGACTCTTCGTCAGTGTTAGCAGTAGTTACGATAACGATGTCAAGACCACGAGTTTTGTCAACGTCATCAAAGTTGATTTCTGGGAAGATCAATTGTTCTTTCACACCAAGTGTGTAGTTTCCGCGTCCATCAAATGATTTTGTTGGAACACCGTGGAAGTCACGCACACGTGGAAGTGAAACTGAAACCAATTTGTCCAAGAATTCGTACATACGTTCACCACGAAGGGTAACTTTTTGCACCGATCGCAACACCTTCACGAAGACGGAAGCCGGCGATTGATTTTTTTAGCTTTTAGTGATAAGTGGTTTTTGACCTGAAATAAGTGCCAATTCTTCAGCAGCTTTTTCAAGGCTTTTTAGCGTTTGATACAGCTTCACCAACACCCATGTTCAAAAACGATCTTTATCTACTTTTAGGCACAGCCATCACTGATGAGTAGTTGAATTGTTCTGTCAAAGCAGGAACTACTTCATTAAGATATTTTTCTTTTAAACGATTTGCCATTATACTTCTCCTTTCCTTCGTGATTAATCAAGCACTTCGCCTGATTTTTTGTTGTAGCGAACTTTTTGACCGTCTACAAATTTGTAACCAACACGACCAGCTACACCATTTTTGTCCAATACTTGAACGTTTGATACGTGGATAGCTGCTTCTTTCTCGATGATACCACCTTGAGGAAGCTCGTTAGTTGGACGTTGGTGTTTCTTAACGATGTTAACACCTTCGACGATAACTTTGTTTACTTTTGGAAGGGCAGTAAGGACAACAGCTTCTGTTCCCTTATCTTTACCAGCGATTACGCGAACTTTGTCGCCTTTTTTTACAAACATTAGGTTTCTCCTTGATTTTTCTTACGCCCATAAGGGCACCCTGGAAAGTAATCCAGGGGACTAGTTTGTTTTTAAAAATTAAAGTACTTCTGGAGCAAGTGACACGATCTTCATGAAGCCACCTTCACGCAATTCACGTGCAACTGGGCCAAAGATACGTGTTCCGCGAGGAGTTTTGTCTTCACGGATGATAACTGCTGCGTTCTCGTCAAATTTGATGTATGAACCATCAGCACGACGAGCACCTGATTTAGTACGAACGATAACTGCTTTTAACAACGTCACCTTTTTTAACCGCACCACCAGGAGTAGCTTGTTTTACAGATGCCACAATAACATCACCGATGTTTGCAAATTTACGTCCTGAACCACCAAGAACTTTGATAGTCAAGATTTCGCGAGCACCGCTGTTGTCTGCGACTTTCAAACGAGTTTCTGTTTGAATCATTTCAGTTTTCTCCTTTCAGGTTTGATTAGATGATGACCGCTTCTTCAACAACTTCTACAAGACGGAAACGTTTTGTAGCTGAAAGCGGACGAGTTTCCATGATACGTACGATATCGCCTTCTTTGGCAACATTGTTTTCATCATGTGCTTTGTATTTTTAGAGTAGTTAATACGTTTACCATAGACTGGGTGGTTACGTTTTGTTTCAACTACAACTGTGATTGTCTTGTCCATTTTGTCAGATACAACACGTCCAACAAGAACTTTACGATTATTGCGTTCCATTGAAATTTCTCCTTCCCTAGTCTATTATTTCGCTTCAGATTGAACTGTTTTGATACGAGCGATTTGTTTTTTAACTTCTTTCAAGCGAGCTGTTTGTTCTAATTGACCAGTAGCAGCTTGAAACGAAGTTCAAACAATTCTTTTTTTCAATTCGTTTTCACGCTTCGCGAGTTCTTCTTGAGAAAGACCACGAGTTCTTTAACAAATTCTTTTTACTTCATTAAGTTTCATGCCTTCTCCTTATTCTGCTTCACGTTTTACGAATTTACATTTAACTGGCAATTTGTGGCTTGCAAGACGAAGCGCTTCGCGAGCGATCTCTTCAGATACACCAGCAACTTCAAACATTACTTTACCACGTTTAACTGGTGCTACCCAACCTTCAGGTGCCCTTTTGCAGATCCCATACGAACCCCGATAGCTTTTGCTGTGTATGATTTGTGGGAAGATTTTTAATCCAAACTTTACCACCACGTTTCATGTAACGAGTCATGGCGATACGAGCAGCCTCGATTTGGCGGTTAGTGATCCAGTGGCTAGTTGTAGCTTGAAGACCGTATTCACCGAAATGCTACTTCTTTTCCACCTTTTGCTTCACCGCGCATTTTTACCACGGAATTCACGACGGTGTTTAACACGTTTAGGTACTAACATTGGTTATTTACCTCCTTTAGTGTTTTTACGAGCTGGAAGAACTTCACCACGGTAGATCCATACTTTAACACCAAGTTTACCGTATGTAGTGTCTGCTTCTTCCCAAGCGTAATCGATATCTGCACGAAGTGTGTGAAGTGGAACAGTTCCTTCAGAGTATCCTTCAGCACGGGCAATATCTGCACCGTTCAAACGACCTGATACTTGAGTTTTGATTCCTTTAGCTCCAGCACGCATTGCACGTTGGATTGCTTGTTTTTGTGCACGACGGAAAGCAACACGTTGCTCCAATTGACGAGCAATTCCTTCACCAACAAGGTGAGCATCCAAATCAGGTTGTTTGATTTCGATGATGTTGATGTGTACTTGTTTTCCAGTCAATTTGTTAAGTTTTGCACGAAGTGCATCAACGTTAGCACCACCTTTACCGATAACCATACCTGGTTTAGCAGTGTGAAGTGAAACGTTAACTTTGTTTACTGCGCGTTCGATTTCGATAGTTGAAACCGCTGCGTCAGCTAGTTCTTTTTGAACGAATTTACGGATTGCAAGATCTTCATGAAGGTAATCCGCGTATTCTTTTTCAGCATACCATTTGGCATCCCAATCACGGATGATGCCGACACGCATACCAATTGGATGTACTTTTTGACCCACGATTTTACCTCCTTATTTTTCTGCAACAGCCACAGTGATGTGAGCTGTACGTTTGTTGATTGGTGAAGCTGAACCTTTCGCACGTGGACGGAAACGTTTCATAGTTGGTCCTTCATTTGCGAATGCTTCAGATACTACCAAGTTAGCTTTATCCAAACCAAAGTTGTTTTCAGCGTTAGCTACAGCTGAGTTCAAAACTTTCAAGATGATTTCAGCAGCTTTGTTTGGAGTGAATGTCAAGATTGCAATAGCATCGGCTACGCTTTTACCACGAATATTGTCAAGAACAAGACGTGATTTACGAGGTGAAACACGTACTGTACGAGCCATTGCTTTAGCTGAAGTAATTTCTGCCATTTATGTTCTCCTTATTTTCTACGTGTTTTCTTGTCGTCTGCAGCGTGACCTTTGTAAGTACGAGTTGGTGCAAATTCACCAAGTTTGTGACCTACCATGTCTTCTTGGATGTAAACAGGTACGTGTTTACGTCCATCGTATACTGCAATTGTGTAACCAATGAAACTTGGGAAGATCGTTGAACGACGTGACCAAGTTTTAATAACTTTTTTCTTTTCGTCATTAGCTTGAGCTTCAACTTTTTTCATCAAATGCTCATCGACGAAAGGTCCTTTTTTAAGACTGCGTCCCATTTTTATTTTTCTCCTTTAAATGTTGTACCACAGCGGCTTGCGCTTCCTAAGAGCGCTACCGAGCTGGCGGATTATCTAGCGCTTATGCTACTAGTTTTAAATTATTTCTCGTTGCGGCGACGAACGATAAGTTTGTCAGATTTCGCTTTCTTGTTACGAGTTTTAAGACCAAGAGCAGGTTTGCCCCATGGAGTTGATGGTGCTTTACGACCAACTGGTGCTTTACCTTCACCACCACCGTGTGGGTGATCGTTAGGGTTCATTACAGAACCACGAACTGTTGGGCGGATACCTTTCCAACGGCTACGTCCTGCTTTACCAAGGTTTACAAGTCCATGTTGTTCGTTTCCGACAACACCAACTGTTGCACGACAAGTTCCAAGAATCATACGAACTTCACCTGATTGAAGGCGAACAAGAACGTATTTACCTTCTTGACCCAATACTTGAGCTGAAGCTCCAGCAGCACGAACCAATTCACCACCACGACCTGGTTTCAACTCAATGTTGTGAACCAAAGTACCAACTGGGATGTTAGCAAGCGGAAGAGCGTTACCTACTTTAATATCAGCTTCTGGACCTGAAACGATACGTTGACCAACTTCAAGACCTTTTGGAGCGATGATGTAAGCTTTCACACCGTCAGTGTAGTGTACAAGAGCGATGTTTGCAGAACGGTTTGGATCGTACTCGATAGTTTTAACAACTGCTTCAACGTTGTCTTTGTTACGTTTGAAGTCAACCAAACGGTAGAAACGTTTGTGTCCACCACCGTGGTGACGAACAGTGATACGACCGTTGTTGTTACGACCAGCCTGTTTCTTCAAAGCAACAAGCAATGATTTTTCTGGTGTGCTTGTTGTGATTTCAGCGAAATCCAAAGAAGTCATATTACGGCGACCGTTTGTTGTTGGTTTATAAACACGAATTCCCACGATATTTCCTCCTTAGATTATTCAGCTTCAGCAGCGAACAACTCGATTGCTTTAGAATCAGCTGCAAGCGTGATGATAGCTTTTTTAGTTTTGTTAGTAAAACCAGCATAACGTCCAACACGTTTTGCTTTTGGTTTAACGTTGATTGTGTTAACATTTGCAACTTTAACACCTTCGAATGCAGCTTCAACAGCTTGCTTTGATCAAAAGTTTAGTGCACGAGTGTCAACTTCAAATACATACTTTTCCTGCTTCAAGTTGAGCCATTGAGCTTTCAGTGATTACAGGTTTTTTGATAACATCATACAAATTCATTATGCAAGAACCTCCTCGATTTTAGAGATAGCTGCTTGAGTAACAAGAAGTTTGTCACTATTTGCGATGTCAAGAACACTTGCAGTTGTAGCAGTCGCAACTTTCACGTTTGGAAGGTTACGAGCTGAGAGAGCTGCGAATTCGTTTCCTTCTTCAAGAATAACAAGGACTTTAGAATCGATGCTCAAAGCTGCAAGAACTTTTGCAAATTCAGCAGTTTTTGGAGCTGTAAATTCAAGAGAATCAACGGCTACAAATTTATTTTCAGCAACTTTTTCTGAGTAAACAGATTTAAGTGCAAGGCGACGAACTTTTTGAGGAAGTTTGTACGCATAGCTACGTGGAGTTGGTCCGAAGACGATTCCACCACCACGCCATTGTGGAGAGCGGATAGAACCTTGACGAGCACGTCCAGTTCCTTTTTGACGCCATGGTTTGCGTCCGCCACCTGAAACAGCTGAGCGGTTTTTAACTGCGTGAGTTCCTTGACGAAGGCTAGCACGTTGGCTGATGATCACATCAAACACAACAGATTGGTTTGGTTCGATACCAAAGATTGCATCGTTAAGAACAACTTCGCCCGCTTGTTTACCAGTTTGGTCGAATAATGTTACATTTGCCATTTTGACTGTATTCCCCTTTCCTTATTATTTACCAGCTTTAACTGCTGACTTGATAGTGATAAGAGATTTCTTAGCACCTGGTACGTTACCTTTGATAAGGATAACGTTCTTTTCTGGAACAACTTGTACAACTTCAAGGTTTTGAATTGTTACACGGTCGCCACCCATACGTCCTGCAAGGTTTTTACCTTTGAATACGCGGTTAGGTGCAACAGGTCCCATAGAACCTGGACGACGGTGGTAACGAGAACCGTGAGCCATAGGTCCACGTGATTGTCCGTGGCGTTTGATAACACCTTGGAAACCTTTACCTTTAGATGTACCAGTTACATCAACAATGTCTCCAGCTGCGAAAGTTTCAACTGTGATTTCAGCACCAACTTCCAAGCCTTCAACGTTTTTGAATTCACGAATGAAGCGCTTAGGAGCCGTGTTAGCTTTTGCTACATGTCCTTTAGCAGGTTTGTTGCTCAATACTTCGCGTTTGTCATCGAAACCAACTTGGATAGCGTTGTAACCATCTGTTTCAACAGTTTTAACTTGAAGAACAACGTTTGGAGTTGCTTCAATAACTGTTACAGGGATCAATTCGCCAGCTTCAGTGAAGATTTGAGTCATTCCCACTTTTTTCCCTAAGATTCCTTTTGTCATGAGAAAATAGTTCCTTTTCTATATTTTTTATTCAAAAAGTTTTTAACGAGCGTTTTTTATGCTCAAGGTATCAAGCTTTAAATTAAAGTTTGATTTCTACGTTTACACCACTTGGAAGATCCAATTTCATCAAAGCGTCAACTGTTTTTTGAGTTGGGTTGATGATATCGATCAAACGTTTGTGTGTACGCATTTCGAATTGTTCGCGAGAGTCTTTATATTTGTGAGTCGCACGAATAATTGTGTAGAGGCTACGTTCAGTTGGAAGTGGGATTGGACCTGCAACTTCTGCACCTGTGCGAGTAGCTGATTCTACGATTTTTGCAGCCGCTGTGTCAAGCGTACGGTGTTCGTAAGCTTTCAAACGGATACGGATTTTTTTGTTTGCCATCTTTTTCTCCTTTTCGTCTATTTAAGATAATAGGCTAGCTCCACAAGAAAACCGACGCGCGTTGCGTGGCAATGCAACCGAGCGTGTCGCAACCTCTTGCATCAAAGCTAAGGCTGTAATTTACAGCACCATAATAGAATAACACAAAGCCCCTGCGATTGCAAGGGATTTGACAGGATTTTTTTAATTTTTCGAATGAAACTGTTTTCTTATCGCTCCTTATCTCAAAAAAGCATAAATGAAGAGCAAATTTTTATTTTTTCTTCTATATAATATTCGTTTTGACTTTATTCGTTTTGACTTTGAATTTATCTTCTGATTGATCCACTAAGATATCTGCTTCAGACTCGGTTTCTCTATAGTAACGCAGATACTGCTCCCTGTCTCATCTGATGGCTAGCCAACACAAAGGAAGTATCTCGATTTCTTACAGTCGTATCTCGAGCTAGACGTCTCTTTAATTCTGACTCTTCATCCGTGTAGAAACAAACAGTTTTATCAAAGAGTTCCTTTGGTAGAAAACCCACAGACATCCCTTCGACTATCAGAATTGGTTTTGCTCCTGATAAAAACCTCACTGGGTTCCCAAGGTTCAGCAATCGTTAAGATATCCATGCCAGCCTTTAAAGCAAGAATGTCTCTTTCTAAACTTACCAGTTCATGAGCCACAGGTAAACAAGCGGTCACTTTTTGGTTGGGAGTCTCTTTAGGTACCACTAAATGACGGTTTGAAGTAATGTAAGGATCGGTTTCTAATAAGTTTACCTTTGCAGAATCTAAGGCTTGGTACAGGTCTTGGGCAAAAGGTTGATTTTACCTGATGCCCCATGCCCGTAAATACCCAGTGTCTTGATTTTCCCCGATTCTATCTCTAAAACCAGACTGTTTATGAACTCTCTTTTATTCATTTTCTCTTTTCACCTGCTCGTAACTTTCTTTTCCATCATTCAGTTTATCCCAAATGACCACTTGACCACTTTGGAGGGATTTTTTTGCACATCGATAATGCGTTGATTGGAAGAACCTCGGAAACTGGAGCATGAGATTGCGCTTGCTTTTGTCATAACGTCCATCGACTAGGATATCAATCAGTGACAAGAGTTCCAGTTTATCTGGTGTCTCCAACATCATTTCCTCCCAAGTATAGCCCGTCCACGACCAGATATCTTTTTCTGGCAATTCTTTCCGTATACGTTTCACGAGAGGTAAGAGAATACCCGTATTGAGGAAGGGCTCTCCTCCTAATAAAGTCAAGCCTTGAACGTAGGGCTGGGCAAGATCTGCCATGATTTGCTCTTCCAACTCTGGGGTATAAGGTATGCCTGCATTAAAGGACCAGGTTGCCACGTTGTAACACCCTTCGCAGTGAAACATACAGCCTGCTACGTAAAGGGAGTTGCGCACTCCCTCTCCATCGACAAAGTTAAAAGCCTTATAGTCAATGATACGCCCCTTACTAAGCTCCTCACTTTTCCACTCGCCTGGTTTTGGTGTATTCCAAGTCATCCTTCTACTCCAAATCTATCCAGTAGCGCTGACTTCTATCTATTGTATTTTCGTAAACACCACCAGCGGAGAGAATCGTGCGACGGCTGGCTTTGTTGTCTTCATCGCAGGTAATCAGCACTCGTTCCAATCCTTGCTTTCGAGCCTCTGCTAGTCCTAATCTCAACTGCTCCTTCCCATATCCTTTGCCTCGTTGACTGGGACGGATAGAATAGCCAATATGACCGCCTTCCACAAATAATTTGTCATTCAAGGACAAGCGCAGGGCTAAAAATCCCAAAGGCAAGCCAGTCTCATCAAAGGATAAAAATTTGATTGCAGGAACCCAGCCTACTGGCAGGTTGGCAGCATCCTCCTGCTGCTCTACAATCTTTAAACAATCCTCATAATCCTTTGCTCGCTTCCAAGCGGAGCCCATGCCACCGTGCATATAGGATTTTGCTGCATCGAACTCCGCAATCATCTCTAATATCGCTTCTTTATCTTCCAAAGTTGGTCGTCTTAGCTCCATGCTTCCTCCTTAATCGACATCAATCCAATAGCGCTCCGTTCCATTTCGAACATCCTCCAACTCCCCACCATTAGCTAAGATAACAGCTCGGCTGGCAGGATTTTCTGTGCTACAAGTTACCAGTGCACGTTTGATGTTCTTTCCCTTAGCGACTTGTAGACCTTGGCGGAGAGACTCTTTGGCATAGCCCTTACCTCTTTCAGACGGTCGGATGGAATAGCCAATATGACCACCTTTTTCTAGTAAGTAGTCATTTAATCGGAGACGAAGGTTGAGAAAGCCAAGAGCCTGGCCTGCTACGTCAAAACTAACCAGCTGGATAGCAGGAACCCAGTTTTCAGGAATATTGAGTCCCGCTTCCGCTTGAAGATTTTCTTCTAGCCACTCTTCGTAAACAAAGTTCTCAGCATCCCAAAATCCGCCATCGTGGGCTGATTGGCTCTTTTCAAACTCTGCCATCATCTCTAAAACAACTTCTTTATCTGCTAATCTTGGTCTGCGTAGTTCCATATTCCCCCCCGCTATAAGAAAAGCGAGAGGCACCTCTCACTTTTTCTTGTTTTTGTTTAAAAACTGATCTCTAAGGCTAGCTACTCGGTCTTTTTTGCTACTTCCACCCTTTGAATGTTTTTCGTGGAATCGTTGGACCAAGGCCTTGCCTTTATCATCTAATTGATATTTTCCCATGCTATCTCTTTCTAATTTCTTACTTCATGTCCTGCTGTTTTGAATAGTAGAACCATTCATGTGTTTAACACGCGCAGCAATTTCCTTGTGGCGTCCATTAACCATCGGACGTGCTTGTGGATTCCCAAGATAACCACAAGTTCGTTTAACTACGTCTACTGTTTTAGGATCATTATTTCCACAGTTAGGACAAGCAAATCCTCTCTCAGTAGGTTCAAAATCTCCTTCAAAATCACACTTGTAGCAACGGTCGATCGGAGTATTGGTTCCTAGATATCCTACACGGTCGTAAGCATAATCCCAAACAGCTTCCAAAGCCTTTGGATTTTGTTGGAGAACTGGGTACTCACAGTAGTGGATAAAGCCACCAGATGCACCCGCTTCTGGGTAGACTTTCTCAAAGTCCAATTTTTCAAAAGGTGTTGGATTTTTGCGGACATCATAATGGAAGGAATTTGTGTAGTATTCTTTATCAGTAATGTCTGGAATAGAGCCGAATTTCTCCGTATCCAAGCGACAGAAGCGGTCCGTTAAACTTTCAGACGGCGTTGAATAGATAGAGAAATGGTAACCATATTGGTCGGACCACTCTTCTACACGGCGCTTCATATCACGAATAATATCCAGTGTAAATTCCTTGGCTTCTGGATTAGTTTCCCAATCATTGCCAAAGAAAACGGTCGCTACTTCGTACAAGCCGATATAGCCTAGCGAAATAGTCGCACGGCGATTCTTGAAAAGTTGGTCAACACTTTCTTCTTTTCCAAGGCGACGTCCGAAGGCTCCGTATTGATAAAGAATTGGGGCATTCGCTGGAGTAGCTTCCTTAGTTCGCTCCACACGATAGACCAAAGCATCTTCTGCGATGTTCATGCGCTCGTTGAAAATTTCCCAGAACTTATTCATATCGCCTTCAGATTCGAGGGCAATACGAGGAAGATTGACTGTTACAACCCCTAAGTTCATACGGCCAGAGTTAACTTCAACTCCATTTTCATCCTTCCAACCTTGGAGGAATGAACGACACCCCATCGGAACCTTTGAAAGAGCCTGTCAACTCGACAATCTTGTCATAAGATAAAACGTCTGGGTACATCCGCTTGGTTGCGCACTCGAGAGCCAACTGCTTAATGTCGTAATTAGGGGAACCTTCTTCTAAGTTAAGTCCTCTTTTAAGAGTGAAGATGAGTTTAGGGAAGATTGCTGTACGGTGTTCTGATCCCAACCCCTTTGATGCGAATGTTCAAGATAGCCTTTTGAATTTCATGTTCAAAACGATTGGTTCCTAATCCGAAAACCAAGAGAAGTAAATGGCGTTTGCCCGTTTGAAGTGAAGAGGGTATTGATTTCATACTCTAGAGATTGCATGGCATCATAGATATCTTTTGGGTTTTCTTCCAGGCGTACTCCTCACGCTTGTCAGGTAGTACCCATTCCTCTGCATCTTTGAGATGCTTTTGATAATTCTTCTCTGCATAAGGAGCCAAGACTTCATCAATACGGTCTGCTGAACAGCCTCCATACTGACTTGATGCAACATTGGCGATGATTTGCGAAATTTGAGCTGTTGCTGTTTGGATAGATTTGGGGCTCTCTACCTCCGCATTCCCAATCTTAAAACCATTTTCCAACATGCCCTTGAAATCAATCAAACAACAGTTGGTCATTGGTGTGTAGGGGCTATAATCCAAATCATGATAATGAATCTCACCTTTTTGATGGGCATTAGCCACATGCTTAGGCAACATTTGGAGTCCAATCGACTTCCCAACAATCCCCGCAGTCAAGTCACGTTGCGTGTTAAAAACATTACTATCCTTATTGGCATTTTCATTGACAACCGCCTGATCTTTATTGAGAAGTTTATGGATACTAAAATTAATATCTGTCGCTTTTGAGCGCTCAAAATCTCTTTGAGTACGATAAGTGATGTACTCTTCTGCCAGAGCGTATTCTCTAGCTTCTAGTAACTCATGCTCGACGATATTTTGAATTTCGTAAATCTTAACACCTTGAGGGAAACGGTTATGAATTTCAGCAACAATCCGTTCAACCAATCCATTCAAACGCTTCTCGACCAAGGGAGTCACATCCATGACTTTCTCAGCAGCTTTATGAAGAGCTTTATCAATCTTATCTACATCAAACAAGACTCGTCTGCCGTCACGCTTCTCTACAAATAAAGTCGGACCAGGGGCAATTTTTTCTTCTAATACGATCATACCCAGACTCTTTTCTAAAAATATAATTTCTAAGAAGTATTATATCACTTGTAAGATAAAAAAATCAATATCTTGTGCCAAAAATAAATTTTTGTTAAAATTACACAAGATATTGATTGATTTATTTTAATTTGTAAATTTTGAATTCCTTGTAATCACCCTGAAGCGGCTGATAATTTTCAGCGAGTAGCTGCTCGACTTCTGTCCAAAGAGTTACTTTTAGATTTACGACAATCATGGTCGGCTGATTATCTCGTAAATCATTGACCAACTTAGTACGATTTTCGGCAAGCCCCATATGTAAGATCGGTGATAACAATTGACTAGCTGATAGACGTTCACTAGACTGGTAAGAGCCGGACTGGTTATCCCAAACATAAATTTTATCAGTTGCTTGCGTTTGGCTTTTTATACTAGTCTCAATACGATCGCGTTCTTGATATTGTTCCACATGGATTACATAACGTGACACGAATGGTGATACCAATAAATAAGTCATTGCAAGAATTGGTAAGTACCCAGTTCTTGTCAAATAACGACTCCACATTGAGGAGATATCTGCATATCTTGTAAGCCGACTGGAATTATCAACATCTTGTACACGTAATGTTGTTAATACTAGGATAATCTATAAAAGGAAGAAGAGACACAAGACGACTTCCATGAATTGGTTCCGTAGAAAAAAGAATCAACGTCAACTCTAGGAGTAAACCCAATAGTGAAAATATGGATAGTATGTACTGGCCTAGAGGTTTTGGTAGAAAAAGACTCATAAATAGGAAGGATAATCCTCCCTAGTCCAATTACCAGCAAGCCATAAAAGAGTAAATTATCTACCAGGATAGAATTTGAGATAAAGTTCAAACTATCTATTGGATAGAGAATCTGACTAATAGCACTCCCAAAACTTCCCTTGTAAACCGTGTAGTAACCAATTGGATAAAAAAGAAGTGAAAATCCTAGCCCAATTGCTAAAAAGCTGGTAAAAACCACGAGCAAAATAGCGACGAACAAGATTAAATGCCAAGAGAGTAAAGAATAAAACTAGACTATATAAAATCGTAGTAAGAGGCACTAGGAAAAAGGCCAAGGAAAGACTCATACCCTATACGCAAAAAACCTTTATCACTATCGGGCTCTGCCAGATAATGTGTTACTAGATCTAAAGAATAAAATAAAAAAGGAAGTGCAAGGATGGTCGCGTAACCTCCACCAAAACTGAGAGCTCCTGCCAGAAGATAGAACACAGTCAATGCTTGCGTGGATTGATCATTCTGTTCTGTCAAAGCATAACCGGATCGGAATAGAAAAACTCCTGCTCCAAGCAAGGCTAACCAATTAAAAACTGCAAATAAAATACTGCCTTTAGTTATAGACAACAAGAAATAATAGAGCAAAACCACTAGTCCCATAAAAAGGCTGTATAGATTTCACCACCTTGATTCATGGCCCAAGCAGCATAGAAGTCCTGAACCTGCTCTAAACTAGTTAAACCAAGAAAGAACGGAACCACTGCTGATACTAATACTACTAATGTACTCCATATTAAAAATTCTGAAAAAAAGGCAGACGTGCTTGTTGTGACTCTTCAAACTCTTCTTGATTATCTCTTCCAACCCCTCTTGACTTCTAGTCCATGATGGAGTTGATTCATCCTCTATTCTACCGTAAACACTCATACACTCTCTCCTATTTTATGATATGTTCTAGTATATCAAAAAGTCAAGTCCTTGTCAGCCTGCGGCGAACGTTTGTTTAATTTTTTTCACATATCTGAGAATAGCGTTCAATCTCATAAAAAACGGTGAAAAGAGGTCTTTTTATAATCATACAAAAATTTTTTTCTTCTACTGATATCATCTCTTCTCCTTTTCTCTTTATTCGAAAAAGAGAAGAATCTATTAAAAAAACTGAATTCCTAAAAGAGAATTCAGCGTTTTGTTTTTTTAATCAGCTTTTCTTTTCTAAATTTTTTTGAAATACTTCGATTTTTTTACCTTCTAGATACACCATCAAAATGGAGATATCTGCTGGATTTACTCCAGAGATACGGCTAGCTTGACCAATGGTTTCTGGATTGATGAGTTTGAACTTCTGACGAGCTTCAGTCGCGATAGAATCAATATCATCCCAGTCAATGTTGGCTGGAATACGTTTTTTTCTTCCATGCGTTTCATCTTGGCAACCTGATCCATGGCTTTTTGAGATGTAACCTTCGTACTTGATTTCTGTCTCAATCAATTCGATAATCTTGTCATCCAAGTCCTCTGCAGCAGGTCCGATAAAGGCCACCACATCTTGGTAAGACACTTCTGGACGACGAAGGAATTCCTTGGCTGTCACTGCATCTGTCAACGGCTTTGAAGCCCATCGCTTCAACCTTGGCGTTGGTTTCCTTGATTGGCTTGAGTTTGATGCTTTCAAACGCTTTCATTTCATTGTCAAATTGGTTTTTCTTAATCTCAAATCGAGTCCAACGTTCATCGTCCACAAGGCCAATCTCACGCCCCATCTCTGTCAAACGCATATCGGCATTGTCATGACGGAGAATGAGACGGTATTCTGCACGACTGGTCAAGAGACGATAGGGTTCAATGGTTCCCTTGGTCACCAAGTCATCAATCATGACCCCGATATAGCCATCACTGCGCTTCAAAATCAACTCAGGCTTGCCTTGGATTTTCAGAGCCGCATTGATACCAGCGATAATCCCTTGGCCAGCAGCTTCTTCGTAACCTGACGTTCCATTTGTTTGACCAGCTGTGAAAAGTCCTGAGATTTTCTTGGTTTCAAGTGTTGCACGCAACTGGTGCGGCAAGACCATGTCATACTCAATGGCATAACCTGTTCGCATCATCTCTGCATTTTCCAGACCTTTAATGGAATGAACCAGCTCACGTTGAACATCCTCAGGAAGGCTGGTTGAAAGCCCTTGGACATAAACTTCCTCTGTATTGCGACCTTCTGGCTCTAGGAAGAGTTGGTGGCGTTCCTTGTCCGCAAAGCGAACAATTTTGTCCTCAATCGACGGACAGTAGCGAGGCCCCACTCCCTTAACCACACCTGTAAACATAGGCGCACGATGGAGGTTGTTTTGGATAATCTCATGACTGGTACCATTGGTGTAGGTCAACCAGCACGGCACTTGGTCTTTGACATAATCCTCATCACGTGAAGTGTATGAGAAGTGATTTGGCGTTTCATCTCCTGGCTGGATTTCTGTCACATCATAGTTGATAGAAGAAGCCTTGACGCGCGGTGGAGTTCCTGTCTTAAAACGACCAATTTCGAGCCCCAGTTCCTTGAGATTGTCAGCAAGGTTTATAGAAGCTAGGCTGTGGTTTGGCCCTGATGAGTACTTGAGATCTCCGATGATGATTTCCCCACGGAGGGCTGTCCCTGTGGTCACAATAACCGCTTTTGCTCCATACTCTTGATGAGTCGCTGTACGCACACCGACAACCTTGCCATCTTCCACCAAAATCTCATCAATCATGGTTTGACGAAGGGTGAGGTTCTCTTGATTTTCAACCGTCTTGCGCATTTCCTTAGAGTAAAGTTCCTTATCAGCCTGCGCACGAAGGGCACGGACAGCTGGCCCCTTCCCAGTGTTGAGCATCTTCATCTGGATATAACTCTTGTCAATGGTCTTAGCCATTTCGCCACCAAGGGCATCCACTTCACGCACGACAATCCCCTTGGCGGAACCACCAATAGACGGATTACATGGCATGAAAGCCAACATTTCAATGTTGATAGTCGCAAGCAAGACCTTGCAACCCATACGGCTAGCTGCTAGAGAAGCCTCGACCCCAGCATGTCCCGCACCGATTACAATAATATCGTATTCTTCCGTAAAATTATAAGTCATTTCTTAACCTTTCAAAAATTTCTCGCAAATAAGGAACTAACTTCTCCTCTTCTAGAGCTTGAGCCATAGTAACCCATTTAAAGTGCGTATGCTCTTCAGGATCTAATCTGATAATTGGCTTCTCCCCAACCCACTCTGCTTTATAAACTAAGCGAGTGAAGACAGTATCCTTAGAGGTATCCAGTTGACTATCTTCGTGAAGAAGCTTGAGCGAACCTCTATCTAGCCTAACTCCCGCTTCTTCAACACATTCTCTAAGAGCTCCATCTCGCGGAAGTTCACCCTTTTCAACCCCGCCACCAGGAATATCCCAGTAAGTTGGATAAACGTTGGGTTGTCCTCTTTTAATTTCCGAACGCTGAATAAGCAAAAAATCACCACCACTATGAACAAGCACATGGGCAATAAGCTTAACCATCATTTTCTCTCCTATTCGTTAAGATGGATGTGTCGTAATTGCCCGTCCCAATCTGGTAGGGCTGTTTTTAAAAAGGCTGGAACTAGCTGGATATTCTGGAGTTTATCCAAATCAATCCACTCACAGGGCTGCCTTTTCTCATCTTCCTGCATGGTCAATGGGGCATCCTCTAGCAGGTTCACCAGATAATGAAACTCGATGTTGTGATAGGAAACACCGTCCTGTTCAAAACGATTTTCAACCACGAAAGCTAGCTGCCCAGCTTGAGCTTTGACACCCAGTTCTTCCTTCACTTCACGGACTACCGCGTCTTCCGTTCTTTCATTGACTTGGATGGCACCGCCAATAGTGTAATACTTGCCCTTGTCTTTGGTAACTAGAAGCTTGTGATTTTGGACAATCAAGGCTGTCGCCCGAACACCAAAAACAGTATTTCCTACTTTTGTCCGAAAGTCTTGTTGAGTCATTTTTGCCCTTTCCCTTAAACGACACAAAAACAGTCAAAACTCGTAAGAAGTGCAGGACAAAAAGACCTGCAACATCCATGAGCTTTGACCATCATTTCTATTGCTGTTATTATTGTAGCAAAATGAGAAAATTTGTCAATCTATATGTACTAGTACTATGATTGGCGAATTGCTTCAAAAGCTCCTTTGTCAATCTCAACTGGGTCAGAAAAGGCATCCAGAACAATCCCTCTCACAGGAAGACTCTCCATCCCTTCCGCAGCAAACAAACAGTCCGTAAGAGGCAATTGCAACCAAGAAAACGGTCATAATAGTCCTTGGGGATGTCCTGAATTTCTAAGAAGCAAGGATAAAAGTAGTCATCTCCCTTTTGCAGAATATCCGGTTTTAGGCGAGCGCCTTCTTGTTCGTCACTCTCATCCATCAGATAAGGATTGAAGGGAACCCAGACTCTAGCTTGCTTCAATTCCTTAAACAAGGCCTCTATCGACTCTGTCGTTTTCTCCCTCAAATACTCTTTTTTATAGTCCAAGAGAGTCATTGACTTCTCTTTTTTAGCCGTTTTTTTCTTAAAAAACTGAAACATTCTCATTCCTCTTAGAAACTCTTATATGTACTGACAAACCTGTCCATCGCGGTAGGCGTTATCAATCAAACCACCACCAAGACATTCTTCACCATCATAAAAGACAACTGCTTGTCCTGGTGTAATGGCGCGCTGAGGTTCTGCAAAGATGACTTCAGCCTTATCTCCTTTGACATGGACGGTCACCTTAGAATCAGGCTGACGGTAGCGGAATTTAGCCGTGCATTCTAACGTAAACTCCTCTGGCATATCACGAGTAAAGTGAACCTGACTAGCCTCTAAGCTGGTTGACATAAGCGAGTCATGGTAGAAACCTTGGCCGACATAGAGGATATTCTTGCTTAGGTCTTTTCCAACAACGAACCAAGGCGGCATTGTCCCCACCGTGTTGCCCACCAATACCGAGTCCGCCACGCTGACCGATCGTATAGTACATCAGACCAGCATGCTCACCCATATCGCGACCATCCACAGTCATCATTCGACCAGGCCGAGCTGGTAAGTAGTTGCTGAGAAATTCTTTAAAGTTCTTTTCTCCAATAAAGCAAATCCCTGTTGAATCTTTCTTCTTAGCAGTCGCAAGGCCTGCTTCTTCTGCTAGTCTGCGAACTTCAGGCTTTTCCAAATGTCCCAAGGGGAACATAGTCTTTTGGAGTTGTTCTTGCGAAAGTTGACTGAGGAAATAGGTCTGATCCTTGCCATTGTCCACGCCACGAAGCATGTGAACGATGCCATCCTCATCACGCGCCACTCGGGCATAGTGCCCAGTTGCTACATAGTCTGCTCCCAAGGTCATGGCATAGTCCAAAAAGGCCTTAAACTTGATTTCCTTGTTACACATCACGTCTGGATTTGGCGTGCGTCCTGCTCTGTATTCCGCTAGGAAATACTCAAAAACACGGTCCCAGTACTCTTTTTCAAAGTTGACAGAGTAGTAAGGAATGCCGATCTGGTCTGCTACCGCAGCCACATCCTTGTAATCTTCGGTCGCCGTACAGACGCCGTTTTCATCTGTGTCGTCCCAGTTCTTCATGAAGATACCGATCACATCGTAGCCCTGCTCCTTGAGCAAGAGAGCCGTCACCGACGAATCAACACCACCACTCATCCCCACGACAACACGTGTTTTAGAGTTATCACCCATGGTAGTTCTCCCATCTATTCGTTTATTCATACTCTTCAAAATTCTATTAATTATGACTTTCAATAGAATTTCTTCGAGTATAGTCATTTCGTTTGCTTTTAGGACTAGGCAACGAGTCGCAGGCATAACTTGAGTTCGCTCAAGCAGTCTGGGAGACTGATTGAGGTTATAAATCAGACAAGCTCAGCTTTGCATCTCATTGCGAGTTAACGACGTAATAAAAGATAAATAAAATGACTAGTTCACGATTGAAGGTCGTGTGTGCTTAACGATTGAAGGTCGTTTGAGCAGTTTTCATTATAACATGCTTAGTTAGAGAAGACAAGGAAGAGGCTGACAATCTATCACCCTCTTCTGTAAATACATGAAGATAAGAATACAAAAAGAAATCAATTCATACCCTAAATCTCTATTCTCTTTATAAACTTATTTTTTTAAAAATCAACTAAAAATGATATACTGTAATAAGGAGGAATGCGACATGATTCCATACATACACCATCATCCATGTGCGTAGGACTAATGTGAACAACTACAAAGATATTCTGAAATCAAAAAACACTATTTTTATTATTACACTTATTGCAGGCATTGGACTTTTGACAGGATTGGTCATTCATCAAGAAAAAGATCCAAGCAGAGAGAGGGAGTGTTGCTCTCGTCAACCATCAAAAGAATCATCAAGATGTTGAACAAGTAAAAATGCTATTAAAAACTTCGATATCGATTCTGAAACCATTATAGAGGATTGGAAAAATTCAAGAATTGAAACCAACTACTGATGAAGGCAAAAAGACACTAGCAAACTTTCTTACTGCTACAGCCGATAAAGTCACAAATCACTATAGTGAAAAAAAGCTTTTGAAATTAGATATAAAGGATTCTGATAGCCAGTTTCAAGACAAACAAACACTTGAGACAGCCATCACTTCCTTGCAAAAATAATAGACATCATTAAAAACATTAATTCTGCCAGCGACCAAGCTGCTCTTGAAGAAAAGATAAAACCAATTCAAGAACTAATCTCTAAATTCCAAAAACAAGTTGAAGTCTTGACCAAAAAAGAAGAAGAAAAAACTACCCAAACAGAAAAAGACTACTAGAGATGCCAGACTAGAAGCCAGTCGTTCAGAAGATAGTAGCTATATTCAAAAGCTATCCGAAACAAATGGAAGCATATCTAATTCCCAAGCACCTGCAGCTGAGCATTATTCAACTGATAGTGCTAATAGTGGAGGAGATAATAGCGCTAATACAGGAGGTCAAACTGCTGATTCTTCAGGTTCTCAATCAGAGTCTAATAGCGATACAACCAGTTCGTCTAACTAATAATATAGATGACGAAATCCCATAAACTTGTATGCCCTCAGCACCAATGTTTATAATGGTCTCTCATCAAATGCAAGCACACAAAAAGAGCCGTATAAGGCTCTTTTTTAGGGCTCTATGATATTTGTAGTAGGTAAATTCCTATAGATATTATGGAGCCAATTATTGATAAAAAAACTTTAGTCATCTTCGTCTCTATAAAAATATTTTCTATACACTCTTGATAATACCAAAATTAATGCCAATATCATACCAAGAGCCATAATAATAGAATTTATTAGATTTATTTTTAGTATATTCAATCACTAGTCCAATAATTGGACTAGTAGACATGCTTAGATATAGAAGACAAGAAAGAGACTGTCAATCGACCAACCTCTGGTTTTAGATACAGTTCAAGTCCAAACTATTCTTTATAGAAAAAAAGTCCTATAAATTCGAGCAATAGTTAAAATACAAACAAATATAATTCCCAAAAATAGATAATACTATTTTCACAAAACTCATTTCAGAACCTATAACATATATATGAAAAAAAGAGGGGCTAGTCCTACACATAGAGACAATAGATAACTAATAAATCTTATCTCACCAATTCCTGCAAAAAAATGGTTCATTTTAAATATCCCAATTTTACCTTTCATCTTTATAATCCACAAGCAAATCTATTCACTTCTCTTTTTGAAAAAAATCTTGATAGCAAGTTTACTCCACTTAAAGCCATTAAAATTTCAATAGGGCAAAAAAATAGTAATCCCATATCAAATGAGAAATCAGCAAAGTTAGAAATAGCATACAATCAATATAACTATTCTTAAAAATATTCTGTAATTACATAGTACAGAAATGCCACAACCACTGAAATTAAAAACAACCATCATAATACTATCATCCTGTCCTTCTCACTAACGCTTTTTCCAAAAATTTAATTTTTTTGGGGACTTAGTAATGAAATTACAACTAACAAAACACCTAAAATAAATAGAAATAGCTCCCAAAACTTTATTCTCAGTTTTTAATAAAAGGTATAAGATACATATTTTGAGTCATTGTCAATCAGAATGTCCTTTTATCTGTCAATAATCCTAGAAAATCTTGTCGTTTCAAGTTTGAGAAATGTTTGGTAAAGAGACTTCCTTTTGAAGTCCATCATCTCTAACCTGCAAATAATAGCTCTGTTAGCTTGTTTTAATTGTCAAAAATCGCCAAATACAAAAAGCTCTTTCCCAGTTGCGAATCTCAAATTCTTTTCATCTCTGATTTTGGAATGCAGATAAGTCCTTGCCGCAAATCGCGATGATGCTCATTTGTAAAAAGTCATCCCATTTCCAAGATTTCTTATCAGCAATTCATCTGGTCTTACCATCACTAGCGCTATTTTAGTTAGAGAATTTCAACTGTTATGGTAAAATCGCTAGATTAAACCAAGGGTGTAAGTAGCGATAAGCTAAAAATAGTGAGGTTCCTCACCCAATCCTAGTTGTTTATATAATGTCTTGACTTCACTATCTAACCTCGCTTCAAAAGACACATCTGAATGCTCTTCTTCCTTCTTCTGATTAAAATGACGCATCCAGACTAGGAAACCTATAAAGACTATGCTAAATAGTCCTGATAAGATATATTTTTAAATTGTAGTTCATCACTTAACCTCCTGATTCACTATCTCCGCCCTAAAGAAGAGGCCTATTTATTTTGAAAAATAGTTCCATCACAACTTTAAATAAGACTGGTGTCATTAAAATTAGGATAATTCCTATCACAAATATCATGACTACTCGAAAAAGCTCCTTATTTTTAAACATTTTTCCACCCCTTTTCTAGTTACATCATAATTCTCGACTAAATACAAAGTTAAGAATACGTTTTTTGGTAGCGTTTACACAACTCGTTTCACTTATATTATAAATCAACATATATAACCTGTCAAGCAATTTAAGTAATAATCTAGATATTTTTAAAAAGAAGAATTATAGTTATATTTTTGTATGAAAAAGATAGCTTCTGCTATCCTTATACATTCTCTGACTACTTATCCATCAGATATTGTTCTACCTTGAGTGCCATAATTTCATTATTTTCAATTAGATAGAGCACCTTAGCTTTCATATAATAGTCCTCAGCAACTGAGATATCAAGATCCTCTGTTACATTTCCCAACAAACAATATAAATCTGCTAGCCTAAAGCTACTATGATACTTGTTACAAAATTCAATCATCTCCAATAATAGCGCTCTGGACTTATCCATATCCTCCTGTTTCCAAAGGTGGTAACAATAATTGTATTTTATTTTGATATACAACTCAATTTGTTCACGCACACTGGTATCGATTTTTGAAAGAGCTACGGAAACCTGATCATATAATTGCTCAAATTTCTCCTTGTTCTCATCATAGCCTAAGAAAATCAGCAGAGTATTCAAAATATACAAGTAGTCTACTTTATCAATACTAATCCTACTGAGGATATCCTCTATTTTTGAAATAGCTAAGTTTAATTGATGTTCACATTGATAGGTTAGAATGGCATCTATCCAGTCCAGATAAATCTTTTCATCAAAAGATAAGGAAGTCTGTTGCTTTCTTTCTCCCTCAAAAGCATATTTCAAAGAGACATAATCTTGATTTTCCAACAATGTTTCAGACAACCTCTTGAAAGCAGACAAGCTCTAGAAACTCTTTTCGAAATTTCTCCTGAAAAGAAATAGTCCATATTTAAGCCTCATTTTTCAGATAATTTATATAACAAATCTGCTCCTGGCATATATTTGCCTTGTTCCATTCGACTTATCTGAGTTTGTTGGCAAATTCCTTCTGCCAACTCTTTTTGCGACCAGCCCAGCTCTTTTCGCTTATTTTTTAATCTTGTTGCTAATAATGCATGCATGCTAACCACCACTATTTATATTCTATAAAAACATTATACTACTTTTTTTGAGAAGATTATGTCATATTGTCTACAAGGAGTTAACAGGCTTCTCAAAATATAAAAAAGAGCCATTCAAAGCTCTTTCCTATTTCTTAATACCAACCGTTGTTAAGCTCAGAAGTTCTTAGCAGCTGTCCATGAACCGTAACGTCCTGCAACGTAGGCATCTGCTACACGTTCTTGGTTTTCTGCTGAATAGTCACCGTTCAAGTATGAATCTGTCAATTGGTAACGTCCGATGTAACGTCCGTTTGTAGCTGTGTAGCTGCCGCCTGATTCTTTTTGAGCGATCCATTCTTTAGCTTCTGATTCTGATCCGCTGACTGCTGCTGGTGCACTGTAGCTTTCTTGTGCTGCCGGTGCTACTGGAGCTGGCGCTGCTGGTGCACTATAACTTTCTTCAGTTGCTGGAGTTTCTTCGACAACTTCAGTCGCTTCAGGAGCTGCTGAACTTGCCACAACTTCTACTGTTGCTGCTGCAGCGGCTGCAACTGTTGAAGGCTCTTGAGTTGCTGGTGCTTCACCGTTGATAACTAAAACTTGATCAACGAAGATAAGGTCAACATTTTTAATGTTGTTGAGTTTAGCTAATTTTTCAACTGTTGTGTTGTAAGTTTCTGCGATTTCTGAAAGAGTATCTCCAGGTTTTACTGTATATACTGTTCTTTCTTGAGCAAATGTAAGTGTTGGTAAAGCTAGGAAAGTAGCAAGGCTACAAATCCTACAAAACCAGATTTAATTTTTATTCATTTAAAGAGGTTCTCCTTCTTTCTGATAATACTATCTTACCTTAGAAATATTACTATCTCTTAACATTTTTTTGTGTAGAAATATTACAAGACTGTGTTTTATTTACCTATAAATAGCCTTTTTGTCACAAAAGCTCACTACTTTCTACTATTTTAATGTATTTAAGATATTTTATCAGATTTGAGCCAAGGCCAGCAATCTTTGATATAATAGAAGCAAGAATTTTTAAGGGAAACAGATGCAATCACTTCGTTTTCAATCTGTCTTTGATATCATCGGACCAGTCATGATTGGCCCATCTAGTAGTCATACAGCAGGTGCTGTCCGTATCGGGAAAAATTGTAGCATCCATCTTTGATGATACTCCGACAGAGGTCGAGTTCCAGCTATTTTAATTCTTTTGCAAAAACCTATCGAGGCCACGGGACTGACTTAGCCTTGGTTGCAGGAATTTTAGGAATGGATACGGATGACCCCCAAATCCCAAATAGCTTAGAAATAGCCCATAAGCGTGGCATTAAAATTGTCTGGACCATTCAAAAAGATAGCAATGCCCCTCATCCTAACACAACCAAGATTACGATTAAAAATGCTAAAAAGAGTATTAGCGTAACAGGTATTTCTATCGGGGGTGGAAACATTCAGGTTACCGAGCTTTAATGGTTTTGCGGTTTCCCTCAACATGAATACTCCTACTATCATCATCGTTCATCAGGATGTTCCTGGTATGATTGCCCACGTAACTGAAGCCTTGTCTCGCTACGGTATCAACATTGCTCAGATGAATGTAACCCGAGAAAAAGCTGGAGAAAAGGCTATTATGATTATCGAAGTTGATAGTCGTAATTGTGAACAATCCATCGAAGAAATTCATAAAATTCCTCATTTGCATAATGTCAATTTCTTTCAATAGGAGGAAGTATGTTTTATTCTATCAAAGAGTTAGTCGAGCAGGCTGATTTAGATTTCAGGGCAATGTTGCCGAACTGATGATCAGACACAGAAAAATGAATTAACTGGTCGTTGTCGCAATGAAGTTCTGCTCCTCATGGAGCGCAACCTAGAAGTCATGAAAGCTTCTGTCGAGCTCGGTCTCAATGAAAACAAATCTCGTAGCGGGTTGACCGGTGGAGATGCCGCCAAACTTGACCACTATATCCAAAAAGGTAACACTTTATCTGACTTAACGGTCTTATCTGCTGCACGTAATGCTATTGCTGTCAATGAACACAATGCCAAGATGGGTCTTGTGTATGCGACACCGACCGCAGGAAGTGCAGGTTGTCTCCCTGCAGTTCTCACATCTGCTATTCAAAAGTTAGATTTAACACATGAACAACAACTAGATTTTCTATTTGCAGCAGGAGCTTTTGGACTAGTCATCGCCAACAATGCTTCCATTTCTGGAGCTGAGGGGGCTGTCAAGCAGAAGTCGGTTCAGCCTCTGCCATGAGTGCTGCTGCCCTAACCTTAGCTGCCGGTGGAAGTCCTTACCAAGCAAGTCAGGCCATTGCCTTTGTCATCAAAAATATGCTTGGTCTCATCTGTGACCCAGTTGCAGGCTTGGTTGAGGTTCCCTGCGTTAAACGTAACGCCATGGGAGCTAGTTTTGCCTTTATAGCAGCTGATATGGCCTTGGCCGGTATCGAGTCGAAAATCCCTGTCGACGAAGTTATTGATGCTATGTACCAAGTAGGTTCTAGCCTCCCAACTGCCTTCCGTGAAACTGCTGAAGGTGGACTTGCTGCCACCAACAGGCCGTCGCCTACAAAAAGAAATCTTCGGCGACTAATCTCAAGACTACTAGGAGAATCTATGTCATCTCTATCAGCCATATTTTTCGATTTGGATGGAACCCTTGTTGATAGCTCCATCGGAATCCATAATGCCTTTAGCTACACTTTTGACCAACTTGGAGTCCCCAGCCCTGATGCCAAAACCATCCGTAGCTTTATGGGACCCCCCCTAGAAGTTAGCTTCGCGACCTGTCTCCCAGAGGAAGAGATTGACTTAGCTATCCAGATATACCGCTCCTACTACAAAGAAAAGGGAGTTCACGAAGCTCAACTCTTCCCACATATCAAAGAATTACTTTCAGAACTAGCCAAGGACTATCCCCTCTATATCACAACTACGAAAAATACGCCTATTGCACTAACAATGACTCAAAACTTTGAGATTGATCACTTCTTTGACGGCATCTACGGTTCAAGTCCTCAAGCCCTGCACAAGGCGGATGTCATTCATCAGGCTTTAAACAATCATCAGTTAGATCCAGAGCAGGTTGTCATTATCGGAGATACCAAGTTTGATATGATTGGCGCTCAGGAAACAGGGATTAAAAAATTGGCTGTTACCTGGGGATTCGGTGAGGAGAAGGACCTCATGTCCTATCAACCTGATTGGATTGCTCACCAAACAGAGGATATTTTAAATCATTTACAGAAGAACACCTAAGAAAAGACTCCCAAGTTAGAAGCCTAAACTCGGGAGTCTTATTTTGTTATGGCTAAATAGTATCCACTAAAACAGCTCTTTTGTTTCATTTAATCAAAATGCGGAGCTTCATCTTGAACTTCTCTTGTTTCATCAGTTGTTAATGCATCTAATTCCTTTGTAGGAAAAGCTAACAAGATTAAAAGGATAACACCATCCAGAGAAAGCACAGGAAGAAAGATAAAACCACTTAAGATAGCTAGCAGTGGAATCAATTCGAAAAAAATGAAAGCCCAATGGAGGCCCGCATCACGTAAACGACGAACTTTTAGAGCCAGGCTAGGAATAAATAACACCATAGACAAAATGATATAAAGACTTAAGAAAGCTACGCCTGAAATTGGGTCTATCTCTTTTCCGGCATTCAAAATCATTTCAAAATAGATAATATAAAGTGGGATGCAAAAATATTATTTATCAACCAAACCCACCAGAAATCGGAACGTGTTGAACGACCTGAAAAAATCTAAAAAGCCTTTGAAAAAAATTCTTATAAGCTTTGAATCATAACCTACTCCTTTTGTTATTGTTTTTATCGTTTAGGATTCTTAATACGATTTGTAGGGCAATCAGAAAGATATAAAAATACTCCCAGATCTTAAATTTAGACCTGGGAGTATTTTGAAGAACTAGCTTTACAGCCTAATAGATCTTATCAGCTAGATATCCTTTAACAAATTTATTTTAGTTCTTGTCTATTTCTTCAAAAGGTGAGACTTCTTGAGCTTCAACCGCTTCAATTGCCTCTACAACTTCTACAGCTTCCTCAGTTTGAACTTCTTTTACTTGGTTCATAACTGGAGTTGCTTCTTCCTTTGTTGGCATAGCCAAAAGTACTAGAAGAACAATACTACCCAGTGGAATGAATAAAATAAAGATAAGCGCCCAGTGGAAACCAGCATCACGAAGGCGACGAACCATCAAAGCAAGTGACGGCAAGAAAATTGCTAGACCAAAAATAAAATAGATAATAGCGATAAAGCCCAAAGTAATAAGAGCACTCTCATTTCGTGAGTTAGCCAGAGCATTTCCATATGATAAGAAGAAAGGAATATAAAGAATCATATTTCCAAGCCAAACCCACCAGTATTCTGAACGAGTTGAACGGCCTGCAAAAATCTACATAGCCTTTAAAGAAACTTTTATAAGCGTTAATCATAAGACACTCCCTTTTATTGTTATTTGTTATATTTTTACCATATCTGTTCACTTAGAGCAAATATGTTCAAAATCACCTAGAAATCCTCTAAATATAGAAAAAGATATTACCTGTCGCCTCACTTAAAGAAGATTTGACGGATAATACCTTATTTTTATATTTAATCCACATGAGTTGTTTCATTAGCAAAGCCAATAATAGCTCTCTTTAATTCGGTTCCTCGCAATGTACGGAATTCTCAATTTTTGATCAATTGTTTCTAGAGGCATAACATTAACCTTACCGACAAAAATCTTATCCATGACTTGATTTTCTACTAACTCAGTCGATACTAGCAATTCTTCGTAGAGCTTTTCTCCTGGACGAATTCCGACTTCTACAATTGGAATTTCACTTTCAGTATGACCACTTAGAAGAACCATCTTCTTAGCCAAATCATAAATGCGTACAGGTTTACCCATATCCAGGATAAAGACTTCTCCATCCTTAGCATAAGCACCCGCATGAATCACCAAACGACTAGCTTCTGGAATAGTCATAAAGTAACGAGTCATTCGGAAATCTGTAACTGTTACAGGCCCACCTTCTGCAATCTGACGCTCAAAGACAGGAATTACACTCCCACGGCTACCGAGTACGTTACCGAAACGCACCGCACAGTAGGTAGATTGGCTACGCTGGTTAAATCCAGTAACAATCAACTCTGCAACACGTTTGGTTGCTCCCATTACATTCGGTGGATTGACGGCCTTATCAGTTGAAATCATAACCATTTTTGGCACTTTCGCTGCATCAACTGCCTTGGCAACATTGTATGTCCCAAGGATATTATTTTTAAAGGCTTCTTTTGGATTACGCTCCATCATAGGAACATGTTTGTGGGCTGCAGCATGGTAAACAATCGCTGGTTCGTACTGTTCAAATACTTGAAGTAGGCGCTCATAATCTTGAATATCTGCAATAACTGGAACAAAGTCAATTCTTTGGAAACTACGAATCAATTCATGATAGATGAGATAAATGGAATTTTTCCCCATGTCCCAACAAGATCACACGCTCTGGATTGAAACGACTTATCTGACGACAGATTTCTGAACCGATTGACCCTCCTGCACCAGTGACCAAGATGGTCTTATTATTGATTTCTCCTCCGATACGTGATTCATCCAAGCGAATTTCTTGTCTTCCCAGCAAGTCTGCAAGGTCCAGTTTTTGGAAACTACCGACCGATGGATCAAGTCCTTGTACAACCGACTCAACTCGAGGCATCTTGAAGCACTTGACATTAAGTTGGTTACATTTGCAAGATTCGTTCGTACTCTGATGGATCTAGGGAAGGGATCGCAACGATTACTTTTTCAACTCTGTAACGTTTTGCAAGTTCTGGTAATTCGTTATAAGAGCCGAGAACTGGAACTTTCCCAAGTTTCTGCCCTTTTTTCTTTTCATCATTGTCCAAAATACCAACCAACTCCAAATCACTAGTAGGATGTTGGTAACTATTCATGAAGAGGGCACCACCGTCTCCCGCACCAATTAAGAAGGTCCGACGGTGTTCTCCATCTCCAGTCCCCTTCTTACGTCTAGAGTAGATGAGTTGCCAAGTAATCCGTGGGAAAAGAATCAAGAAGGTTGTTAGCAATATAAAGAGGACGATAAAGCGGACAGAAAAGAGTGGGAGAAAGGCATAGCAAATAACATAAGACAAGATACTACTAATACTCACTCCGATGAAAATCTTCATGTAGTCCGTAATCTTGCTATAACGACTAATACTTGCATTTAGACCCCAAAAATCCAATCATAATTTGATAGAAAAGGAAAGTCAAGCTCGTGTAAATCACATAGTCTGCTGGTGGGATTAATCAATCCATAAAACAAAATATAGGAAACAATGATTGATAAAACCATACTGGTGATGTCAAAAAATCCCCAAAATACTTGTTTTTGTTGTTTATTTAATACTTCAACCAGATCAATTACATAATCTGTCATTTTTTTATTCATGTGAATGGTATCCTCCACGCAAAATCACATTTTCTAGTAATCTTCGGATAAATTTTTAAAATCTAATTGGCTTCAATTACTTGCTTTTTCTTAGAAGTTTTAAAAATATAAACTGTCGCACAAATCCTGGACATAGGGCAACGACAACCTGGATTAAGACACTTTTCAGATATTCTCCATAGGAAATCTGTCCACGCGCCTGCATTCTTTGACGTGCCTGACGATAGAGCTTGAGATAGCGAAGCCCTCCACGGCGTTCAAACATCCCCGCTCCCACGCGCACCTTACATAAGATTTGGTCCACATTTCCAGTTCGAGCTCCAGCACTAATCATATTGAGCCAGAGAAGATCATCTTCCATATAAAGGCCATCCTCATAGTTACCAGCCTTTAGTACCATTTCTTTTTTGAACATGACCGTCATGTGATTGAAGGCACTTCTCATACGTTGATAGGCGATTATCTCTTCGTGCTTTATAGGAACGCGACGATAGGACACGATTTCATCAGGTTGGTCAATAAATTCTGCGATGTGACCACCCAACAAATCCAAGTTCTCTGTTTCCATCAGATTGAACTGTTTCTCAAATCGGTCTTCAACGGCGATGTCATCTGTATCCATACGAGCAATGACATCATACTGGCACTGTAAGACACCATACTGAAGCGCCAAGCCCAATCCACGATTTTGTTCTAGTGGGCATCGTTTAATCAGAATCGTTGATCAGTGCTGTCAATTTTTCCAAAACTTGATAGAGTTCAGGTGTCGAGCGACCGTCTTCAACGAGAACCACTTCACTGGGTTTAAGCGTTTGATTTAAGATACTCTCAACCGCCTCTTCTAGAAAGACGGGATTTTCTTTGATATAAACTGACATCAAGACGCTAAATTTCCGATTTTCAGACACAGTTTTTCTCCAATTTATAGATTTTCTTCACTATTTTATCACAAATTTTCTACTTTCCTATCTTTTATTTGAATACTGGGAAAAATCTAGTAAATAGTTTCAGGTGTTTTCAGTTTCAAATTCCCACTACCAAAGAAAGCTTCCCTTGTTCCAGCTTGACATCTCCTACAAAAAAACTTAAAATAAGCTGTTATTAAAATCGTCTTATCGAGGTTCACATGAAAAAAACGGTCACTCTGTTCTGGGGATTATCCTAGTCGGAACGGTCCTGCGTTCTCCATTCACCGCTTTACCAACAATCCTGGGAGACATTGCTCAAGGTTTAGGAGTTGAAGTCAGCTCACTTGGTGTTTTGACCAGCCTTCCTCTCTTAATGTTTGCTCTTTTCTCCTCTTTTGCGACTCGTTTAGCTCAAAACATTGGACTTGAGCATCTTTTTACCTATAGTCTTATCGTATTGACCATCGGTTCAGTGATTCGTATCTTTAATCTTCCTCTACTCTATCTAGGGACTTTACTCATCGGAGCAAGTATTGCGATCTTTAACGTGCTCCTTCCTAGCGCCATTCAGGCCAATCACCCACAAAAGATTGGCTTTCTGACAACCATCTATGTAACCTCTATGGGGATTACAACGGCTCTTGCTTCCTATCTCTCTGTACCCATTACTCAAGCAAGCTCTTGAAAGGCTTTGATCTCTGTTTATCCTGGCTCTGTCTACTAACTTTAGTTGCCTGGCTCCCCAATCATCGTAACAATCATTTTCTAAAAGGAAGTGAGAAAAAACAAAAGAAAGAGAATATCTTAAGAAACAAGGAAGTTTGGGCTATTATTGTTTTCGGTGGACTTCAGTCCTTACTCTTCTATACCAGTATGACCTGGTTACCTACCATGGCAATCAGTGCTGGCTTATCTCACACAGATGCCGGTCTTTTAGCTTCGATCTTTTCTCTAACTAGTATCCCCTTCTCGATGACTATTCCAAGTTTAACGACTCGTTTGTCCAATCGTCACCGTCAAATCATGCTGACAGTCATCTCTATCGCTGGATTGCTTGGAATTGCCATGCTCTTATACCCGAGCAACAGCTTCCTCTACTGGTTAGTAGCGCATCTCTTGATTGGTACTGCCTGTAGCGCTCTTTTCCCTTATCTCATGGTTTGCTTCTCCATCAAAACAAGCTCGCCTGAAAAGACAGCCCAATTGTCTGGACTTGCCCAGACCGGCGGCTACATTTTGGCAGCCATTGGCCCAGCCCTCTTTGGTTACAGCTTTGACATGTTCCATTCCTGGATTCCAGCTGTTATTACCCTCCTAGTCATTGATATCATCATGACGGTCGCCCTCTTTATGGTGGATAAAACTGAAAAATCCTCTAAAAAGGTTTTAGAATTTACCACAGATAAACACACTTTTCAAGCCAGACTGAGTCTGGTTTTTTTGGATTTTCACAACATTTTACAAAGTATAGATTTACCAAGCATACTACTCTTACTATGCGCAAAAATGATATAATAAAGCTAGGAAAACTTCGGTTACAATTTTTTAGGAGTAGCACTGTTTGGGTACATAAAAAGGTTATTACTTTCAGAATTGATAGTTGAAGCGATGCTAAAGTTGAAATTATAAACGTCTACATTTATAATTGTTTTAACACCATTAAGAAATTTTGATTAGATAAAAAATCTCGATTAACCCAGGACCATCGAATCATATAAGGAGAAATTTATATGCTAGCAAAAGCAGGGGACGTCTATTGTGTTTACAATTTCCATCTAAAAAAATACACAGCTTGTCAGATAACCAAGATAGAAGAGGGGGAGAAAAAGCCGCAGGCTGTCCCTACTGTCTTTAGACTGGTCAGGAAAACAACCTCTTAGAGAAGAAGAACTATCTTCTTTGAAGCCACTCTATATAGATTTTATGTACTGGGAAAGAAACTTACATCTCAGTAATGTTGATATTCATGTACCGTCACATTATATTTTTATTGGTAATAGATCTCCTTTAACAACTGAAAGCACCAACACTTATGCTATGTTTTGGGGAAATGGTTACGATATTTATAGGCAACTGAAATGGCAAGAAATACCAAAAGAAAAAAGAGATTTATTTAAGAAAGCAGATAAAAGCAAGGAAAAAGTTTCATTTGCAGGAAATGAGTGCCGTATTTCTAAACACAATATCAATGACGAGTGGACGCCTTTTGAAGACGCATTAGAATTAAAAGTCTTTCCTTGTTTATCTAAGTTGACATTAACGAGATGGCACAAAAATATATATGAGTATTTGCAATCAACTCCTTTTATTACAGAACTAGTTCTTAAAAATCATGGACAAACAAAACTGGATTTTTCTAAGACATCCATACATCGGCTTTCCATTGATTTGACAGGCGTAGAGGAACTTAGACTGAACGATGATTTGGAGGAACTATTCTTATTAGGAGACATGAGTGACAATTGTCAGATACTTGTAAAGGACCATGGAGCCAGCTTACGATTACAACTTGATCGTTCTCTACCTAAGGTGATGGGATTAAAAGATTTAGGAGCCATCCATTGTTCGAACATCCTTGAAATAGACTTTGCACAAATCTTAAATAACTATCCAAAGCTTAGGGAATTAAGATTGTGGGGGAAACCTGGTAATATTCTTAATTTCCACAAATTGTCAGAATTAAAAGAGTTAGTCAATTTTTCAACTGTTGATTTGTTTGGCTTTACTGCAGAGGATATTCCCAAACCAGAAGATTTACCTCGATTAAGCATGTTTTGGATGAGCAGCTTACCAGAAGAGGCCGCTAAAGTAGCCAAAAAATATTATAAAAAACAGCAGGACAAGGGACTGAATCTTTGGATAACAAAACCGAGAAAAGCTGAATGGCTAGCCCAAAACCTAGACAATCCATTTCGCTCATGGGATGGACAAGAGAATATTTCAACCGCAAACGCAAAAAAAGCAGCCTCTCTATATAGAAAGACTAGAGCAAGCCTTATAAAGCTTCTAGAAAACCCCAATGAGAACACTATGACAAACGTAGAAGTTCTCATAAGAGAATATACTCAAGGTTTCAATAAAATGGACAAACGTAACTGTTTTATTGAAACAATCGAGAGAGAGGATATCTATAGTGCCCTAGTTGAGATCTTAGATTTACTACCTGAAGATTTAGGGATGGACAAAGAAAAATTTATAGAAATCTTTGATGAGCTAAAAGATTTTTAAATGAGAAGCCTTTCTAGTTCATTCTTGAAACGGAGATTATCATGACTAACTTTATACAGACTATCACAGTAGAAAATCGGCAGGTCGACAAAGAAAATTACTTTACAATTGGCTACTCTCCTGAGATAGAAAAATCTTTACTGTGTGTTTATATTTCTTGGATTGCTGGTTATGAACGCTATTACCAGTTAGATGATGGAGATTTGGCTCTCTTTGAAAGCAAACGAGAAGCATTTCTCAAAAAATATGAAAAAGAAATCAAGGCTTATCGGACTGAAAGATTGATTGGTTCTGGGGCTCTGAGGGATTACAATTTCAGATCTTTGCCTGAGAATATCCTAAAAAACTTGGATAGCTATCCTCCATTTAACGGATATGTCTATCAAAACGGCATCCTCTGTGCTAGAATCAAGATTGAAGACAAGTATTTTTATCTTCCGCCCATTTATGATGAGGATTACAGATAGGCATTGCCTCAAAGTGATGCAAAACATCCTCCAATCTTCTAGTTTTTGCTAGAAGATTTTTTATATGTAAAAATTTTACACATATTACTTGACAGGGCTTACATTTAGATGTATGATGTATGTGTAGAATAATTATATATAAAATTTTTATATACTATAAAGGAGGTGCCCCATGTATTTTCCAACATCAGCGGCCTTGATTGAATTTCTCATCTTGGCCATCCTAGAACAAGGGGATTCCTATGGTTATGAAATTAGTCAAACCATTAAACTCATTGCCAAAATCAAGGAATCTACCCTCTACCCCATCTTGAAAAAACTGGATACCAACCGCTATCTGACTACATACTCTCGCGAATACCAAGGTCGGATGCGGAAATACTACTCCTTAACAGAGATTGGGGAGGAGCAACTATTTGTACTCAGAGAAGAGTGGACACTCTACACTGACACTATCAACGGCATCATAGAAGGGAGCATTCGCCATGACAAGAACTGAATATTTGAATCAGCTTGAAGCCTATCTGATGAAGCTTCCTCAATCTGATCGCATTGAAGCCATGGATTACTTCAAAGAACTCTTTGATGATGCGGGTCCAGAAGGTGAGGAGGAGCTTATCGCTAGCCTGGGAAGTCCAAAAGAAGCTGCCCATGATGTCCTGACTACACTTCTTGATAAGAAAATAAACGAAGAAAATTCCAGCAAGAACGACCGCCATATTTTACGCATCGCTCTACTAGCCCTTCTTGCAGCTCCTATCGGAATTCCAGTCGGAATTGCTCTTCTCATGGCTATCATCGGGATTTTTATCGCTGCTGTCAGCGTACTTATGGCCTTCTTTGCTGTATCAGTGGCTGGACTAATCCTAGGAGGCGTTCTCCTATTTGAAAGCTTCTACGTTCTGGCTGAATCGACATCTGCTTTTGTGCTGATTTTTGGAGGAGGTTTATTAGCGATTGGGGCTTCGTCTCTAGTCTTACTAGCAACTTCTTATGTGACCCGTTTCTTTGGATTACTAGTCCTTCGACTTATCCAATGGATTCTTAATAGAGGAAAGAGAGTGAAAGACATGCGTAAATGGACAAAAGGATTTCTTATCTTTGGTGTTGTTACTAGTATCATCGGTTTTGCCATGATGATCATCGGCATCCAAACAGACGGTATCAGAGGCCTCCTTGCAATGTCACAAAAACCAGTTTTTGAGAGCCGAATGGAAGAGCTCGTTTTTGATCAAGATATTGAAAAATCTTCACATGTCACTGACAGAACATTCGTTAGTCATTAGAGAATCTAGCGATGACAAGATTCACCTTCAGTATCACCCGACCATCTCTGAAAAAGAAAACCTCCAGCATTCTATCAAAGAAAAAACTCTTGAGATTTCTGACACCAAGTCAACGACACGTTGTTCTGTAGGTTCTAGTATCGAGGGAATCCTATTTATCGCAAGTGAATTCTCAAGTCGCAATAATGAAGTCGTTCTATCATTACCAAAAGGAAGAGAATTAAAAGATCTAACCGCCCAGGTCGACCACGGTGTCCTTTCGATTGCCGATGTAAAAGTCAGCAATGCCAAGATCCAGTCAAATGGCTATCTTCTTCGTATCACTAATAGCGAGATCAAAAACAGCCAACTGACCACAGCTGGAATCGTCAATGTATTTGAAACCAGTCTAACAGATAGCCGTATCCAAGCAGAGCATCAACATATCTCTGCTGACGACATCAAAGTGCACGGTAAGGTAGAACTCGAGGCAAGAAAAGATATCTCACTCGAGTTATCCCAAAAGGAACTTGAGCGAATCAATCTCAATCTCTCATCAGAATACGGGGCTATCTATCATCGAACTCGAGAAGGAGTGAATCATGTCCAGGGGAATCATGTAAATAATGACGAAGAATTCTCCAATCCTTACAAAGTAGAGAAAAAAGATACGCAAGATCTCCTCGTCGCAAAGGCAGGTCAAGATATCAACATTCCAGACGAACCGGATCGCTCACCCAATTCGAGAGATCATTAATCATAGTTAATCATTACTACTCAAACAAGAAATAAAAAGGAGGTCCCATCATGACTCAAGAATGGTTTGAAAGTGCTGATTTCGAGAAAACAGCCAACAATGATAAAAAAGATATCCCATCTAACCCAGTCATTCCCCAAGAAGAGATAAAAGAAAAAGAAGAGTTGCCGGTGGTTGAAGAAAATCTTCAAGTCAATCCTGAAGAACAAGAAGCTGACCTAGAAAAAGTAGAGAATGACGAACACGAAGAGATCGTGGAAAATACAGAAAAGATAGACAAGTCAGAAGAACCTGTAGAGACTGAAGAACAAGAAGAACTGGTAACAAAGACAGATCAAGCAGAAAAACCAGTTAAGGAAGCACCTCAGCCTAGCAAATCTTTGGAAAGTCCATTTGTCCCAGACCCTGTCCCTACAAAAACTGCAATTTTCAGGGAAGAAATGGCTGATTTTTGGACTTGGTTACAGGGTGCTATTAAAGAACCGACCTCTAGTGTTTACACAGATAAAAAACACAGTTACATCGCCTTTGCTCTCCTATCTATCTTTTCTGCTACGAGTTTCTTCTTTAGCATCTATCACATCAAGCAAGCCTACTACGGCCATATGGCAGCCATCGACTCTAAAGCTCTCCAGCATTTCCCTTCACTGAATCTCTTTTCTATCTTCTCTATCTTGGTAGCTACAAGTCTCTTCTTCTTTTCAATCCTCATGGGTGGATTTGTAGTCAAACGCTTTGTCGACCAAGATCGTAACTGGACACTGGAAAAAGCCTTGCAAGAGTATAGCAGACTCTTCGCCCTTCCTATCCTGCTCACGGGTATTGCGAGTTTCTTTGCCTTCTTTAATAGTCTACGTTTTGCAGCTCTTCTTTTGCCTCATTAGCATTGGTCTGGTACTTCTTGCCAACCTCTATACCATCTCAAAACCAAGTAAAGATAGCCAAACCGACTCCTTCTATCGCCTTCTCTTGGCCTTCCTAGTCAACGGAAGCATCCTATTTCTCTTTTTCCTAGCAGAAATGGCACTGGTTTTTGATTATCTCCGAATCCTAGCTTTTATGTAAGATAAAATCCTGTCAGCTCTTGACAGGATTTTTTGTACACAAAAACAAGCCGAACGACTTGTTTTATTTTTCAGTTGCTAATGCTTCAAAAATCTTCCCCTAAAACAGGTCCTACCACTATTTGGTTGGCATCTAAATCCTGACAAAGTTCCTTTGGAAGAGCTTCTAAGAATCTTGCATAATCTGAGTCTGGCTACTGCTTCATAGTCTTCAGGCTTAGAACCATCTCCAGATATTTTCACCAAATCAATCTCCCAGATAAGGTTCTTACCAGCCAACTGCTCAATGTAAGGAGCAGGAACAACAGGCCCTTTTCGGCAAAACAGTCTTAACTCCCTGGGCTAGATGGTAAATGCCATGAACTTTACCCTCACCATCTGGATAAAATTTAGCGCTGGAAGGATAAGCATCTGTCCCTTGAACTCTCTTAACTAGCTCTTCAAAACGTGCTAAAGTCATCTTCTTCCAAGAAACCTTCCAAATCCTTCTTATCAAAGTAAATAGGTGAAAGAATTCCTTGGCAGAAATATAGACGAGCAGCCTTGTCAGCTAAATAGTTTTTAACAGTTTCTTGGAAATAGGCTTCCAAGTCAAAGTCTACCAGACCTTCCACCTCTTGACCTAGCTTGCTAGATAAAGCTTGTAAGAGAGCAGAAACAATCTCCCAGTCTGCTCTTGTAATCAGATCCGGAATGACGACTTGATAACCTTTCTGAGACTCTACATAACGAACTTGAAAGAGAAATTGAGACTTGCCTACTAGTCCACACTCAATATACTCGAGGCGGTTCAAAGGCTGACGAAGAAAGACAGCATCATAACTATACGACTCTAAACCATCTACCAAGTTCAAGATAGACTTGGCAGTATAAATCTCCTGTTGTCCTATAATACTTTGTTTATTTGGAATAAAAAATGTTTTCGCCATAAATGGCCTCCTTCGAAATCGTTTACATATAGTATACACCATTTTCCTGAAAGGTGCAGAAACAAATTTAAGATTTTTGAGTCAAAAGCATAGAAAAACAGCCCCTTGGGACTGTTTCTTTTTAAACTGCTGCAGCTTCGTCTAGGCTTTCACCAATCACAGCAAGTCTTTCTACTACATCTGCATGTGTTAGTTCATGCTCCAAAAACATAGCGATTGCGTGGGTGAACACGGCATTCATGTGAGCAACCACGAAGGTACTTGTCTTCGTTTTCTTCTGACGTCAAGATACGACGGTTACAGAAAGGATTTCCACAGTTGACATAGCGCTCACATGGTGTTCCATCAAACCAGTCCTTACCAACAACAGTTGGATTTACATGGTTAACATCCACCGCGATACGCTCGTCAAAGACGTACATTTTACCATCCCAAAGCTCACCTTGAACTTCTGGATCCTTACCGTATGTTGCGATACCTCCGTGCAATTGACCAACATCTTTATAACCTTCACGAACCATCCAGCCAGAGAATTTCTCACAGCGAACACCACCTGTACAGTAAACCACGACACGTTTGTCCATGAATTTTTCCTTGTTGTCACGGACCCACTGTGGTAACTCACGGAAGTTGCGAATTTCAGGACGGATAGCTCCTCGAAATGACCCTAGATCATATTCGTAGTCATTACGTGTATCTAAGACAACAGTATCTTCATCAAGTAAAGCTTCCTTAAACTCTTTTGGAGATAGGTAAGCACCAGTTGTTTCTAATGGATTAATGTCACTGTCAAAGTCATTGTCTTCAAGACCAAGGTGAACAATTTCTTTTTTGTAACGAACAAACATCTTCTTGAAGGCTTGCTCGTTTTCTTCATCAATCTTAAACCATAAGTTCTCCATTCCTGGGAGAGAGTGAACATAGTCCATATATTTTTGTGTTGTTTCGTAGTCACCTGAAACTGTTCCGTTAATACCCTCATCAGCCACAAGGATACGACCTTTTAAACCGATAGATTTACAGAAGGCCAAATGATCTGCAGCGAATTGTTCCGCATTTTCAATTGGAGTATAGAGGTAGTAAAGTAAGACACGAATATCTTTTGCCATAAGATTTGTTCTCTTTTCTATTCTTAAATTTTCAGAATTTTTCATCTAACTATACTAGTATACCGACAAAGAAAAAGCGATTGCAATTTATTTGACTGAAATTTAACCCCCTCTAACTAGGGCTAGTTTTGATTTGTAATTCTACATCAAACTCAAAACAATAAAAAATCCTTGGATAATTCAAGGATTAATGTTTATGCTTTTTTTAGTTTTAGACATGTAGAAGAGTTGGAGAAGAATACCAACGATAGCCATACCGATAACGATGAAGAAGGCCATTGTGTAGTCTCCTTTGTTGGCTTGCGCAAGACGTGCACCAAGCTGTGGACCAGCAATCGCAGCCACACCGTATGCAGTAAACATCCAACCGTAGTTTGTTCCTACATAAGTTACTCCCCAGTTTTCAGCAGTGATACCTGGGAATGAACCTAGGAATCCACCGAATGACAAGGCAACCATCATAACTCCAAGAATAGCTAAGATGCTACCTGGGCCTTTGAACAAGGCTGTAAGCAATAATCCAACAGCAATTGCTCCAAACATAGCGATAACTGTAGGGTAGCGACCAATCTTATCAGATACTGAACCCCAGAAGATACGTCCAAATGTATTAGCGATAGATACTAACATAACGAAGAGTGTAGCTTCTCCTACAAGTTGATACTGGTCAGAGATTGATGCAGCAGTACCGATGATCATCATTCCACCAGTAGCACCAAGAACGTAAATCAACCATAGAGCCAGTAATTTCCATCACGAAGCATTTCTTTGTAAGTTTTACCTTCTGGTTGGGCTGACCCAGCTGCAGGCGCAGCCGCAGGAGCTTTCTCCATTACCAAAGAAGAAGTACAAATAACAATTAGAAGAATGATACCTAATACTTTAAATGTTGAGTATACACCCATAGAAGCAATCAAAGCTTTGGCAACTGGACCGATAATAAGGGGACCTAATCCGAAACCTGCTGCTGTCAAACCACCAGCTAGACCTTTTTATCTGGGGAACCACTTAGTAGCAACTGAAGTAGATGCTCCATAAGCTGAACCAATACCAAGTCCTAAGACAACCCCGTAAGTGAGGTAAAGAATAGGAAGAGTGGTAGCAAATCCAGTAGCAAACATACCAGCACCAAAGAGAATACCACCTAGGAATACAAATTTCTTAGGTCCTACTGAATCGACTTTAGGACCAAAAATAATCATACCAACAGGTACCATTGCAAAAGAAATACTAAAAGGCCAAAGAAGTTTGGGCTTGAACCCATCCTTGACTAGCATTGGTTTCTAGCAGTGCCTTTTGAAAGACTGACCAGGCGTACCCAGCACCTAGAGAGAGATTCGTTAAAATGGCTGCTGCCAAAATTAACCAACGATTGGGTGTTTTTTTCATATGAATAACCTCATGTAAAATTCTTATCCCTAAAGGGAAACTTAGACAAGTGTTGTCATTTCCTCATCTACCTAGCCTAGAAAATTTATCTAGTAAGTCTATGTAAATTAGCTAGTATATAAGCAAATTGCTTATATGAGAACACTGATTTAAAAGCTAGCTTTTAAGATCTCCTTAAATCAGAAGTTAAAGTAATTTTCACAATGTTAAGCGCTTTCATTGTCTTTACACTATTATTATAAGCTAGATTCATTTAAAAATCTACTTAATTAAACTAATAGGGTATTAGCTCAATTAAGCCCTATTCATATCTTATCCTATTATCTTTTTAAAGAGATATTCTTCATGTTTAATAACAAAAAAAGAATCACCACCCCATCTGAAAAACCAGACAAGATAGTGATTGCTCTTTTAGGAATGAATACACGAAATCAATGATCTCAAATAATTATTTGTTTTTCAAGAATTCGTCATATTGTTTTTGCATTTCATCCAATACTTTTTGGTAAGCACCTTCAGATTTAAGTTTTTCCATCAATTCTGGAATAGCTTTTTCTGGGTCTACAGTACCAGTGTTGATAGCTGTATCGAATTGTTGCATAGTGTTAGTGATAGCTGAGATTTCAGATTTCACGTTGTCAGTGTTAAAGATGAATCCAAGCGCTGGAGATTCTTTTGCAGTTTCCAAGTCTTTCTTAGATTGTGCAATTTGTTCATCTGTAACGTTTTTCGTTAATGTAAAGGATCCAGTTGTTACCAGTGTTCCATCCTGACATGTGAGTGTTTCCTTTATATCCATCAAGGACTTTAACACGGTTTTCTTTACCTTCAACTTTTTCCCAGTTCTTGCCTTCTGGTCCATAAACAAGTCCGTTCAAGAGTTCTGGGTTAGTGTTCAAGAGGTTCAACACTTCCATTGCTTTTTCTTTGTTCTTAGAGTTGTTTGAGATTACAAAGTTAGCAACTTGTGTTGTTTGGTTTTTCTTGATGAAGTTAGTAAATGGTTTGATTTTGATGTCTCTGTTAGCAACACGAGAAAGCAAGCTGCTACCGTAGTCAGCTGGTCCTACTGTTTCTTCGCGAACGAGCCAAGTATCTTGAGTAAGGTCATATGAAGTATCGCTTGTTGCTACGTCTTTTGGAATGTATCCTGCTTCATAGAATTTGTGAAGAGTCTTCAAGTGTTCTACGAAACGAGGAACTTCGTAACGGTTTACGATCTTAGTAGTATCGCCTTCAAGGTCGATGACGAATGGAAGACCATTTGCAACTGGATAGTCAAAGTTTCTGATGGAATAAAGTTTTTACCAACAGCGAATGGCATTACATCTGGAGCTTTTTCTTTGATTTGTTTCAAGACTGGTTCAAGTGTTTCGTATGAAGTTACACCTGAGATATCGATGCCGTATTTTTCAAGAAGTGGGCCGTTGAAAGCAAAGTTTTGTGAAGATGCAACGTTGGCTGCAACTGGAACTGCATAGATCTTACCGTTTACAGTGTTACCTTTGATGTAAGCTGGGTCAAGCGCTTTGTAAAGGTCAGCTCCTTCTTTCTTGTACAATTCTGTCAAGTCAGCATAAGCACCTTTTTGAGCGTTTACTACATAGTTATCTGCAAATGCGATATCGTAGTTTTCACCTGATGAAGTGATAACTGACATTTTCTTACCGTAGTCACCCCAACCAAGATATTGGATGTCTAATTTAGCACCAACTTTTTCTCCGATGATTTTGTTTGCATTTTCTAGCAATTCATCCAAGTTGTCTGGCTTGTCACCGATTTGGTACATTTTGATAACAGTTTTGTCACCCGAAGCTGAGTCAGCAGCTTTTTGGTTGTTCCCTTTAAGGTTTCCACAAGCTGCAAGGCTAGCTGCCAAAGCTACAAGACTAGCTGAAGCGAAAGCATATTTTTTTCCAGTTTTTCATTATAAAAACTCCTTTATTTATTTTTATTTTAAACAATAGTTAGGATGAACTTTTCATCAAACGAGAAGCTCATAGGGTTGAGAGACTGTATTTCTCAGCTCTTCTTATTCTTTAACACCACCGATAGTCAAACCTTTTACAAAGTAGCGTTGGAAGAATGGGAATAGTGCTGCGATTGGAACAGTCGCAACTACGACCATGGCCATACGTCCTGTTTTCCTGGTAGGGCAACCGCAAGTTGTCCTGATAGACCAACTGATTTAGCAATGTAATCCATGTTGTTTTGGATTTGCATGAGCAAATATTGTAATGGATACAAGTTGTCACTCTTGATGTAGAGGAGGGCGTTAAACCAGTCGTTCCAGAATCCTAGGGCTGTTAGCAGCGTGATTGTTGCAATACCTGGTAGAGACAGAGGCAAACAGATCTGGAAGAAGATCCGCGCTTCACTAGCACCATCGATACGAGCAGACTCAAGAATCGCTTCTGGGATTGTCTTCTTGAAGAAGGAACGCATCAACATGATGTTGAATGGCGATAGAAGCATTGGAACAATCAAGGCTCAAATAGTGTCACCAAGGTGAAGCAATTGAGTTACTACGATATAGCCTGGTACCAAACCGGCGTTGAACAACATACTAAGGAGTGCAAATACTGTAAAGAATTTACGGTACTTGAAAGTCGTTCTTGAGATAGCGTAAGCATAAGTTGTTGTGATAAATACGTTTGTAAAAGTACCAACAACTGTTACAAAAGTTGAGATAAAGAGTGATTGTAGAATCTTATCCTTAAATTGGGTTAAGAACTCAAATCCATCGAACCCGAATTTTGATGGGAAGAAACTATATCCGTGTTGAACAAGACTTGTTTCATCTGTAACTGAGATCATGATAACAAAGATGAAAGGCAAGATACAAGAAAGGGCAACTAATCCAGTTAAGATACTAAAGAAGATATCTGTTTTTTTACTGAAGGAGTGGATGCCGACATTATCAATTTTTTCTTTTTGAATATTTTTTGCCATTTACTCCTCCTTTTCTAGAATAGTGCCGAATTAGGATCCACACGTCTTGCTAGCAAGTTTGATAGAATAACAGAATCAAACCAACGACTGACTGATAGAGACCGGCTGCTGATGCCATACCGATGTCTGCCGTCTGAGTCAAGCCATTGAAGACGTAGACGTCCAATACGTTTGTTACGTTGTAAAGCTGACCAGCATTGTGAGGAATTTGGTAGAAGAGACCAAAGTCTGCACGGAAGATATTTCCGACTGCAAGGATGGTCAATACTGTCACGAGCGGTGTCAACTGAGGAATGGTTACGTTACGGATACGTTGCCACTTGCTAGCTCCATCCACTGTCGCTGCTTCGTAGTAAGTTGGATCAATTCTCATGATAGTTGCATAGTACATGATACTACTATATCCAAAACCTTTCCAGATTCCTAGGAAAAGCAAGAGATAAGGCCAGATACCCAAGTCGGCATAGAAGTTAATACCTTTCATACCAATAGCTTCTAGGAAACGATTGATAACCCCTTTGTCAATGTTAAGGAAAGCGTCTGTAAAGAAACTGATGATAACCCATGACAAAAAGTAAGGGAACAACATAGTTGTTTGATAAATCTTAACCATTCTCTTAGAGCGAAGCTCACTGAGGATGATGGCAATACCAACAGATACAATCAAACCGATGAAGATAAATCCAAGGTTGTAAAGAATAGTATTTCGAGTGATGATAAAGGCATCTCGTGAACTAAACAAGAACTTGAAGTTATCTAGTCCGACCCATTTACTATTGATGATACTGTGAATAAATCCTTCACCAGTCATACGGTAGTCTTTGAAGGCAACCACGTTCCCAAATACCGGGATATAGAAGAATAAAATCAACCAAACTGTCCCTGGTAAGACCATTAAGAGAAAAATCCAGTTATCTCTCAAGGTTTTTGAAAAACTTGTTCATAATTTCCTCCTTTTTATTTTTAAAACTGATAATATCAGATTTTTTTAGACTTGATAACGTTTACAGAATAAGTATACTCCTATTTTTCTAGGTTAGTTTAAACTACTAATTATAGAAAAACTCCACAAATTATTTTTATGTGGAGAATTTTTAGTGTAGGAAGTAGGTTTCACGAGAAACATACTACTTATTCTGTTCACTATTTAGATCTCAGGTTGTATAAATAGTCGAAGCTGTTGCAATAGTATGCCACTGGTTAGCAGTCGTCGCTGCGAAATCCTTGTCTGCGTAAAAAGTCGGTAAACGGAAGAATTTCCACTTCTAGTTCGTCGATACGAGAAATTTCACCTGCTAGGTAGTTCTCAATACGGCTTTTCAGCGCGCTTAATCCGTTGCAAAAGCCCTCCCATACGGATATCTACAGTATCCAGGCCAAAGACCTTGTTTTCTTTCAACCATTGTTGGCTAAAGAGGGCATGGAAAGTTTCGATAGCACTTCTGAGTTTTGGCAATTCTTCTCTGGCGATTTGTTTCAAGCTTTCTTTATCATCCACTTGATAGGCTTGACGGATACGTCGTCCCACATCAACCTTGCTACTTAAAATGTCGTTCAACTGAGCCTGAGTCTCAAAGAGATAAGTGTAGATGCCAGCTTTTTCTTTAATGGCAGCAAGAGTCTCAGCTGCCTGGGCAAAGTGAGGCTTGTCCTGTTCAGGAGTCATGTGCTTATCAAGAATTGGGCAAAGAACATCCTGATAAAAGACATAGCGGTTGGGATTGATACCACTTAGATTTCCTGGTAAATCTGGTAAAAGGTTGGCCAAATCAAGCTGCATAAAGTCCTCAACCGATAGACCTGTATTGGTCTTGAAATGAGCTGACAAACGCTCTAAATCATTTCGATAGCTGAGTTCTGCCCAGATTTGTAGACTTGGCAGAATAGAGAACTGAGCTGTTTCACCACCATTATCTCCCCAACCAGTCACAATGACTTCTTTGATCTGATTGGCACGGCAGGCTTTGTTTGCTTCGATAGCGATGAGACGACTGAAATGGTTGTGTGGTGTGAAACCAATCCACTTCCAAGCACCACCTGCAAAGGCGATGTCCTGACTAATCTTGTGGTGGTTGTTAAAGTTACGGTTGTATTTTTCTTCGCTATCCTGATAATAATCCCAGTAAACCAAGGTCACACGGTTTTTGAGGCGGTCTAGATAAATACGAGTTTCTTCTGGGATTTCTGACATCGCGGTCGTACTCGGCCATCTGCTGACATGAGTTTGAAGAACATATCGCTCCAACATCTGGCAGTGGAAACCATACTTATCTGCGATATTTAGCACGCGCTCTAAATGTTGGCACATAAGGAGACTTGATCCACAACACCGTTTAGGATGAGGTAGCGTCCCAAACCAACCAAGTGGGCTTCGTCCATCCCAATATTGATCTTGCGAGTCTGCAGTTTAGACAGGGTGGCAAACATGCCGTCAATTAAGTCGTAAACTTTTTCTTCGCCGATGAGAAGAATGTCCTCTACATCACGGAGTTCTTGCACTTCTTTGACACCCCATTTGACAAAGGCTGATAAGTGAGCCAAGGTTTGAATACAAGGAACAAAAGTCATATCAAACTGCTGGGCATAGGCTTCGATTTCCTGTAATTCTTCAGCTGAATAAGCACCACGGAAGTAACCAAAGTAAGGTTGTCCTCTATTTTATAGGTATCTTCCATGTAGAGTTCAAAGGTTGAGTAGCCCATCAAAAGCCAACACCTCAATCATCTGCTTGGCAGAGGCAACATTCATTACAGCATTACGGGAACAATCCGCCATATAGGCCAAATCTTCATAAGCCGCTTGCTCCTCAATCTCCACCTTGTCACCCTCTGCTAAAGCTGTTGCGAGAACAGACAAGGCGCGATAGAGTTGGTGAGGTTTGCGATAAGTCAATTGATATTCTCCGCCCTCACCCTTGATAGAGATAGAAGCTTGGTCAGACTGAGCGACTGCCACTTCTACATCTGGTAGAGAAATGTGATTTTTTAATGCTTCAACAGCTTGGGCTTGTTTGGGACTAAGTCCTATAAATCTTACCATTGGTTTTCCTCCTGTAACCAGTTGACAAGGGCACCGTAGAGATTGGCATCTGCCTGATAGGTGCAAGCTTGGATGACTGGCGCAATTGTATACTCTTCATATCTTTCCACAAAGACGCCTACCGCTTTTTGCACCCCTTTGATAAAATCTAGGTTCTGACTGATAGAGCCACCTAGGCTAATGATATCTGGGTCGATTAGATACTGGATATTGAGTAAGCCTTGAGCTAGATTACGATTCATACGCTCAATGGCTTCTTGGCAAAGGGCATTGCCTGCTGCAGCCTCTTGGTAAATCTTACGGCCATCCCAATCAGACTGACCAGACTTTTCGATCACATAACGAACCATGTTTCCTGTAGAAGCTAGTTGCGACCAGTTGTTGAGCTTTTCTGCTGGTTCGATAGTTGTCATGTAGCCGAACTCACCTCCCAAGCCATGGCGACCACGATGCAGTTTGCCATTGATGATCATAGCTCCACCGATTCCTGTACCAATCACAACACAGGCTGCATTTTCAATCTCAGGATGAGCTAGCAGTTCACTAAGTCCAACACAGTTAGCATCATTTTCTAGGTGGACTGGAATCTGGTAAGAGCTAAGGGCCTCATACCAAGAAAAACCATGGATGTAAGGTACCGCACTAATTCCCTCGATAATACCTGTCTCTTGATTGACCGCACCTGGAACGCTCATGGCAATACCTTGGTAGTTTTGTTCTGACAAGCGTTGGTCTAGCTCAAACTAGTAAATCTTCTAGCGTTTCCGGAGTCGGCGGCTTGCCTTATCCAAAATCTTTCCGTCAGGAGTCAGACTAGCAAACTTAATCCCAGTCCCCTCGATATCAATCGTTGCGATTGTCATATTATCACCAAAAAAAGGGGCGATCCCGCAATTCTTCTCACTTGTCGCCCCTCCTTTCTTTTTATTCTTTTCTTTGAAAGCTTCCTAGGAGAAGGTCTCGTTCTTCTAGTATAATTCAAAAATAGATTAAATTTCTTCTTTTTAATTAATTCTGTACGAATTTCAAGTGGTGCTAATAGTCCTGAATGAACTGGTATGGGCGTTCCAACAAGTCAAGAATAGTTTGTTGTTTTTCAGACACACGGATATTCTCTCGACTCATGTTGTAGTAACGAAGGACATAACCTTCTTCATTCAGCCACCTTAAAGGCTGTTGGGCAGACTTGTGGCAAGCTAAGAGCTGCATGGTTCATCAGACTACCAATTGCCGCAACACTACCTTCATGTTTGGCAACTGAAGACTCGTGAATGGCACTTGGAAGGCTTTGGCACGACGGAAGGCTGAGAAGCGTTCACCCTACTTGGTGGCATTCCACAGCAAATTCTACTCTACATCACGCAAGCACTGGAGCTTCTGGTGTTGGGAAGTACCCCAGTCACCTAGCTCACCTGAAGCACGAAGAAGCGTCACTGCTACCGTGTCATCTCCAGGATTTCGTATTCGTGCAATCCTTTATTAGATACAGTCACACCCTTTTCATCATCATAAAGACTGACAAATGCCTGTTGGTGTTGTGGGTTTTCAGGATTTTCCCAAGAAGCTGCTGGTTTTATTTGGTCTTGTCACAACTTCGTAGATACTTTTCAGAATCATTGCTTGGACGAGTATTATGGGTCTTAACCAAGACACGGATACGGTGGTCTTTAGCTGTGTTTGTAAAGCGAGTCTTAAAGCGAACTTGTGGATTGTCTACAAAGACAGTCATTTCTGTTTCAAGAGGAATGCTTGTCAACTCTTCTGAACGTCCAGCATCGCGTTTCATAAACTCGATGATACCTCTTTGCTCTTCATCAAGTTTTTCATCTGCACTGACTGGAACTGTCAATTCATGTTTGAGCAAGATTGTGGCATAGCGAGCATTGTTTTCTAGGACTTCATAACCTTTGAGCTCTGCGTAGATTGGCTCTGTCCCTTTTGGTTGGAAGTAAATGTACTCGTTACCGATATCTCCACGGTCTTCAAAGCGGATAAAGTCTTCGTAGGCCTCGTGAGTCGTCTTGTCGTAGAATGTAATGTCCTCATCCACGCTAACAGTTACGAATGGTGTATCAATCACACCGTTTTGGTAGATACCATCGCGACCTTCTACTTGACCTTCTACCAACTGGAAGCTTGCCCAAGAAAGCGGAGCAAGGTGGACTGGGATTGTCACGCGCACTTGGCGAGCGATACGAGGTTGACGGAATTTGTCTTTTGGAAGGTCGTATTCAAAATTTGCTCCCAAGTCTTCAATTTTAGCTTCAAGGACATGGCCTTCCAAATCTTTGACATGGTAGGTTGGCAAGGTCAAGGCCGCCATCTTTTTGTAACCTTCTGTTGGGTGTAATTCTTTGAACTCACAAGTAGCGACGTTGACTACCGTGCTAACAGTGTCTACCTTGTCATGTAAAGTTGTATTGACAACGGTAAAGAGGTGATCGCTTTGCGCATTTTGAGTAGCTAGCTTGCCCTTCCACTCGTTGAGAAGGTTAGTCTTAACAAAATTCCCGACTTGGTTGACCTTGGCAAAACGAACTTCCATCTCACGGTGAACTTCGTCAATACTACATCCACAGATACTATCGTGCGGTGCATTCTGCAAAAGAACTTTCCAAGCATAGGTCAATTGATCCTTGTGGTCATAACCTCCAGTAAGAATTGTCAATGGTTCTACTACCTGCTCGAGTAAGTTACTATTTTCTTGGAAGGCTTGTTTAAGGTAAATACGAGAAGATGATGTATTGGCAAGCGTATACCAACCGTCAGTTTCTTGACTAGTTAACTCACCTGTCACAGTTGACAAATGCTCTGGTAGGCACTTTCCACCGCTTGAACATATTCATCAAAAGAACTGTGAATAAAGGTCACGTCAGGGAAGAGTTCGTTGGCTACACGAATAGCTTCAGTAATATCTCTCTGTACAGGCTGGTGGTCACAGCCGTTCATCATCAACCATTGATTGGTCGATGCGTAGTCACGAACGTCTGCTAATTTTTGTTTCCAGAATGTCAAAAGCCTCGTCTTTATCTACTGGAATTTTCATTCCGTTACTGTACCAGTTAGCAAAAGAATACCGAGTACACGGCTACCATCAGCACCCTGCCAGTACATCTCAGAAAATTGAGAAGTAAATTGCTCATCTTCGAGGACTTGGTTGTCAAATCCGATTGGTTTGACACCACGTCCAAAAGGCTGCTACGTGAATGCCTGATTTTTGAAGGATTTGAGGAGCCTGCCCCATATTTCCAAAGGTATCAGGAAGTAGCCGATTTGAGTAGATTTGCCCCATTTAGCACATTCCATTTGTCCAATCAAGGTATTGCGGACGTTGGCTTCACTGGAAATCAAGTAATCATCCTGCAAGATATAAAATGGTCCTATCTTGAGTTTGCCTTCGTCGATATAACGCTGCACCTTGTCACGGTTTTCAGGGCGGATTTCCAAGTAGTCATCAAGGACAATGGTTTGTCCATCTAAGTGGAAGCTCTTGAACTCTGGGTCATTTTCAAAGAGATCAAAGAGATTGTCGAAAAAGTTCCACCAATTGTCATGCGGTGGCTTTTCAAAAGGTAGATACCACTCACGATCCCAGTGACTGTGAGAAATAATATGTACAACAACATTTTCCATGAAGTAAAACCTCATTCTAAACTATAATTTTTATTTACGACTATCTAGAATAGGATCATTTTGAGTTCTATTCTAAACTTTGTTTTTATCTAAAGACTAGCGAATATCCAAGTAGTCCAATACCAACTCACAGAACATCATGTTGGCCCAAGAGAACCATTCACGAGAGTAAAGAGTCGGATCGTCAACGTGGAAGCTTGTGCATAACACCTGTTCCACCATCGCAGGCAACTAGCTGGTCAAGCAGGTATTTTTTTCTCCTTATCGTTTGTTGTCAAGCCTTGGATAGAAAGGGCGATTGGCCAGATGTAACGATAAAAGGTGTGGGAACTTCCCAGACCACTAGCGTATTCCCCTTGGTAGAAGTATGGATTTTCTGGGCTAAGGATAGTACGGCGAGTCGCTTGATAGACTTCATCGTCAATAGCACAGTAACCAAGGTAGGGCGCAGCCAACAGACTTGGCACGTTTGGATCATCCATAATGCTAGCATTTCCTAAACCATCCACTTCAAAGGCATAGATTTTTTCACCCTTACTATTGCTAGTGTAGGCGTAGTTTTCAATGCCTTCTTGGATTTTCAGTTTGAGACGTTTAGCATCTGCAATGATGCTTTCGCTGTCAGCTAGGTTTAGTTCTGCAAAGATTTCTTGGACATAGCCTAAGACAACGACCGCAAACATATTTGACGGAATCAAGTAGCTATATTGACAGCAATCATCACTTGGTCGGAAAGCTGACCAGGTCATGCCTGTCACTGCAAAGTCAGGACCAAAACCGTCATTCACAAGTGTATCTTCCTTACGGTCCGTGTCACGAACAAAGCGATAAGGAGAGTTTTTTGTGGTCTTGTTCTACTGTCCAGATGAAGGATTTCCTTGGTCGCAGCGACAAAAAGTCTCATCAAACTGACTCGTTTCTCCTGTTTCTTTCCAAAGGAGATAAGCCAACTGCAAAGGATAGCAAAGTGAGTCAACCTCATACTTGCGCTCCCAGATCCATCCATTCAAATCAGTGTGGTCTGTCTCGTGGTGGCCTTTCCAGTTCTCCTCGATATTAAAGGAGTTAGCATAAGGATCCTTGAGAATCAAATCCATCTGACGTTTGACCAAACCAGCGATTGTCTGGCGCAAAAGAGCATCTCTTTTAGCCACATGAAGATAAGGTCTTAGTTGGGCGGTCGAGTCACGAAGCCACATGGCTGGAATGTCCCCTGTTAGCACAAAGGTTGAGCCATCTTCTAGGATTTCGACTGTATTGTCTAAAGTGTCTGTGTAACAACGTTCGAAGACATCAACCCACTCAGGATGATCCTTGGCACGCTCTGCTACTTCATCTAGCCACTCTCTGACAATTTCTTTAGAATAAACCATTTAAATTTTGCCTCTTTCAATCAAGTTTCATGTTCAGTATAAAAAAAATCACACCTAAAAAGATATACACAAACTAAAGGCTTTTTGAAACAAACTTATGAAATAAAGAATGTAAACTTCGACTTACTAATCCTTCCTTCTATAATAATTTATTATTGTTTTTGGTTTGCGAATTTGGCTTTTAAAACCCACTAAATCTTTTTCTTCCCAAGTTTGATTATTTAGAAGCTGAATATAGGCATAAATCTATATCTTTTAGAAGACTCTTCATAGCCAATCTACCTCTACATCATCTTTGGATATTTATCCACGAATTCAAACTTTTAGCTGTCTTTCCTTATTTTTGTGTTATACTGGATACAAAACTTTTAAAGAAAGAATTGCTATGAAACCGATACTTGAAACTATTGATACCCGTTTTGGAACGGCTAGTAAACATGCATTTTCACGAGGCAATACACTACCATACACTGGCGTGCCTTTTGGCATGAACTATTTTGTTCCCCAAACAAGCGACCAAGAAGGTTCTTGGTTTTTCGACCCTAGTCTTCCTATTTTTCAGGGCATTCGATTAACCCATCAGCCTAGTCCCTGGATTGGTGACTACTCCTGGCTCCTCTTAACTCCTGTCACAGGGGATATCAGTGGTGATACACTCTTTCATCGTCAATCCTCTTATAATCTTGAACGTGCTATTTTCAATCCCCACTATCTCAGAATTTTTTCTGAGCGTTATCAGATTGAAACTCAGTTAACTCCTACTTGCTATGGGGCTTCTATTCAACTAAGACAGATACAAGGCAAGAAGCTCTCACTCTATCTGCATGCAGCTGATGATTTATCATTAGAGCAAGTAGATGAGCGTACTGTCAGCCTTGGTCAAAGCGGATTAACCGAAACCAACAAAAGTCCCCTCGTCATGTTTACTGCTCTCGCATTCTCTACGGATATTTTATCTATCAATCAAGTGGGGCAAGACTGGCGTATCGACTTGGCTAGAGCAGAAACTCTAGTTCAACTAGCTACTTCTTTTATTTCTAAAGAACAGGCCCTCTTTAATCTGCCTAGAAAAGACTTTGAAGAAACGAAATCAGAGACTAAAGCAAGTTGGGAAGATCTTCTAGGCCGTTTTGATGTCGTGGAAACTGGCTCTGTAGACCGAACATTTTTTGATCACTGTCTTTATAGACTCTTTCTTTTCCCACAAACCTTCTATGAGGTAAATGAGAAAGGCGAGACTATTCATATAGACCTTGCTTCAGGAACTATCAAGCCTGGTCTATTCTATACCAACAATGGTTTTTGGGATACCTTCCGCACTTCATTCCCACTCTTTGCCTTGATTATTCCAGAGCACTATCGTCAGTTTCTTAAAGGTTTCCTCAATAGCTATCAAGACACCGGGTATCTCCCTAAGTGGCTTGCCCCTGATGAAAGAGGAATGATGCCTGGGACTTTGATTGATGGCCTTTTAGCCGATAGTGCTTGCAAGGACATGGTACCTGACTTAGAGGAAGACTTTCTCCAAGCCATGGTTGAAACTGCTACTAGGGCAGACCCACAAGCCATTAATGGACGTCACGGTCTCGCTCAATACCATGAACTGGGATACCTTTCTACAGACTATCATGAGAGTGTCAGTCACACACTAGATTATGCCTACAGTGACTTTTGTATCTCCACTTGTGCAAAAAAATTAGGACAAGAACAGCTCGCGCAAACTTACGCCCAATATTCGAAGAATTACCAGCATTTATTTGATTCTGAGACAGGCTACATGAGAGCGCGTGATCGTAAAGGCAACTTCCGTCCAGGTTTTTCTCCCTATAGTTGGGGACGGGATTATGCCGAATGTTCAGCCATTCAAGCCAGCCTTGGTGTCTTACATGACATAAATGGTCTCAGTCAATTGATGGGTGGTAAAGAAGCCTTTAGCAACTATCTCCTTAAAGCTTGCCAAAGTTTACCTCTCTTTGAAACGACAGGCTATGGCTATGAGATTCATGAATGAGTGAGATGGCTACTGCTCCATTTAGCCAACTAGCCATTTCCAACCAGCCAAGTTTCCATATCCTTATCTCTTCCGCTACAGTACTTATCCACAATACACTAGTTTGTTAATCAAGACCCTTCGTCAAAAAGCTTTCCGTGCAGGATGGGATGCCTATCCAGGAGACGAGGACAATGGTAGCCTCTCTGCTTGGTATGTCTGGTCTGCTATCGGACTTTATCCAACCTGCCCAGGCAAAGCAAGCTATGATATCGGAATCCCACTCTTTGACCACCTCCGTGTCTATCTAGCTCAAGAAGGCAAGTGGCTTGATATCTGCGCTGAGCAAAAATCATGAACACTTCCACTTTGTGCAAAACTGCCAGTTGGATGGAAATGAAAAACAGAACATCAGCCATAAGGAATTGCTCAAAGCCCAAACTCTTAACTTTACCCTCAGCTGGTTGCCAAAACACGATTAAAAGCAGATTTATCTAGATTAGTTTTCCACAAGTTGTGGATAACTATCAGTTCTATCCATCAGATACATAAAAAATTCCCTCAACATGTTTGAGGGAATTTTTCTTATACTACGAATTCTTACTGGCCTCATACCAAGTCACGCCTTCATTTTCATCAGCAATCAGGGGCACACGGAGTTGAATGGCTTCTTCCATGGTTTGTTTGACAAGTTTTTAATAGCTGCTAATTCTGACTTAGGCACTTCAAGAACAATTTCATCGTGACTTGTAACAGCATCTTAGTTTGATAACCACCCTGCTAGCAAGGCTTTATCTAGCTGAATCATGGCGATTTTGAGAATATCTGCAGCCGATCCTTGAATAGGTGAGTTGATCGCTGTACGCTCTGCAAAACCACGAACGTTAAAGTTACGCGAATTGATATCTGGCAACTCACGACGACGTTTGAAAAGAGTCTCTACATAACCCTTATCACGCGCCTCACGAACGACTTCATCCATGTAATTTTTGATACCAGGGAAGCGTTCAAAGTAAGTGTCAATGTATGCTTTAGCCTCTTTACGGCTGATACCCAGGTTATTGGATAAGCCAAAGTCTGAAATCCCGTAAACCACTCCAAAGTTGACAGCCTTGGCATTACGACGGTCGTTCGGAGTCACATCCTCAGGACGTTCAATTCCAAAGACCCGCATGGCTGTCGAGGTATGGATATCAGCTCCCTCTTGGAAGGCCTTGATTAAGTGCTCATCCTTAGAGATATGTGCCAAAACTCGCAACTCAATCTGTGAATAGTCCGAGCTGAGGAGGACACTGTCCTCCCATTCTGGTACGAAAGTCTTACGGATAAGGCGACCTTGTTCCAAACGAACAGGGATATTTTGCAAGTTTGGATCCACACTAGACAGACGCCCTGTCTGAGTCAAATCTTGAACATAGCGCGTGTGAATCTTGCCATCCGCTAAAATCCAGTCCTGTAAACCAATCACATAAGTGGATTGAATTTTAGCAATCTGACGATAATCTAAAATTTTCTTGACGATTGGGGCAATAGGAGCTAAGCGCTCTAACACATCCACTGCTGTTGAGTAACCTGTCTTGGTTTTCTTGGTGTATTCTATAGGGAGACCTAGCTTTTCAAAAAGTAGTTCGCCCAACTGCTTAGGCGAGTTGATGTTAAACTCCTCACCAGCCAATGCATAAATCTCTTGAGTCAGCTTTTCAATGACAACTTCATTTTCAGCCTGCATCTCAAGTAGGGTTTCTTTTTTAACCTTGATCCCAGCGATTTCCATCTTAGCAAGAACAAGGGCCAGAGGTTGCTCCATGTCATAGAGAAGGTCTAATTGTCCGTTTTCACTTAACTTTTCAAGCAATACAGGCTCTGTCTCAACCAGCACAGCAACCTTGCGAGCCAAGTGCTCCAAGAAGGTTTCTCTCTCAGGGACAGCTTTCTTGACCCCCTTACCGTAGAAGGTCTCATCATCAACCAAATAAGTTTGGCCGTAGAGACTAGCAATGGTTGAAATTTCATTATTCTCTACAGTAGATAGAAGGTATTTGGCCAAGCGACTGTCAAAAGCAAGAGCCTGCAAGTCCAAACCAAAGCGATTTAAGAGAACTTTAGCTTTCTTAAAATCATAGACTTTCAGAGGTGTTTTTCTCAGAAAATCCTTAAGAATCTGATCTCAGCAGTTCCAGTTTATCTAGTAGCATAGAGCTTGTCTCCACAAGACCAAGCAAAACCAACCAAGTCATCTGTATGGTAGTTTTCACCAAAAAGTTCAAAGTGAAAGATAGAGTCGGCACTCAGCATATCTTCACTCACTTTGTCCACCATGGTAAAATTCAAAGTCTCAGCTTGGTTAGTCTGAGAAGCATTCAAAGCCTGCTTGAGTTGTTTAAAGCCCATCTCATCGTAGAATTTACTTAACTTTTCCACATTTGGTCCACTATAGACCAAATCATCTAGACCTATCTCGATTGGCGCTTTCGTGTCGATGGTAGCTAGTGTTTTAGACAGAAAGGCTTGTTCCTTGTCATTGACAAGATTTTCCTTCATCTTGGAAGCCTTCATGCTGTCAATATTTTCATAAATACCTTCAAGCGATCCGTGTTCTAACAAGAGCTTGATGCCCGTCTTTTCACCAATCTTGGTTACACCAGGGATATTATCTGACTTATCCCCCATGAGTGCCTTAAGATCAATAAACTGAGCTGGTGTGAGGCCCATCTTTTCCATGAGATATTCTGGGGTAAAGGCCTCAAACTCAGCCACACCTTTCTTAGAAATCTCAACCACCGTATGTTCATCCGTCAACTGGATTAAGTCTTTATCTCCGCTGACGATTGTTACATCAAAAGATTCCTTTTCAGCCAAGCGACCAAGAGTTCCAATGATATCATCCGCCTCATACTGAGCCAACTCATAATGGCGAATTCCAAGATGGTCTAGCAACTCACGAATGAAGGGGAATTGCTCCCGAAACTCATCTGGTGTCTTAGCACGACCACCCTTATATTCTGCATACATCTCTGTACGGAAGGTCGTTTTCCCCGCATCAAAAGCAACCAAAATATGACTCGGCTGGACACGTTCCAATAGGTGATTTAGCATCAGATGAAAACCGTAGATTGCATTGGTATGTAGTCCATTGTCATTTTTAAAACGATCCAGTTGCTGGTAAAGTGCAAAAAATGCTCGGAAAGCGACTGAAGATCCATCAATCAATAATAATTTTTTCTTGTCCATACACCCATTATAAAGGAAAGCAGGGAAAAATACCATTGCTAAGAGTTAGATTATCGGGGAAAGCTTATTGAGATGATTTTTCTATTCGCGCACCATTGCTGTCAACTTGAAAATCATCGATTGTCGTATCTACTGCTAATACTCCAGAAGTATTCACATAATAGTACTTCCCTGAAACCTGGAACCACTGATCTGTTTTCATAGCTCCTGAGTTTTCAAGGTAATACCAAATGCCTTTGTCCTTCAACCAACCCGTCTGCATTTCTCCAGACGATTTCAGGTAATACCACTTGGAACCGTCTTTTAGCCAACCTGTTCTCATGGCGCCACTTGTTTGGAAATAGTACCAACTTCCATTTATCTTTTTCCAACCAAGTGCGACTTTCCCATTTTCATAGTAATACCATACCGAACCTTGTTTTTGCCAACCATTCTTAGAGGTTTCCGTTTTAATTAAGGGGATATACCGTCTGTTCCCACTTCGTGCAATATAAGTAATCCATCTAAAACCATCTTTTTCAAAAGTTTGATCATAATGAACACTCATTCCGGGTTCGTAGTAATCGAAAATAGTAGATGCCAATGATGGCTGATCCATAATTGCTACTTTTTCTGTAAAGCGATGAGTCCCGCTAGATGCTATTGTAGCTTGTGGCTGAGTAGTTCCTCCACTGGAACTCCCCGCATCCTTAAAATGGATAAATCCAGTAATGGAATTTGCCTTTACTGTTCTACGATGATACTTCCCTGTATAATCATAATTATATTCCTCAATCTCAACCATATCTCCAAGGACATTGGAAACCCAAGCAACATGCCCATAATCCCCTATATCATACCAGGCAATTGCTCCGATGCTAGGAGTTTTATCGACATGATAGCCTTCCCTTCGTGCACGATAACCCCACTCTTTAGCATTGCCATAAGCTGCTGGTAACTCAAACCCGTTAACGCTACTTAATCGAAAAGCAGCGAAAGATGTACACTGTCTGGAATACATCCGCCACTTATCAATTTCTTGACTTCCATCTTTATAATAAAGAGGATAGTCATCTCCTCGAGCAGAGGAAGCCTGTTGTGCTTGGACAGTACTGCTTCCAAAAAGAATACTTCCTCCTGTGAGGAGTGCAATAGCTCTGACTAGGCCCTTTCTAACAGTTCTTCCCTTCTTTCTTTTAGTTTCACTAAAGTTCATGTCATCTCCTTTTTCAATAGATTTTTGAGGTCGCCCTCAACTATTCATTCGGGAGAAAAGGAAAAAAGTGAGAAAGATCTCACTTTGTAGCTATTAGTCCTGACCCAAGTAACGAATCAAGTTCTTTTCAGTTAAGATATCTGAGTAAGTGAAGGACTCTACATAAACATTAGCTTGTTTATCGCCTTCAACATCTCCAAACTCAACGATAAAGAGTGAGGGATACACCTCTATCAATTTACCTAACTTATTTTTTTGGCGTTTACGACCATTTTCTAAGGTCATTTCCACCACTTGCCCTTCATGCGCCTGATTTCTTCTTTGATTTTTTTCATCTTGGCTACATCTGTAAATGCATCTGTCATCTTTGTTCCTCTCTCTTTGAAATACTTGAAAACTTGTTATATTCTTTCTGGAAAATCAACTCTACTGTTCCACGGGCTCCACTACGGTTCTTTTCAATAATGACTTCTACCTTATTATTTGGTAGATCTTCCTCTTCTCCACCAGCTCGATCATAGTAGTCCTCACGATAAAGAAAGGCTACAATATCCGCATCCTGCTCAATAGATCCTGACTCACGAATATCTGATAGCACCGGTCTTTTATCTTGACGTTGTTCAACACTACGTGACAGCTGACTTAGCGCAATTACAGGCACCTTCAATTCCTTGGCTAGAATTTTCAACTGACGTGAGATCTCTGACACCTCTTGCTGACGGTTCTCACGACCAGTCCCTGTAATTAACTGCAGGTAGTCAATCAAGATCAATCCAAGATTGCCTGTTTCCTGAGACAATTTTCTCGCACGAGAACGAATCTCTGTGATTCGAATCCCTGGTGTATCATCGATATAGATACTTGCTTTTGCAAGATTACCTTGAGCAATCGTATATTTGCGCCACTCTTCCTCAGTCAATTGCCCTGTACGGATAGAGTGAGACTCTACTAGTCCTTCGGCAGCCAACATACGGTCGACCAAACTCTCAGCACCCATTTCGAGTGAGAAAATTGCAACGGTCTTGTCTAGCTTGGTTCCAATATTTTGAGCAATATTCAAGGCAAAAGCAGTCTTACCAACAGCAGGACGAGCAGCAAGAATAATCAACTCCTCCTCGTGCAAACCAGTTGTCATATGATCCAAATCTTGATAACCAGTAGCAATCCCCGTAATATCCGACGTTTGTTGTGATCGAACTTCCAGATTCCCAAAATTAAGATTTAAAATGTCACGAATGTTTCTAAAACCACTACGATTTGCATTCTCACTGACATCGATCAAACCTTTTTCTGCTCGCGCAATGATTTCATCTGCTGGACTAGAGGCTTCGTAAGCTTGGTTTACAGACTCTGTCAACTTAGCAATCAAACGACGAAGCGTGGCTTTTTCTGCTACAATTTTTGCATAGTATTCAGCGTTTGCAGAGGTCGGTACAGAGTTGATAATCTCAACAAGGTAGGACAAGCCACCAATATTTTGCAAATCACCTTGATCATCTAATATCGTACGAACAGTCGTTGCATCAATGGCTTCGCCTCGATCTGACAAATCAACCATGGCCTGAAAAATCAAACGGTGAGCATACTTAAAGAAGTCTCGAGAGTCAATATATTCTCGAACAAACACGAGTTTACTCTCATCGATAAATATAGCTCCCAATACAGATTGTTCTGCCAAAATATCCTGGGGCTGAACTCGTAGTTCCTCTACTTCTGCCATCAGACTTTCCTTCCTTTTACAAAATCAATACTCAAATCTAGCTTAGCCTTCTTTTACACGAAGATTGATGACACTCGTTACATCCTGATAGATTTTAACAGGTACATCGATTAAAACCAACTGCTCGAATTGGAGCTTTCACTTGAATATGACGCTTATCAATTTTTAATACCAAATTGCTTTTGGAGTTCCTCTGCAATTTTTGTTGGTGATTGAACCAAAGGTACAGCCGTCTGGTCCAACTTTCTCTACAAACTCAACAATAGTTTCTTCAGCTTCAAGCTTGGCTTTGATTTCTTTAGCTTCAGCCAAGTTCAGCATGTGCTTTTTCTTCAGATTTTTGCTTGCCTCGTAATTCACCAATAGCTAGGGCTGTTGCTTCTTTGGCAAGATTTTTCTTGATCAGAAGTTTTGTGCATAACCCGTAGGCACTTCTTTAATTTCGCCTTTTTACCTTTACCTTTTACATCTGCTAAAAAGATTACTTTCATTCTTCTGTCTCCTTTTCTTCTGTTTCATTAACAATAACTGTTTTCAATTTATCTCCTGCTTCTTGCAGGCTCATACCAGTCAGGCGTGCTGCTGCCAAGTTAAAGTGGCCACCGCCACCCAACTCTTCCATAATTCGTTGCACGTTAATCCTACTTCGGCTACGAGCAGAGATTGAAATAACTCCTTGATCGTTCTTAGCCAAAACAAAGCTAGCTTCTATGCCAGACATGGCAAGCAGAGCATCCGCTGCTTTACTAATCACCACTGTATCATAGGTCTTAGTCTCTAACGCTTGTGCTACAAGAATAGACGGTTGCACCATCTGTCCTTGGAGGATTAATTCATTGACCAAGCGATACTCTTCAAAATCAGTTGCCGAGATATCTTGGATAACAACACTATCACTTCCACGTGTTCTGAGATAACTAGCCACATCAAAGGTTCTGCTGGTTACGCGAGATGTGAAGTTTTTCGTATCCAACATCATACCACCCATCAGAACGCTAGCTTGAATACGGCTCAAGCGCTTTTTCTTAGAGTTTTGAAACTGTATCAACTCAGTCACCAACTCACTGGCGCTACTAGCTCCGCTTTCAATATAAGTAATAACCGCATTCTCTGGGAAGTCTTGATCTCGTCTGTGGTGATCAATAACGATTGTTTGATTAAACAAGTTATAAAAATCTTTTGACAGGGGTTAAAACTGTCTTAGAGTGGTCTACCATGACAAGCAGAGAACGTCTCGTTACCATCTCTGAAGCCTTTTCTAAAGTAAGAAGGCTGGAAACTCCTTCCTTGTCTAAAAGCTCAATAGCTCGACGAATGTCAGGAGACATTTGACTAGCATCATAGACTACATAGCTTTCTTCCAAGACATTGCTAGAAAACAACTGCATTCCAACTGCAGACCCCAAAGCATCCATGTCTAAATTCTTGTGACCCACAATAAATACACGGTCCACGCTCTTAAGCTTTTCAGAAATTGCGGTCATCATTGCCCTTGTTCGGGTTCTCGTACGTTTAACCGAAGCTGCTGAACCACCACCAAAGTAGATTGGATCCTTGGTTTCATCGTTCTCTCTAACAACAACTTGGTCTCCTCCTCGAACTTCAGCTAGGTTAAGGTTAGACAAGGCAACCTTACCAATACTCTCGTGATCTCCGTCCCCATAGGACAAGCCCATACTCATGGTCAGAGGAAGATTGCGTTGTTTAGCTTCTTCACGAAAGGAATCAATCATGGAGAACTTATCCTGCATCAGATGTTCCAATACAGTGTAATCTCGTGAACAAATAAAAATCGATCCATATCTACGCGACGAGAAAACATTTTTATAACGTCCTGCAAATTCAGCAACAAAGTTGGCAACAAAAGAATTGATATTACTAATGTCTGACTCGGATGTTTCATTTTCCAAATCATCGTAATTATCTACTGAGATAATCCCTATAGCAGGACGACTAGTAACCAACTCAACCGTTGCTTCGTACTCTCCTGAAACATCAAAAAAGTAGACAACTCCAGAAGTTTTATCCAGATGAACAGCATAGCGCTTCTCTCCAATATTGGCATAAATTCCAAGAGAAGAAAAGGCAGCTTTGATAATTTCTTGAATCTGAGTAGGATTGATTTCTCCATCTTCAGTTGTTAAGATTAACTCTGCATAGGGATTAAACCATTCAATCTCCATATTGGCCATGTTGAGTTTGATTACCCCGACAGGCATTTGTTCCAACAAGGAGTTCAGACTATCTTTCAGCCTGATTATTGACATACTGATTTGCTCAAGCTCCGTTTTTGGTAGAATTTTTCAGGAAATAAAACACTAGTAAAAAAAGCTGCGATAAAGAAAAATAGAGCTGCTAGTATGACAAATTTATCTTTCACGAAAAATCACCAAGATCGACATGATGATAAAAGGCCACCATTGCAAACAAGTATATTAAAAGGATTTATTTCATTTTTCATTCTAAACCCTCTTGCGCATTATTATACCACAAATGCACTCAAAAAGCGAACTTTACGTAAGGATATCTAGGATACCGAAGTTGGTATTTCTAAAATTTTCAATCGAAAAGGGAGGACGAATGGCTCGTCCTCCTAAAAATACTTTTATTTTGCCTTAAAAGAATATATTTCTAAATCAGTTTATTAACCTACTTCCAATTTCAACATGTTTAAGTCGTTCTTGAGCTTCAGCAACAATTGTTTCAATAATTTCTTTACATGGTTTGATTTCTTTGACCATACCTGCAATTTGTCCACTCATCATTGAACCATGTACAGTGTCTCCGTCGTATACAGCTTTAGAAAGTGATCCGATAGTAATTTCTTCAAGCTCTTCACGGTTTGTACCTTTTTGTTCAAGTTCAATATAGTGGTCTGTCATTTCGTTACGGATACAACGAACTGGAGCACCAGCAATACGACCAGTAACAGCAGTTGCCGTGTCAGTTGCTGCAAGAACAGCTTCTTTATATGCTTCTGCAATTGGACATTCGTCTGAAGCAAGGAATACAGTACCCATTTGTACACCTTGAGCTCCAAGTGTGAAAGCTGCAGCCAATCCACGGCCGTCAGCAATACCACCAGCAGCGATAACAGGGATGTCAACTGCATCCACGATTTGTGGAATCAAAGCCATTGTGTTAGTTTCTCCGATGTGTCCACCAGCTTCTGAACCTTCAGCAACAACTGCATCAACCCCTAATTCTTGCATCTTTTGAGCATGTTTAACACTAGCAACAACAGGAATAACTTTAACACCAGCTTCTTTCAAGTATGGCATGATGTGTTTTGGAGTTCCTGCACCAGTAGTAACCACTGGAACTTTTTCTTCGATAATAACTGTTACGATATCTTTGATGTTTTTCATCATCAACATGATGTTAACACCAAAAGGTTTGTCAGTTAATTTTCTCAATTCACGAATTTCTTCGCGAAGTTGTTCACCAGTCATGCCACCAGACGATGATTCAAGGCCTCCAGCTTCTGATAGCAGCAGCTAGTTGATAGTGAGAAATTTGAGCCATAGCCCTGGAAAAATAGGGTATTTGATTTGTAAAAGTTTAGTAATAGACATATGTTTACTCCTTTATTTTTATGTCAGCTGGTGTTTGAAATGTAGCAGGCATTATTTACCTGTACCTGACAAACAAGAGAATTTAGTCATTTGTCTCCTTATACATAACTATTATAAAAAGTCTGGTCTACGATCTTGCTGTTCAGTAAATGGAATCACTGGTGGACGTGAACGCAATACATAGTTTACAAATTCTTTTCCTTCCTTATCAAACTCTGCAACTGCAAAGAATTGATCGTGATAGAAGAAGAATTTATAGTTGTTTTCAAAGGCCTGGCGAAGCCACTTATCTTTAGCTGAAATAGATTTCATAGGGTAGTCATCTACAGCTGGAACCCAAAGCGGATTGCGGTGAACGTGTGTTAGCATGAGGTCGCCCATATGGATCATTGTGTCTTCACCCTGTTTAAGCAAGATGATACAATGCCCATTACTATGACCGCTAGTATGAATCATTTGAATTTCTGGAATGATATCAATCGAATCTGAGAAGGTTGTAACTTGATCTTGAATCGGTTCCCAATTCTCTTTGAGGTAAGTTCCTCGAGTACGATTATTAGGATTTCTCATTTCATACCACTCTACATCATTGACAATAATCTTGGCATTGGGAAACTTAGAAACAAGGTTACCTGTAGAATCAACTCTTGTCAAACCACCTGAGTGGTCATGGTGCATATGGGTCATCAATACATAGTCAATCTTTTCTGGAATTAAGCCCAAAAGTTCTAAGCTTTCCTCTATCCTACTGTCAGATAGGATTCCCAGATTGCGTCTTTGTTTATCAGACAATTTATCCGTATCAAAACTAGCATCAATCAGGTAATTTTTCCCTTGATATTGAATGAGGATTGGATCTGTCAACTCTGACATCATATTGGCATCGTTAGTTGGGTAGTAACGAGACCAAACAACTTTTGGAACAGGTCCAAATAAAGTACCTGCATCCGTTAATTTATCAGCTCCTCGTAGCCATGTCAATATCATATCATGAAATTGATACTCTTGCAACTTGAGTTCTGTCATTTTATTACTCCTTTAGCCACTGGTGTGCTATTCTTTTTCGAATTGAGTCTCCAGATTTCCCGTAACTTTCAATAGTTTTAGCATCTTTTAAATAACGATCAATCGGAGTTTTATCCTGTGCTTGTAGCGGACCTATTAATCTGATAATCTCTTCAGAGATTTCAATAGCTCACTTTGGTAGTATATAGTTTTATTTGTGAAAACATACAAAGAATCATCTAACACTTGATCCTTATATGAGTTAAAATAAGCTTCTGCTGCACTAGTTTTGTATATAAATCAGCAAATTGATGTTGATAAATCGTCGCATCAATCAACCTCTTACCAAAACCACGTTTCACCTTTAGAAAAGATAAACCTTTTTCAAAAGCTCCTTCGAAATTCCAATAGAAACTGCGCTTAAACCTGATTGAAAGCTTTCGAACAAAAGTCATTTAACTGTTCTTGACCAGCTAAAGTCATCCCTAATAAACTATCCTCTGATAATTCAATATCATCAAAAAGAAACTGAACATACTGGTAAACCTTTTAGTCCTTGTTTAGGGATATCTTCTCCAAAGTAAACACCTGGGTCCTGAGTGTCTACGATAAAAAATCCAAACGACGGTTTCTTTTCATCATTTTCTACTTTGGCAAATATAAACAGTATATCCGTAAAACGGCAATTTGAAACAATCGATTTCTTACCTGAAAGACGCCATCCATTACTTGTTTTAGTCGCAGTTGTCGTTATTAATTCTAGATTTTCTCCAAGACTTCCCTCAGAAAAACCCAGACCAGCCAGTATCTCTCCTTTTATTAATTTTTCAAGATATAGACTTTTTTGTTTGGGACTCCCATAGCGGTTAATGGGATAAATCCCATAGCAAGCCTGGGTTAATAAAACTGTCGAAAAAGCAGCAAATTCTTTTTGAGATTAAACGAATAAAGGTCATGAACTCTTCACTTAAGACCGAATCTTCTTCTCTTACAATCAATGAAAAATATCGAAAGATTCGATAAACTGATCGAATAATTCTCTTGGAAAATGATTTTTATCTTTTCTATACTCAAAATAGCTTTGCAATTAGACTGTTTATCTCTGCATTATACCTTTTAGCAAGGTTATCATTGTAGACCATTACTCTTCACCCCAAAGCTAATTTTCAGACAAAGGTTGATATACCGCTTAACAATTCTTCATACACATAGGATTCAACCTCGTTGTAGGAATCCTTGTACGGTCTACAGAACCAAACATTAAAAGGAATCGGATCATGAAAACGAACCATTTTGGAAGCGACCGCTATCTACAAAGAGCTTCAACAGACTTCGGTAAAAATTGTAATCAAATCTGATTGATAAGTAGACTCAATTAAAAAGTCCCAGTAGATGATAAATAAGCAAACTTCATATTTATCCGTTGTGAACGAAGTTTTTCCGTCACTAAATCATAAGTCGTAAATGTTTTGTTAAATGTTGCCAAGTCATAATCAGCAAGATCAGACCAATCTAACGCTTCTTTCTGTGCTAATGGATGGTCTTTATCCATATAAAGCAACATACTCGTCTAAATGAATAATATGTTGTTCAAATTTCTGTGCATCTAAATTTGTTGGTTCAATCAAAAAGGCAAGGTTTAAGTCACCTTCAATCATTTTTTGGTAAATCTCTTTTCCTCCACCCTCTGTAACTTGAATGTAGATATGAGGATTTTCTCTCAAGAAATGTGGTAGAGTATTTGAAAAGAAAGTTCTTAATATCAAAGAAGGAATCCCTAGATTGATAGTTCCCTTCTGCTTTTTGAGATTCAATATGAATCGATAGATAGCATTTCTTCATGACGATTGACAATTTCCGTTGCAAAAACGATAAATTTTTCTACCTGCTTCAGTCAAGCTTTCCAATCGACCATTTTTCCGATTAAATAATTGAATGCCCTCAGCTACTTCAAAATTTGTTACAAACTGACTTTAAAGACCGATTGACTAATATGGATTTTTCTTGGCTGCAATCGAAAGATTGCAACCGCATTCTACTATGTTAATGAAATAGTTCATTTGTATAATATCCACTTAGTTATCACCTTACTTTCTATTGTTTTTTTACGTTTAGATACCAATTGATACTACCGCCTAAAAAGGCGATAGTATCATTTATATATAATATCATGCTCAGAAGAAAATAGCCAGTATTACCTTAAATAGGCATAGTCTTCACATCTTCTGCAACAATAACGTCACCGGCTGTTTTTTCAAGAACTTCTTCTACAGTTACACCTGGTGCCACTTCTTTCAACAAGAATTTACCATCTTTGAATCAAAAACAGCTAGTTCTGTAATGACAAGATCCATCTCCTTTAGCTGATAGAGGCAATGTGCACTCTTTCAAAAGTTTAGATTCGCCACCTGTAGTATGTTGGATTGCTCCAATTGCGTTTAGCCCCCACCAAGGGTCCATCGCTCCACCCATACCTGGTGCAAATTTTCCTGGGATAATCCAGTTCGCAATGCTTCCGTCTTGGCTTACTTCAAGAGCTCCAGTACAGTCGCATCAACGTGACCACCACGAATAATTGCAAATGATGTTTGCAAATCAAACAAAAGCAGCTCCTGGAAGGAGAGTAATTGAGTGCACCACCTGAGTTTGCTAGGTTTGGATTGTAGTTATCTTTTGGTTGGTGTTTCACCAAAAGCGAAGGGCACCATTTTTCTGCTTGAAGGATTACGTTAACACCTTCTGGGATGAAGTCTCGCAGAAGCATTTGAATACCAAATCAAGGTTTACAACATCACCATCTTTAAATTCAAGAGCAACATCGTCTTGCAATAATTTCTTTGGTTTCATATTATTTTACCCCCGCTAATTTATTAGTCTCTGTCCAGAGGTCGCCCATCATCTTGTGGTGTTCTTCTGGAGTTAAGCCTTGGACCACATAGTCATAAGGATACCTGGAATATAAATATCATCTGGTTTAATTTCACCAACTTCAACAATTTCGTTTGTTTCAACGATAACTGTATCTGCTGCAAGAGCTAGTTGCAATGAAATGTTCTTAGTTGTACCATCAATGTACAAGTTTCCATACTTGTCAGCTTTTGTAGCTTTAATCAATGCTACATCAAGTTTAAGAGGATCATAAATGAGGTACTCGCGACCATTGCGAACAACTTTTTCATGGTCATTTTCTAAAATAGTACCAACTCCAGTCGGTGTCAAAACTCCTCCAAGACCTGCTCCAGCAGCGTGAAGACGTTCAACAACTGTTCCCATTGGGTGAATTCTCTCCATTTCTCCACTAAAGTATGCTTTTTGAGCAGCTGGAGATGTACCAACGTGGGCAGCAACATATTTCTTAACTTGGTGGTTTTCACAAAGGCGTCCAACACCCACTTCTTTACCTGGATGTGAAGTTACAACTGAAACCAAAGTCAAATCTTGTTGATTTTGTCTAACCAATTCTTCGATCAATTCCAAAGGTTCACCAACTGCAAGGAACCCTGAAATCCCAACGATATTACCTGGTTTAACTTTAGAAATAGCTTCTTGTAATGATAAAACAGCTTTCATACTAACACCTCAACTTTTATTTACGATTGAATACGGCTTTACGTTTTTCAACAAATGCGCATTCCTTCAACTTTATCTTCTGTAGAAAGAGCAGAGCTTCTGTCTCCAAACGAATTGCGTTTTGTAGTGGAAGTTCTGAACCAACTTGAATGACATGTTTAGCTTTTTCAACAGCCAATGGAGCGTTTTTCATGATGCTCTTAGCCAATTCTTCAGCAGCAGACATCAATTCTTCAGCAGGAACAAGTTTATTCAAAATTCCTAGGTCATAGGCTTCATTTCTTTGACAATTCTAGCAGTGTAAATCAATTCTTTAGTTCTGCTAGTTCCGATCAAGCGAGACATTCTTTGTGTTCCTGCAAATCCAGGAATAATACCCAAGCCAACTTCAGGGAATCCCACCATTGTCTTTTCAAAGCCAATTCTAATATCCGTTGAAAGAGCGAGCTCTAATCCGCCTCCCAATGCATATCCATTAAGAACTGCAATAGTCGGTTGAGTAAGTTCAGACAGACGGGTAAATGTATCATTGGCATAAGTCATGTATTCATGGGCTTGAATTGGAGACATTTGGTCCATTTCTTTGATATCAGCTCCAGCAACAAATGCTTTTTCACCTTGGCCACTCACAATAACGACACGGATATCTTCACTCTTTTCAATTTGCTCTAAAACAAGATTCAAATCCGTTAAAACTTCTGAACTTAATGCGTTCAAAGCTGCTGGACGGTTAATTGTGAGGTAACCGATACCTTCTTTAACCTCTAATAAAACTGTATTACTCATTATTCTCCTCCTACTTTAAGTTTTTTTTGAGTATTGAGTATAGCGTCAACAAATACCAATACATTATGTAAGTAGCTACATAATAATGATAACCTATGTTATAGCTATCAGTCCATAGTATTTATGGTCTCAACTATTAGCTCAACTATAGTTCTGGGTGTCAAGTTTGTTTTTCTTATAGTTTTTTCATAAAAAATATCCTAACAGAAAGGCTCAGAAGAGACTCCTGCTAGGATATTCCTATGTTTTAATAACTAAATTTGGTAGTAGATTAACGTTCTACGATAACCGCAGTACCCATTCCTCCACCGATACATAGTGTTGCAAGACCACGTTTTGCATCACGTTTTTCCATTTCGTGAAGAAGAGTAACCAAGATACGGCATCCTGAAGCACCGATTGGGTGTCCAAGAGCGATAGCTCCACCGTTAACGTTTACTTTTTCTGGGTCAAGACCTAGTTCTTTACCAACTGCACACGCTTGAGCCGCAAATGCTTCGTTTGATTCTACCAAGTCAAGATCTGCAACTGTAAATCCACCTTTTTCAAGTGCTTTACGAGATGCGTAGATTGGACCGCAACCCATCACTTTTGGATCAAGACCAGCGCTTGCGTAAGATTTGATAGTTGCCAATACTGGAACTCCCAATTCTTTAGCTTTGTCAGCACTCATAACTACAACTGCTGCAGCACCATCATTGATACCTGAAGCATTACCAGCTGTTACAGTACCATCTTTCTTGAATACTGGACGAAGTTTAGAAAGTCCTTCAAATGAAGCGTCTTTTCTTGGGAACTCATCTGTATCAAATACAACAGGTTCCCCACGACGTTGTGGGATTTCAACTGGAACAATCTCTTCTTTAAAGCGACCAGCTTCGATTGCAGCAACTGCACGTTGTTGTGATTGAACAGCAAAGTTATCTTGGTCTTCACGAGTGATTCCATATTGTTCAGCAACGTTTTCAGCTGTGATGCCCATGTGGAAACCTTCGAAACCATCTGTCAAACCATCGCGAAGCATAGTATCTACTACTTTAGAGTCTCCCATACGAGATCCCCAACGTTGGTTTTGAAGAACATATGGAGCTTGGCTCATGTTTTCAGCACCACCAGCAACAACAATGTCAGCATCTCCACAAAGAACTGCTTGAGCTGCCAATTGAACTGCTTTCAAACCAGATCCACAAACTTTGTTAATTGTGAAAGCTGGAGATGCAACTGGAATACCTGCGTTAACGCTCATTTGACGAGCTACGTTTTGTCCTAGACCAGCACCAAGAACGTTACCCATGATAACTTCATCAACTTGTTCTGGTTTCAAGTTAGCTCTTTCAATAGCGCTCTTAATAACTAGACTACCTAAATCAACAGCAGAAACATCTTTCAAACTTCCACCGAAGGCACCTAGAGGTGTACGAACCGCTCGCAACAATAACTGCTTCTTTCATTATTTTGCTCCTTATTATCTTAGTATTTAAAGAATCCTTCTTTAGTCTTACGACCTAGTTTACCAGCTTCAACCATTTTCTTCAATAGTGGTGCTGGACGGTATTTAGGATCACCGAAGCCGTTATTCAATACTCCCATGATTGCCAAACATACATCCAATCCGGATCAAGTCAGCAAGTGCCAATGGGCCAATTGGTGTTTTTGCACCCAATTTCATAACTTCATCAATTTCTTCTGCAGAAGCAACACCTTCACCAAGGATAAAGATAGCTTCATTGATCATTGGGATCAACACACGGTTAACAACAAATCCATAAGAGTCTTTAACGTCAACTGCAGTTTTTCCAATTTTTTCAGTCAATTCACGAACTGCTTTTACAACTTCATCTGAAGTTTGAAGAGCACGAATAACTTCAACTAACTTCATAACTGGTGCTGGGTTGAAGAAGTGCATACCAATTACGATCTTGATGAACTGTAGCCGCAGCAATATCAGTAATAGATAGAGATGAAGTGTTAGAAGCCAAAATTGTTTCAGGAGCAGTGATTTCATCCAATTGTTTGAAGATGCTGAGTTTGATATCTCTGTTTTCTGTAGCTGCTTCAATAACCAATTGAACGTGTTTAGCATCTTCGTAAGTTGAAGGAATCAAGTGACCCAAGATTTTTCCTTTTTCTTCTTCAGACAAACGTCCTTTTTCAACTGCACGAGCCAATTGTTTAGAGATGTTATCAATCCCTCTTTGTACGAATTCTTCTTTAATGTCATTAAGATATACTGTGAATCCTGATTGAGCAAAGACTTGCGCAATACCGCTACCCATTTGACCAGATCCAATGATCATTACTTTAGAAATACTCATTATTTTCTCCTCTTCATTTTTAATATATAAAGTTTATAAAGAAAGAATCGGAACGGTCTTTCAGCAAATGCTAACAACGTTCCAAATTCATTATTATGCGAATGCACCGATACCAGTAAGTTCACGACCAACGATCAATGCGTTCACTTCGTGAGAACCTTCGTAAGTGTAGATTGCTTCAGCATCTGCGAAGAAGCGAGCTACGTCAGTTTCAAGAGTGATTCCGTTACCACCACATGTTTCACGTGCAAGGGCGACTGTTTCACGCATTACCAATGAGTTATGCATTTTAGCAAGTGCAGAGTTAAGCATCAATTCGTTACCAGCTTCTTGCATTTCTGCGATACGAGCTGAGTAAGCAAGTGCTGCTACTGCGTTAGCTTGCATTCTAGCCAATTTTTCTTGAACGATCTGGAATGAAGCAATTGGACGTTTGAATTGTTGACGGTCTTTAGCATATTTAAGAGCTGCAACAAATGAACCACAAGTGATTGCAGTTGCAATGTGAGCAACGTCATCACGAGTGAATGTCAAGATACGAGCTACATCAACAAATCCGTTGATGTTTACCAAACGGTCTGAATCTGAACTTCAACGTTCTTCATAGTAATGTGACCATTACGTACGCAACGAAGAGCAGTTTTGTGAGGGATTGGCTCAGCGTGGTATCCTGGTGCACCTTTACGAACGATGAAACATTTCACGCGTCCATCTTCAACGTCGCGAGCGAATACTGGAACAACGTCAGCTGTGTCTGATCCACCAATCCAACGTTTTTCACCGTTCAAGATCCATTTGTCTCCAACGCGCTCAGCTGTTGTAGCAAGACCACCAGCGATGTCAGAACCTGACAATGGCTCAGTCAAAGCGAAACATCCTTGCCAGTCAAATGCAGCCAATTTAGGAAGGAATTCTTTTTGTTGACGCTCATCACCACCAAGCAAGATTGTGTTGTAGCAAAAGTCCACCATGTACTGTGAAGAATGTTGCCATAGAAGCATCGAAACGACCTAATTCAAGGTACAAGAATGCGATGTAAAGTTCTGATGGTTTATAGTTTCCTTCTCTTCCTTCGAACAATTTAGGGTTGTTCATGATTTGTGCGCCTTTTGCTACAGCGTAAAAACTGTTCGAATGGAAAATCAGGTGCTTCCCAATATTCATTAATTACTGGACGAAGGTGTTTTTCAATCAAACGACGAGTTTCTTGTAAAACTTCTGCTTCTCCCAATGTTAAACCATCTGCATAGTGGAAAAGATCCTCTGGATATAATTCGCGCAAGATTTCTTCTTTAGTTGCCATCTGTGGACTCCTTTGTAATAAATTATTTTTTTAGAGCGCTTACATTTTTACGCTCAGTATTTGTTGACAAGACTATTTTAACTTGAAAAACGCTATCTTTGTCTACTTAATTAAAGTAAACGCCCTATAAGTTTAGTTAATGCTATAACTTATATCTTTCTTAGGAGTAAAAAGCGGACTTTCATAGAGTACATGTCTTATTTTTGTTATTTAACATACCTTATGCCTTTTTATTTTGATTTTCGTCTTGTTACAACAATACCGATAATCAGTCCTACTAACATAATAGGTGCCACTCTAACAAATACCCATTCTATTGCATGAAACGCCACTCCCATAACAGCTGTTTCAGGATTTCTATAGTCCCAATTTAAATATGAACTATTTCCCAAACCAAGTCCTATGAAAAGTAATATTACACAGCTATTGTAACAAAAGTCCAATGAGCTAATTTTTCTTTTCGACTCTTCCCTTCTTGCAAACTGAAGATTAATCACCTCAAGTTTTTCAGAAATAATTTTTAAATCATCACTCTTATTTTTCAATAATATTTTCCCCTAATAAGTTACTTACAGGGGTTTCAAGTATTTCTGATAGAGTAAGCAACATTTCCGAATCAGGAACAGATAGACCTCTTTCCCACTTTGATACTGTTTGTCGTACTACATTTAACTTTACTGCAAGTTCATCTTGTGAAAGCCCTTTTGATTTTCGCATTAATTTTATATTTTCATTTAGCATTATCGGAAACCTCCTTTCACTGACATTTTATCATTTATATCTTTCGTTGCAACAAGCAACTTAAATTAACATTATGTTGCATTAATTATACCATTGATTCAAACTTTCAAAAACTCTTGAATTTATCAAATTCGACCTGACCTGCTACCTACTGTATTTTTACTCCATCATTTAATTTTTCAATCCAAATATCAAGTACTATCCCTATGGTTAATAAATCAAGTTCAAAGATGATTATTCCTATTTCTACCTACCTTAGAAAAAAATAGGTCCGTTGTCATCTCCTTATTACTTTTTAGACTGAACGTCTGTTTCTCGACTTGCTCCCCAAAGTTCAAGACATACAGGCATGATCTTATCAATAGAAAATATCTCAAGTTTATTGATTTCAAAAACCTCCTCGTTTATTTTTAATATTTTCTCTAACCTTGACAAGTCCTTAAAAATATCTCTCTTAAATTTAATTCTATATAGCCTTGGAATAGTAGCAGACGACCGAAACATTCCATCAATCTCTCCCTACAGTTTTTTTCTAACATAAAAAGTACCCTCCTTACTAGTTATCTAGTAAAGAGGGTACATATCAAATCTATAGCCGTTTTATCTTACTTTTATATTAATTAATATCATTTTAAGATTCTTTGACTTCGAGAAGACCGACATCTCCGTCTTCGCGACGATACAAAACATTAGTTGTTTGATCTTCTACATCCACATAGATGAAGAAATCATGACCCAATAAATCCATTTGAAGAAGCGCCTCTTCTAAATCCATTGGTTTCAAATCAATTTGTTTTGAACGGACAACTTTAGGTTGAACCACATTTAAATCTTCAACTAGAACATCTGTAAAGAGCTGGCTAGTTGCAACCTTATTTTTATTCTTACGTTCGATTTTTGTCTTGTTTTTACGGATCTGACGTTCAATTTTATCTGTTACAAGATCGATCGAACCATACATATCTTGAGAAATATCTTCTGCGCGAAGCATAATAGACCCAAGTGGAATCGTCACTTCGACCTTAGCAGTTTTTTCACGATAGACTTTTAAGTTGACACGTGCATCTAGTTCTTGGTCTGCTTGGAAGTACTTTTCGATCTTTTCGAGTTTAGAAACTACATAATTACGAATTGCTTCTGTTACTTCTAGGTTTTCACCACGGATACTATATTTAATCATATAAGTACCTTCTTTCTAAACGTATTTGTTTTTCTATATTTATTATAACGCTTTCATAATCTTTTTGCAAACTTTTCCTCATCTTACGAGGAAAAATGTTTTAATTTTCTGACAACCAGATTCCAGCAAAAAGCTTCTTAGTACGATTTACGGTAGTACCAGTAGTGTAGATATCATCAACTAGCAGGATGCATTTGGGAATGATGGCCCTGTCTCTTACGACAAAGGGAAATTCAGTTAGTAATCGTTCAGAACGATTCTTGTTGAAAGCTAGCATCTACTTCTTTTTATCAAAATATCTTGATAAGGTAAACCTGTCTCCTTTATCAAACCTTCTACTTGATTGAAGCCTCTACTCTTAAGGCGTTCTTGGCTAAGAGGAATAATGACAATCTGATATTCACTGTATTTTTGCAATGCCTGACGGAGAATCTTTGCAAATACCTTTCTTAATAGATAATCTCCATCAAATTTGTAACGACTAAAGTAGTCTTTCATAGCATCATTATAGGTAAAAATGGCTTCATGATCTACTTGAATCCCTTCTTTATACCAAAAGTGGCAATCTTGACAAAAAGCTTCTTCTCCTTCTTTAAAGCAAGTTTGACAATGGTGCTCCTGATTTTTCAAAAGAAGCAAAGCAAGTCGGACAAGTCGAGGGCTCATCTCTTTTAGGAGTAACAAGCTGGTGAAGGTCAAGTCCACTTGTAACTCTTGGCTACACAAATAACATTTCATAAACCAGCCTCCTGATTCATCTGTTTGATTTCCTTTATAGCTTTCTTTATAGAAGAGTTTAGTCCATCATGAAAGAAAATCAGTTGACCTGTCGGCCGCTCCATACTTCTACCGACTCGACCTCCAATCTGAACCAGACTAGACTTGGTGAAGAGGCGATGATTGGCATCAACGACAAAAACATCTACACAAGGAAAGGTAACTCCACGTTCTAAGATTGTTGTGCTGATTAATATGGTCAAATCTCTATCTCGAAAGGCTTGAACCTGGTCCAATCTATCTTCTGATATCGAGGATACAAATCCAATTTTCTCATTGGGAAAAGTATGCTGTAAGATATCCTTTAGTCTTTCTCCTTTCTGAATTTCTGAAACAAATAAAAGTAAGGGGTACTTCGTTTTTCTCTGCTTTTCGATATACTGCCTTAATTTATAAGGTAGACTATGTTTCTCTAAGGCCTTATCAAATCCAGACAACCAAACAGGACTTGGGATAATGAGGGGATTGCCGTGAAAACGCCGGGGTAGGCTTAAACGCTTTAGCTGACCACCTTTGACCTTCTTATCCAGTTCATCTGTCGAGGTCGCAGTCAAGAAAATCTGTAGACCACTTTCTTTAACACAGTTGTCTACTGCATGATAAAGCATGGGATTGTCAACATAGGGAAAAGCGTCCACTTCATCGACTATCAATAAATCAAAAGCCTGGTAGAACTTCAGCAGCTGATGAGTTGTCGCAACTACTAGTGGAGTTCGAAAATACGGCTCGGATTCTCCGTGTAAGAGCGATATCTGGCAAGCAAAATCATTTTGCAGTCGCTTATATAGCTCCAAGCAAACATCAATACGAGGACTGGCTAAACACACAGCACCTCCAGCATCAATCACCTTAGCAACAACTTGATAGATCATCTCTGTCTTACCAGCTCCAGTTACAGCATGGACTAAGGTTGGTTCCTTCTTTTCGACAGCTTGGATCAATCCCCTTGATACCTTCTCTTGAAAAGGAGTTAATTGTCCAGACCATTTAAGCACTTCTTGCTGAGGAAATCTCTCTTGTGGGAAATAATACAAGTCTTGATCACTTCTAACCCGCTTTAATACCAAGCATTCCCGACAGTAGTAAGCACCGATTGGCAAAGACCATTCTTCTAAAACAGGACTGTTGCATCGCTGACAGAATAGCTGGCCCTTGTCCTCTTTCATAGTAGGAATTCTTTGGGCTAACTGCCTTTCTTCCTCAATCAATTCATGCTCGGTAAACAAACGACCGAGATAATTTGGATTTACTTTCATACTTATATATTCGGAAAAACTAGCGCTTTATTCTATTTTTTAGTACAATTAAACCATGGAATTTAGAACAATTAAAGAAGACGGACAAGTCCAAGAAGAAATCAAAAAATCTCGCTTCATTTGCCATGCAAAACGTGTCTATAGTGAAGAAGAAGCTCGTAACTTTATCACTGCTATCAAAAAAGAACACTATAAGGCTACGCACAACTGCTCTGCTTTTATTATCGGTGAGCGCAGTGAAATCAAGCGAACCAGTGATGATGGGGAGCCAAGTGGAACTGCTGGTGTACCTATGCTAGGAGTTCTAGAAAATCACAATTTGACCAATGTTTGTGTAGTTGTTACCAGATATTTTGGTGGTATCAAACTGGGAGCAGGAGGTCTTATTCGCGCTTATGCAGGAAGTGTTGCCTTGGCTGTCAAAGAAATCGGAATAGTTGAAATCAAAGAACAAGCTGGCATCCAGATTCAAATGACTTATGCTCAATATCAAGAATATGAAAACTTTCTTAAAGAACATAATCTTGTGGAGCTTGAAACCAACTTTACGAATCAAGTTGAAACCATGATTTTTGTAGATAAAGAAAATAAAGAACATATAAAAATCAGAACTCATAGAATTTTATAATGGAAAAAGTTGGTCTAAGCGACCAAGGTCTACGAGAGTTGAAGTTCCTGTTGACTTAGCTTAAAAAGGAGAAAAATATGGTATTCGGAAAATTAATCAATGGACTCGCTGGAAATTTTAGCTGAACAAAACAAAGAAACTCTAACGAAAGAGTATGGTCAATATTTACTCGAAAACGAAGAAATTCAGTCTGGTTATAAGCTTATTCGAGACTCAATCATCTTTACCAATATTCGTATCATCTTTACAGACAAACAAGGGGCAACTGGCCTTAAGATGTCTGTAAAATCAATTTTCCTCATGAACATTGTCAATGTTGAATTGGAAACCGCTGGTCTAGGGATTGATGATAGTGAAATGACCATTACCTATCTAGAGAACGCCTTCTTAAAGGCTCATAATGAACACTTAAACTCTTGTAAGTTTGAATTTCCAAAGAAAGTAGATATCGCTCCTCTCTACACCTATTTACTAGAATTGGCTTATCATAATCGTTTACACATTAACGGTTGGGATCATTGATATATCCTATCGCTTCGATAGGATTTCTATATTTACAAATAATCTAGATAGGGTTATACTAGGTACAACTTACAAAAAGAGGTATTCACATGGCTATTTATAACAATATCACAGAACTTATCGGAAAAACACCAATCGTCAAACTAAATCATATTGTACCCGAAGGTGCAGCAGATGTTTATGTAAAACTGGAGGCCTTTAACCCTGGTTCCTCAGTTAAAGACAGAATTGCTCTAAGTATGATTGAAAAAGCAGAACAAGAAGGTAAACTTAAACCAGGTTCTACTATTGTGGAAGCAACAAGTGGAAATACTGGTATCGGACTTTCATGGGTGGGTGCTGCTAAAGGCTATAAAGTTGTTATCGTTATGCCTGAAACCATGAGTGTTGAACGTCGTAAAATTATCCAAGCTTATGGAGCTGAACTAGTCCTCACTCCTGGTAGCGAAGGGATGAAAGGGGCGATTGCAAAAGCGCAGGAAATTGCTGCTGAGCGTGATGGTTTCCTACCATTACAGTTTATTAACCAAGCTAACCCAGAAGTTCACGAAAGAACAACAGGAGCTGAAATTCTAGCTGATTTCGGAGCTGATGGTTTAGATGCCTTTGTTGCTGGTGTTGGTACTGGAGGAACTATTTCAGGTGTTTCTCATGCTCTTAAAACTGCTAACTCAAACATTCAAGTTTTTGCAGTTGAGGCAGACGAGTCAGCTATCTTGTCAGGTGAGAAACCTGGTCCACATAAAATCCAAGGAATCTCTGCTGGTTTTATTCCTGAAACACTTGATACTCAAGCTTACGATGGTATTGTTCGTGTGACATCAGATAATGCTCTTGCACTCGGCCGTGAAATCGGTGGAAAAGAAGGCTTCCTTGGTGGTATTTCTTCTGCTGCAGCTATCTATGCAGCAATCGAAGTTGCTAAAAAACTTGGAGCAGGCAAAAAAGTCCTTGCTCTCGCACCAGATAACGGTGAGCGTTACCTATCTACAGCGCTCTATGAGTTCGAAGTCTAGTCTCCTAAATACACAAAGCCCTTGTTAAAGGGCTTTTTAATTTTCTATAAGAAAGAGAAGCAAATCGCTTCCTCTTTTTGTTATTAGTTATTCAAAGCTGCTGCCATTGTAGCTGCAACTTCAGCTTCAAAATCATTTGCAGCTTTTTCGATACCTTCACCAACTTCAAAGCGAGCGAACTCAACTACTGAAGCGTTAACTGATTCAAGGTATGCTTCAACTGTCTTGCTGTCATCCATGATGTAGACTTGTGCAAGAAGTGTGTATGCTTGGTCAACTTTAGTGTTGTCGAGCATGAAGCGGTCCATCTTACCTGGGATGATTTTATCCCAGATTTTTTCTGGTTTACCTTCTGCAGCCAATTCAGCTTTGATATCTTCTTCAGCTTTAGCGATAACTTCATCAGTCAATTGAGCTTTAGATCCGTATGCCAAGTGTGGAAGAGCTGGTTTACCAACCATTGCACGGCTTTCGTTATCTTGGTCGATTACGTGGTTCAATTGAGCCAACTCATCTTTAACAAATTGCTCATCCAATTCTTTGTATGAAAGAACTGTTGGTTTCATAGCAGCGATGTGCATTGAAATTTGTTTAGCAAGTGCTTCGTCTCCACCTTCGATTACAGAGATAACACCGATACGTCCACCGTTGTGTTGGTATGCTCCGAAGTGTTGTGCATCTGTTTTTTCAATCAAAGCAAAGCGACGGAATGAGATTTTTTCTCCGATAGTCGCTGTTGCAGACACATAAGCAGCTTCAAGAGTTTCACCTGAAGGCATTGTCAAAGCAAGAGCTTCTTCGTTATTGGCTGGTTTTCCTTCAGCGATTGCTTTAGCTGTTGCGTTTACCAGCTCAACAAATTGAGCGTTTTTCGCAACGAAGTCAGTTTCAGCATTTACTTCAACAACTGCTGCAACGTTACCGTCAACATAAACACCAGTCAAACCTTCTGCAGCAACACGGTCAGCTTTCTTAGCTGCTTTTGCCATACCTTTTTCGCGAAGCAATTCAATCGCTTTTTCGATATCGCCTTCCACTTCAACCAATGCTTTTTTAGCGTCCATAACACCAGCACCAGATTTTTCACGCAACTCTTTAACAAGTTTAGCTGTAATTTCTGCCATTTTGATTCTCCTATATAAAAATAGGAGAGCGAGGCTAAACCCCGCCCTCCTAGGTAATTACTATTTATACGAATTAAGCGTTGTCGCCTTCAACAACTTCAACGATTTCTTCGATTGAGTCTGCTTGAGCTTCTGAAGCTGCAAATTCTGCTTCAACTGCTGCTACAGCATCTTCACCTTGGCGACCTTCAATGATAGCGTCTGCCAATTTAGCTGTAATCAGCTTAACTGCGCGGATAGCGTCATCGTTAGCTGGGATGATTACATCGATATCATCTGGATCAGTGTTTGTGTCAACCATCGCTACAACTGGGATACCCAATTTTTTAGCTTCTTTAACAGCGATTTGCTCTTTATGTGGGTCAACTACGTACATTACATCTGGGATGCGAGGCATGTCTTCGATACCACCCAAGAATTTTTCAAGACGAGCGCGTTGTTTGTTAAGAAGTGCAACTTCTTTCTTAGGAAGAACGTCGAAGATTCCTTCTTCTTCCATGCGTTTGATTTCTTTCAAACGAGCGATACGTTTTTGGATTGTTCCCCAGTTAGTAAGGGTACCACCCCCAACCAACGGTGGTTGATGAAGTATTGACCTGAACGTTCTGCTTCTTCTTTAACAGCATCAGCAGCTTGTTTCTTAGTACCAACGAACAATACAACTGCATCATTAGCTGCAGCATCACGCATAAAGTCGTATGCTTGGTCAGCGTATTTTTACAGTTTGTTGTAAGTCGATAACGTGGATTCCGTTACGCTCAGTGAAGATGTGATTAGCCATCTTAGGGTTCCAGCGACGGGTTTGGTGACCGAAGTGTACACCAGCCTCAAGAAGTTGTTTCATTGAAATTACTGCCATGAGTATTTCTCCTTTTTGTTTTTCCTCTTCTTGATTTCAGCTGCAAAACAACCCAAAGGCAACAGTTTCACTAATTCATCAAGAATGAGTATTATCGTTTACGACAAATTAAATTGTACCATAGTTGAGTCAAGCAATTTTTGCTAGTTTTTCCTTCATAACGTAATTTCCCAACTGAAATTTTTAAACCAAATTCTTAACTTTAAATAAAAACATCTCAACATAAATTGTTACTACTAAATATGCAATAATAGCTTATGTTGAGATCCACACAAATATAAAAATTTTCAAGTTAATGTCAAAATATTTCTATTTAATAACTTAAAAATTTAGATGTAAAAAGAATCAATTATATTTTTATAGTAAATATCATATCCTCATACTTTGTGTTAGCAAAAACAATTCTTGAAGATTAAACTTGCCAATAAGTCCTTTTTACCTATCTACTTCCTACTACGAAGTTTCTTACGAAGTTTATAGGCTATGTTAAATAAAGTAATACAATGAACTAGTTGGATAGTTAAATTCTCCAGCAAATTCTTCAATAGTTGGATTAAACTTAGATTTAAAATTAAACAATCCACCTTTTAGTTATTTTTCAATTCCTCCATATTGTGAGTTTCTGCACCACGTTCAAATGAATGTTGTGCGGTCTCAAACCATGTAGGAATCGCAGGTTGATAGTGTCTAAATTCCTCATTCATTCCGGCATATAAATTTTCAGAAGTTTTCCCAAATTCAATAGTTAAAGTCCCAGACAAGGGAACAACACTGTCCCCTCTATCAATACGGCTCTTTAAGAAAAGAAATCTCTTCCTCTAATCGTTTCCTCTCTTGCTGATTATCCTTTACTTTACCTTCTTTTGTTTGATCTGTAAACTTCTGCGCTATTTTTAGATTTTTTTCGAGTTGCTTCTCAACTTCTTTCAGTCTATTAGGTAAATCTATATAGCTCATTGTGATAAAGGAGTGATTAGGATAAGTACTTATAACTTCTGATAATAATCCTTTCCTCGTAAACTGATATGCTTACGGGACTCTGTTTTTCTTCATTAGAATGAAAAATTCATCTAATAAATCAAGTCCACCAAATTTCACTTCCAACCCTTTATTTCTTTGCAGTTCGTATTGCCTGTCTAGTAGACTTGGAAAAGTTGATCCAACGAGAAATTCTCTTTATAAATATTAGCTTGAAAACGTGGTTGTATATTTTCTGCCATATCCTTTGTTAAGCCAGTCCAATGAACCTTATTTGTTTGCAATTCCTCAATAATCTCTAAGGTCTTGGAATTTTTGATCATTTCTTGTCCAATAAGATTCTGACTTATAAATAGATTTGGATCAAATTTAACCATTATTGCATGTCGCTTTTTAGCAAGTTTTTTCAACGTTACCAGTACAAATTTCAGCAGTTCTTTATCTTCAAAATCAATAACCGGACCTCTTGGAATATAAAAATAGAAAACCCCAACGGAAGAGGTTGAATTAAAACATTTGCTACTCCAACCAATTGGTTATCTTTATAAAATCCAATTCGCTCATTGTCCCAAGTTTCTTTTATTTTAGCCCAGTCACTACTCTGCAATAAGCTTCCTTTAGAATTATTTTTTAAAAAAGAATCCCATTCTGTAGTATCAACAGCAATTTTATAATTATACATAACTCCCTTCTCACTATTTCAAAAAGTAGTCTATACTTTAGTTTACTACAATTTTTCACTCTCTTACAACATATAATAACTCTTTGATACAATTTTTATCACATGCTTCCAGAGTTTTATTTTTAGTCATTCATCAGTCACAAGTCTAAATAAATTTGTCACTATGTTTGCTTTTAACAATGCTATAGAAAAAGGTGAGATTGAATCAATCTCTTAAAATAATAAAAATAAAGTCATATATATTAATTAGGATAAATATAAAGCTACTGATCCTCGAGAAGCATGTGGATTGAACCAACCACGATAATTACCAATTGGTTGAGTACCGCTACCATCATAATTTGCCTCTGAAACTTGAATACGAGTTGCTGATTCAACAGCTGTAACAACCGCTACGTGTCCATATCCACCATCATTCCAACAAATAATTGCTCCAACTTGTGGAGTTGATCCTGTGCGGAATCCGGCTGCCGCTACTTGTTGCCCATTGTCCACCATTACCCCAGAAATCTCCAGCCCAAGGGCATAATGTTTTAGCTCCCCAAGTACACTGTCCAACAGGATAAGTTGAAGCACTTGTGTTATAAGTTGGACGTGGTTTCGATACAGTTGGTGTTGGTGTATAGCTTGATTCTTCTGTGTCAGATGATGAAGATGTAGATGTTGCTTGTACTTGTGATACAAAAACTTGTATTTGCCGATGCAGCAAGTGTTTGACGTTGGCTAGCTTGTTGAGCTTTGTATGCAGCTTCTGCTTCAGCTGCTGCACGCGCTTCTGCTTCTGCCGCTGCTTTTGTTCCAACAAATTAGCTTTTTCTCCTTCAGCTGTAGCTTTCTCAGCAGCAAGGTTCAATTCAGCAACTTTCAACTCTGCTTGTTTTGTTGTCAAAACTTGAGCATCATCAGCAAGTGTTTGTTGATTGCTAATAACTGTGTTAATTGCTTCATTATTAACAACTTGTTTTTCAGCAATTGCTTTTTTTATCTTCTTTTTGTTGTGCCAACATTTTATTATTGCTGATACGATTTCACTCATAGCTGCTACGAAAATAGCTTCTGTGATTGATTTTGAATTGATAATCGTATTGATATAGCTGTCGCAGCTCCATTAGTTTGCGCACTACTGAGCTTGATTTTCAAGAGATGTGTTACGAGCTACAATATTTTTGAAAGCTCTGTAATTTCTCCTTCGAGTTGTTTTGATTCAGCTTGAAGTCTTTCATTTTCAGCTTGTAATTTTTCTTGCTCTGTTTGAATTGCTGAAACTTGCTTTTGGATCGCATCAACTTGTTTTTGAGCATCTGCTTGTTGCGCTGTCAATTCATTGATTTTATTATCTTGAGCAGCAATTTTGTCATCTGTACTATTAGCTTTTAACTGTAGAAAGGACTGCTCCTTGTGAAACTAAGATTGTACTAATAAAAAGCGATGCTAGGATTTTTTCTTCATATTGGTATATACTCCTTCTTTTAGAACAATACTAGTATATCAAAAAGACATAATAAATATTACGCCTTTATTACATTTTTGTTTCTTTCTTATAGATAAATTTTTTCAAAAACAAATTGAAATACAAGCATCCATAAAAATTTAAGATCATTGAAGGAACAAGGCTATAAACTATAAAGACTGCCGGATTTTTCATGTGTTAAACCAACTGCTTGTACAATGATAAAACACCCAAATTCAAATAAGAAAAGTCATCATTACGATTGCTAGCAATCTTGTCCATCTATTAGTGAGTATAATTGAATTAATTTTATAAACAATCGCACCAATAATAACAAAAAGAAGACTAGCAATACCAATCAAATGGAAGAAATAGATATCATACAGAGTCCTGCAACAAGACAATAAGCCAAGAATAGATACTCTGATACCTCAATCGTTTCAAACAAGAGAACTATGAAAATAAAATGGCTAATTAGTTGGAAAATGAGGAAAAAGCTAGTGACAAATTGCCCTAGGTGACTATCTATGAGGACAATTAAAAGGCAAGAGTATAAACATCCCTATCTGCTTAAATAGTCTCATGATGGATTCCCCCACTAACTCTACGACTCTAAGATTGGTTGAATCAACATCCAGTTTGACCAACACTTCTATGGTCAGATAGTCATTGCTATGTGTTACAGACACAACCTCTCCAACTGGAATATCTGCAGCATTGAAAGTACCCAAACCTCCAGTTACAACTTTATCCCCTTGACTAATGTCGCTATTGCTATTTAGCTGACTAATCTTTAGTAAACCTTTTTCTTTATCATAGCCAATGATAATTCCATAAATATTGGTAGAAAGCATGCTGGATTTTAACAGAGATTTTTCAGTGTTTTCGGTGTTAGTCAATAAGGTAATTACTGTCGAGTTATCTTCCACTTTTTCAACACTTCCAACCAAGCCACCACCAGCTACCGCCAACATTCCAGTTGTCACCCCTTTTGCAGAGCCAGCGTCTACTGTTAATTCTTGTTTCCAAGTTGCTGGTGTTCGCATAATGACGTCTGTAGCAATGAGCTTATTGGCATTCAATTTTGACTTCATCTCTAGTAATTGGCGTAATTGTTCATTTTCTTCTTTGAGACTATCAGCCTGGTTAGATTCTTTCTTCAACTTATAAAGTTCTTGTTTTAAAGTCTCATTTTTCATTGTATGCTCTAGTTAAATGTCCTAAATCAGATTTTTGTGGAAGACAGCCATTGAAAAAGGTTTTTGGACTATCCTATCTAAAAGAGAAATACTGTCTCCCGCTTTTGTCACAATTGCATTTGATTTTGTCGTTAATAAAAAGACTGACACGACTAATATGACAACAAATAAAACAATGAAAGTATTTTGATTTTTTTAAAACGGTTCATACCCTTTCCTTTTCTTTTATCTACTAGACTTTAGGATTTCAATAAAAATAGGACCAGACCCAAAAATACCAACTAGCACCAGGGCAACGCTATCTTTCCTCATCCAACTTAATTGTCGATACTGACTACGCCCATGACCACCTTGATAGCCTCTAGCTTCCATGGCTGTCGCCAAGGAATCTGCTCTTTTCAAACTAGTTGCGAATAGAGGTATCAAGATTGGAATCATAGCTTTGACCTTCTGCACAATATTGCCTTCTCCAAAATCAACACCACGCGCCTTTTTGGGCATTCATGATTCGAATAGTATCATCCATCAAGGTTGGTACAAAAACGCAAACTCATTGACAGCATAAGTCCGATTTCATGAACGGGGACTTTAAATCTTTTCAGAGGTCCCAGCAATGATTCGACAGCTGTCGCCAAACTAAGTGGCATAGTTGTCAAGGTTAGGAGAGTTGAGAAAATAATAATCAATACAAAACGACAGAAAATAATCCCTGCTTGCTCCAGTCCGTAGGTCGTAATTTTAATAAAACCAATTTCACTACAAGACCTCTCCACCAGTTATAAAGAAGAGCTGAAAAAATAGTCATAAAAGCAATCAAAAAGAACATGGACTGCAAACCTTTTATAAAAAAAGGTCAAGGTATTTTTAGATAAGAGGATAAAAACCCTGATACAGTAAAAAGAATGACATTTGTGAGAGGATTATTGCCCAAAAACTGATAACAATCAACAAAATCATGCCTAATAATTTTACTTCGGATCAATCTATGGATAATAGAGTCCCCAGGTATATAACGACCTAAAATCATGTTATCCATTTATGAACTCCTTAAACTCCTCTATTCTTATTGGCAATTGTTTAAATGAAAGACCTCGTTTGACCAATTTGTAGGCAAATCTTGTAATTTTAGGAACGCCTAATTGAACGTTTTCCATAAACTCAATATCTTGAAAAACCAGACTTGGCTTCCCGCTCTTGACTAGTTTCCCTTTTTCCATCACATAGACCTGGTCTGCAAATTCAGCTACATCGTCCATAAGATGTGTCACCAAGACAATCGTTATCCCATCTTGATGAAGTTTTTTAAACAGAGCCATCAACTCTTTTCTACCAACCGGATCAAGCCCTGCTGTTGGCTCATCTAAGACCAAAATGCTTGGTTCCATGGCTAAAATCCCTGCAATAGCCACCCGTCTCATCTGACCACCAGATAATTCAAAGGGACTACGTTCAAACAATGAAGAATCAGTGCCTACCATGGCTAGTTTTTCACGAGCGATCCTTCTGCTTCTTCCGAAGAGTACCAAAATTCTGAGGACCAAAAAGCCACATCTTTTAGGACAGTTTCTTCAAAATTTGATTTTTCTGCAAACTGAAATACCAATCCAACTTGTTTACGAATTTGGCGAATTTCTTTATTGACAGATGTTGGAGTGATAAGGGTATTAAAAGACCTTCACACTACCCTCAGTAGGAACCAACAAACCATTTAAGAGTTGAAGAATAGTTGATTTTCCACTTCCTGTATGCCCAATCACAGCCGTGTAAGAACCATCCTCGATTGTTAGACTTACATCAGATGGGGCTGATGAGGGCAAAGGAGTTCCGTTCTGATAAATATAGCTAACATTTTTCTAGAGTAATTCCCATAATACCTCCTCTAATTCCTCCTCAGTTATGTATGAATTCGGTAAATTCAAGCCTCCATCGATCAGGGATTGGTCTCAATTGGTTAACAAAGGGTTGATCCAATCCGATTTGATCAAGATCTGATCGAGAAAAATAATTCTCTTGGACTACTGGTTGACTCGATTCCCCCTTTTTTCATCACTAAGACACGGTCACTCAAAGCAACCTCTTCTAAATCATGCGTTATGGAAATAACCGTCATTTGATGATCTTTTCGGATTTCTTGAACAATTTTTAATCAACTCTAATCGTCCCTCTGGATCAAGCATACTAGTAGATTCATCCAAAATCAAAAATATCTGGTCGCAAAAGCAACAACTCCTGCGATGGCAACCCTTTGTTTTTGCCCTCCAGACAGACGAGCTGGCTCCTTTTTACTAAACTCTTCCATACCGACCAAAGCAAGTGATTCTGCTACTCGTTTTTTCATCTGGTCAAGTGGAAGGCCTTGGTTTTCCAATCCAAAAGCAACATCATCTTCTGCAGTCGCTCCAACAAACTGATTGTCTGGATTTTTGAAAAAACCATCCCAATTTTACAGCGCATTTCCCAGACATTTTCTGAGGTTAAAAGTTTTTCCATCAATCCAAATCTCTCCAGATTCAGCCTCAAGCAAACCATCAATCAAGCGAACTGTAGTCGATTTACCACTCCCATTATGACCAACGATCGATAACCATTCACCATGTTTCACGTGAAACGATATATGATTTACATCATAATGTTCCTGATCTTTTTGGTAACGAAAGGCCAAATCTTTAATTTCAATAATTGTTTCCATTTTTAGCGAAAGGTTCCTTTAAATAAGTATGCACTCCCTTTGAAGTAATCATATCCCGAATAAATAGTAAAGAATAGTGCAACATATAGCAGCACTTGTCCTATAAAGTTCCAATGGAATAATAAGAAAATAATCGCAAACATTTGACTGAATGTCTTGATTTTACCAGGCATAGCTGCAGCCAGAACTGTTCCACCAGTTTCTACCAATAGTAGGCGTAAGCCGGTAACCGCAAGTTCACGACAAATAATGATTGCCACCACCCAAGCTGGAGCCATATTTAGACCAACCAGCATGATAAAGGCAGACATTACCAACAATTTATCAGCCATTGGGTCTGCAAATTTCCCAAAATTACTTACTACTTGCCATTTCCTTGCCAAATAACCATCTAAATAGTCAGTGATACTCGCAATAGCAAAGATAATTGCAGCGATTCCATGTAATAAAGGTGACGACCCCCAAAGATAGAAGGAGAAACAAAAAATAGGAATAAATAAAATTCTACCTACTGTCAGTAAATTGAGGGATATTCTCTTTTTCATATATTCCTTCCTTAATTTGAACTCAATGTCAATGTGATCCAGCCGGTTTGGCTAGTTAATTTTGATGTATCAATTTCTTGATTATCAATTTTCAATGTTACTCCTTTTACAACCCCCAAGGTAATGGTCACTGGAGTATCTTTAGAAATCGTAGTTTTAGCTAACTTATTATTTGGTGAAAGAGTAACTCCTCCTACCAAATCTGTATCTGAAACACTAATCCAGCTGGTCGTATCAGAAACAGATAGTTGAAGTTCTGCCACATCTTTTAGAAGTTTTATAGGTTACTAAAAATCGTATCACCTTCTCCCGAAATTGTCACAGAATTTGCTTCACTAGTACTTGGGGCAGTAGTTGTTGTTTGATCGTGACCTGATAGTTTACTAGTGGTTGAAGTCGTCGTCAATTTACAAGACTATAATTTCCTGTAGAAGGTGTGCCAGGTTGTGTTTGAATATAAGACCAAACATAATAGCTTACAAACGTTAAAATTAATACAGAAAAGAGGATAAAATAAAAAGGGAAGAAGGGTACGTTTTTACGATTGGTTCGTCTGCGTCCAGAAAGTTCAATTTCATCAGCATCTACTTCTTCATAGGTAATCATACTGCCAGAATCAAAAGCATCTAGAATAATTCTTTTCATCTAATTCTACCGCCCAAGCATACTTTCTCAAAAAAGAACGGGCATAGAAAGTGCTAGGTAATTTATCAAAATCATCTCGCTTCCAAAGCTTCCAGCAAATTTATTTGAATATCCGTAGCTCTCTGCAATTCTTCTAAACTAAGACCTTGGTTAATCCTCGATAAACGTAAGACTTCCCCAATTGTTTTTTTTCTCATACTTATCATCCCTTCCTTCTAGTTAAATTACTTCTACATCAAAGTGGCAAAATAGTATATTCAACCATCTCACAATTATCTATAAAGTGATGGCCCACCTCAAGAACATCTTCCAAAGTCATCTCTTGTATAATTTTAGGTAAATCAAACAAATTTGACCCCTTTTCAAGTGCCTGATATTGGGTCGCAATAAATTCTAAAGAATCCATATTATGAATGAATTCTCCATAAAGTTCACTTTTAACTAAATCCAAATGTTCCTCGGATACGTCCACATCCTTTTCAAAACCTTGAATGGCCTTGCGAAACTGATGAGAAATAGCAACAGGCTCCTTGGTCTCCATTGTCAACATTAAAAAGTTAAAGCGTTTATCAATTTCAAGTTCTAAAGACAGGGACGAATCCAATTTACCGGATTCATATAAACTTTGAAATCTTTGCGAAGTCCAACCAAAACATCATTGTAAATAGTGTTTTTAAGTGGAGGCTATATCGATAGCAATCCTGGTCATCCATTTGAGCCTTGGTTCCTAAGCCCATAGCCAGTTTAGGACAAGCTACATCCATTCGAGTACTGTCAACCTTCTTTACAGGGTGTAAAGCAATCTTAGTCTTTTCAAACTTATCATCCGTCCCGCTCCTAACATCTTTCTTAAAGAAATAATCCTCTACTTGCTCAAAATCAAAATGACCAACCAAGAAAATACTACTATTGTTGGACTTGTATAAGTCTTTAAAGTTTTCCTTAAGGTCTTTCAAAAAGTAATCTTTGTCAATTGATTTCTCAGAACCTACGATATCTAGGGCTAGGGGCTATTGGGATAAAGATTGGCTAACGTTTTAAAGAATAATGAAGAATCCGGGTCGTCAAGATACATTTCTCGTTCCTGCTGAATAATATCCTTTTTCACGTTCAACAGAATCCTCAGACATTATTAAATTTCTGTCACGAGCTCCATTAATAAGTCTAAACACTCTATCACATATTCGGTCGTCGAAAAAGATGGCTGGTGATTCGTAAAGCTTGTAAAGGCATTGCTCTCAGCTCAACTCCGTAAGCTGACATAATGTCACCAGCATCTTCTCGTTCAAAAAGTTTATGCTCTAAGAAATGGGCAATCCTGAGGTGAGATTTCTTTTCTCCTACATCTATCATAAACTCTGTGTCAATCGATCCGACATTTACGTTTACAACTCCGTAAACTTCTTGAAATTCACTTTTAGGGAGCAAAGAAATAGTTAATCCATTTTCTAACTTGACTTGGTATAGAGTTTCCTTGATAGCAGGATAAAATTTCTTTTGAAAAGTAGCTTTTAGTCATTCCAATCCTTCCATAAAGTAAATAGCCTGCAGTCTAAGACTACCTGCAGCTTCACAAATCTCATCTTTTTCAACTTGTTCTAATTTTTCAATCAGTGTATGTATATCCAAACCTAATTTCCCGAAAAATTGACTCAGATATTCTCTGTCAATGATAGAATCTTGATTGTCCTTAGAAAGTAAAAAGTGAACGCTTGATCATTTTTTTCGTCTGATGAATTTCTATATCTGAAAATTCACCCTTCTTGATAGCTACTAATTGTTCATTCATTAGCTTACGTACTTTATTGCGATTTTTCCGATCAATTCCTGCAAATAAACGTAGACGCCCACTAAGAGATCTAAGTGACTAGAAACAGTGTAGGCTAAGGCTTCTTTTTCTCGAACTTCTGTAAACAATTTTGAATGAGGAAAAGCTCCTAAAAGACCATTGACAAGTAACATTGCCAGTTGTCCTTCATCTCCATAACCTATAGAACTATGATATCCCATTTCTAAAATGGATTGCCCGAGATTCTTTCTAAAAGCTCTCATTTTAATATATTTGAATAAGGCTGATGATACTGAATCTTGACATCTTGTTGACGAGCTGTCAAGGAATATTTCTCTAAATGCTCCCTTATTTCTATTTCATTAAAATCACCGAGAAAGAAAATATCAACTTTGTCCTCTTTCAACATCTTTTGAAAAACTAGAAAGCTGAGACTTAGGAGTCTCTTTTGAAATTCTAGAAATTAAGTCTTTAGGAACTAATTGCATAGCTGGTTCCTGAAAATATAGCTGATCTAGTTCCTTATGAGCAAAGAAGAGGATCACTCTAATTCTGATTCCAACCTCGCTATCAGTTGCTTTTGCTCGATTTCAAATATATTTTTAGTTCAAATTCCCCAGCATCTGCAAAGGTGAAAATAAAATTTGGTTTAACAATTCTAGAATCTGCGAAGTTAAAACATTTTTCTTGCTTTTAAAAACTCATCACGAACATAGGTTAAATCTCACGTCAACAAGGTGACTTTGTCCCTTCGATAAAGCCTGACTTGATAAATCTGCTCCCATATAGAGCCTGCCAATCGTAAAAGCTGGGCACTTGGATGAATTTGAGTTAGCTGTTCAGAATACTAGCATTTATCATACGACTCGAAAATCAGCTCAAGTGATAATGGAACTGTAAATCACGCAGTTATTTTTATTAGTTT
>BNJU01005617.1_pt1 | contig 119572 bp, 128 predicted proteins | sample 8539281 | NCBI WGS metagenome assembly BNJU01 (sample SAMD00202456, study PRJDB9452) | human saliva metagenome | isolation source: human saliva | place: Japan | reverse complement strand
CTGATGCGCTTGGCTGAAACTTTGTGCGCCGTCCCCAACTGTTGGGCAAACAGGCTCACGCGCAGCTCCCACACCATATTTTGGGCCTGGCGCAGCACCGCCGCGCGGGCGGGATTAGCCGGCAGCCCCTTAGCGTGCTCGACGGCGTCGCTCACCTGCCCCTCAATCTCACGCACCTGGTAGGCCAGAGCTGCATCCTGGCTGGGCGAGGCCGCCGCCTTCTCCAAGCGATAAGCCAAAGACTTAAGGTAGCGCCCATAGTGGGCCAGCTGTGCCGGATCGGCGTCGGCGATAAAGCGCGGCGCAATCAGGGCAGCAGCCTGCTCGCGAATTTCCTGCAAAGTGTCGAGCAAAGCCAGCGAAGTATTACGCCCCACTGCCTTATCCAACTGGCCCTTAGCCTCCAAAGCGGCCTCTACCTGGGCGGCAATAGTTTCCACCTGGTCTTCCAGACGGTCGCGCAGCCAAGATGCAAAGAGCTCAAAATCTTTGCGGTCGCGCAGCTGGGCCAGGTCATGGCCGGTTTCGCGGCTCCACTGCTGGGCTAGCAGGCGCCCGGCAGCCAAGCACAAATCAGACACCAGGGTGTCAGTGGATTTGTAGGGCGCAGACACCATGAATAGAGAGCGCTTAGCGTTCCAACGGCTGGTCACCCGCGCAGTTTCGAGCGGGGTGCGCGCCAAAGCTAACGCCAAAACTCCCTCAGCGTGCTGAGCTAGCTGAGAATTAACATCCGCTAATATCTTTAAATCAGCTTTAAATGCTTTAGATGTTGGTTGTGCAACTAAAGTGGGGTAACCGCGAACTAATAGCCCCGCCCGCCCGGCGGATTCTATTTGTTGCGGAATTACGCCTGGGGAACTTCAGGCCAATCAACTAAATTAGTTTGCTCCTTTAAAGGGCTAGTTAATGACTGTGAAGTAATAGTTGCAAAAGTATTTGCGGCAGATTTATTGGCGCGGGCGCCGTTATGGGCACCTGTGCTCCCGTTTGCGCCGGCGGCCCCATGGACCCCGTTATGGCTCTCGTGGGCTCCGTTTGCACGCTTAGATTTCGCCGATTTCTTGGACCGGGCCTCATCCATGGCCGCCGCCAGGGCGCCACGTACCGCCGAGCGCACCGCCGCCTCGCTTTGTTTGGCCAGCTGCCGCTGCAAAACGATCAGGTTGCGCCCGCGCCCTAGCTTGTTGCCGCGCGCGTCCAGCACGCTAAAGCCCATGCGCAGGTGCTCAGGCAGGTTTTCTTGCGCCTGGTCCCAGTCCTCGTCGGTAATTTCTACCTGGCGTAGCTGCTGTGCGGCCTGGGTGAAGGCCTGCTGGAAACTCACCGGGATCGGTTCGACGCCGCCGCCGGGGTTACTGCCGACGCCGCCGGGCTGGCTCGCTGCCGCGTCGCCGGCCCCGCCGCCCGGGGTGCTGGACGCGCCAATGCCACTGGCCGCGCCGCCGTCGCTAACCTTGCCGCCGGGCTGGCTTGCTGTCGCGGCGCCGTCGCTAGCCTCTCCCGCAGCCTGCGGGTAAAGCTGGCAGATCAGCTCCCAAATGCGCGTGCCGGTGTCGGGGGCCGGAACTAGCTGGCGACGCACCCGCTTAGGCAAGGCGCGGATAGTGGCCACACACAGCTGCGGGCGCATCCCGGGCACAAGCCAATCAAATCCCTCTGGGCGCAGGCGAGTGAGCACCTCAATGGGCACCTGTACGCTGACGCCGTCGTCGAGCCTGCCCGGCTCAAAAACGTACGTAAGCGCCAAGGTCAGGTCACCCTGATGCCAAGTGTCGGGGTAGCCGTCAAGGTTGTCACCTTCGGGAAGCAGCAGCTCACGGGTGAAATCCAGCAGCTTGGGGGTGTCTTGACGCTGATGCTTCCACCAGTTGTCGAAAGCTGCCGCGCTGGTGATTTTCTCCGGCAGGCGCTCATCGTAGAAGTCAAAAAGAGCCTGGTCATCAGCCAAAATACCGTGAGTGCGTTGACGACGTTCCACCTCGGCGGTGTCTTCAAGCAGCTCACGGTTGCGCTCAACAAAAGCGTGGCGGGCGTGCCAGCCCCCTTCCACCAGTCCGGAGCGAATGAACATTTCCCGCGCAGCCTGCCGGGCGGCGTCGGTACCCACACTGGCTAGCGTGACCGGGCGGTCAGCTACCAAAGTCAGCCCGTAAAGCAGCACCCGCTGATGTACCATGGCCGCGCCCTTCTTGGTGGACCAGTAAGGCTCACCGTAAGTGACCTTGACCAGGTGTTTAGCGGCCTGCTCCACCCATTGAGGTTGGATGCGGGCCACGGTGCGGGCAAATAAGCGACTGGTTTCCACCAGCTCAGCGGCCATCACCCAGTCGTACTGTTTGCGGCGCAGCCCGCTACCAGGCCAAATAGTGAAGTGGGTGGCGCGCGCCCCGGCATATTCACGCCGGCGCTCATCATAGTTACCCAGGTTGGAAAGCAGCCCCACCAGCAGGGATTGGTGGATCGCGTCGGCGTCGGGGGTGTCTGCGCTTTGCCCCAGGGCCACGACGGCGTCGGCTACGTCCGCATTAGCCATGCCGGCCGCGTGGGAGCCGGGAACTAAGCGGTCACTAGCGGCGCGAATGGAGGCGCGGGTGGGCAGCTCAATGTTTTGGGCGTTAATGCCTAGCGGCCGCGCCAACTGGGCCAGCTGATTGTAGACGTCGCGCCATTCACGAATACGCAGGTAGTGCAGGTATTCGTGGCGGCACATGCGCCTAAACGCAGAGCCGGACAGGTCACGTGACTGGGTGCGCAGGTAGCGCCAGAAGTTGAGGTAGGTGAGAAAATCGCTGGTGGGATCCGCTAAACGCCGATGCATGGCGTCTGCGGCTTCCTGCGCGTCAAGCGGGCGTTCACGCACGTCTTGGATTGAAAGCGCGGAGACAATCACCATCACTTCGCTGGCGCAGCCGCGTTTATTGGCTTCTAGCAACATACGCCCCAGGCGCGGGTCGATGGGTAGACGCGCCAGTTGGTGGCCGATCGCGGTCAGGCGCGGCTCGTGCATGGATTTAGAGTTTGCGCTGATAGCGCCGATTTCGGTTAGTAGCGCCACGCCGTCGGCAATAGCGCGCCGGTCTGGCGGGTCAATGAAGGGAAAATCTGCCACATTACCTAGGCGCAGCGCTGCCATCTGCAAAATTACGCTGGCTAGGGAGGTGCGCAGAATTTCGGGTTCCGTGTATGGCTCGCGCCCCTCATAGTCGGTTTGCGAGTACAGGCGGATTGCCACGCCGTCGGCCACGCGCCCGCAGCGGCCGCTACGCTGGTTTGCGCTGGCTTGGCTGATGGGTTCAATGGGTAGGCGCTGCACCTTGGTTTTGTTGGAATAACGCGAAATACGCGCCACGCCCGGGTCAATCACGTACCTGATGCCGGGCACGGTTAGCGAAGTTTCAGCCACGTTGGTGGCTAGCACGATGCGTCGCAGACGGTGTTTTTCAAATACGCGGTGCTGGGCGGCGGCGCTTAGCCGCGAATATAGGGGGATGATTTCAACGCTGCCGGGCAGGCGGGCGCTGGACTCGTTGGCGGCGTAGCGTGGGCCTAGGTGGTCGATAAGTGCGGCTTCGGTATCGCGAATGTCGCGTTCTCCCGCCAGGAACACCAAAATGTCGCCGGGGCCTAGAGCCATTAGTTCGTCGACGGCGTCGAGGATGCCCGTGACCTGGTCGCGCGGCTCGTCGGCACTTGCGTTGGCAGCTGCTGAGTTTGTTTGGCTGCTAGCTGGCTCTGGCTCGACGCCGTCGAGGGGGCGATAGCGGATTTCTACCGGATAGGTGCGCCCGGAGACCTCAATAATTGGGGCAGGGGCGGCCTTCAACCCCAAAGTGGGCGGCGAAACGTTCAGAGTCGATGGTGGCCGAGGTGATGATGACCTTCAAATCTGGACGCTGAGGCAGTAGCCGCGCTAAATAACCCAAAATAAAGTCAATATTTAGGCTGCGCTCGTGTGCCTCGTCAATAATTAGAGTGTCATAGCGGCGCAATAGTGGGTCGTTTTGAATTTCGGCCAGCAAAATACCGTCGGTCATTAATTTGATAAGCGTATGTTCACTAACTTCATCAGTGAAACGAACCTGATAACCGACTATTGATTCTTTAGAAACTTTAGTGCCCAGCTCTTGGGCAATGCGTTCAGCTACTGAGCGCGCCGCGATACGCCGGGGCTGGGTGTGTCCAATCATGGCGTTGACGCCGCGACCTAAATCTAAACAGATTTTAGGGATCTGGGTGGTTTTACCGGAGCCGGTTTCACCTGCGACGATAACCACCTGGTTAGCCAAAATGGCGGCTGCGATCTCCTCCTGGCGGGCTGAGACTGGAAGCTGCGCCGGGTAGGTGATGGTGGGCACGGAAGCTGCGCGTTGGCTTAGCTGTGCGGGGGTGAAGGGGTGCGGCGCCGCCTGGTTTTTGTGTTGGCGCCGTCCGTGATTGCGCTGGTGGCTGGCAGGACGACGGCGGTGCGCTGCGGCTGAGTTAGTTGCGTCTGGTTGGCTGGGCTGACTGGAGTGTTCGTTCATTACCCCTGCATTGTCTCGCACTTTAACCCATCTGTGGAACCAGCTCACCGCGTAAGATAAGCACAGCCTAGTGAACTAATTAATTGTACCTATAAATGTAAATTGTCGATTAAATATTGCAAAACTAGTTGTGGGCTTGGGGTAGTAGATGTATTCTGTAATCACTCCAATGACGAGTGATGCAGTGCTGATCCACTGCTTGTTCCCAGACCTGGCCTTGCCAGGCCTATCCGCTCATTAACGTGAGCAACGCCCTTAACTGGGTTCCCTATATGCGATGAACTTTAATCAAGGAAGATAAAATGAAGTATCTGAGGATCATTGCAGCTCTAGTATTAATTTGCGGTTTAGCCTCGTGTGGGAGTGGCGAAAAAGCTTCGCCGACTGCTCCTAATGATAAGGCTGCTAAAGTATCTGCTGACGGTTTAACGCATTACGACGTGTCTAAATGGCGGCTTCCCACAGATCCATATAGAGAAGCTGATACGATTCTAATTTCGCGTGCTCGAACCGCCTATTTTAGGTATTGCATGAAGTCCAAAGGATACACCTATCAAGGAAAGCCAGAACCGCCAGAGGGGCAGGCTGAGCGATACGTAAATAGTGCTGGTAGGCGTCTATTTGATGAGAAGATTGCAAGCGAAGTTGGCTACCACGTGGGTATCGTTCCTGGCTGGAATATCTACCAATATAGCCATGATACTATTGAAAAGTATAAAACTGATCCCGGTTACCGGGACGCTAAAAATTCATGTTTTAATAAACTAATGGATCAGTATCCAGTATTGAAGTCTTATGAGGAAAAATCTGAGACTGGAAATGCTCTTTTGGCATCAATTGGCGGCGCTGAGCAGGGGCTTGGGGATCCTAAAGTTAAAAAACTTGCTGCCACTTGGAAGCAATGCATGAAACCACTTGGCCTTAGTGATCTACCCGATAATCCAGTGTTAATGCCAGGGCCACAGCTCAGTCAGAAAATTGGCTTAAATCCAGGTGCTGATGCGCCCCAATCTGCTATCGCGGCGTCACCCGGAACCGTGTCAGAGTATGAGCGAAAAATCGCGGTTGCAGATGCAAAGTGCCGGATCAGCTCCGGCTGGCAGCAGGCATACTACGACGCTGACTGGAACAGCGCCGATGCTTATGTCAAAAAGAATCAGAAAGAATTATCTGCCTGGCTGGGACAAATCAAGCAGGTCGAAGCCACTTGCCGTGAGATTGTGAAGAAATACTCGTAATTATTTGTGATCGAAGGGGGTAGCTGTGGGCGCTAAACGATCTCAAGTGAAACGCTGGTTACTTGTAGTTTTAGTTGTGTTTATGGCGGTGGCGCTAGTGGGTGCAGGCTGGTTGCTGGCAAGCTACACCCAATCGCCAGCGCAGCGCGCAGCTGCCGCTGCACCTCCAACTTCAGCTCCTGTAACTGTAGAAGTTGAGCAAGGAGACCTGACAGATCAAATCACTGCCACAGGTGTTATTACCGGGGCGCAGGATTCAGCCGTTAACTTGCCTGCTACTAGCTCAGATTCGGTTGTTACCGCTGTAAACGTAAAAGCCGGTCAGCAACTTGAAAACACGCAGGTGGTGGCCTGGATTAACGATCGCCCTCTGATTGCCTATCAGGGGAGTTTTCCCGCCTACCGTGATTTGTATGAAGGTGATTCTGGCGCGGATGTGTCACAGCTGCAACGCGCCCTGGTCGCATCCGGCTACCAGCTAGCAATAACTGGAACCCTAGACGCTGACACAATCGCTACACTAAAACATCTATACGGGCAAACCAAAGACGAATTAGCTACTACCGATACTCATCAAAACGAGTCAGATAACGCGGGTGCTAATCAAGGCGGCGGAAACTCAAACGAGGCAGGCGCATCCGAAAAACCGCAGCAAGCCAAAAAGAAGGTAGTTATAGCAAAAACTGAGATGCTGTTTATCGCGCAGCTTCCAGCCGTTGTTACCTCACTACCTAAAGTTGGCGATAGTTTAAATGGAGACAAACCCTCCCAGCTAGGCCTATCTACAGGCGAATTTTCTGTAACCGCCGAAGTTCCAGCAGGTGTGGGCTCGGTATTGAAAACTGGCAGCGTGGCTAGCGCGGTTTATGGCTCTCAGCAGTTAAACTTAACTCTCAAAACTGCTGCACCTAAGAAAGACGAAAAAAGCCAAGCTGAAGCAACCACTTATACACTAACCTTTAGCGTTAAAAAGGGAAAACTTCCAAGCGATGCGCGCGGTAAATCAGTGGTGTTAACTGTAGATCGACAAGCACCAATCAAAAATGCTTTACTGATTCCTCAACGCGCAATGGCGCTAGATGCTAATGGTAACGCAAATGTGCTCAAACGCCAGGCGTCCGGTTTTGTTATGGTTAAAGTAGAGCAGCTTGGGTGCGTATCTGGGCAATGCGCCATTAAATCTGACCAGCTTAAAGTTGGCGATAGTGTGCGAGTGGACCGCAAATGACGATACTAGAATTATCGCAGGTTTCTAAAACCTATAATCCGGGTGCTCCTGGTGAGGTTAAAGCACTAAAAACCGCCTCACTGCTGATTGAGCAGGGTGATTTTGTGTCTATAACCGGCCCTTCTGGGGCTGGTAAATCAACCTTGCTGAACGTTCTGGCGTTACTTGACCCTCCCACTAAAGGCAAATACTTTATTGATGATCTAGACGCAACCAAGTTAAGTGATTCCCAGCTAGCAGCATTGCGGGCTCACACATTCTCTTTTGTGTTTCAAGCATTTCACTTAATTGATGAGCGAACTGTAACTGAAAATGTGGCTTTAGGGTTGATGTACAGCGGAGATACGGCTGGCTCTGGTGAAGAAACCGCACAAATCACGGATACGCAGCGTATTGAACAAGCCCTAAACTTTGTGGGGCTCACACATAAGCAACACGCCAAAGCAGTGCAGCTTTCTGGTGGTGAAAGGCAAAGAGTAGCAATTGCCAGGGCTATCGTGGCCGCTAACCCGGTGCTAGTTGCTGATGAACCTACCGGTAACCTCGACTCAGCCAATTCGCGTTCAGTGATGCGTGTACTAGATAAACTCAACCAAAGTGGCACTACCGTCATAGTTGTCACTCATGATCCAAAAGTTGCAGCTCACGCTAAAACCCGCATCGAAGTGCACGACGGCGTCGTCACCGTTCCCGAGAGTGAAAGTTCAAAGCCTCTAAAACCGGCTAAAACCAGCCATGCAGCGCAAGCTAAAAACCCTAAAACCAGCAGCAAAAAAACTAGCCTAAGAGCCATACTCGCGGATGCAGGGCGCACAATTACCGCTAAACCAGCTGCCAGTGGCGCGCTAATTGCCGGCGTATTACTGGCGGTAGCGTTAGCGTTAGCCACGGTAGGTATTTCTGAAGCTGCCCGCGCCCAGGTGTCGCAGCTATTTGATGCGGCCCGCAACCAGCGTGTAGCCGTCTCGGTGCCAGAACCTAAACAATTAACTAAAGATGGAAGCGTTAAACAAGCCAGCACCACTACACTAATGCGCCTGAAACGCATTCCCGGAGTGGAACGTGCACAAATCTACTCAAACCACGGCAATCAAAATATTTCACTAACTAGCGACACTAAAGGTCAAAACTTTGATGTATTAGGAGCAACCGATCCTAGTGTGCCCGGGCTGGAAATCGAAGGCAAAGAATCCGCCAAAACCAGTGGCATAAAACTTGGCCCAGGCCAGGTGCTAGTAGGTCGCGGTATCGCAAATAACCTAGAGTTAGGCCCGGTTGACGCCAGCCCAGTAGTGTGGATCGCCAATAAAGCCTACGTAGTGGTGGGAGTTATAAGCGACTCAGGTTTAGACGCCAGCATCATGAACGCCGTGGTGATGCGTGAAACAGACGCTGTTGCTGTGGGGGCAACCAATGCCGTCACCGCCGAAATACGTACGCGCCCCGGCGCCGCCCAGCTGGTGGCGCAGCAAGCACCTATCGCCCTAGATCCTTACACCGGCGAAAACGCCCACGTGGATGCGCCTGAAGACCCTAAAACCATGCGTCAAAGCGTGGAATCCAATGTGCGCACAATGCTGGTGACATTAACCGCCGTCTCATTATTAGCTGCCGTGCTAATGCTCACTAACTCCACGGCGACGGCGGTATCGCGGCGCTCTGGAGAATTTGGTTTGCGCCGGGCAATGGGGGCCAGGCGCTGGCAAATTGCCGCATTAGTCACCGCTGAATCGGCGATAGTTGGCTTAATCGGCGGAGTCATTGGCACATTTACAGCGGTGGTAGTCATTATCTCCACAGTGCTAGTGCGCCACTGGCAGCCAGTGCTTGACCTGCGGCTTTTGCCTGTAGGAATCATTGGCGGCATGGTAGTTGGCTTAGTGGGTTGTTTACTGGCAGTGCGCCGCGCCGCAGGCGTTTCACCTGCAGATGCTTTACGCCAATAATTACTGGGCCCAAAACATCCAAAACCAGGTTTCCCCTCAAACTGTCAGCCCCCTTGACACTGACAAGCTTGACACTTACAAGCCAGGCTAATTTCGGGTAACCAAACGTTGCAATGACGCCAAAAAAATGAAACATTGAATCAATGACTTCCGCATCCCAAACCCCTGAAGCTGCCGCTGCGCCGTCGCGAACCCAAATTAAACACTGGCGCCGTCACCTAGCTGAAGAACGCGCAGAAGGGAAAGTCTACCGGGACCTAGCCATGCGCCGCGAAGGCGAAGAACGCGAAATTCTCCTAGGCCTAGCGGAAGCCGAAGCCCGCCACGAACGCTACTGGTATGAGCTGCTAGGCCCCCACGCCCACCCAGCCCCCAGGCAAACCCTACGCGGCGCCATCATGCCCCTACTGGCGCGACTATTTGGCTCAGTGTTCGTGCTGGCGCTAGCTCAACGCTCCGAACAACGCAACGACTATGAGATCGACGCCGACGCCTCCAGCGCCATGGCCGCAGACGAACGCATCCACTCCGAAGTTGTGCGTTCCCTGGCCGCCCGCCACCGCCAACGCCTCTCGGGCACGCTACGCCCGGCTATTTTCGGCGTTAACGACGGCCTAGTATCCAACCTGTCCCTAGTGCTAGGCGTGGGCGCCACCGGCATCAGCACCCACGCGATCCTACTAACCGGTCTAACCGGCCTGCTAGCAGGGGCTTTAAGCATGGCGGCAGGCGAGTTCATCTCGGTGCGCTCCCAAATCGAGCTACTAGAAGCCTCCACTCCAGACCCCGGCACGGGAGAGGTTGTGCCCGCGCTAGATGTCAACGCCAACGAACTCGCCCTAATCTATCGCGCCCGAGGCGAAGACGAACACGAAGCCGTCGCACACGCCAAACTAGTACTCAGCGCCGCAAACATTGACCCACGCAGCGCCCGCCAAATCTCCCACATTGGCGACGAAGCCCCCAACTATGAGGAAATCGGCACCGCCAAGCGGGCAGCTATGTCCTCATTCGTGCTGTTCTCAGTCGGCGCCATCATTCCCTGCCTGCCTTACCTGGTTGGGCTCAGCGGAATGATCGCCGTAGCCGCCTCAGCCCTGCTGGTAGGGGCCGCGCTGTGCCTAACCGGTGGCGCCGTCGGCGTGCTATCAGGCAAAGCCCCCCTACCCAGCGCCATGCGACAGTTAGCCATCGGCTATGGGGCCGCCACCATAACCTACCTGCTGGGCCTGGCTTTCGGCACCTCCGCCAGTTAAACGGTAGCCTGAAGACGATGCACGAACTACTTGAACCCAACGCCCTACCTGCCGTTTTCCGGTTCATCGACCTATCCGGGGTGATCCTAAATGGGATCCTAGGAGGGCTCATTGCCCGCCAAAAAAACTTCGACATAGTAGGTTTCGTGGTGCTGGCGCTAATGACGGCCACCGCCGGCGGTATCCTGCGCGACCTCATGATCCAAAACGGCCCGCCCTTCGCCCTGACCGACCCTTACTACATTTGGATGGCGTGTCTGGGCGCCGCCATCGCCTGGTTCTTCAAATTTGAAGGCAAGTGGTCCCACCGCTTCCTGGTGGTTGCTGACGCTATTGTGCTAGGTATCTGGTCCGCCACCGGCGCCGCCAAAGCCCTAGAAAATCATCTAGGTTTCATCCCCGCCCTGCTTTTAGGCTGCATGACGGCGGTAGGCGGCTCCATGATCCGCGACATTAGCGTAGGGCGCACCCCGGCAGTATTTGGCGGTAACCGGCTTTATGCGCTGCCGGCGCTTGCGGCGGCTTTTACGCAGGCTTCATTGGTGCGGTTTGTTGATTTAAATCCGGTGTTGGCGATGCTGTTTTCAATGTGTGTGGGGGCGGGTTTCTGCCTGCTGGCTTATTGGCGTGTGTGGCAATTGCCGGTGGTGGGTAAGCAGCGTTCCCTTACCGAGCGTATCGGGGTGTTGCGGCGTCGCTAAAACCCGCCAGAACCTGCGTTAAAACCCGCCTAAAACAGCCCGCTTTAAAATCGTTATTAACCCCTTCAAACCACCCCTGAAGTGGGATAATAGGGGCATAGAAACGCGTGGTGGGCAGTATCAACAGGGCGCAACACGAGTCGCTACGTACGACCTGCACGTCGCTACCGACCTGCACGTCGCTACTTGACGCTCGCGGTGAGGCAGCCGGGCACACTTGCGTCGTGATCAGATCACTTGACGATGACGACTCGCAGGAAGCGGGGGCCGTGCACGCCGTTGACGCGGACCAGCTCGATGTCGGAGGTCGCCGAGCCGCCGGCGATCCAGGTCATCGGGCGGGTGGGGTTCTTGCCGAGGATCTCGACGGCCTGGGGCACCGTGGGGACGATGTCGGAGGCCTTGAGGACGACGACGTGGGTGTCGGGCACCAGAGAGATCGCGCGGCGGCCCTGGTCGGGCTCACCGTCGAGGACGATTGTGCCGGACAGGGAGATGGCGACGCGGCAGCGTGTGACGACGGCGTCGATCTCGTCCAGCTTCAGCGTGGGGATGGCCTTCTCACGGCTATCCTCGCGCACCGTGCGACCGTCGCGGGCGGCGGCCTGCTTGAAGGCCTCGTCCAGGCCGGTCGGCACGACGACGGAGGTGGCCTTCTGGTCGGCCAGGAACTTCGAGATCGCGTCCGCGACCTCGGACTCCTTGGAGACCACGACAACCTGCGCGGAGTAGTCCTCGAGCGTGTCGATCATTTCCTCGATGACGGCGTCCGAACCGGGAGCGTGCTCGGTGGAGCGGATGTAGTCGCGGGGGATCGGGCGCACTGGACGGCCCTGCTGCGAACGGGAGATGGCGTCGCGTGCGCGAGCCAGGATCGCGGTCTTCGCGTCCATGGTGGGGGTCATGTCACGCCTCCTTTGGGGTCGTGTTGGTGGTCATGCCGTGCTCGGAAGCGAGCGGGAGGCCCTTCGCGGGAGCGTCGGTGCGCGGCGCGTTGGCGTCGGAATCCTTGTGTGTGCGCTTCCACCACTCGCGGAAGGTTTCCTTCGGGGCGACCGGCAGGTCGCGTGCACGCGTCCACAGTGAGGCCGGGAACGGCAGCGCGCCGATGGAGCCCTTCTTGGCGAACAGGCGGGTGGCCTTCGTGGCTATTCCGGCGGCCTTCCACAGCTTCGCGTTCGTCATCATCGGGGTGTTCGCGCCCATCGCGAGATCCCACACGTCCGGCACGAGGTTGCGCTTGACGTCAACAATGCGCGCACGCATGTGGATGAGGATCGTCGGGATGTCGATCTTGACGGGGCAGACCTCGCCACACGCACCACACAGGGAGGACGCGAAAGGCAGGGTGTGCACGGGATCGTGCTCGTCGAGGCCCTGGGTGAGCTGCGGAGTGAGGATCGCTCCGATGGGGCCCGGGTAGACGGAGCCGTAGGCGTGACCGGAGGTGTGCTGGTAGACCGGGCAGATGTTCATGCACGAGCCGCAGCGGATGCAGGCCAGGGCCTGGCGGCCGATCGGGTCGGTGAGGACCTTGGTGCGGCCGTTATCCATAAGGATCAGGTGGAATTCCTGGGGGCCGTCGCCGGGGGTGACGCCCGTCCACATGGAGGTGTATGGGTTCATGCGCTCGCCGGTGGCGGAGCGGGGAAGCAGCTGGGAGAAGATCTCCACGTCCTGGAAGCGGGGCACCAGCTTCTCGATGCCCATCAGGGTGATGAGCGTGTCCGGCAGGGTCAGGCACATACGGCCGTTGCCCTCAGACTCGAAGATGGAGACGGTGCCGGTTTCCGCGATGCCCATGTTAGTGCCGGAGACGGCGACCTTGGCGTGCAGGAACTTCTTACGCAGGTGGGCGCGGGCGGCGGCCGTCAGCTCGGTCGGGTCGTCGGAGAGGTCGCGAGGCGCGTCCTCCATGCGATCCAGGAAGATGCCGCGGACCTCGGAGCGGTTTCGGTGGATCGCGGGGACCACGATGTGGCTGGGCATGTCGTCGGCCAGCTGGACGATCATCTCGGCGAGGTCGGTCTCGCGAGCGTTGATGCCCTGTTCCTTCAGGTACTCGTTGAGGTTGGTCTCCTGGGTGGCCATGGACTTGACCTTGACGACCTCGTCAACGCCCTTGGACTTGATGATGTCCGCGACGATGCGGTTGGCCTCGTGCTTGTCGCGCGCCCAGTGGACGATGCCGCCGCGGGCGGTGACGTTGCGCTCGAACTCTTCGAGGAGCTCAGGCATGCGGGAGGCGACCTCGAACTTGACGGCCTCGGCGGCGTTACGCAGGTTCTCCCAATCCGGCATTTCGGCGACGCGCTGCGCTCGCTTGCTGCGGATCGTGCGGGTGGCGTGGCCCAGGTTGCGGCGCATCTGGGTGTTGGCCAGCGTCTTGTGGGCGCCCTCCGGGAAGGTGGGGCCCCAGCGGAGGGTGTCCTCGGGGATGGTGACGGTGGTGCGCCAGCCGCCGGTGTGTGACTCGGGGGCGGAGGGCATTCCGATGAACGTTGCGCTCATGTCAGATCACCTGTGCGCTTTCGGGTGCGAAGGAGATGTTGCCCTCGAAGGGCTGATCCTTGGTGGATGCCAGGATTTCGGCGAGGTGCATGGGGCGGATGCCGGAGTTAAGGCGGGAAAGGCCGCCGCCGACGTGCATCAGGCAGGAGTAGTCGCCCATGACCAGGACCTCGGCGCGGGTGGACATGACGTTGGTGACCTTGTCCGCGAGCATGGAGGTGGAGGTCTCGGAGTTCTTCACGGCGAAGGTGCCGCCGAAACCGCAGCAGACTTCGGCGTCGGGCAGGTCGACGAGGGTCAGGCCTTCGACGTTGCGCAGGAGGCGGTAGGGGCGGTCGCCGACCTTGGCGACACGCAGCGAGTGGCACGTCGGGTGGTAGGTGACGGTGTGGGGGAAGTAGGCGCCCACATCCTCCAGGCCGAGGACGTCGGTGAGGAGCTCGGTCAGGTCGTAGGTGTGGCGGGCGATGAGCTGGGACTTCTTGGCCAGCTCATCGTCGCCCACGTGCTCGGCGACGACCTTCTGCTCGTGGCGCGCTGCACCGGTGCAGGAGCCGGAGGGGACGACGATGGCGTCCCACTGGCCGTCGAGCACGGGCTCGAAGGTCCTAACGTGGTTGCGGATGATCTTGGCTGCGTCTTCGAAGTAGCCGGTGTTGGCGTGCATCTGTCCGCAGCAGACCTGGTCTTCAGGGAAGACGACTTCGTGGCCGAGGCGCTCGAGCAGGGTGACCGTCGCCTGGGCGGCCTGGGGGAACATGACGTCTGCCAGGCAAGTGGAGAAGAGAGCGATACGCACCGGGGATCCTTCCTCGTGGGTGCTGTTGCCCATCAGTATGGCGTGGATCGGAGATCCCGGGAGACCAATTGTGAGGGACCTTCGGTGGGTGCCTTTCGGGAGTGGCGTTATCTCGCGGAAGAGTCAGGACAAATGAAACCTGAAAAATTCGCTCTGGGAGGGGGTCTGGGATCTTCGAGGCGTGACTTAGAATAGGGCGGCCTTGCGTTTATCGTCTCTTTATCGTCGCGTGCCCTCACAGGGAAACCCGGACCTCGTTCATGGTGGTTCATGGACGAGGCCCGGGCTGGGTTCTCGGGGGTGTGGCGCGGCTTGTCGGGATGCGGCGGGGTAACGCCAGCGAAGCATTGGGGCGTGTGCGGGCGCTAGCCGGTGGTGCCCTCGCCGGTGACGATGATGAGGTTGCAGTCCGCGGAGGCCGCAAAGCCGGTGATCGTGAACGACCCCCAGTCTGAGTAGATATCGTTCGCTTTTGTCTGGAGGACAGTGTTTGCGTGGTCGGCGGGGATGGTGACGAAGTGGCAGTCCTTGGGGACGTACTGGTAGAGGCCTGGGTAGATGCCGGGCAGCAGGGTGTTGTTGCCGGTGGCGCCCTCGCTGAGCTTCTGGATTGACTCGGGTGCAACGGTGGCGACGCCGGTCACCCAGAAGTGGTGGTCGGGGGAAGGCAGGGAAGAACGTCCCTCTGGGAAGTTGGCTGCCGCGACGTGTCCCGCGGTGGCACCCAGGGCGGGCATGCGCTCGTTGAAGGAGTCGGTGCGCTCTTGAACCTTAATTTCTCCGTCGGTCTTGTAGGTGAATTCGGCGAAGCGCGAGTCCTCGGGGAGTCGGTTGCGCGATGAGGCCGAGCCGAAGGGGGTGCAGGCGGTGGTGAGCGCCATGACGGCTGTGAGCGTCAGGATCAGGCGGAGGCAAGCCCTCATGTGAACAGTCCTTCCTCGGGGCTACGGGTACTAACGTGGCGTCACTGAGTCGTTCATCTGTTGCGAGCCTACAGGTAGGGCGACGTGGGCGGCAATTAGGGGCGGGCCCCGAAAGACGTGAGTCTTTCGGGGCCCGCTGGGACAGTAACCGGAGCGGATCAGTGCGGCATGTACGCGCCCAGCCAGCCCTGGGACGCCACGAACACGAAGATGCACAGCAGCAGGAGCAGGCCGATGCGCGAGGCCACGCCCGCACCCTCATCGCCGCCTGGTCGCGCCGCTACAATGAAAAGCACCCCCACAGCGCGCTGGGCTGGCTCTCACCCAACCAGTACGCGCGCCAATGGGCACAACACCACCAATAACAACCAACAACCCTCAAAACACCCGGTCCACAAAACCAGACCAGGCCACTCAGCCATCATCAAACTCGTCGGACACGCACCCGTACGCGCGCTGCTAGGTGCATACATGCGTGCGGCGGAACTAACGAGTGGCGCAGGTGAACCCAAGCAGGTCTTCTTCTCATTCGATGCGACAAAGGCGTATGGCCAGCAAGCCGAGGAACTCGTCGAAGCGACGCGCGTCATCCACCTCGGCGACGGCCCTGACGCCCTCTACGGCTTCACCTGGAACACAGAGACCACCGAGGAAGGTAACTAACCATGCGTATCACCTTCAAACCGCTGTGGAAACTCCTCATCGACCGCGACATGACCCGCGAAGACCTCCGCCGAGCCGCAGGACTATCCCCAGCAACCATCGCCAAGCTCGGCAAAGACGGCAACGTCACCACCAACGTACTGCTGCGGATCTGCCAAACTCTGCAGTACAATCTCGAAGATATCGTTGAAATAGTGCCAGAAACAGCAAATCAGGAAATGCCAGCATGAGTAACCTTGGACCCTTCATTTGGGGCATCGCCGACCAGCTCCGCGGTGACTACAAGCCGCACGAGTACGGTGACGTCATCCTTCCGATGACCATCCTGCGCAGGCTCGACTGCGTCCTAGAAGATCACCGCGAGGACTTAGCTGGGCTGGTCCGCACCTTTGCTGACAAGCCTGAACTGCTCAGCGCCCAGGTCAAACGCAAGACCGGGTTGTCCTTCTACAACACGACACCGTGGACGCTTCAGACGCTGCTCGGCGACCCTGCAGGTCTCGAGGCCAACTTCCAGCAGTACGTCGATGGATTCTCGGACAACCTCGACGTCTTCGAGCGGTTCAAGTTCGGCGACCAGATTGCCAGGATGGCGGAGAAGGATCTGCTCTTCATCATCATCGAGAAGTTTGCGCGCGTAGACCTGCACCCGAACAAGGTCCCCAACGCAGAGATGGGTGACCTCTACGAGTATCTGATTCGCACGTTCAACGAGTCCACCAATGAGTCACCCGGTGAGTACTTCACGCCCCGCGACGCGATCCGGCTCATGGTTGACCTTGTCTTTGCCGGGGACGACGACGCACTCTCGGTTCCCGGCGCGGTCCGCTCTATCTACGATCCCACCGCGGGAACAGGTGGGATGCTCTCGATCGCAGAAGAACACCTCATCGGCACTCCGGAACACCCTGGCCTCAACCCCGACGCCCAGCTACGCATGTACGGGCAAGAGCGAAACGACCAGTCCTACGCCGTCTGCAAGTCCGATCTGCTGATCAAGGGGCACGATCCCTCCAACATTCAGCTCGGAGATACGCTCGCAGATGACAGGTTCCCCGGCCAAACTTTTGACTATTGCCTTTCCAACCCTCCTTATGGCGACGACTGGAAGAAGAGCCAAGCTGCGGTCCTCGCCGAGCTTAAGGAACTGGGAGAGGCGTCCCGCTTCTATGTAGGAGCGAAAGAACCCAAGAAGAACACCCCGGCTGTCTCGGACGGCCAGATGCTCTTCCTGCGCCACCTCATCGCGAAGATGCGCTCCAAGAGCAAAGGTGGCGGACGCGCAGCCATTGTCATGAACGGCTCGCCCTTGTTCAACGGTGCAGCCGAGTCAGGTCCCTCCAACATTCGGCGCTGGGTGCTCGGGGCAGACCTCGTTGACGCCATCATCGCTCTGCCGAACGACATGTTCTACAACACCGGGATTGCAACCTACATCTGGGTATTGGACAACAACAAGCCCGAAGAGAGACAGGGTAAAGTCCAACTCATCGACGCCACCAACTTCTACGTCAAGATGCGTAAGAAGCTCGGCGACAAGGGACGCGAACTCTCGGAAGACAACCGTCGCCAGATCCTTGAGATCTACAGCGCCTACGAGGAGTCCGACTACTGCAAGATCCTCCCCGTTGAGGAATTCGGCTACTGGACCATTACCGTTGAACGACCCCAACGCGACCAGGATGGCCAGATCATCACGACTTCACGGGGAAAGCCGATCGCAGACTCCAACCTCCGCGACACAGAGAAGGTTCCATTCACCTACGCGGGCAATACGGACGGGATCGGCGGCTATGAAGCCACCGTCGATGCGTACATGCGCAGCGAAGTGCTGCCATACGTTGATGATGCCTGGATCGACAAGAAGAAGACCAAGATCGGCTACGAGATCCCTGTGACCCGATACTTCTACGCCGCCGCTCCAACTCGACCATTGGAGGAGATTGACCGAGACCTTAGTGCGACTGTGACGGCACTGGCACGGCTACTCAAGGAGCTCGAGGAATGACAGTTACACCTCTGCGATACGTCTGCACAGTTAATGATGAAACTCTGCCAGCATCCACTGATTCGAACTATGAATTTACTTACTGCGATGTCACATCCGTACAAACAGGTCACGTAAAGATTCCTGAGACGACGACAACGTTCAGCCAAGCTCCTTCTCGGGCTCGACGCATTGCGCGTCCAGGAGACGTCGTCTACGCCACAATCCGACCAAATTTGAAAGCCACCGCACTTGTTCCACAAGTCGAAACTCCCCTCATAGTTTCAACTGCATTTGCGGTACTTCGACCAAAAGAAGGCCTGCTGCCGAAATATCTAGCGTACGCAGTCCAAGACGGTACATTTGCACACCAATTGTCCAGATCAGCAGTTGGTGTCTCATACCCAGCCATTGATGAGCAAACTGTCAAGGCTGCACGGATTCCCGTTCCAGACATGGAGTCTCAGCGTCGCATTGTTGAGTTTCTTGATGCTGAGCTTGGACGAATTGATACATTGCAAACTGGGCTACAGCGACTCGCAGACCTCGTTGAAGAACGTAGATTGGCTCGACTAACCTCAAGTTTCTCATCGTTCGATGCCGCAGAGAAACTGAAATTGAAGTGGATCCTCAAGAAGAGAAGTGACGAGGCAACCCCTGGATCAGGGACCGTTACTGCTTTCCGTGATGGCCAAGTAACGCTACGTGAACTCCGACGTGAAGATGGATATACCTTCTCCGAAACTGAGGATGGCTACCAATCAGTTCACGAGGGCGACCTTGTGTTTCACGGACTCGATGGCTTCGCCGGAGCTATAGGAATCGCAGAGAAGGACGGGAACTGTTCGCCGGTCTACCACGTGTGTTCACTCCGAAACCCGGATTACGACCTGACCTTTATCGCAGAATATCTTCGATATTTGGGGTTGGCGGGATACCTGGCGACTGAAGCACCGAACGTTCGCCAGAGAAGCGTTGATTTCCGCAACTGGGATCGTTTTGCCAACTTGTTGCTCCCCTTCCCTCGGTTAGAGGAGCAACGCAGGATTATTGCTTCACTGTCCGCTGATTTGGAACAGGATGAATCCTTCGTACAGCAAGTTACACAAATGCAGGATCTTCTGAAGGAAAGACGGAGTGCATTGATTACGGCGGCAGTGACCGGTGAGCTGGAGGTGTGAGTGATGGCGACGCAGCATGAGAAGGCTTTCGAGGAGGAGATCTGTGACTACCTAGCCGCTCATGGCTGGGTTTATGACCGCCACTACCGTGGCTACGACCAGAGCCTGGCTTTGGTGCCTGAGGACGTCTTTGCTTGGCTGCGATGCACACAGCCGGAGCAGTGGGCGAAGGTCATCAAACCGTCGATGTCTGCCGCTGAGCAGGAGCGCGCCAAGCAGGCTCTTCTCACTCGCCTCGTGAAGGAACTTGACCAGCCTCTGGAACATGGCGGTGGAATCTTGGCGGTGCTTCGGGGCGGATTCAAACGCACCCCAGCCAAGTTCGCCATGTGCGCGTTCAAGCCTGCAACTTCACTCAATCCCACCGCCCAGCAGCACTACGAGGCCAACATTCTGCGGGTGATGCGCCAAGTCCACCACTCGCCCAAGCATCCCAATGACGCGATTGATCTGGTCTTCTTTGTCAACGGTATCCCTGTGGCAACTGCCGAGCTGAAAACGGACAACACCCAGTCGATCGATGACGCGGTTCATCAGTACAAGCACGACCGCAAACCGCAAGGCGAACCGCTTCTGAAGTGGGGATCACGCTGCCTGGTCCATTTCGCTGTATCCACGGACGAGATCCGTATGACGACACGACTCTCGGGGACTGACACAGTGTTCCTGCCGTTCAACCTTGGTAATGACGGCGGTGCAGGCAACCCGGTCAATCCTGATGGCGCAGCAACCTCCTACCTGTGGGAGCGCGTACTCCAACGTGACAACTGGCTGCAGATCATTGAGCGCTTCATCAACGCTCAAACGTCGGAGAAGATCGACCCGGTCACGGGGCAGCACAAGAAGTCGACGCAAGTCATCTTCCCACGATTCCACCAGTGGGAGGCCGTCACCGAACTTCTGTCGGCCACGCGGGCCGAGGGGCCAGGGCACCGCTACCTCATCCAGCACTCAGCAGGATCAGGAAAGACAAACTCCATTGCCTGGCTGGCTCATGGGTTGGCCAACCTCCACAATGACGCCAACACCAAGATCTTCGACTCGGTTATCGTGGTCACCGACCGGACAGTCCTTGACGACCAGTTGCAGAAGGCTATCAAGGCGATCGAAGGCACTCGCGGGACGGTCGGAACGATCAATGCCGATGAAGTCCGCAAGGCAGCAGAAACGTCCAAATCTGCTCTCCTCGCCAAGGAACTGGCCAGTGGCAAGCTGATCATCATCGTCACCTTGCAGACGTTCCCCTTCGTTCTCGAGGCGATCTCTGAGCAGGGGGGAATGGCAGGCAAGAACTTCGCTGTCATCGCGGACGAAGCACACTCGTCTCAGACCGGAACAAGCGCGCAAAAGCTGCGCCAGGTCCTCTCGCAGGCAGAAGTTGAGGCCATCGGCGAGGGCGCAGAGCTGTCCGTTGAGGACGTGCTGGCTGCGGAGATGGCTGCACGCGCCACGTCCGCAAACGTGTCCTTCTATGCCTTCACAGCCACCCCCAAGGGCAAGACCCTCGAAATGTTCGGTCGGCCCGGTGCTGACGGCACGCCGCAGGCGTTCCATGTGTATTCGATGCAGCAGGCCATCGAGGAGGGCTTCATCCTTGACGTCTTGCGTAACTACACCACCTACAAGACGGCATTCCAGCTCGCACAGAAAGCCGATGGGAAAACCGCGCCCACTGATGAAGTGGATGAGGCCACCGCGACGAAGGGCCTCATGCGATGGGTGAGCCTGCATCCGACCAACATCGCCCAGAAGGTCCAGATCATCGTTGAGCACTACCGCACCAATGTGTCCCACCTACTTGATGGGCACGCCAAGGCAATGGTGGTGACCTCCAGCCGGGCAGCAGCCCTCAAGTACAAGACCGCGATCGACCGATACATCGCCTCTCATGGTTACGAGATGGGCACCTTGGTGGCCTTCTCAGGCAGCCTGACCAGCGAACAAGTTGAAGAAGTAGTTCCGGGGGTCACCGAGCCCTATACCGAGCACAACATGAATCCGGGGCTGCGTGGCCGCACCATTCCCAACGCATTCGCTGGTGACCACTACCAGGTGCTGATCGTAGCGAACAAGTACCAGACGGGCTTCGACCAGCCGCTGCTGTGCGCCATGTATGTCGATAAAAGGCTCGACGGCATCGAGGCAGTCCAGACACTGTCACGATTGAACCGCACCTTGCCGTCCAAAGGCAAAGACACCACCTACGTCCTCGACTTCGTCAACGATCCCGAGACAATCCTGAACTCGTTCCTGCCGTACTTCCGCACGGCCCAGATCACCCAAACCACAGACCCTGATCTGGTGCACGATCTAGCGCGCAAGCTCGAGACGGCCGGTATCTACACCGCAGACGAGGTCGACCGCTTCGCTCACGCCTTCATCATCGAAAAGGCACATGGCAAGCACACCGGCCCCCTCAAGAGCGCTGCCGACCGCTTCAATGATCGTTACTGCGCAGCGCTCGAGGACCAAGACAAAGCAACCATCGACGAACTGGACCTCTTCCGCAAGGACGTGGGATCTTTCGTCCGCCTCTACGACTTCCTGTCCCAGATCGTTGACTACGAGGACACAGATCTCGAAAAACTTGCACTGTTCCTTCGCCTCCTCAGGCCGCGTCTCACAGGTCGCAGGAGCGCCGAGGAACTTGACCTGTCGAGTATCGAGTTGACCCACATCAAGCAAACACGGCGTAGCGAGGGTTCCATCTCGCTGATCGGCGAAGGCGACAAACTCAAGCCTATGGGTGTCGGCGGTGGGACCACGCGGGACCCGAACATGGTGGCCTGGGAACAGATCCTGAAGAACATCAACGATCTGTTCGAAGGGGAGAGCTTCGACCCCGATTCGGTCAACTCTTGGGTGCAGGGAGTCGTGACCATTCTCGTCAAAGACGAGGCGATCCGAGAACAGGTCAACGCGAACAGCAAGGAACAGTTCCGCGAATCGCGCACCATTGAAGAAGCCGTCACGAATGCTGCCCTCGACCACCATGATGCTCAGAACAACATCCTCGAGAAGTTCTTCGAGAGCCCTCAGCGTCGAGCCGCTGTGATCCGCGAGATTTCAGACCTCATCTACTGGGAACTCTCCCACGTCGTGCAAAGAGGTGAACAGGACGAGATTGCCACAGGCGCATGAGTTGAGAGTCGAGTAACTGACAGCCGGGAGTAGCCTACGACCCCAAGGGTCACCGCCGTCACTGTCCCGGCAGAGGCTAGCCGAGGTCTTCGAGGAGGGTGCCGTCATTGGTGCGCCAGGTGGCGTTGCCGCTGCGGTTGGAGCCTGCCACGTAGGTTGCGGCAGTGCTGGAGGAGCTGAAGATGAGGTCGACGGTGGTGACCCTTGGGGTCGTGAGCACACTCGAGGCGGGGAGGCATTACCTGTGACCACCCATACCTTTTGACGATGGCCTGCACCTTTTGGCGAGCGGTTCACCAGTCGGACTGATCCCGGGCCACCGGTTGCGTGTTGGCAGTCAGCTGAGGTTGACGCGCAGGGCGTCGGGTTTGGTGACTTCACCTGCCGCGAGCATGGCATCCGGCACTGCGCAGGTACCGGCCTCGAGGGCAGTCGTGTAGTACCAGGTCTTGTAGTCGAGGGCTTCAAGGTGGTAGTCGAGGCGGGCGATCTGTTCGCGGATCGCATCCCGCTGAGCGGTCATGATCTCGAGGCGGCGCGCGATGGTCGAGTCCCCCTGCTGTGACAGATCAATGATCTCTTTGATCTCGGTGAGGGGCAGGCCGGTGGCCTTCATACATTCAATGAAACGCAACGCCTCGAGGTGTACCAGTGAGTAGCGTCGCCGCCCGGCCTCGCTGCGTTCCACAGGTGGGATGAGGCCCTCCTTCTCGTAGTAGCGCAGTGTCGAGGCTGGCAGTCCGATGATGTCGGACACCTCGCTGACTGTGAACACCTGAGTTGACATGATCGCCTCCATCGTGGGGAACATCCTGAAACAACACGATTTGACTTGAAGTTAACTTCAACTTATAGCATCGAAGTTATCACGTCCGTGCTCCCTCGTGGAGACACGGCTCCCCAACGAAAGGAACACCATGGCCACCTTCACCGATGTCTTCCCTCGCGGTGAGACTAATGACGCCTACGCCCAGTACTTCATCGGTCAGTCCTACCTGCAGCCGCTAGTCAGCCAGGGCGCGCAGATCGCGAACGTCACCTTTGAACCGGGCTGCCGCAACAACTGGCACATCCACCACACCAGCGGCCAGGTTGGCCAGATCCTCCTGTGCACCTCGGGGCGCGGCTGGTACCAGGCCGAGGGCGAGGCGCCGCGCGAACTGCATGCGGGCGACGTCGTCGTCATAGAACCGGGCGTCAAGCACTGGCACGGCGCTGCACGCGACTCGTGGTTCGCCCACCTCTCCATCACTGTCCCGCAGGACGGGGACCGCAACGAATGGCTTGAGCCTGTCTCGGACGCCGAATACAACCAACTTCCCTGAGGCTACTCTCATGCAGAAAATCACTGCCGGCCGTGACCAACTCGGGTCACTGGCCCCCACCTTCGCTGAGCTCAACGACGACGTCCTCTTCGGACAGGTATGGGCTCGAACACAGCAGCTCTCCCCGCGTGACCGCTCTCTGGCCACGATCTCAGCTCTGCTGGGAGCGGGTGAGACCGGCATGCCCCTCCAGTCCCACTTTCGCATGGCACTGGGCAACGGGCTGACCCTCGAGGAGATCACCGAGGTCATCACGCATGTGGCGTTCTATGCCGGATGGCCGCGTGCATGGAATGCCTTCAACCAGCTCAAGGCCGTGCTCGAAGAGGACGGCAACACAAACCAGGACGAGATCGACGATGCGAACTGAAGTCCTCGTCTTCCATCCGAACCTGGCAGGCTCGCGTGTCAACGCAGCACTCGCCCGGGCCGCTCGGACTGCACACGACGTCCGGGTCCGCGACATGTACAGCCTGTACCCGGAATTCCACGTTGACGTAGCCACGGAGCACGAGGTGCTCGCCGCTGCTGACCGGATCGTTCTTCAATTCCCCATGTACTGGTACTCAAGCCCGGCTCTGCTCAAGCAGTACCTCGACGACGTCCTCACCTACGGGTGGGCCTACGGTTCCAACGGAACCGCATTGAGAGGCAAAGATCTGCTCATCGCTGTCTCATCCGGCGCTGACGCAGGCAAGTACACACATGAGGGTGAAGTCGGGTTCACCGTGGACGAGCTGCTGCGTCCCTTCTATGCGACCAGCAACCTCATCCGTACGAACTACCTCGCGCCCTTCATCGCGGCTGGAGCCATGTCCATCAGTACGCAGGATCTCGCCGCGCAATGTGAGCGCTACATCCAGGCCCTCACGACGTGAGGCACTGAACGAGGTGGGAGTGAAGCAGTCACAACTGCCTCACTCGCGCCTCGACTCTTCGCCCACCGAGCAACCCCAGAAACCCCGGAATACCAGGGAAAACACGAAGAATGCTCACCCGGATACCTTGTATCCAGATGAGCGTCCTATCTGAGCCTTAGACTCCGTATTTGATACGCAACGTAATAAGCGGCTATTGGGTTTGTGCGGGTTTCTAGCCCGGAGACCTCCATTTTCGGGTAGATCCGCTCTGACACCCGCCAGTGTACCCGAGTGAGCTGGTAGGTCCGTTGGGGCGCGGGGTGTGCCGGGTGTGGCCCGCGCGGCCTGTTACGTTGGCGGCGTATTCGTCGTCGGCTTCTTCGGCTTTGCGTCGCCATGAGCGTGCTTCGCGGGTGAGTTTGAGTTGCTCGGCGGTGTTCTTGGCTTTGCGTGCTGCCTTGGTGGCGGTGGTTTCTTTGGCGTGGTAGTCGCGGATTTTCGCGTCGAAGATGGCTTTGAGGAATTACGTGCTGATAGCAAAGTTGGTGAGGACTACGTTGCGGGTTCTCATGGTGCGGGAAGGCGGATTGCTGTTCCGACTTGGCGTTGCATACTCAACTATTTAGCAAAAGCCTACCTGCGTGACGGTGGTAGTGGATCTGCGGTGAACTGGTCCGTATCTGCCGAAAGTTTCAGGAGTGCTGACGCGAGCGTACTTGAGAAGGACGCTGTAGGTAAGAAGATCATCGCTGCCTTGAATCGCTATATTGATAACACTTGGCGGCAATCCATGACCGACAAGACCGGAGAATCAGTTGATCTGGCGCATCTGGCGGCAACAACACTTGGATACATCAACTGGAATGTTATCCCTGATGCGTGGACTGGCTGGGCTGGAGACCTAGCTACTGCCATGGAGAATATTCAGAAAACACTTGAGTGGAATCCCGGCGCGAACCTGGATCAGGTGGCCACAGCTCTAGTCGGTCAAGGTAACGATTACCGTCAGCATCCTGGCTTGAAAGGGCTAGTACTTGACAAGAAAAATCGACAAGGGAAAATGGGAATCGGTAGGAAACAACTGTAACCGTGACGACCTCTGCTGTGACGGAGACGCTATCGTTATCGCTAATACGCTAGAAAACGGCAACGACTCCAACGCTCATCTCCTATCGGCAACGCTGCGAGAGTACTACAACAATTCCAGCAAACTAGCCAACAGATTCAAGCAGATTGGCTGGAGCTTGGGGGCGAATAATTCCACTGAGGCATATCAGAAAATAAGTGAATATGCCGACTTGGATAGCGCCGTTTTAGGATGGTTCCTGACTGGCTGGCTGGATACGTCAAGGAAGAGATTCGTTTGACAGCTTGCCGAAAGCTAGCTGAATTCATCTACTGATAATTGATTTGGTCTTTTCCCTTGGTGTGGCGCTTGGGTAAAAACGCTAAACCCAAGCGCTACACCACCAACAACAAGAGCGCCGATGGCGGGAACGAAAAACTGGCTCAGCAGTTGAGAAAAAGAATCGCTGCGAACTAACGAGCCAACACCATCGAGTGAAAAGAGAAAAGCTGAGAGCCCGATAAAGGCTCCTGCTGAAAGTTGCAACGCGCGGGCAGATTGAATACCGATGATATGCTTATTGAAAAGCAGAAGAAGAATCGTGAAACACACATACATGATTGGCATCAATAAGAAGATCACAAAAAATCTCTGATCCCGATCCTCGTACCGTTGAAAGATAAAGATGGCGGCGAAAAGCCACGCGCCGACAAAATATGCCAGAGCGGATACAAGAAACACAGATATTTTTTTGATGACCAGTCCCTTCAACTTTTCGCTACACATTTTGATACGGCAACGGCATCAGGAGTTGTATGCCCCAATAGGTTTTCATTCTACAAGAAGGGTTTCCCTGCATTGCTAAGGATAGCGCTGATCGGGGCGGATGTCGCGTGAATGCGGGCACGAGGTCTGGTGTGTTGAACCCGACAGTCACGAAAAGGCGCACGGGAGCGCCTATACCAGAGGCTCCCGAGTATCTGTCTGTGGTGTACAGCGTGGTAAGAAGCTACTGGGGGGCGGCTTGGTTATGGGGTTGTTCTGGCGGCTTTCTGGTGAATGCGCGGATTGATTGCCCATTCGTAGTGGCTTGATGTGGCTGTCGGCGAGGTTTTCGCGGATAGCCTCAAGCTCAGTGCCCGATATTGAGTCCAGTTCTCTTGGTTGAGCGTTGACAGCATTCACTTCAGTCATGTCAGGATTCCCAGGTGGTATTCTAAGACGAAAAGCTAGCTGATTCAGTTTCCCCAAAGGTAAAAAATAAAGCCTGCGAGAAACTAGCGAATTATATTTTCTGACGGATCATTAGGTTCAGAAACATGGTAGGCTACCCGTTTTCGTATCGCTAAACGAATCAGGTAGCCTGCCATGAAAATAACAGCTGGGATTCCGTAAAGTCCGTACCATTTAACATCCGAAGGGGAATTTGGAGCTACTGGATACCAAATGTGATCTCCGGTTGAAAACACGCTTCCTCCAGTTGAAATCCAAAATGCCATAATGTCAGCAACCACGCCAAAGCAGTAAAGTAAAAGTGGTAGAACAAAAAAGTTTAGCCGCCAGTCTGCTACCTGGATTTTCCGGGTGATTAATAATGCGACTACAGGTACGAGAATCGGTCCAATGACTACCACAGGGAACAGCACCCACACCAGGTCGCTGAGAGAAACAATCTGGAATACCAGAACACATACGCCATAGAGCAGAGCGATTTTGACGATATCACGCATCAGTGCCCTTTCCCTCACCATACCTAGTCAGAGATAAGCCAACTTCACTATTGACTGAAAGCTCATCGATATTGGAACCGTATTTGATATCAGCCGAGTAGCTTACGCCCTGTCCAAGTCGCCCAAGATACGTCTTTCCCTTCAAATCTTTGACGTTATCCTGGCTCTCGTTAATTATTGGGATTTCCACTCTCGTCCGATACGGGGATTCCCGCTTCTCGTGATTAGGGATAAGCGTCCACTCCCTTTCTGGATCCACATCCCAAGACCCGAGAATGATCCTCCGGCTACCAGTTAAGACTGCAATAAGGTGACGAATTTTAGAACGATTCTGAACTGCAACATTCCAATATCCACGTGCTCGGTCAGCAAAGAACTCGCCAGAATTACCTCCAAACGCGGATGGCCGTCCTTCGATGTCCTTTGGGGAAATCGGAACAATAATCGTTTCTGAAAGGTCTTCGTGAGCAACCTCGCCATCTTTTACATAAATGGCAGGCTCAAGAAACTTTGTTGATTTCAATCCCTGAATGTTGGTGGTGGTCGCTGAATCTTCTTCTGGAATGAAAAGTTCGCTTTGCTGCTCAGAATCAATAATTGGTTTCATGCCCATCAAGGAAGCAACGTGGATTGCAATTGCTTCTGCCATGAGAGCATCTCTCCTCGATGAAAACGGCTCAACTGTCTGACGGATAAGAGTTCCAGATGAATCTCGTAAATCTTCCGCTTGACGATTGTGCCTCTCGAATACGCGCTCCATGCTTTTCCCGATACCAATATAAATCTTCTTAGCCTTGGTGTTCTCGTAGAGATATAACCATGTTCTCTCCACCATTGCTGCACCTATCCTCAGTATCACGACTTATTTTCACTTTTAGTATCACATAACTTCTAGCAAAAGGAAGGCGGTTATGGGTATTTTCAACTTCCTTCGTGGCGGTAGCACTCGCCGCACTGAAAACCACAGCTTGCTCCTAGCTATAGTTTCTTGTTTGGGTCGACGTCGTCGGGTCGTCCGGTGACAGAACGTAGCGCGATGCAGATGACTGCCGTCTACTCATGCGTGCGTATCTTGGCTGAAGCTATTGCTGGTTTGCCGTTGCACGTCTACCAGCAAAGCAGTGATGGTGCGAAGGTGAAGGCCTTGGATTATCCGTTGTATCTGCTTCTTTATGATGAGAACCCAAAAGAAGCACCAGCGGCGGGTGCATAGCCGACACCACGGAGGCGACCTTCACCCGGCTCACCTACATCGCCCTCGCACACCTCCACCTCAGCGTGGAACAGGCAGAGCTGATAGTGTTCGGGGTGCTGCTCGACCTGGTGGACTGCTAGCGCATCGAGACCGGCCGTGCCCAGCCGAAACGGGTGTGGTTTATTGATGATGTGATCCCGGCTGGAATCTAGGTATCAGTGGGTACTGTTGAGGACGCAGGTGGCTATGAGCTGGTCGATGCGCCGCACATCAATTTTCCTACCCAATTTGATTTTGAGATGACCGGCGCGTGTCCAAAGCTCTACTTCAGCATTGAAATCGATTCGTCCCGCATTCTCGGTTGACCACATGTTGATGGATGAATACGGAATCGAATAGATTTCAACCTTCTTCCCAGTCAAGCCTTGTGAATCACGTACAATAAGCCGCTTTGAAGTAAAAATAGCCGAATCTCGAAAAGTCTTGTATGCCGCGTAGGGTTGTTCTCCTTGGACGAGAAGCTGATTGACGTCCTGCGGAATGGGTACTTCTTCAAAGAAAGTCCATTCGGTGATGCCTGAAGTCTCCATGATTATTCCTCGTTGAAGCTCGTCGTTGATTCTTCCATCCCCGACTATTTCACCCCCTAAATAGTTAAGGAAGCGTAACACGCATGGCTGACTCGAGTTTTGGTTTGAAGATTGGTTTGGAGGGTGAGCGGGAGTTCAAGCGGGCGATCACGGATATCAACCGTGAGATGCGGGTGCTCGGCTCTGAGATGAAGCTCGTGGCCTCGTCGTTTGATAAGAACGACAAGTCCGCCGAATCCCTCACCGTCCGTAACCAGGTGCTGGGCAAAGAAATCGAAGCTCAAAAGTCGAAGATTGAGACTCTGCGCGCTGCGCTCGAAAATAGCGCTTCCTCGTTTGGTGAGAACGATTCGCGGACGAAGAACTGGCAGATCCAGCTCAACAATCCCAGCCAAGCCCCGTATCTCTGGGCCACAAGCACCCACCCTGGCACGCAGTAGGGGCGCGGCGTATGCGCGTGTATCCGCTGACAGGGGAGAGCAGTACTCCTCCTACCAAGCGCAGGTGGACTACTACGCCACCTACATTCAAGGCCGACCTGAGTGGGAGTGCAGAAAGTATTGCACTCTCACTCAGGGATGTTGCTGACATCAATAGACAAGATGTATGCCGCTACAAGGCTCAGAATGAGGACGATAACGGTCACTGCCGCCACGACGAATTTTCTTACCACAGTTTCGGCAGAGGGTAGTGAAACCTCGGCTAAAGTCAACACCCTACACGCATTCATGAAAGCGACAACTAGCCAACACAGTAAACCAAGGCTTGTTACGAACAACATTCGGTCTACCCAGACCTCTGACACAAACTCGACCGGGTAAGGATAACGTTGAAAAATCCTGATTGGGAGATCACTAAACCAGCCGTACGACACCGGTAGCAACAGTACAAGCCCTGCCCACCAGAAAACTCTCCTGATTAACCCCTGTATATCTCCGATTGAAGTAATCAAATTCTTCATCGTTTAACTGTACCGGCAGGTATGCCGGAAAGTCGCGAGTTGGTCTCAATCAGAGGAAGCGTTAGAAGGGGTACCAGCACACTGCGTCTAGCCGTCACCTACTGATGTAGGGGAACGCAAGTATGCTCACGTGAAGGAGGAATCGGTGGCGAAAAGACGGCACCAACCGTGGCGGACGCCGCGTCCGTGCGGGTGCGAAGCCGGAACCGTTGCGTGAGACTTGGGCGTGGTTGGACGTGCGTGGTGCGCCCAGTTCGTCGCCCCACGCTTGATCGAGTCATATGCGCAGGCGTTCGCGCGTTATGTGCACTGCGAGCAGGCGATCTTGAAGTCCGGCCTGCTTAGCAAACATCCGACGACGGGCGCAGCTATCGCCAGCCCTTTTGTTGCGATGCCGTAGTCGTTTGGTAAGCAGGCGAACGTGTACTGCTACGAGATTTACGAGATCATCCGCGCCACCGCGACCCGCGACTACTCCCGAGGCGACGCCCGCGGATCAGTTGATGGAACGCCTTCTTGACTAACCACCCCGCCCCGCGGCGTACACCGTGTACGTCCTGAATTCTTGCCCGCTCACCGCCTGTGGTGTGCGGGTTCTTCTGTATTGACCCCAGTTGATTGGAGCAAGCCCTGATGACGAGTATCCGTACCTGCGAGTCCACCTGTGTTGGTCACCCGGACAAGTTGTGTGACCTGATTGCTGACACGGTCCTGGATGACCTTCTGTTTGAGGATCTATCGGCTCGTTGTGCGGTGGAGGTGATGGCGACCAAGGGCCGGATCATCGTGGCCGGGGAGATCACCTCCAGCGTCAAGGTCTCCATCCGGGCCGCTGTACGCCGCGCCCTGACCCGGACAGGCGGTGAGGGAGCGTTCGTGCTCACCGGCGCGGGTGATCAGGGCACGGTGTACGGGTATGCGACCGACGAGACACCCGAGTATCTGCCGCTGCCGCTGGTGATCGCCCATGAGATCTGCAAGCGCCTCGATGCTGCGCGCATGGAGGGCACCATCAGCGGTATCAGCTCGGACGGCAAATCCCAAGTCTCACTGCGCTACGAGGGGAGAGCGCGCGGTGGGAGTTGCGGCTGTGGTCGTGTCTATCCAGCACACCCAACCCGGCCGCAACACGGCTGAGCCCAGCATCGACGACGTCATCCCTGTAGGGATCTGAGAGCTGGTGCTCTACAGCAGGCAACCTTGCCGTGAGACAATCGTGTCCACCAACGAGGACTCTCCTCAGTATTCTCGAGAGAATCACGTTTTCAGGTGGACACGAGGTATGCCTGTGTTGTTTGTCTAAAGATCTGAGTTGGGCTATATTAGTATTAATCGTTCAGCCCGCCTCAGAACCTCGGTTTTGGGAGTGGGCTGGATCTTTATTCAGCGGCACACGGGCGGAGACACTGGTGATGAAGCGTGACGAGCAGGCACGGCCGCTGAAACCACCGACCAGTGTGCCTGAGCAGATCGAGTTGCTGCGTTCGCGTGGCATGGCCGTCGATGACGAGCTAGCCAGTCAATGGCTCGAGGCGGTCCTGTACTACCGGCTCTCCGCTTACTGGTATCCGCTGCGCCGCGTGGATACTGAGGAGCATGTTGAGGATGGCTTCGTTCCTGGAGCTGACTTCGCTGACGTCGTGGCGTTGTACGAAGCGGACAGGAAACTACGCACTCTCATTCATGATGGGATGGAAAGGATCGAGGTCGGTCTCCGTAGCCGTCTGACCTCCCTCCTGTGCCGCGACAATGCGCTCGGCTATCAAGAGCGCAGGTTTTACCGGTCAGGTTTTGACCTCGATGGTTGGCTTCGTACTGCTCGCAGGCGTGTTGACCGAGCTGGCGCACACAACACAGCGATCGACCATTACAAGAAGCAATATGGTGGCCAGTACCCATTCTGGGTCCTGAGCGAAGTCCTCGACTTCGGCGATGTCTCCAAGCTCTATCAAGGGCTCACCTACAAGGCGCAAGCGCAGATTGCTGAGACTTTCGGCATCACGATTGACCTGGGTGCTTTGTCGAAGAATGAACGGAAGATCGTCAGGAGGAGGCATCCGCTGGCTTCCTGGTTTGAGCAACTCACCATCGTTCGTAATACGTGTGCACACCACGGCCGGCTGTGGAACAAGTCCTTTGTTCCCGCATCCACTAAGTATGTGCGAACTATCCCAGGCCTCGAATCGCTCCCGGACGGCCAGAGCGAACGCATCTACGGTGCTGTGCTGTTCATGGCGCATCTCCTGAATATCCTGTCGCCGGGGACCTCATGGCCAGTGAAGGTCAACAACCACATCGCCAACTGCTTCTTAACGCTGCCGATGGTTAAAGCCCACAGCTTGGGCATCACCTCAAACCAGACGATCCATCCGGGTAGTTGACGTAATCCGTTTGGCTTCTCAAGCCCAGTCAGCTCGCCCAGGGGCTGAAGCACCACGGTGGTGCTGGGAGCGTTGAGCTTGTTATCGATCCGGTTGAGATTGCTGCTGATCCGGTCTTTGAGCGCGGTGACAAGGGCGTCGTAGGTGCTTAGGTCGGCTTGTTCTGGCATAGGGCCCAGATCGCGCGAAAGCGGCATGCGCTCTAGTAGGGCTGTTGCTTGCTTGTAGGCGCGGCTGAAGGTCTCAAGGGCCTGGACTTTGCGGTCGTATTCGCTGTCGAAGCAAGCTTTGATAGTTTGCTCGAAATCCGTGGGCAGGGTTTGCTGGCAGAAGGGGCAGGTGGTTCCTGCGGCCTGGGAGTAGTGGGTGTGGCCGTGGCGCACCCAGTCGGCGGCACCAAGTTTGGACACGAAGCGCGCGTACTCGCTTTTAACGCTGCTGACGATCGGTTCAGCAAGAATCGATTCATCTGGGGTGTGAACCTCGATGTCATCAAGCGGGGCGCATTGGTTTGCGCTACTGTCGTGAGCGAGCCGGTACTGCGCGATAAGCGCCTGAAGGTCATGGTCGACTGCCGTGGTCTGGGCAAGCACGTAGTCGGCGAACTTTTGTTTGCTGCCTCGTACACCGTTAAACGCGAACGGCATTTCAGAGCGAAGGTTCTGAGTGGCACTCCAGCACTGTTCTTCAAACGCTGAGCGCAGTTGTGCTAGCGGACTTCAAGGTTTGACCATTCCCAATGATCTGCCGAACAACTGCAACTACTCCGACCTGTGTAGCGACAGGGATGCGATCAAACTGGCTGCGATGCTGAAAGGATCGGGGGCCGATGACCCCAACCTTCTGTCTCGAACGCTGAGGAGCTACTACAACAATCCAGTTTCGCTACTGCAGCGATTCAAGGCGATCTCTGAGAGTGTTGGTGCAAGCGATGAAAGAACCGCAAAGGACAAGTTCTTTGCAGAAATTGATGACCTATTGGATGACATATACGTTGGTCTTCTCACAGACGGTTCCAATGGAGCATACGGCTACTCGGGGGTTGAGCCTAGCAGAAAAACCAAGAAGGCAGCATGTCAAGCTCTAGCTGAATTCATTTACTGAGGTTGTCATCTGCTTCGTGGCTGGGGCCACGCATAAGATACGCGGCCCCAGCCACTGCGGCATAAAGTGCCCAAGCGCCTACGAAGAAGAGCAGGTTTCCCCGCCAGTCCCCAACGAAAATCTCGTGTGTGTCAGTACTGCGATCGAACGAGTTCGTGACAGCAAGTAGTAATGCTGCTGCCCCGCTTGACAAGAGTCGTATCCACAGCGCTCTCACTCTACGTTGCGGCCATCGTTGTGGCGGGTCAACAATCAAAAGAACCAGGCCGGTGAGAAACGTTCCATAAAGTGGAAATACCATCAAAAGAGTGCCAGCTGCGGCGAGCCCCGTGGCGGGGATATAGAAAATCCCGAAGCAGATTCCAATCCATGTCGTGTACGTACGGATCGCATCCCTGTTCGTGAAAGTAGGCGTGGCAAATCGGGCTGAGCTCCTCATGAGCATCCATCCTGCCATGACCGTGAAGACAATCCAGCCGAGACCGAGAGATAGGAGCGTCTCACCCCAATGTTGAGATCCATAGTGGGTGGAACCAACTGCATCAAAAGCGACTAACGCGATGGCCGCAACCCCTGTACCCAATACGCGGATCAGTAATGCTCGACAGAGCGGCGTCTCCCATGTTGATGGCCTATCAATGATAAAAAGTAGCAGTCCTGCTAGAGGGGTAAGCCACGATGGGGTGCTCACCGGGGCGACTCCACCGGTGAAGAGCAGGGAACCGGGCACTATCGCAAAGCCGAGGATGAGTCCTACCCAATACGTGTAGGTCCGAACGAATAGTTTGAAAGACTCAACCATTTACACCCCCGTCACGGGCTCCAGCACCAAAACCATGATTATTCTACAGCGGGGAGGCAACCCGCCCATCATCAGCGAGGAGACCTGGGAACGTACCCAAGCTGAGCTCGCACGACGACGCGCGTCAGGAGGTCGGGCAGCCACCCCCACAGGAGGTACCGGCGCACTGACCCACCGGGTCTACTGCAGTCAACGTGGCAGGCGCTTTCACCGGCGAACCAAGACGCGCCGGCACGTGTCCTACAAGTTCTGGTGGTGTGAGACCGCTACCCGTGGCAAAGGCAACCCTTGCCACGCGCCCCAAGTACGAGAAACCGAACTACGCCGTGTAATCACCTGTGTGCTCGATCTGGATGAATGGGACAACGACGCTGTCCTTGAACAAGTCCGCACCATCACCATCAGCCCGCACCGACAAGCCGTCGTGGCCCTAGAGAACGGCAAGGTCCACACCATCACACTCGGGGAGGAGAACTGATGCCCACCATCACCACAATCCCAGTCAAGCCCCTATCTCTGGGCCACAAGCACCCACCCTGGCATGCAGGAAGGTCGCGGCGTATGCGCGTGTATCCACTGACAGGGGAGAGCAGTACTCCTCCTACCAAGCGCAGGTGGACTACTACACCACCTACATTCTCATGATCCAAAACGGCCCGCCCTTCGCCCTGACCGACCCCTACTACATTTGGATGGCGTGTCTGGGCGCCGCCATCGCCTGGTTCTTCAAATTTGAAGGCAAGTGGTCCCACCGCTTCCTGGTGGTTGCCGACGCCATTGTGCTGGGCATCTGGTCCGCCACCGGCGCCGCCAAAGCCCTAGAAAATCATCTAGGTTTCATCCCCGCCCTGCTTTTAGGCTGCATGACGGCGGTAGGCGGCTCCATGATCCGCGACATTAGCGTAGGGCGCACCCCGGCAGTATTTGGCGGCAATCGGCTTTATGCGCTGCCGGCGCTTGCGGCGGCTTTTACGCAGGCTTCATTGGTGCGGTTTGTTGATTTAAATCCGGTGTTGGCGATGCTGTTTTCAATGTGTGTGGGGGCGGGTTTCTGCCTGCTGGCTTATTGGCGTGTGTGGCAATTGCCGGTGGTGGGTAAGCAGCGTTCCCTTACTGAGCGTATCGGGGTGCTGCGGCGTCGCTAAAACCTGCCAGAACCTGAGTTAAAACCTGCCTAAAACAGCCCGCTTTAAAATCGTTATTAACCCCCTTCAAACCGCCCCTGAAGTGGGATAATAGGGTGCATGGAAACGCGGGGTGAGCAGGCACATCTGCCGGTTTTCGGGGTTGGTCCGGCCTATGTGGTGGCGCTATTTACGACGACGGCGCTGCCATACCGTTCGCAATCCTGCCAGACTCACTGGCAGCTGTTCTCAGCAAGATACCTACCAGTCTTTTCGCTGACCTGATCTTCTGGGCGGCCGATAGCCCGCTACAACGCACTAGCAACCCACTGTTAGCGTTTGCGGTAGTTATTGCTGTTACTGTGGCTTTGTTTGTAGTGGCAGTGCGTGCTTTCAAGTGGGACGTTAGGAAGTAACAGATACTTTTAGTTACCTTGCCCGTGGTCTGGTCTTGGCTGCTACTGCAGTCAAGACCAGACCACCTCCGTCAAGTATCAAACTGTTATTCAGTTTTGCGCCAACTAGCCAGTCCTATCGCAGCAAGAAATGCTGCAAAGATAAGTGTTAGGGCGATCTTCCATGTGCCGCCGGCGGGGAATGGCGAGTTAGTGTAGACAGCTACAAGTGCATCAAACCAAATTTTTAAGGGATTCCACTCAAGAATTTTTTTGATTATTGCAGGGAGTGTGTCTATCGGGGCTGCCGCTCCTGAACCAAAGAATAAGACGAAAAAGACGGCTGCGGTGAGGGCATTAATTGTGCGAGCGCCCAGAGGTAGTGTTCCAAGAAAAAACCCAACAGCGCAAAGAAAAACGACAAGTCCAATGTTTAGTAAGACAAATAGCGGTGAAGTTACCTCCGTGCGAAGTCCATGTTGAAAACCAACAATCCCGACTATTAGGCTTGACGCCGCAATAGTGAGTGTCAGCATCGCTGAGATAACGGCAATTCCAAAATTTGTGCCAGACAAAGGCAGAGCTCGATACCGTTTATCTACCTGCCGTGAACGAAGTTCAGCTAGATAGATTGGAAGCCCCATAAGGAGGAGGTTAGCGGCAACTGTTCCAACAAGAGTTGGGAACATCATGTCAATAAATTTTACTTTGGTATCAGGGATAATTTGTTCAGCGTAAGGGATACCAATGAAAATGTATATGATCAGTGGGAAAGCTAAGGAGAAGAATACGGCAACAGGTTCTCTTAATAGAAGAAGTAATTCTTGCCGGTACCATACCCAGATAATTTTCGAGCGAGAACCTCCTTTTGCATGATGCTTCATTTATCTTCAGCTCCTTGCTTCACATCTATGCCGGTTATGACTGCAAAATACGTCTTCAAGACGAACTGGTCCGGTGAGGATGTCAACCGCACTATTCTGCTCATCAATTTGTGCAGCTAACTTAGTGGTATCCTCGGCGCTGCCTATTGCAACGATTGCCTTTCCGGTACGACCGTGACGTAAACCAGATTCTTCAAACAGTTTGATAATGTGCTCAGTTGGCCGAGCGACGCGTAAACGTCGGTTTCCGCCAAGACTGGAAAGAACGTCGTCGACGCTACCTTCGATGCGGATCTTTCCTTTTGCCATTACGAGCAGATGATCTGCGAACGCCTCAGCTTCTGACATGTCATGTGTGGAGGTAATAATGGCGCAGCCCTCACTAGCGAGTGAGCGCACGAAATCCCATACGATAGCGCGTCCTTCTGGATCAATCCCGGAGGTGGGTTCATCTAGAACCAGGAGAGAAGGGCGGCCTATTGCTGCGCACAGAATGTCTAGGCGGCGTCGCTGACCACCAGACAAGTTATCAACCATCGCGTCAAGATAAGTGTCGACACCAAGGGCGGTTGCCATAGCTTTCCAGTCTGCGGGGTCGGCATAAAGGCATTCAACAGAGCGGATAACTTCTTTTGTTTTGATACGTGAAGGTATGCCTGAACTTTGAAGTTGAACGCCGGTGTAAAACTTATGTTCTCCGCCTGGCACAACCGGAATGTCAGCGATGGTTGCCGAGCCTTTGCTCATTGAGCGCAAACCAACAAGCATTTCCAACATAGTGGTCTTGCCGGAACCATTCGGTCCAACAAGTACAGTCGTCTGTCCTGCAAAAAGGTTAAACGACACGTCGTCAACAACGTTAAGGCCGTCGTAGGTCTTTACTGCATTAAGAACCGAGGCAACTTTTCTCTTAGCTGTCATTGATGATTACCTGCCCTAATACCGTCATCAGCCGTACATCTGAGCTGTAAAGATATTATATCTAAAGTATGTAATCTCTGCCACTATATTGTGTTTTTGGTTCGCGGGAGTGGCTATAGGCGTATGAAGTTGTGCTTGCGCCGTGCCAAGGCTAGTGCGCCAGCCCAAAAAACCGCGCCTAGGATCAAATTGGCGAGGATAAATAGGAAGACTGTTTGGTTGTGACCACCTAAGCCAACTGCGGTAACTGGCAGGTTTGCGGCATAGAGGTTGACCGTGTTCTCGGCGGAGCTGACCCCTAGAAGCCAGTTTGCGCTGGGAACAGCAGAGTTAAGGGCGTGCACGCAAAGGGCTACAGCCAGGGACTGTGGTAACTGAAAACAGTACCCAGGTAGACAATATGAACTGGAAACGCTCACGAATGCTTTTAACTGCATAGGTTATAAGCAGCATTAAACCCAAGCCGGTAAATACTGATACCCCGTAACCAAGCAGGTTAGCCAGCTGCAAAGTCAGATTTACTGATTGAGAATTTAACAGCGGTAGAAGGGTGGCAATGTAGCCCAGCAGGAGATACGTCGACAGCACGCAGGTGCTTCGCACAGCTAGCTGCCACCTTGATAGCGGGGAAAGTAGCAGTAGGCGATCATCGCAAAGCCCGGTCAGGCGCAGGCTGGCATCTAGTGCGTATAGCGTTAATGCAACCTCAATCAGCATGACACCAATGCCGTATACCTGTTGAACTACTAGCTGGTCTAAGCTCAGTCGCACAATGGATAGAACCAGGATCATGGCGATCAGAGGGCACCATTGTGCGCCCATATTTGACGGCAAATAGTCGATTGTCACTGGTTGCGTTCATCGGCCAGACACGCTCCTTTTGTAGGCTAGCTCTAAATCTCCATCACCAAGCGCGCGCAGGTTGTCTGCGCTGTCGTGGGTTAGTAGTCGCCCGTCTGATATCAGCACGATTTCGTTAAAAATGGAGTCAACACCGTTAATTAGGTGGGTGCTTAGTAGTAGGGGCGCCTCGGGGCTGCGTAGGGTGCGGATAAGCTCAAGTAGGTAGTCGCGTGCTAGGGGGTCGACGCCGGCCAAGGGCTCATCCAGTACGTAAAGTTTGGGGGCCCGGGACATGATTAAAGCCAGGTGTAGGTGTTCACTCATGCCTTTGGAGAGGCTACGAACCTTACTTGAGGCAGAAAAAGCGGCTCCGGCAAGGAATTCTTCAAAAACGTCTACACGGAAATCACTGTGGCGAGCAGTAAACAGCTCTACGCATTGGCCAACGCTAAGCCAGGGGTATAGGAAAGGCTCGTCGGGCAGGTAGCTTATGTCTGTGCGGCTAGGGGCTTGCAGGCTCCCTTTAAATTTAGCGATGTCGCCAACAAGCGTGCGCAGTAAGGTGGTTTTTCCTGCGCCATTTGGACCAAAAAGACCAATCACTCCAGCTTGGAAGTCTATACGAAAGTCTTCTAGGTTCAGGGCTACGTGCTTGCCATAAGCCACTTGTAACCCGTGGGCGTTAATTACAGCATCCATTAATTTCAACTCGCTTAAATTACAAAGCTGTGCAGGCGCAAGTGGCGTACAACCACCGTCAAATCAACAACTTAATGTGTTGCCCGCCACAGTGAAACTATAGCATGTGACATTCTTCCTGGCGCGCTATTGATGTGTTTGCCCAGAGTTGCTGACAAGTATGGCTTAAGCTAGATTGTGGCACTAGCCTGTATTTACTCAATTCAACATAATCTAAGGTGACAGGTAGCGAAGGTGAGTGGCGTGGCAGAGAACAAGAAGCAGCTAGACCGGGTGGTTATTGTAGTTAGCCTGCTAGGCCTGGCTGTTGCGACGATGTGGCTAGTGGTGGGGTTCAGCTCATTGAGTATGCAAGTTGGTTGGTACGTCCACCTTGCACTAGCTGCAGTGGCCTGGCTGCAACTTGTTCATGTAGATCGCACTTCCAAGCTAAACCCGCAGGTGTGGTCACTTTTTGTGGTTGCAACTATGTGCGGGATGGTTGCCTATGTGGTGAGCGTGGTTAGAACTTCAGATCTTGTACTCGGCTCACTGTCCGGCCTTGGCTGCGTTGGTGGTGGCCTGCTTATTTTGGCTGCGTTAGCAGTCAAGCGTCCCGCCAAGTCGCAGCCGCTATCCCCAGCCTAACGAGGCGACAGGCCGCAGCGCTGCTAGTTGTAGCTGTTTTGGGCGTGGAACATGTCTGCGTAGAACTTTGCATGATTTGAGCAGGGTTGCGTGATCGCCGCAGCCAACCACCTTGCCGCCGTCAAGCACAATGATCTTCTCGGCGTGGCAGATCGTGGTGAAACGGTGCGCCACCAGCAAGATTGTCAGTTGATAGTCGATTGCGGTCAGCGCCTCAAACATGGCTTTTTCTGAAACCGCATCAACAGAGGCGGTGGGTTCATCCAGCACCAACAGGCCAGGCTTCTTATATAAAGGCTCGCGCGGTTGCCAGGCGCTGCCATTGCCCAATAGATAGCTGCTGGCCGCCGTCGAAAACGTCTGCCAAGAATCGTGTCAAAACCTTGCGGTAGCTCCTCCTTTAAATAGTTCAAGGCCACCATGTTTAGTGCGGCGGTAGCTGCCTGACTGTCGTCGTCAGTAAAACCCCTGCCGGCGCCGAAAGTAATATTGTCCCCCAAGGAACGCTCAAATTTAGCGAAGTCTTGGAAAAGTGCAGAAAAAGCGCTTATATAAAGCTTCGCGACTGTAATCAGCAATATCTGTGCCGTTGATTAAAATACTGCCGCTTGTGGGTTCGTAGAAGCGTAGTAAAAGCTTACAAATTGTGGTTTTACCCGAGCCGTTTAGACCCACTCAGGGCGCTGGTGGTGCCGGCGTCGATCTTAAAAGACACTCCGTCAAGCACTTTAGCTTGCGTGCCCGGATAGGTGAAGCTTACGTTTTTAAATTCTATCTCGACGGCGTCGCTTGCGTTTTGTGGAAGTTTCGAGTCTTCCAGGGTTAGCTGTCCGGAGCTTATTTGTGCGGGCTGCATTTCCATTACGGCAACCCAGTTAGATACGTAAAGCAGATTATGATAAATGCCAGTAATACCAATAAAGGTGGCCAAAACTAAACCATTCATCTGCCCCATAGCGGAGATGAAACCGGCCAGTTCGCCAACCTTGCCATCTTGCACAGCAACAATTGAGGCGAAAACTATAGAAGCCACGTTAGCAAAAACTGAAATCAGCCCAAGTGTGCCAGATTTGGTTAGGTTGTAGCGGGCTAGCAGGTAATCCTGTTTAAGGAAACCCTTTCGGATGCTGGTGTAGTGGCTTTCGAAACAGCTGCGCCAGGGAGAAAACCCCAATCTCTTTGCGGATAGAATCTGAGGTTAGCAGCTCCCTGAAATAGGTTGCCAGACGCAGCTGTGGGGCGCGCACAAAATCAATCTCATAAGCTTTGTTTTGTAACTGGAACATGGCTATAGCTGCAGGAATAGGTGCAATTAAAAGCGCTACCGCAATCCACAGGTTCCAGGTGGCAATAACGGCAATAATGCTGACAATCGAAATAGCTCCCTGAATGCCAGAGCGAGCAGAATCAAATAACTCAAATATGTGCTGGCCGGTGGTTGAATCTACCTGCTGGATAGAATCATAGGTGTGAGCACATTCAAAATCTTGCACCTCAAGTGAGCTTAGCTTGCGCACCACCGTAATATCGGTGTCGTAGGAAAGCTTTAAGGTCAGGCGGTCTCCCACATATTTAATTAAGTTTTCTAAAACATAAGCGCCAATAAAAGCCAAACTTAGCTGGGTTAGCGCCCACAAAGCAGCCTGGTTCAGCCCGCTACTAAGATCGGCAATGTTGGCAACCAGGGAGCCGATAGCTGCCACCTGCACTGCTGGAAGTACGCCGCGCACCAGCGTCATCACAATGATTGCCAACAGTGAGTAGCGGCCAGTGTCCTTCAAAACAGCTATGGCTCGTTGCAGAGATAAGCCGAGGGGAGCCGGCGGTTTCTTAACTAAGAGCGGCAACTCATCCATAGACTTGCTGGTGTTGTCATCGTCATTCAACGCTAGCTCCCCTCATTGGATGGTGTCTTAATGACAATCCTATATGATTGCGCTCACACTAGAGAAGGCTTTGTGGGAGCTATGGGTCGACTAGCTAGCAATGCAAGCTGTTGCTGGTTTTGTTAGTGTTTGTAAGGTTTTTGGTTAGCCACTTGCGCCTCACTGGTCACAACTTTGTGTGAAAAGGGCCATGAGCGACGTCGTCGGCAAAAATACTGTCATTTGCTCAAAAAAGCCATCGCGGCAGCCGGGCGTGAACAAGCCGGAGTCGTACCAGGGTTGTAAAAAATCAGGGAAAAAGCGGTAAAAACCTTTATCACCGAAATGGAGTGGGTTCGATTCCCGTCACCCGCTCCACAAGGACGTCACTCTGGATACAAAGGTTTCCGGCACGTCCGAGAACTATCCAGGGTGGCGTTTTCGCTGTTCTGTGGCGGTTTTGGGGTGTTGAAGCCGGGTGTGTGGTGCCGTGAGGAGCCCAGAGCGTCCCGATCTCGTTACTGGCAGCGGACGCGGGAGTGTCCCTGTTCTGCTCACCCATGCGTGCTCGGGACAGGGCGAAACCGGACACGGGGCAGACAGCGCTTGTGGGTCTACTCGCTTGTCCGTTCGCAGGCGTGGGTGAGAGCGGGAAGGAACTGAGGTGACGTCCCCGATGTGCAGAGCGGGAGCGGGACGCATGACGAGCAGACAAATGCGGTGACTGTTCATCCCGCTGCCCTTGGAGCAGACAGACCGGATTCAGCACCGGCTGGCATGGATCTGTGCTAACATGGATGCCAATAGGACTCCCCGCACCTCTCCTTCGGATGTGTCCCAGGGGAGACGTTTTTTATCTGGGGTGATGAATGGACCTGAAGCCTTCGACAACGATTGACGAACAACTCGTTCTCATCGAGGGCAAAGGCATCCACATCAACGACATGCAGGCGGCACGAGGTTTTCTCCGTCGTACAGGCTATTACCGTCTACGCGCCTACTTCCTGCCTTTCAAAACACGCACCGGCTATCGCCCGGTATCCTTCGACCAGATCATGCGCCTATACGATTTCGACAGCCAACTGCGGGTATGGCTGTTCGACGTCATAGGCGAAATCGAAAGCGCCCTCAAGGCTGACATCGGCTCATATCTAGCCTGCGCATATGGAAGTCAGTGCTACCTGGAGGCTCCCACTTTCGATTCACGCCACAAGCACGATGCGTATCTGCGGCGCATCGACCGGGTGATTCATGACAACCGAAACGCGCCCGTCGTCAAGCACCATCTCGACAAATACGAAGGACGCTTCCCGATCTGGGTGATCATGGAGTTTTTCTCCACGGGCATGCTCTCGTTTACCTATGCCGATCTCAAACGAGGCGACCGCAAGGCGATAGCGAAGATGTACGGCACCGGTGACCAACAGCTGTTGTCTTGGTTGCGCGCGTTCACGGAGCTGCGCAACAAGTGCGCCCACTACACTCGCATGTATTTCTGGCGTTTCACCACAATTCCCCGGCCTGATACACGCATGCGCCACCCAGCGGATCGCAGCTTGTTTTCCCAAATCTACATGCTCAAATTCCTGCACCCGGATCAAGACCGGTGGCAGGAGCGCGTGGCGCGCCTCGGCAATATTTTCGCACAATACGCAGACTCGATTGACCTCTCCCACATGGGATTCCCCACCAACTGGCGTGACATGCTCGAAGCCTAGCGGCATGCACAAAACTTCAGCTTCGCGTACTCATTAATCCTTCATGTAGAAGGCGCACTCGTATCCGTCAGCATCCAGCGGCAAGCCGTCCACCAAGGGTTTGAGCTCGGACTCATCGAGCCCCATGCGTAGTGCACCCATGGCTTTGAGGGCTCCGACCGAGCCGCCGTATCCGCAGTCCAGGACCGTGATTTTCCCTTTCTGGCGCAGCTCCGCGTTGGTCCTGTGCTTCTCGACTGGGACACCGAACATCCTGCTCGCAGTCTGGCAGTAGAGGTCTTTGCCCTAACGGAAGGCCTGGAGGGTGACTTCTTCGCCGGCGAGCCACGCGAGGACTCTGGCTTCGATTGCGCTGAAGTCGGCGACGATGAACCGGTGGTCTTCACTGGGGATGAAGGCGGTGCGGATGAGTTGGCTCAGGCTGTCTGGTAGCGGGGTGTAAAGCAACTCCAACGCCTAGCTATCACCTGCGCTGAGGAAGCTGCGGGTGGTGGCGAGGTCGGCCATGTGGTTGCGCGGCAGGTTCTACACCTGAATCAACCTGCCTGCGAAGCGTCCGGTACGATCAGCCCCCATGTACTGGATCAATCCGCATGCCCGACCATCGCTGCCTGCGACGGCGAGCATAGCCTGGTACTTCTTCACCGACGATTTCGACAAGTCCTGGCGCAGCCTCAGCACCTCAGCGACCTGCCCGCTAGCAGTCTCGAGTGCGGCCTCCACCTCGGCCTTTGTCAGCGACTCCAGGGCGCAGTCGTGCTCAGCGAGCCAGTCTTTAAGCTGGATCGGGCTATTGTGGTTCTCCAAGCCGGTGAGTTGCTGGGCGCGCTCGATGCAGGTGTCACGGTGACGGCTATCGGCCTCAACCGCATGAGCAGCCAGCGGTGTGCACTGGAGGCTGACAGGAGTGCGTGTTGGTCAGGCATAGGCGATCTCCTCAGCCCCAGCCATGATCTGGCCGAACTTGGACGGGTCCACCTCTGAGAGAGCCTTCGCACCCGCATCCAGGATCAGCTGGCGCACCTGGGCGGTGTAGCCCTGCTGGGAGAGCTCCGCCAAGAACGAGCGCACTTCTTCGAGGGTGTACTCACGCGCAGGGGCAGCCGAGGCAGCCTGCTGAGCCTCGAGTCGTTCCTCGAGCTCTGCCTGGAAGGCGGGCTCCTCCAGGCGTGCGGCGGCAACCGGACGGGCACCCGCCAACGCGTACTCGTCCTCAATCTGCTCCCAGCCGTCTGCTTCGAGCGCCTGGGCAATCTGGGAAAGGCCCTCCATGGCGCGGTTGATGCCCGCGATCAGGGCGTTGCGGTGCTGCGGGTTCACGCGGCCTCACCACCTGTGCGCTGGAGCTTGCTGCCTGCCGGGTGACGCTTGACCGCGTCAGCCAGGGCCATCAGCTCCTCATCCGAACATTCCGCCCCACAGCACGAGGCCTCATCGACCCTGCGCAGCGTCACGTCCCGCACTTCCCTGCCGGGGACCAGCACGGTCACGTCCCGCATGGGGCCGAACAACCAGGTCAAGAGCCGCTCTCGCAAACCCACCCGGCCCATGTTGATGGCATTGCCCGGGTCAGGTTCTCGCGACAGACTCACTGTCACCGTCTTGTGTGTCATCAGCTTCCTCCTTAGGAAAAGTCAGCGGAAGGAAGGTGGTACCCGGATTGGCTTGATGCTCCTTCCACCCTCAAGGCGGCAACGAGCCCTAGTTGATAACCCCAGGGTCGGAAAGCAGTACGCGGAGTTTTTTCTCGGCGCGGTCACGGATCTTTTTCACCATCGGCTGGGACACACCCAAAACGGCTGCAATGTCCCGCTGAGAGAGGCCGTAGATACGGGAAGCGACTACTACCCGCCGCTCCCGTTCAGACAACGCCGATAGTTCTTGGCGCACGACAAAGCTGGTCGACCACGAGTTGGTGACATCGTCTGGCGTGGTAGAGGTGTAGATGCCGTCGCGGTACCCGGATGCGGCGCGCAGGCCCACCTGGCCGGACTCGATGTCCTCATCACTGGGGTCACTGTCATCGACCGAGAGGAAACCGGTGTGGGTGCGCCAGCGCCGCGACGTGCTACGCTCCGAGGCATTGAGCTCTTCGAGAATCTCACTCAAGGACCGCCGCTCAACCGTGCCGGGATCCTCGGCCTGCGCCCGGCGGTTCTGGTAGTCGCCCTCGATCCAGTCCTCAGCCTCGGCCGGACTGATACGGAAGCTGGTATCACGGGTTGCTCGCCGCGCGTCAGCAGTGACCGTGACCTCGAACGCGAGCTTGACGGTGATGTAGTTGTGTGGGGTGGAGGCGTTGCCTGTCATGTTTGGCTCCTGTCGCTTGCTGCGACGGAGGCCCGGCCCCACCTGGACGTTGGTGGAGTGCGAAGATCAACCCGGGGACGAAAACAGGGCAGGCCAACCACCCAGGCATGCGTGCCTGAGCGACTGACCTGCCCTGGACGTCCAGAAGGGCGGATCTCCGCGCGATTTGTATGGATGTATGGATGTTGGCAGCTGTCCCACTAGTTGTTGAAAGCCCCGATAGGAGGCGAAGGGGGCTGCCCGGCCGGTACCAGGCCAGACACCCCCAACCGGTTACTTCTTGCCGCCCTTGGGCTTGGGAGCCCGCTGGGACAGAGCAGAAGCAGCGGCGGTCTTAGCTACCTTGGAATACCGCTGGTCACGCATGACCTTCGATGCGGCAGAAGCAGCAGCCTTGCTGGTTCGACGTTGACTCGTCATCTCGGTTCACCTCCTCCCAGTCAGCTCGATTCGTCCTTTTTGCCGAGTTTTTCTCCCGGTCCGCCTACACCGGCTGGTAACATGGGCCACAGTGGTCGATGCGCCCACGCCGGTGGATGGCTTATTTTCAACACTAAGAAAGCCCCCTGTTTTGACAGGAGGCGACAGGAGGCGACAGGAGGCAAGATGGCTCGCCTTCCTCAGCCAGAGTTTGCTCTAGGTCTGCTATTGCGGACTATCCGGCCGTCCTTATCTTTCAACGTCAAAGGCGACCGTGGATTCGTTCTTGACTTCTTTGACCGGGCCTGCGATGAAAAGCTCCTCCCAGGTCGGCTACCTGAAAGCGAGTGCAGCAAGAACACCATCCGTGCTGGATGGCTGAGAGGCATCGACCGACGAGACCTCAACAAGATCTGGAATGGAAAACGGCCTCTACCGGAGGACACCGCAAGACGCATCTTGCCCGCCATCAGTGAGCAGAGAATCATCGCACTGTGGCGCGACGCCTCAACCGGCGATGCAATCAGGGATCTTGCACTCAAGCTTCGTAAGGACGACCTAGAGATCAACAAACCGATTGATGTTCCGAAGGCCGTGTATGCGCTCCTCAAAGAAGTCGTCAGATCAAACGCTGAGGGAAATGACCTCCTGCGAGACCAAGACGGCGACAAGAAAATCGTCATCCCCGGCGTACAGATCTACTCATTATCTACCGGCCGTATTTCCGGCAATTCGCTCCAGATCGGGACCTCGAGCATCGCAATTTCTCCGGCTCCGCCCGCCCCTGAGGAGTTAGCACCTGAAGAGGTCTACGTGCAACGCGCGCTTGAAGCGATCGCCGAAAAACTTGGGAAGGAGCCCGTCTCCTTCGAGCACCTGAAAGCTCTTCCGGGTAAGTACGCGAAGTTTTTGGTCCGTCAGCGCAGCCATTACTGGTCCGCTGTCGGACGTCACCGTAACCTTCAGGAGATTCGCCCAGGTGATGGGGATGAACAGTTTGAACGGATCAAGGACGATCTTGAGGACTTCCTCGAAACCACGTGGATGTCCGATGTTTTCCCTGATGGTTACGAGCGGATGCTGAAGACGCTTGGGCAGGCTAGCCATTACCAGGTAGGGGGATCTGTTCTAACGAGCATCCGCGACCTGTTTGCTGCGAGCCACAAGCAAGGTATGACGCACATGCTGGTCAACGAGGACCGAATCGAGTGGTCGTCATGAGCAGCACTATCTTCAACTCTCAGTTCGAAAACTGCATGCGCTTACTTGTCGCCCTAGACAAGCTTGAAACCGCAGTAACAGCGACCGAGCTTGCTGACGCCGATTTTGCAGCAACCTACGCCAGACACTTCGGTCTCGGCAGAACCGACCTGCACGGGTCCACGGCCTTCGTTAATGCGATTTACACGCAGCGCCGAAGCAAAGCTCATGAGGCAATCCAGGCGCTCGTGGCACACGGTTACGCCTATGCAGACCATGCTGGTGACGTGCCGCGCTTCACCATCTCCGAGTCTGGCGCTTACCTAGTGAGTCACGTGTCTTCTAGCTACGCCCAGCACTACCAACGCTATGTCGCAGCAGCATTGGCGGCCCTACGCAACGACACGCTGCACCTGATCGGTGTGAAGGAGGAAGCATGAGCGGATTTTGGATTAGCGAGATTCGCGCATACCCAAACCACGGCGCCCCCTCCACGATCACGCTCACACAGGGCCTGAACGTCATTGCCGGACCATCAAACACTGGGAAAACCCGCGTCGTCCGCACTATCGACTTCGTCATGGGCGGGGACCTCGTCCCTTTCACCGATGACTCGGACTACTGCACCGCAGAAATCGACCTCGTCACCACCGAGGGAGAAATCATCACCCTGCGACGCAGCATCGGAGGAGACTACGTTGTCAGTCCACAGCCTGGCACTGAAGGCAAGGTCTACAGCGTGAAGCGAGACGACAAGGATCCCGAGACAGATCTGAACTCGTTCCTAGTGTCACTGCTCGATTTCAAACCCACCCGCAAGGTCATCAAGAATTCCAGCTGGGAGAGCCAGACACTGACATGGCGCAGCCTTTATCACCTGCTGTACGTGCCTGAGAGCTACATCGATCGGCTCGACTCAACAATCTTGCGCAGGGGCGGAGCCAACGACTACGTCACTCGCACCGCAGAACTGTCGACCCTGCTCGTGCTCGCGCAAGACGAAAACTTCGATGACATCGAGCCTCAAGAATCCGACAAAGATCGCCGTATCCGACAGCGATCAGTCAAACAGTTCATCACCAAGCAAGTTGAGGCAGCTCGCAAGAAGGAGACGGACCTCAAGAAAGTAGAGGAACAGTACCGGGGCCGCGATATCGAAGCGGAACTAGCTACCCTCAACGCCGAGTTCGACCAGCTCCGTCGCGACCAGATCGAGCTCAACGCCACCGGGCGAACAATCACCACCAAGATCAAAGAAATCGATGAGAACGTCGCAGCCTTTGCAGTAGACAAATACCAGCGACAAGAACTCATCAGCCACCTCGAAGCTGACCTCCACCGGCTCGAGTTCCTCGCCGAGGCAAGCATCGATCCCGACACGTTGAACATCAACATGTGCGGCTACTGCAAGCAACCAGTAGACGCGAGCATGGACCATCCCAGTCAGGAACAAATCGACGTCCAGCGCACCCGCCTAGAAGAGCAACTCGCGGGTGCACGGTCCAACCTGTCTGAACTGGACCGCACGATGTCGGAACTCACCCAACAACGCGCTGATCTGGTGCTCAAGCATGCCGAGCTTCAAGACAGAATCGCTCACACGATCACGCCCCGCCAGGAACAGCTGACGCGTGAGGTTCGCACGCTCAAGGAGGTAGCGGGTATACAAGCGCGCCTCGATGAGATCCAGGAAACCATCGCGGCGCTGACGGATCTGGGACCGCAATCGGTTGAGAAGCGGGCACCATACAAACCTGTTGAGTTTTTCAACGCGGACTTCATCTACTCAATGAACACCACGATTCGTCGGATCCTCCACGAAATCGGTTTTCCCTCTGCCGACGCGGCCGTGTTCGACGAGACCACTCTCGACGTGACGATTGACGGGTACCGGAAGGACACCAAGGAAGGTAAGGGCTTCGGCGCTTTGCTCAACACCGTGGTGATGGTCGCCTTCCATGAGTACCTTGATCAACGCTCGCCCCACGCGCCACGCATCCTCATCATTGATTCTCCGCTGAAAAACTTCGACGACAGTCAGCTCACAGCGCTGGACTCCATACGGCAGAAACTGCTCGACTACATCGCCCGCACATCCACCAACCGTCAGGTTGTCCTGTGCGAGAATCTCAATCTTCTCAGCGGGGTGAACCTCGACGCACTTCCCAACACGACAGTCATCCGATTCAGTAAAGACCCGTACCAGGGCCGCTACGGCTACCTCGAAGGGGTCTACGAGCCGGGAGAGCACCCACATGAGTAGCCACACCACCACGCTCAAGATCAGCTACAAACCCCTGTGGAAAACACTGATCGACAAAGGAATGCGCAAACAGGACCTCCGGGAGAAGGCGAAAATCTCGGCATCCACGGTCGCCAAGCTCGGCCGGGACGAGAACGTCACAACCGCAGTACTCGTGCGCATATGCGCAGCATTGAACTGCTCCCTGGGAGACATTGTCATGCTGGAGAGCATTGACCCCATCGAAGCAGATTAACGACACGCCGTAGATTTCAAGGAATTAAGCAATTGACAAGTAACCAACTCGCCCTAAGCGAACTGGAGCAATATCTGGCTTCGGCCGCTGACCTTCTTCGCGGTGCGATTGATCAGGCGGACTTCAAGGCCTACATTTTTCCGCTGATGTTCTTCAAGCGCCTCAATGACGTCCACCAAGAGGAGTACGAGTTCGCGTTGGCTCAGTCAGGCGGGGATGATGACTTCGCGCGACTACCTGAGAACTACTCATTCTCTATCCCTGAGCAGGCATCTTGGGAGTCGGTGCGTGCCACGACGAAGGATGTGGGGCAGGCCCTGGTCACTGCATTCCGTCTGATTGAAGCAGAGAATCCTCGTCAGCTCGCGGGGATTTTCGGGAGTGCTGCATGGACCAACAAGGCTAAACTACCCGACGCACGGTTACTTGATTTGCTTGAGCACTTCTCGACCAGAACTCTTTCGAACACGAACGTCGCTCCAGATGTGTTCGGTCAGGCCTACGAGTACTTGATCAAGCGTTTCGCTGACTTGTCCCGGAAGAAGGCTGGTGAGTACTACACTCCACGTTCAGTGGTGCGGATGATGGTGGAAATCCTTAACCCCAAATCCGGTGAGACCACGTATGACCCGGCCTGTGGCACGGCGGGAATGCTCATCGAGGTGATTGCACACGCCAAGGAACAGGGCCATGATCCACGCTTGCTCTGGGGCAAGCTCTATGGTCAGGAAAAGACTCTCACAACGGCATCTATCGCGCGTATGAACCTGCTTCTCCATGGTGTGCCGGAGTTCAACATTGTTCGTGAAGACACACTGCGATCGCCGGAATTCCACGTGGGCGATCGCCTACAGCAGTTTGACAACGTGATCGCTAACCCACCATTCTCCCTGAAATCGTGGGGGCGCGATGCGTGGGAGTCGGACCCGTGGGGGCGTAACCTATTGGGCGGGACTCCACCGGCGGGATACGCGGACTGGGCATGGATTCAGCACATGGTTGCTTCCGCCAAGCCAGGCAGTGGAAAGGTTGCGGTAGTGGTGCCGCAAGGCGCTCTCTTTCGTGGCGATGTGAACTCGAAATCTGGCGACAATGAAGCCACGATCCGTCGGGAGTTCATTGAACGTGACCTGATTGAGGCCGTTATCGAGATGGCGCCAAACCTCTTCTACGGCACCGGCCTCGCACCCGCAATCCTCGTGCTGCGTACCCAGAAACAACCCGAACGGGCCGGAAAAATCCTGTTCGTTGATGGCTCTGAATTGTTCACCAAGGGACGTAACCAGAACTCACTGGACCGGAAACACACCGACCGCATCGTGCAGGCTTACCAGGCCTTGAGCGTGCAGGAGCATTTTGCGCACGTGGCCAGCCTCGATGAAGTGCGTACGCAGAGCTACAACCTCACGGTTGCACGCTACGTGACCAAGGCAGAAAGCGACTCCGAGGCTGCGCTGGAAGACGCCATCACCCAACTCGCCGACACATGGAAGCAGGTCCAAGAATCCCCGCGCGCGGCTGGAGAAAGAACTCTCCAAATGGGGCCTTGGCATGAGTGAGCTGTTAGAGGAGACGAAATGAGCAAGCGCATTACCCAGCAGCAGCTTGAGTCCTACCTGTGGGGCGCGGCTGAACTCCTGCGGGGCCTGATCGATGCTGGCGACTACAAGCAGTACATCTTCCCGCTCGTGTTCCTCAAACGCATCAGCGATGTCTACGACGAAGAGCACGCCAAGGCACTTGCCGTGTACGGAGATGAAACCCTCGCTGATCTTCCCGAGAACCACCGCTTCTCTATCCCCGAGGGGGCGCACTGGAAGGACCTGCGAGCAACCACCACCAACATAGGAGCGACCGCCCGCGCCATCATGCGCAAAATCGAAGCCGCGAACCCTGCCACGCTTGCCGGAGTGTTCGGAGACGGCGACTGGGCCAACAAGGAGCTCCTGCCTGATGCCACCCTTGCAGACCTCATCGAGCACTTCTCCACGCGCACGCTCAGCCTGGAAAACCTGCCAGAAGACGAACTCGGGCAAGGCTACGAGTACCTGATTAAGAAGTTCGCTGATGATTCCGGGCACACCGCCCAAGAGTTCTACACCAACCGCACTCTCGTGCACCTCATGACGCAAATGCTTGAACCCCAGCCGGGCGAATCCTGCTACGACCCCACTGCAGGAACCGCAGGCATGCTGATCTCAACGGTGACAGAGCTCAGACGCCAGGGCAAAGAATGGCGCAACCTGAGCCTGTACGGACAAGAGCTCAACTACGGGACCAGCGCAATCGGCAAGATGAACATGTTCCTCCACGGCATTGAGGACGCCCATATCGCCCACGGTGACACGCTGAAAGCTCCAGCTTTCACCACCACCGACGGCAAGCTCCGGACCTTCGACATCGTGCTGGCCAACCCGCCGTACTCCATCAAGAACTGGGATCGCGACCTATTCGCCAATGACCCCTACGGCAGAAACATCTGGGGCACACCACCGCAAGGCCGAGCTGACTACGCCTTCTTCCAACACATCGCAGCCTCGCTCGACCCAAAGACAGGCAGGGCCGCAATCCTATTCCCGCACGGGGTGCTCTTCCGTCAAGAAGAAGCCACTATGCGCAAAGCAGCCATCGAATCAGACCTCATCGAGGCGATCATCGGACTTGGACCAGGTTTGTTCTACAACAGCCCCATGGAGGCCGTGGTCATCGTGCTGCGCGCCTCTAAACCCGCTGAGCGACAGAACAAGATCCTCTTCATCAACGCGGTAGAGGAATACGCCCGCATCAGCGCACAAAGCTTCCTACTGGCCGAACACCAGCAGAAGATCCTGAGCGCCTACCGCGCCTACCAGAACCAGCCAGGCTTTGCACGAGTGGTCACCCGCGAGGAAATCGCGAACCTCGAGCACACGCTCGCTATCCCACGCTATATCGCCCCTGCCACAACAGGGGCCGCGGATAGCTCCGATTCGGACGTCCCAACTATCGAAGAAGCTGTGCTGGCTTGGCAGCGAGCAGCCGCCCAGACCGATGCCGCCTTTGCGGGGCTTCTCGACGCACTCACTCAGGAGGTGACCAAGTGAGCCTGAACATCGACAAAAGCAACTGGATCAGAGTCAAACTTGGAGATGTCGTCCGTAACGTCAATGAGACTGTGAAGGATCCTCAATCTCTGGGAATCGATCGCACGATCGGCTTAGAGCATATTGAGTCTGGCAACTTTGAGGTTCAGGGCTATGGAACACTCGAGGAAGGGGTGAGCTTTACTCGTAGAGTCCGTCCTGGACAAGTGTTGTTTGGCAAGCGGCGCGCGTACCTCCGCAAGGTTGCCGTTGCCTCCTTCGATGCAGTGTGCTCCAGCGACATCTTGGTGTTTGAGCCGAAGGCTAAACGGCTTGATGAACGCTTTCTCCCTTTCCTAGTGAGCTCAGACAACTTTTTTGATACCGCACTGCAAACCTCGGCGGGCTCGATGTCACCTCGCACCAGTTGGAAAGCTCTCGCGGCCTACGAGTTCCTGCTGCCACCCATCGAAGAACAATATCGCATCGCCGACCTCCTCTGGCAATTTGAACAAACTCTAGAGAGTCTTTCGGAGGCGGAGCAGATAGTGTCAAGCTCAAGAGAAACTGCTTTTGAGTCCCTGATTAGAGAACTAGATGTTCCCCTGGTTGATCTGAGACAACTCTTGAGCTATTCCACTGTTGGAGTCGTCGTCAAGCCGACATCGTTATACACAGACTCTCCGGATGGTGTGCCTGCATTAAGAGGCAGAGATATTCGCCCAGGAGTTGTAGACACGTCGCAGTGCGTACGATTTGATAGGGAAAAAGAGAAAACCGTCAGCAAATCACGGCTCCAGTTGGATGACGTGGTCGTTGTGAGATCTGGACGTCCCGGAGATGCTGCACGTATTTCTGAAGAAAATGTAGGCATGAACTGCATCGATTTGTTGCTGCTTCGCCCCTCGTCCGCCCTCCTAGGTGAATTCCTGGAGTTATGCCTCAACTCTACTTTCTGCCGCAAGCAGACGGCAATTCTCTCGGGCGGTAGCGCGCAGCAACATCTCAATCTTGGGAATATTAGGTCTTTCAAGATCCCCAATGTTTCTTTAAGCCAACAGAACTCCATGGTTGAATCGGTTACGAGGTTTAAGAGCCTTCAAGCCATAATTCATCAGGAAATCCTTGACACCCAAGGTCTAAAGAATTCTTTGATGTTGCAATTGCTTGGAGGCTCTGATGTTCACTGAGAATCCGACGGTGCGGGATTTTGTGTTTGACCGCGTGGCGAGCCTCGACGTGCAGGGGTTTGAGGGCGCTGAGCTTCCTCGTCAAACGCATGAGGTGCTACTTGAGGCACAGCTTCGTGCTGCGTTGATTCGTCTCAACCCGGAGATTGAGGCGGAAGAGGCACGCGCAGATGAAGTCATATCTGCGTTGCGGCGCACCCTGCTGGAAGCTCCGCACACCCCTCATCCAGTGGTCGCGAATGAGCAGTTCGCCGCCTGGTTGACGGGTGACAAGTCAATGCCTTTTGGGCTGAACGGCGAACACGTGCCGGTGCGGCTGATTGACTTCGATCACCCGGATGATGACTCCTCAAATCAGTGGATGGTCTCGCGCGAAGTGACCTTCCGGCAAGGCAAAGAAACCAATCGCTTTGATGTGGTGATCTGGTGCAACGGGCTGCCACTCGTGGTGGTGGAGACCAAGACCGCCACGGGCCCCTCGACGACCTGGCTGGATGGCGCCCAGCAGCTACACGATGAGTACGAGGTGGAAGCATCCCAGTTCTTTGTGCCCAACGTGTTTAGCGTGGCCACGGATGGCAAAGAGCTCCGCTACGGCTCGGTGGGGATGCCGATTGAAAAATGGGGACCATGGCGTGACGAAGATGAGCCCTCAGACGCTGTGCCCGGACTGGCGAAAGTCGGCAGCGCTGTCGATGGCCTGCTCCAACCCCGCGTGATCCTGGATTTTCTGCGGTTCTTCTCTACCTTCGGAACTGACCGCCAGCACCGCCGCATCAAGATCATCGCCAGGTTCCAGCAGATCCAAGCAGCCAACAAAATCGTGCAGCGGGTATTGAAAGGCGAGAAGAAGCAGGGCCTGATCTGGCATTTTCAAGGCTCAGGCAAATCCCTGCTCATGGTCTTCACCGCCCGTAAGCTGCGCGCCCAGCCGGCTCTGAAGTCTCCTACGGTGATGGTGGTCGTGGACCGCACCGACCTGGACGCCCAGATCACCTCCACCTTCTTGTCGGCCGACGTAGCCAACATGGTGCAGGTCTCCAACAAGGCGGAACTGCAAGAGCTGCTCACAGCGGGAAGCCGCAAAGTCATCATCACGATGATCCACAAATTCGGGGATATTACCGAAGCCCTCGATAAGCGGGACAACATCATCGTCATGGTCGATGAAGCCCATCGCACTCAGGAGGGCGACTTGGGGCGCGCCATGCGCACCGCACTGCCAAACGCGTTCCTCTTTGGCCTTACCGGCACTCCGATTAACAAGCGCGACCACAACACCTTCAAGTGGTTCGGGGATCCGGGTGATGAGTCCGGATACCTGTCGCGCTACAGTTTCCAGGACTCCCAGCGTGACGGTGCGACGCTGCCCCTCAACTTTGAGCCACGCCTGTCTGAGATGCACCTTGACGAGCGGGCCATTGATATCGCCTTCGATGAGCTCACCCAACAGAACGAGCTCACTGAGGCTGACCGTACGAAACTGTCCAAGCAGGCCTCCAGCATCGAGGTGCTCATCAAGGCCCCAGATCGGGTGGCCAAAGTAGCCGCCGATATCGCAGAGCACTTCCAGACCCATGTCGCACCTATGGGGTTCAAGGCACAGGTGGTGGTCTACGACAAGGAAATGTGTGTCGCCTACAAGCATGAACTAGACAAGTACCTACCGGCTGAAGCCAGCACGGTCGTGATGAGTGCGGCACAAACCGATCCTCCCAAGTGGCGCCAGTGGACTCCGGACCGTGGTCAGATGGATCGTCTGCTCGAGCGGTTCAATGACCCGCACGACCCTCTCAAGATTGTCATCGTCACCGCGAAGCTCCTGACAGGTTTTGACGCGCCAATCCTGCAGGCTCAGTACTTGGACAAGCCACTACGCGATCACACCCTGCTGCAGGCCATCACCCGCACCAACCGCGTTTATCCGCCAAACAAGGCCTACGGGCTGGTAGTTGACTACCTGGGCGTTTTCGATGACCTCGCCACAGCCTTGGCATTCGATGACCAGTCCGTTCGGGACGTCATCAAGAATCTCGATGACCTGGTGGACCAATTCCCGCCGGCAATGCAGGCCGCTCTCGCATTCTTCCCTGGCGTGGACCGCACGCAAGACGGATGGGAAGCACTTCAAACCGCGCAGCAAGCCCTCGGTGAAGACCGCCAAGATGCCTTCGCAAAGGCATACTCGCTGGTGCATCAGCTCTGGGAAGCGCTCAGTCCGGCACCATTCCTCGCGGACTATAAGTCGGATTACACCTGGTTGACGGCCGTCTATCAGTCGACACGACCTGCCGAAACTTCTAACCGGCTCCTCTGGCATGCGCTCGGCGGAAAGACCCTCGCCCTCATCCATGAGCACGTACAGGTAGACCTACCGCGCCGAGATCTGGAAACTATCGTCCTGGATGCCGACCTTGTCGAGGACCTGATGCTCGGTGGGCGAGGCACCATCGATCCCGACGAGCTAGCCAAGATTGTCTCCAAGCGCATCGCCAAGCATCATGGCGACCCGCTCTTCGTAGCCCTGGGTAAACGCCTGCAAGAGATCCGGCAGAAGTACGCGGATGCTCAGCAGCACAGCCTCGACTTCCTGCGTGAACTCCTCGAGCTCGGCCGCGACACCCTCCAGGCAGAAAAAGAAGCCGGAGAGGCTCCACGCGAGGAACGCGGCAAGGCAGCGCTTACAGAACTTTTCGAGACCGTGCGAAGCGACTCCACACCGATCATTGTGGAGAAGGTCGTCGAAGAGATCGACAACGTCGTCAGGCAGGTGCGCTTCGACGGCTGGCAGTCTACGAGCGAGGGGGACCGAGAGGTTCGCCGCCAACTGCGATTGATACTGGTTGTCAAGTTCAAGATCAAGTCCACTGACGTTTTCGACAAGGCCCACGAATACATCCGTGAGTACTACTAATCAACGAAGGTGAACCTTTTGACGCTTGCTCGATACTTTTTGACGCAAGCCCCATAACCTTTTGACGCTACCTGCCTCGGCGCACCGAGCGAGCCCCTGAGACACCCCTCCGAGGGACCGATCAGCCCTTACTGGGAGCTGCTCCAAAGCTCCATGCGCCCAAGCCCCAACCCCCCGAAAGCCGCCTCAGAACAGCGAAAACGCCACTTCGGACACTTCCCGGGAAACCCGGAAATCTTTGTATCCAGAGTGACGTTCTATTAGAGCGGGTGACGGGAATCGAACCCGCGCTGTCAGCTTGGGAAGCTGAAGTTCTACCATTGAACTACACCCGCGCAGTCATTGCTTGAATGACCATGCACTACTATAACGCATGCAGGTCTCAATAAACCAATATTCACTAGGAGGACATATGACTGCCTCCCAGATGCCCATGTTCAACGGCCAGCCCAAGAATGACTTCATCATGATCCTGATTGCCACTCCGGACCAGATGTATGGCCACGACGCTAACGGCGTTCCGCTAGCTTCCTGAATTTTGCTAGCTTCCTGAAAGCGGCTTCTTTAGGGGTACTGCCTTAGAGGTGCAGCCTCTCGTTCGCGGCGCCAGTTCTGCCACTAACGGTTTAAGTAGTTATCGCATTACAAGATGGATGACTGGATGACCGGGTAGACTGGCGCTGTGCTGTTATCTGATCGCGACATAGCCTCCCAGATTGACTCTGGCCGCGTAGCTCTTGAGCCCTACGAGCCGGAGCTCATTCAGCCTGCCAGTATTGATGTGCGCCTGGACCGTTGGTTTCGCCTGTTCGATAACCACCGCTACGCCGTCATTGACCCCGCCCATGAGCAGAAGAATCTGACGCGACTGGTGGAAGTGGCGGCAGATGAGCCTTTCGTGCTGCACCCAGGCGAGTTCGTGCTGGGCTCCACCTATGAGCGCGTGACACTGCCCGACGACGTAGCCGCGCGCCTGGAGGGTAAATCTTCGCTGGGACGTTTGGGGCTGCTGACCCACTCCACGGCTGGCTTCATTGACCCCGGTTTTAGTGGTCACGTCACCTTGGAGCTATCTAACACCGCCACTATGCCGATCCTGCTTTATCCGGGGATGAAGATCGGGCAGCTATGTTTCTTCCAGCTGTCCTCCCCGGCGCGTGCACCTTATGGCCAGGGCGCTAGTGGTTCGCGCTATCAGGGCCAGCGTGGCCCCACGGCGTCGCGCTCCTACCAGGGCTTTAGCTGTATCGATATTCCTGCTGATCCGGTTTTGTCTGCCCAGGTAGAGGCCGAGAAACTATAACTTAGAGGAACTTTAAATATGACCGATGCTGCCGACCTTTCTGTCTCCTTACCCCTGGCCACGCAGCAGCTGGCCACGGTGGATACTTTCCCCAGGGCGCTGGCAGATGACTACCACCTCCTGCTACTAGCCGACGACGTAAATGCTGATGAGGTTGAGGCCCTGGCATTATCGTTAGACCCGTCAGCTGCGTGGATTGGGGCCGGGCGTCTACAGATTGTGGCCGGCGCGGTTTTGCTAGGACCCTGGTGGGTTGGTGACGAAGAGCGCGCTGACCTGGGGCTGCCGGCTTGGGTTAGCCAGGTAATGGTGCTTTCGGTGCCGCGTCAGCGCGCCTATTTGGAGCCGGCTTTGGCGGCTACTGACCCGCTTTTGTCTCTATTTAGCGACGGCGGCCCTACCGGTCTTGAGGCTGCGGCACTGCATGCTTTGCGTCCTATTGCACGCCGCCTAGCTGGTGCTATCCGAGTGGTAGACACTGGCCAGATTTTCACCCCCGACCCGCACGCCTATATTGGCGCCAGCCTGTACTCACCGATTTGGCTGACCCCTGACGCTGTCCAGGTGGTGCTTGATGATGTCACTTCTGACCAGCGTGACGGCTTCGAAGTAGCTAACCGTCAGCTTTTTGAAAGCCAGGAAATCCCCCGGATCACTGGGGAAATGAACTTTAATATCCGCCAGCTTGAAGAGCTGGAAGCACGTCTGGGCCCACACGCTATTGAGGAAGCGCGCCGTCGCGCCGCTGAGGCTGCCGCCCTGCCGCCTTCAGTGCCGCGCGCCGAAGTGGACCACTATTCACTGTTCTTACCAGTTTCTCAGGCTCACCCGGGTTGGGGCCAGATCCAGGTGTATGTGGCTGGAGCCCGTGACCTGCCGGTAGCTTTGCTTGGTGAAGAGTGGGCTAATGACGGCGTCATCCGCTATGACATGCGCTGGCAGCCGCGCAAGATGGCCGACGCCTTCAGTGAAAACCTGCCCCGCGTGCGTCGTCGTGAACGCACCGCAGCTGCCGCCATGATCGATTCCATTGCCGCCAAACTGGTTGAAGCCGCAGGTGGCACCGTGGTTGATGACTCCGGCTTTATTGTCACCATTGGTCAGCTGCTAGAGGTTGGCGACGCCGGCTCAGCCCCCAGCGCCTAACTAGCGCTTGCCTGGCCCGGGCGCGCAAACTGGCTTGCCTGGCTGGGGCGTGCCTGGGATTTGGGCAGGCTCAGCTTTGGACTGGCGCGGCTAAAGCGCGTGCAAAACCTGTTAGCGCCCAACTCGCGCTTGCAAGGCGCGCACCACCTGGCTGCTTTCGCGCCGAGGTACTTGCTGCCACAGCTGCACGGCCTTTGCTAGCTGCTCACCCCAGGGGATGCCGTGGGGGAAAAGCTCATATTCACTAGCAATCACGCCCAAATAGTGGCTTAACAGTTGGGCGCAGGCGGCGGCGTCGTCGATAGCGCGGTGGTGACTGGCCAGCTCAATCCCACACGCCTGACAGCAACGCACCAGTGAGCGAGACGGCGTATCAATAAACGAGCGTGCCCAGTTCATAGTGCACACCTGCGGAATTTTGTGCGGCAACGCCGCCGCTCCCAGCTCCAAGCGCAAGGCGGGCAGCAAAAAACTGGCGTCAAAGCGAATATTGTGGGCCACCAGCACTCGCCCGCGCAGCAGCTCAACCAGGCCCGGGGCTAAAATGCCCAGCTCAGGGGCGTCGGTGAGATCGTCGGGGTGATGCCGTGAATGCGGGTGGGGCCCGGGTGGCGGTGCGGGTTGACCAGGGAGTCCCAGCGCAGCTGCTCACGCCCGTGCGAGTCGAGCAGCACCACGCCCACCTCAATAATTGCCTCGTCTTGCGGCTCTAGCCCGGTGGTTTCTAAATCGACGACGGCGTAGCCCAAGCCGCGCGGATCGGCTTGGTATTCCAGCCCGCACGTATCGGCTTGGCGCTGGTAGGCCCTAATGCGCTGATACAGTTCCAGGCCCTCTTGCGGGCTGCCTTGCCAGGCAGGACCGTCTTGCGGCTGGCACCCCACTTGCACATCTTGGGCTTCTTGTAGCTCGGGAAAGCCTTGCGGCTGGGCTTGTGAGGTGCCAGTTTGCGCTCTGCTCATAGGGCGGCGATCTGCTGGTTTAGCAGCGGCCATAACCGCTTGTGAATCTGGGAGAAAGGCTTAGCCCCCAAAAAAGCGGCGCTGCGCCCAGTGGCTGGGTCAACCCAAATAAAGGAGCCAGCCTGGCCAAAGTGCCCAAAGGTTTGCATCGACTGGGCACTACTAAGCCAATGTGGCTGCTTAGCGCCATAAACCTCAAAACCCAGCGCAAAATCGCAAGGGTTTTGCTTGCCATAGCCGGGCAACACCCCAGATAGACCCGGGAAGGCCACGCTAGTAAACAGCTTAGCGGTATCCGCGCTAACCAGGGTGGGGGCTGCCAGCTCGCGCGTGAAAGCAGCCAAATCAACTGCATTACCCATCCCAGAGTGGGCCGGCGAGCCTGGAATCAAAATACTGGCCAGGCCCAGCGGCTCCAGCACGCTTAGCTCCACCCACTGATCTAGCTGGTAGCCGGTAGCCTGCTCCAGTACCTGCCCCAGTAGCTCAATGCCGCGATTGGAATAGATGCGTTTAGTGCCCGGCGCAGCTAAAACACTGTCATCATTAGGGGCCACGCCGCTGGCGTGGGCGAGCAGGTGACGCACGGTTGCCCCGGGCAGGTGCGGGCCCACTAGGGCATCTAAATCAAGCAGGGCCCGTTCATAGGCCACCGCAGCTGACCAGGCCACCAACGGTTTAGTAACTGAGGCGAAAGCAAAATCGCTCTCCACCTGGCCACCCTGGGCTAGTACCTGACCGCCTTGGCTGACCACCAGCGCCGTCGGAAAATCAAACTCAGCCAACGCACTTAGCGCTGCGGCAGGGCTGGGCGCGGCGGCAGCATTTAGCGCTGCGGCGGGGCTGGGCGAGGCGGCAAGACTAGGGGAGACAGCGGCGCTAGGGGATGTTGCAGAGTTAGGGGAGGCGGCAGCGTTAGAAGCTACAGAAGAAAACGGCATCAGTTAGCGTCCAAATCAAAATCCACGATTACCGGCACGTGATCAGAAGCGCCTTTACCTTTACGCTCGTCACGATCAATAACCACGCTAGTGGCCAGCTGCGCCAAAGCCGGCGAGGCCAGCATAAAGTCAATACGCATCCCCTTATTCTTGGGGAAAGCTAGGCCCTTATAGTCCCAATAGGTGTAGCCCTGGGCCAGGGGACGGGTGATTTCAACCAGCCCGGCCTGCTCCAGGGAGGCAAAAGCGGCGCGTTCAGGGGCTGAAACATGGGTTTTGCCTTCCCAAGCGGCAATATCCCACACGTCAGTGTCCAGCGGCGCCACATTCCAGTCGCCCACAAAAATGGTTTTTTGCTCAGGAGCCTGGGCTAAACTTTCGGCCACATCCTGACGCAAAGCTGCAAACCAGTCCAGTTTGTAGCGGTAGTGGGGGTGGTCTAGTTCGCGCCCGTTAGGGGCGTAAATGCTCCACACTCGCACTCCGGCGCAGGTGGCCGCCAGGGCCCTAGCTTCGACGACGCCGTCCTGGTCAGCTTTAGCGGCCCAGGTGGGTTGACCAGGGAATTGATGTACGACATCAGACAATCCGATGCGCGAGGCGATAGCCACCCCATTCCACTGGTTTAAGCCGTGCGCCACCACCTCATATCCGGCCTGTGTAAAAGCCTCAGTAGGGAACTGATCGGGGCGGCATTTAATTTCTTGCATTGCCAACACATCCGTGTCACTGCGCTCTAAAAAGGCAATAACTCGATCAATACGGGCGCGGATAGAGTTGACGTTCCAGGTGGCTAAACGCATAGACAAGCGTAACGGTTTGATTGCAGTTGCGCGTACCTGCGCGCAGGGGAGGCGGCAAAATGGCTGCTGAGCTGGGTGTGTAGCTGCATATAAGGGCTCAGGCAGCTGCGTATAGGGCCTGATGGGGCTTAGTAAAACGTGAAAACTAGCCAAATTGATTGTTATAACCGCAGGTCAAACGATTTAGTGTGCGGTTGTGTTCGATTTCGTTTGACTTGAGTGGGGGCAGTTATTAATCTAAGTGACAAGAGCAACGCTGCTACCGCAGCGCGGTTACAGAATATGCGCCGCCCCTAGCGCATACTCAAAGGAGAGAACTAAATGCGAACCCTCAGCATTACTCGCCGCCAGGCCCTGGTTGGTGCTTCCACTACCGCTATCCTGGCGACCTTAGCTGCATGTAGCGGCAAAGACGATAAGTCATCTGGTGGCAAGGTAGAAATCAACTACTGGCACCGCCTGCCCGACAAGGACGGTATGACCAAGGTGCAGACCGTCGTCGACCAGTGGAACAAGGAAAACCCCAACATCCACGTAAACGTCAAGAAGTTTGACGGCCAGGCCTCCGAGTCTTACGCAAAGATCGCCCAGGCAGTGAAGGCTGGCAACGCCCCCGACCTAGCCCAGGTTGGCTACGGTGAAATCGCCTCCGTATACCTAGAAGGCTCCCTAGAAGACGTAGCCAAGGAAATCAAGGCTGGTGGCTACGAAAAGCACTTCGCAGCAGGCCCCATGGGCCAGTGCAAGCTCGGTGACGTGGTAGTTGGTCTGCCTCAGGACACTGGCCCGCTGGTATACGTCTACGACAAGGCCGCCTTCGACGCCATCGGCATCAAGGCCCCCACCACCTGGGCTGAACTGAAGGAAGCCGCCAAGAAGGCCAAGGAAAAGGGCAAGTACATTGCCACCTGGCAGCAGGACGAGGTTGGCTACCAGATCTCCGGTCAGGCCGCCGCTGCCGGCGCCCACTGGTACAAGCCTGAAGGCGACAAGTGGAAGGTAGAGGTCACCGACGCCGCCTCCAAGAAGGTAGCCACCTTCCTACAGGAACTAAACGACGAAGGCCTGGCCCTCAAGCTCTCCGACGGGCGCTGGGGCAAGGAGTGGATCGCCAAGCTCAAGGACGGCACCATTATCGGTACCGTTGCCGCTGGTTGGGAGCCCGGCTTCATGCTCGGTGACCTAGGTAAGGATGCCACCAGCTGGCAGGTCACCTACCTACCCACCGAGGACGGCAAGAAGGTTACCGGTGCTGACGGTGGTTCCGCCGTCGCCGTCATCAAGGGCTGCAAGCACAAGGAAGAAGCCCTCAAGTTCGCTGACTGGTTCAACACCCAGGTGCCCGCACTGGTCTCCCAGGGTCTGGTAGTAGCCGCTACCACCGCCAAGCCTGAGACCCCTGCGGCCATGAAGAAGCTCTGGGGCGGCCAGGACGTTTACGGCTTCCTTGCCGAAGCTAACAACACCATGGTCACCGACTTCCCCTACATCCCCACTTGGTTCACCGTAACCGAGAAGATGAAGGAGCCCGGCGGCAAGGTCACCAGCGGCTCTGCCAAGGTTGAAGACGTTTTGACCACCGCTCAGACGGTGTCTGTTTCCACCCTGAAGGAAAAGAACATCGGCGTAGCCTGATTCGCAGTCTAAAACGGGGGTGCTTGGCATATTTGCTAGCACCCCCGCCTGCTGCAACCGCATTTTTAACGCTTTAAAACTTTCATAACCAGTTAGCCGGCACGGCGCTGGCAGCACTATTTGCTTGTGCGCTACAAGCGCGCGCCTAATTCGCGCTGCATTACGCACCTAATTAAGGGGAGGAGATGAAAATGTCAGCTGCGAGCTCGTATACAGAAAATAAGGCGACAATCCGTGCCCGCAAATTACGCGATTTGCGTTATGGGTGGGCTTTTAGTGCCCCCTTCACAATTCTTTCGGCCTGACATTTATTGTCCCAATTATTGTCTCGATCTACCAATCCTTCTTTAAGACCACCACAGCGGGAGGGTTGTATGGTGGCGGCAAGCAAATCACCAAATTCGTTGGCTTAGACAACTACGTTGCGGTAGTTACCAACGAACAGTTCTGGCAAGGCATGGGGCGAGTAATGCTCTTTGGTCTGTTCCAGATTCCTTTCATGATTATCGCCGCCCTGGCTCTGGCCCTAGTGCTGGACTCCTACCTGCTCAAACGCCCCACCGTGTTCCGTTTGGGTTACTTTTTGCCCTACGCCATTCCCGGCGTGGTGGCTGCCATGATGTGGATGTACCTGTACAGCCCCCAGCTTTCACCGCTGGCCAGTGTCATCCCCATTAATTTCTTCGACAAAAACATCATTTTGGCCTCCATGGCCAATATGACCACCTGGACTTTCACCGGCTACAACATGCTGGTGTTCCTGGCGGCGCTGAAAGCTATCCCCACTGATCTATATGAGGCTGCCCGCCTTGACGGCTGCTCTGGTTTCCAGGTGGCCATGAAGATCAAGGTGCCGATGCTGACAAATGCCGCCTTGCTGACCGTGCTGCTATCAATTATCGGCACAATCCAGCTGTTCAATGAGCCTACGGTGATGCGCGCCGGGCAGTCGTGGATGGGTAACAGCTACACCCCCATGATGATGGCCTACTCCACCATGATGACCTCACCCGGTAACCCCAATATGGCTTCTGCTATTTCCATGACTATGGCCATTATTGCCGCACTATTGGCGGCGGTATATGCCTTCGTACAGACTCGGGGTAAGCGCTGATGGCTGAGCTACTAAATAAAACAGAATTTGCGCACCTAGAAGATGGCCGCGTTTATCGGGTTTCGCGTAACGCTTGGTCGCGTTCTTTGGAACCAAGCTGTTTCGCCAAAATCGTCACCTGGGTGGTTTTGGTGGCGGTACTAGTTTACTTCCTATTCCCGATTTACTGGTTGATTATTTCTTCCACTAAAACTAACGCGGATCTAGGCGATTCTAACGGCCTATGGTTTGCGCACAACGCCGCAGCTGAGAACTATCAAAAGCTGATGGGCACCACCAACGGCCACTTTTGGCGTTGGGTAGCTAACTCAGTGCTGTACTCCACCGCTGCCGGCGCTATTGGCACCCTGGTTTCGGTGATGGCTGGCTATGGCATGGCTAAATTTAAGTTCTTTGGCCGTAATGTGTTGCAGCTGGTGGTCATGGCTGGTTTGCTGCTGCCGATCGCACTGCTAACCATTCCGCTCTACATTGTGATGCACTCACTGGGGCTAACTGACACTATCTGGTCAATTATTTTGCCTAGCTGCGTTAGCCCATTTGGGGTGTTCTTGGGGCGCATGTATGCCCAAACTTCTGTGCCCGACGAGCTGCTAGAGGCCGCTCGCATCGACGGCGCCGGTGAAAGCCGCATCTTCTTCACCATGGTGCTGCGACTGCTGGCCCCGGCTATGGTCACCATTTTCCTGTTTATCTTTGTGGCCACCTGGAACAACTTCCTGCTGCCGTTGATGATGGTTACCAACAATGAGCAGCTTAAGCCGGTCACCCTCGGTTTGTATGGCATGATGAGCTACTTCAGCCCAACTTATGGGGCGGTTTTGCAAGGTGCGCTCTTCGGGGTACTGCCTTTGATGGCACTGTTTCTATTCTTGCAGCGATACTGGCAATCCGGACTTGCAGCGGGGTCGGTTAAAGGCTGATAATAGAGACCTCAGCAGCTGCGATGTACCCCCATGTTTTCCGCAGCTGGCTGAGCTGCGGTGGCTCGCATTCGCCCCTAACGTGCGGGCCACCGCCTTTTTATACCCACTTTTAGTCGACGACGACGGCGCCGCCCGACTTACCTTTAAATGTTGCGTTCCTGCAGGCTTGGCAGCTGTGCAGGCTGTGAGGGGCGCGCCGGGCTTGGTAGCTACCCCAGGGTGAGCGCTGCGCCAGGTTAAGTACTGATCAAGCTTCGTTTCGTCGCTCGCGTCCTTACCGGCCCCAGCCCAGCGTTGGCTGGTAACCTCAACTTATGGGAACAGCACTTATTACCGGTGCCAGCGAGGGGATCGGCCTCGAATTTGCCTGGCAGTTAGCCGAGGCGCAACACAACCTCGTACTGGTGGCCCGGCGTCGGCAAAAACTAGAAGAAATTGCAGCCAAAATCCACAACCTAGCCGGTGTCAAGGTGGAGGTGCTGGCCGCAGACCTATCCACTCAGGCGGGTGTTGACGCGGTAGCTGAGCGCATCCGTTCCACCCAGCTGCCCCCAATCGGGCTGCTAGTTAACAATGCTGGCTTTGGGCTGGGGCAATCCTTTATCGACGGCGATATGGGGCGCGAACTAGACGCCCTAAACGTAATGGTGCGGGCCGTGATGGAACTTAGCCGCGCCGCCACCGACGTAATGATTCCACGCGGTCACGGCGCCATCTTGAACGTAGCCTCAGTAGCCGCCCGCACCGTCATGGGCACCTACAGCGCCCACAAAGCCTGGGTAGCTACCTTCACTGAGTCACTTTCCACCGAGCTGGCGGGCACCGGCGTCACCGCCACCGTGCTACTGCCGGGCCTAACCCGCTCCGGTTTCCACGCCGCCGCCCACATTGACGACACCCAATGGCCCAAATTCGTGTGGCTAGAAAGCCAATACCTGGTAAGCCAAGCCCTAGACGCTGTCCGTAAAGGGCGCGTCTACTGCGTGCCCTCACTACGCTACGCCCTTAGCGAGGCCGTGCTGCGCCGCCTGCCGCGCTGCGGGGTGCGCTATTTCGTGGGCGCCTCAAAGGGTGGCCGCCACCCACTACTGAGAGACATAATTTAACTATGGCAACTGTAACCCTAGCAGGTACCCCAGTAACTACCGTTGGCGAGCTACCCCAGGTAGGCAGCCCCGCTCCCACCTGTGAGCTGGTGGCCAACGATCTAAGCCCCATCAAACTAGCGACTACGCCGGCAAGCGCGTAGTGCTAAACATCTTCCCCTCCATCGACACCGGTGTATGCGCCGCCAGTGTGCACCACTTCAACAAGCTGGCCGGCGGCCTCGACAACACCGTGGTGCTGTGCGTATCCAATGACCTACCTTTCGCCCAGGGGCGCTTCTGCGGCGCTGAAGGTATTGAAAACGTCGCTACCGCCTCCGGTTTCCGCTCCAAGTTTGGCCAACACTACGGCCTAACCATGGCCCAGGGGCCGCTAAGCGGGCTGCTGGCACGCGCCGTCGTAGTAATCGAGCCTGACGGCACCGTTGGCTACGTGCAGCTAGTACCTGAAATCAAGCAAGAACCCGACTACGACGCCGTCGTTGAATATTTAGGAAACTGAAAACTCCATGGCTATCACCACCAACGACTCCAACCGCGCCCGCCTAGCTGAGCTAGTCAACGAACTGGCCGTAGTACGCGGCAAAGTCACCCTGGCCTCAGGGCTTGAATCCAACTTCTATGTGGACATGCGCCGTGCCACCCTCCACCACGAAGCCGCCCCGCTGATCGGGCATGTAATGCTGGATCTGCTGGAAGAAAACGGCTTCAGCGTAGATGAGGTAGACGCCGTCGGCGGCCTAACCATGGGTGCTGACCCGGTAGCTACCGCTATGCTGCACGCCGCCGCCGCACGCGGCCTAGACCTAGACGCATTCGTAGTGCGTAAGGCCGCCAAAGATCACGGCATGAAACGCCAGATTGAAGGCCCGTCTGTCGAAGGCAAACGCGTAGTGGTTTTGGAAGACACCTCCACCACCGGTGGCTCGCCCATCCAGGCAGTAGAGGCGCTACGCGCAGCTGGCGCGCAGGTGTTGGCTGTGGCCGTGATCGTAGACCGCAACACTGGCGCTCGCGAACGCATTGAAGCCGCTGATTTGCCCTACCTATATGCCCTTGGTCTAGAAGACCTAGACCTGGAGTAATACTGGTCCCTTGGCGGGCGCTGGGTTTTAACAACCCTGCCCCCGCCAAGGCTGCCGCCTAAGTCAGGTCAGGCTAAACTAGGGGTTGGTGCCCAATCCCAAGGAGGAACAATGGACTCTAACCCCACCGGAACCATCGCTTTGTTCATTGGCGGAGGTTTATTACTGCTGCTGTGGGTAGCCATCATTGTGGTGGCCCGCGTGCAGGTACGTTCATTGGGGGAGCGTTTGGACCACAACTGGTCTGACGTTGAAGAGACCCTCTCTAGGCGCCACCGCCGCGCCAAAAAACTAGCGCGTGAAGCAGACAAACTCGGTGCCCTGGCGCCAGGAGACATGAGCGCCCTAAATGAGGCTATTGCCCTAGCTGAGCAGGAAAACCAGCCGCTGCTACGCGCCAACTATGAAGACGACATCACCCTGATTTTGCGTCGCATTGTGGAAAGCGTGCGCGCCGTTAACCGCAACAAAGAGCGCGAATACCGCCTGGCCTACAAGCGCCTAAAGAAAGCTGACAAGGCCGTGGCCAAAGCCCGGCGCGACTACAACGCTATGGTGCCCACCTACAACTTCCTGTGCCACGGACCGCTCACGGCAGTAGCTCGCAGCGCCGGGCGCGCCTCCAGCCAGTACTTCCTAGCTGACAAGCTCAAGCGTAAAGGCACTTACAAAAGCCCAAAGACGCCAAGGTATTGGAGCTAGAGGATAAGGCATGAGCCGTTACGAAAACGAGGACGGCGTCGTCACCGAAGCCAGTGACGGCGTCGTCGCCTATTTAGCCCAAGTAACCCCAGACCAAGAGCGAGAAGTGGGGGTGGGGCCTTGGCAGGGGCCCTGGCCTGAAGGTGACCACTGGGACCATGAGCTGCTAGAACACGGCGATCGACGCAACGTAGTGGACCCCTACCGCTACTGGAAATGGCAGGCCATTAAAGCCGATATGGCATCGCGCGCTCACGGCCTACATATCGCGATCGAAAATGTCAGCCACGATCTAAACATCGGCTCAATTGTGCGCACCGCTAACGCTTTTAATGTCGGCGGAGTGCATGTGGTGGGCAAGCGCCGCTGGAACCGACGCGGCGCCATGGTCACTGACCGTTACCTGCGTGTCTACCATCACCCCACGCCCGAGCATTTGGTGCGCTGGGCCCAGGAAAATAACCTGGAACTACTAGCTATCGACAACGGCCCGGGCAGTGAACTGATAGAAAAAACCTCACTGCCGGTTGACGCCATGCTGGTGGTGGGCAGTGAAGGCGAAGGCATCAGCCCGGCCCTACTTGAGCACTGCAAACGCCAGTTACGTATTGGCCAATACGGCTCTACCCGGTCCATTAATGTTTCAGCGGCAGCAGCTATCGCTATGCATACCTGGATCATGCAACACGGACAAAGTGCACCCTTTTAACTGAATTTGCACAGGCTGACGGTATTTGCGCGTACCAATTAGCGCTAAAACGTGCCAGAATAGAAGCACCACTGTTTAGTGAAACACAACCAGGAGGATTTGCAATGGCTATTGCAACCGTGGAAACTTACGCGGACATGATTGACCGCGCCAAGGCCGGCAAGTACGCCGTCCCGGCTATCAACGTTACTTCTTCTCAGACCCTATCTGCTGCGCTGCAGGCTTCGCCGAGGCCGAGTCTGACGGTATCATCCAGATCTCCAACGGTGGCGCTGCTTACTGGTCCGGCTCCTCTCGTCTAGACCGCGTGCGCGGCTCCATCGCTTTCGCTGCCTACGCTCGCGCCGTCGGCGACCTGTACCCCGGTGTTGTCGGTCTGCACACCGACCACTGCCCCAAGAAGCTGCTGGCTGACTGGGTTATCCCGCTGCTGGACATCGAGGCCGAGCAGGTCAAGCGCGGCGAAGAGCCCATGTTCAACTCCCACATGTGGGACGGCTCCGCTGAGACCCTAGAAGACAACATTGAGATCGCCGTGGACATGCTGGCTCGCTCCAAGGCTGCCCACACCATCCTCGAGATCGAGATCGGTGCTGTAGGTGGCGAGGAAGACGGCATCAAGGGTGAAGAGAACGCTAGCCTCTACACCACCGCTGACGACGCTTACGCCGCTGTCCAGGCCCTGGGCCTAGGCGAGAACGGCCGCTACACCACCGCTCTGACCTTCGGTAACGTGCACGGCTCCTACAAGCCCGGTCACGTCAAGCTGCGTCCCGAGCTGCTGGGTGAGATCCAGGCTGAGGTCGGCAAGCGTGTTGGCAAGGAGAGCCCCTTCGACCTAGTCATGCACGGTGGCTCCGGCTCCACCGACGAGGAAATTGCTACCGCCGTACGCAACGGTGTTATCAAGATGAACGTTGACACTGACACCCAGTACGCGTTCACCCGCCCGATTGCTGCTCACATGTTCGAGCACTACGACGGCGTCCTCAAGGTTGACGGCGAGGTCGGCAACAAGAAGTTCTACGACCCGCGCGCTTGGGGTAAGGCTGCCGAGACCGGCATGGCTGCCCGCGTGGTTGAGGCCTGCGAGCGTCTGGGCTCCGTCGGCTCCGCCCGCCGCTGAGCTTAGCTGCCGCTAAGGCAACTAGCGTTTAATCGCTGAATGTGCCCCAGGTAATATCGCCTGGGGCACATTTATTTATATTTGTGTAGAATATTGTGACCCCACCCGCCACAATTGAGAGGCACAAGACCTAATGTCCAGGAAGATTATCCTTGACTGCGACCCAGGTCACGACGACGCTGTCGCCATGCTGCTGGCGCACGCCAACCCCAACATTGAGCTACTGGCTGTTACCACAGTTGGTGGCAACCAGACGCTAGAAAAGGTAACCAACAATGCGCTGAGTCTAGCCACCGTCTACGGGATGCAGGACGTCCCGGTAGCGGCAGGCTGCACCCGCCCGCTACTGCGCCCGGTAGAAACCGCCCCAGACTGCCACGGCGATTCCGGCCTCGACGGCGTCGAGCTACCTGAACCTGTAGCCCTAGACCCGCGCCACGCCGTCGACGTAATCATCGAAACCGTAATGTCTCACGCACCCGGTGAAATCACCCTGGTGCCCACCGGCCCGCTAACCAACATCGCCCTAGCCGTGCGCAAAGAACCGCGCATCGTAGAGCGCGTGCGTGAAGTGGTGCTAATGGGCGGCGGCTACCACGTAGGCAACTGGTCTGCCGTAGCCGAATTCAACATCAAGGTTGACCCCGAGGCTGCCCACATTGTTTTCAACGAGCCCTGGCCGGTAACCATGGTTGGCTTGGACCTAACCCACCAGGCCCTAGCCACTGACGATATCTCCGCCAAGATCGCTGACCTGGGCGGTCCGGTAGCCGAATTTGTGCTGGGCCTATTCACCTTCTTCCGCAAGGCCTACCAGGACGCCCAAGGCTTTGAGTTCCCGCCGGTACACGACCCGTGCACCGTGGCCTACCTGATTGACCCGCAGATTGTGGAAACTGTTAAGGTCCCCATCGATGTGGAACTTAACGGCACGCTTACCACCGGCATGACCGTGGCCGACTTCCGCGCCCCTGCTGGGCCTGACTGCCACACCCAGGCCGCCACCAAGCTGGACTTTGACCGCTTCTGGGATCTGGTAATCGACTCCATTGACCGCGTGCAAAAAGACCTAGCCGCCAAGGAGAGTGGCAAATGAGCGCCACTAAACGCTCAACTGCGGCGGTTATGACCGCATTGCTGGTGGCCTGCTTTGCCTTCCAGCTCAATGCCTCCATGCTCTCGCCGGCTCTGAGGCTTATGGCCAAGGAGCTAAAAACCACCGACGACGTAATCGGCTTAACCCAGACCGTGTTTTTCACGGCTGCCGCGCTATTTAGCCTGTTCCTGCCCCGCCTAGGTGACATGATCGGGCGGCGCAAACTACTAACCGGCATGATGGTGCTAACCGCCGTAGGCTGTGTGCTTTCTGCGCTGGCCGGCATGACCAGCTCAGTGGCGCTGCTGTTTGTGGGGCGCGTGATTCAAGGCGTGGCCGGGCCGACCGTGCCCGTATGTTTGATTATGCTGCGCGTGGCCGTGCCTGACCCCAAGCGTTACGGCACCCTGCTAGGCGTAATTACCGCCGTAAACGGTGGTATTGCGGGTGTGGACGCCCTGGCTGGTGGCTGGCTAGCCCAAAACTTTGGTTTCGGCTCAGTATTTTGGACTATGGCTGTAATCGCTGTGCTGGCGGCGGTGGCAGTGGCCTTCCTAACCGATGAATCCCTGGTGCCCGGAGACCACCGTATGGACTGGTCCGGCACTATTGCCCTAGTAGTGGCGGTAGGTGCGCTGCTAATCATCTTCACCGAGCTAGCTAAACTCTACAACGCTAACTTTTGGCTGGTGGCGGGCCTGTTCCTGCTGGCTGCTTTGTCTGCTGTGGCTTTCTGGATCCAGGAGGACCGCACCAGCCAGCCCCTGGTGGCTACCGTCTACCTCCAGTCGCGTTCCACTTGGGCGCTGCTGCTGACCACCACCCTAACCATGACCGGCGTGTTTGCGGTTATGAACGGTTTAGTGCCGGGTCTAGCTCAGAACACTGGTTACGGCCCAGGCCTTGGCACCGACGTCGTCTCCTTCTGGACCCTGACCCCTTACGCCATTGCCGGCCTACTAATGGGCCCGGTATCTGGCACCCTGGCTGGTCGCTTTGGCTACCGTAAGGTGCTGCGCGTGGGCCTGCTGGGCACGGTGATTGGCTTGGGCGCGATTTTGGCTATTTCTCCAAGCGCCACCCCGGTGCTGCTGCTGGCAGTTAACGTGTTTGTGGGTATCACCTACGCCGGTATGAGCAACATTATGCTCAACGGCCTAGGTGTGGTGCTTTCTCCCAGCGACAACCCCGGCTACCTGCCTGGCCTTAACGCTGGTGCCTTCAACCTGGGCGCGGGTATCTCCTTCGCGATTTTGCCGGCAGTCTCGGTGGCGCTAGGCAGCGGCCTAGATGGTTTCCAAGGGGCGGTTATCACCGGTTTGGTGCTGCTGGCCTTGGCTTTTGCTAGCTCGCTGCTGATCCCCGCTCCGGCAGTTGAAAAGGAGACGGCGGCGTGAGCGTAGCTGATCGTGGCCGCGCCCTGGAGGCATTAGACCGTTTAGGCGCCCCGGTGGTGGCCTTAGGCTCCCTGAACGCGGACCTAACTGTAACCACCCAGCGCCTACCGGGCCCGGGTGAAACTGTGGTTGGCTCAGACCTGCGCATCTTGCCGGGTGGTAAATCCGCCAACCAGGCCGCCACGGCTGCCTTGCTGGGGGTGCCCACCACCATGATTGGTGCGGTTGGGCGCGACGGCAACGGCCAGTTGCTGCTTGAATCCCTGGCTTTAAAGGGGGTAGACACCCGCCACGTCTATGAGCGTGAAGTGGCTACCGGCACCGCCATGATTACTGTGGACGCCGCTGCTGAGAACACCATTGTGATCTCACCTGGCGCCAACGCCACCCTCACTCCGGCTGATGTGGTTGAGAAAGCACAGGTAATCGCTGAGGCTGGGGCCCTGGGATTGTGCCTGGAGGTAAGCCTGGAAACTGTCACCGCTGCAGCACGCTGCGCCCACGAGGCTGGCGTGCCTGTGGTTCTCAATGTTTCCCCGGCCCGTCAGCTGCAGCCGAACTGCTGGAGCTAACCGATGTGTTGATCGTCAACCAGCACGAGTTGGCGCTGGTCAGTGGGCAAAGCGTAGACACTGCAGACCTAGAACAGGTAGCTAAGGCTTTTATGGCTACTGGCGTTAAGCGCGGGGTGCTCACCCTGGGTGGAGCCGGCTCACTGATCTATGAGGAGGGTCGCCTCGAATGGGTGGCGGCTTTTAAGGTCAACCCGGTAGACACCACTGGTGCTGGCGACTCTTTCATGGGCACGCTGCTGTCGGCTTTGGCTGCGGGTATCTCACTGGCCGACGGCGCCACCCTGGCTGCGGCGGTAGCGGCCTGCTCCACCACCAAGGTGGGCCGCGCAGGCCTCCTACGCCAGTGCCGATGAGGTGCGCGAGTTCCTAAAGTGAGCGGGCCCAACTTGAGCACACCCAGCTCAGGAGCGTTCAGCTCAAGCGCACTCAACTCAGGCGCATGTAAGAAGCGTGCATAAAACGTGGCTTTAAGCCAAAAAGTGTGGCGACGGCGTCGGGGACCTTCCTGGCGCCGTCGCCATATGTCAGGTGATGACACTAGATCCAACCAAACCAAACAAAAAAGTATTCCCGCAGGTCACAATATGTGCAGTGGGGTTGGGGGTAGGGTGGACACCACAGTAGGTGCTTGCCAAAACAAAATAAAACGGTATAGTAACGGCAAAATGTAGAAATCTGCCTATAGGGCCGCTAGACTGATGCAGTCGTGTGGTCAACGCGGCGTTTGCCGTTTATAGGAGTTTTCAATGCCAGGTGTCGTAGTCGTCGGAACCCAGTGGGGCGACGAAGGAAAAGGCAAGGCAACCGATCAGCTAGGTCAGAATGTTGACTACGTAGTCAAGTTCAACGGCGGTAACAACGCTGGTCATACCGTAGTTATTGACGGGGAAAAGTTTGCTTTCCACCTACTGCCGGCCGGTGTGCTAACTGAGGGAGTAACTCCGGTTATCGGCAACGGGGTAGTGATTGATCTAGAGGTGCTCTTTAGCGAAATCGAGGAAATTACCTCGCGCGGCAAGGACGCCTCCAAGCTGCTGATCAGCGCCAACGCCCACGTGATCCCCTCCTACAACCGGGTTCTTGACCAGGCCACCGAGCGTTTCCTGGGTGCCCGCCAGCTGGGTACCACCGGCCGTGGCATTGGCCCCACCTACGCCGACAAGATGAACCGTATCGGCATCCGCATCCAGGACCTGTTTGACGAGTCCATCTTGCGCCAAAAGGTCCACTCCGCACTGGACCAGAAGAACGGTCTGCTAACCAAGATTTTCAAGCGCAACGCGATCGACCCTGACGCGGTTGCTGACGAGCTGCTCAGCTACGCCGAGCGCGTGCGCCCCATGGTGGTGGACTGCTCCACGCTGCTAAACAAGGCCCTAGACGAGGGCAAGACGGTGCTGTTTGAAGCCGGTCAGGCCACCATGCTAGACATTGACCACGGCACCTACCCCTTCGTGACCAGTTCCAATCCCACCGCCGGCGGCGCTTGCACCGGTACTGGCGTGGGTCCCACCCGCATCAACCGGGTGGTTGGTGTGGTTAAGGCCTACACCACTCGCGTAGGTGAAGGTCCCTTCCCCACTGAGCTAAACGACGAAATGGGTGAGCGTCTGCGCGCTGAAGGTGGAGAGTACGGCGTGACCACCGGCCGGGCCCGTCGCTGTGGCTGGCACGACGCCGTCGTCACCCGCTACGCAGCGCGCGTTAACGGCCTAACTGACCTAGTGATGACCAAGCTGGACGTGCTCACCGGGCACGACACCATTCCGGTATGTGTGGCTTACGACGTCGACGGCGTGCGCTGGGACGAAATGCCCCTAACCCAGTCTGACTTCCACCACGCCAAGCCTATCTACGAGCAGCTGCCCGGCTGGAGTGAAGACATCACCGGCGTACGTAAATTCGAGGATCTGCCGCTTAACGCTCAGCGTTACGTGGAGCGAATTGAGCAGCTGGCCGGAGTGCGAATTTCCGCCATTGGTGTGGGAGCAGGGCGCGAAGCCACAATTTCTCGCCACTCGTTAGTTGACTGAAGCTGCTAGGCTGGAACCCGTGAACACCCTTAACTACAAGTCTGTAACTAGCCGTGTACTTGCGGCTTTAGCGGCGGGGCTGCTGGTTTTCATGGCGCCGCTAAGCGTCTCTGAGGTTCAAGCTGAAACCTCGCAGCCCAATGAGATTTGGTTTAACGTTAACGTAAAGGGCGAAAACTACGCGGTGCTTGACTTCGCGTTTGCGCCCGGTTCGCACACTGGTTTGAAACCAGCTACCATCTGCAAGACCATTCAAAAAGGTGCAGATCAAAACAAGGAACCACCACTCACAACGCCAAAGGTGGTTACCTGGGTAGGTAAGCGCAACGGTCGCGAGGTATGTGAAGCCAAGGTAGAGGGCGCTTTCCAAAATCGGCGCTGGTCCGGCTGCGCTTACGCAGTTCGGTGGCTTCAACATGAGCACCGACAAAGACCACCGCGTGAAGGTGTCTATCCCTAGCTACATCGCTATCTCTAACCAGCTGATTGTCTCGCATGTGACGGTCAAGTACGACGGCAAGATTGTTTCCTACAAGAACGCCGACGTTAAGGGCTCCACCGCTGTTCCTAAAAAGGGTGCTACCTCCTTTGAGGTAGTTGGTACGGTTCCCTCGCTTGCTTTGCAGCATGTGACGCGGTGGGTGCTGGGTATTGCTTCCTGCCTGATCTTGGCCGGTATCTTGTGGCTGGGTGGCGTGCGCATTTACAAGCGTGTTAAGGAAAGTCTGGCTACCAAGGCGGCTATTGCAGCTGGTCAGATCCCTGACCCGCAGGGCCAGACGGTTTCTTTGTCTGAAATTGCCCCAATCAGCGAATCTGAGATTCCTGCGGCTGGCATCCCCGGAGTACCGCTAATCCACACGGCTAATGCTGATAACGACGCCGCTATGGCTGCCACTTATGCGGCTGCGGCTGAGCAGGGTGTTTACGAAAGCGGAGGCTACCAGTCCTACGTAGAGGGCGGGGTCTATGACTCTGGCGCCGGCGACGAAGAGTATGCGGCTGCTGGCTACGAGGACTATGCAGAACCCATTGAGGAAGTCCCCAGTGTTGCTGAGGAAACCATTGAGGATGGTTACCACCCCAACGGCCTGTACTACCAGGACGGGGTTGCCTACTACCCGGGCGAAGACGGCTACTACTACAAGCTTGAAGGCTCAGGCTTTGAGGATATGTACCGCTAACTAACGGTGTTTACAAACAATGGCGCAGCTTAGGCTGCGCCATTGTTGTAATTACTGTGCATCCCTGGCGCGGGCTGCGCGGCACGTGCGCATGAGGCTAACCAGCCCAGGCCGTGAGTGCATCCCGGGTGCGGGCTGAGCGGCAGGCATGGGGGAGCACTGCAGTGTGGTGTGACCTTGTGTTGTACCGGTAAAGGCAGCCAGTATGCGCTGATGGCGCTAGGGATTGATCCCCTTAAAAATGAGGCGAATGACGTGGCAATGGCATTAGGATTGGATTCATGAACGCTGTTACTTTCAACCCGCGCACAGTTTTGGCGCGTGTAGGCGCTGCTTTAGCTGCCTTTGTGCTGGCTTTTTCTTTACTGACTATGGTTTCCCCAGCTCACGCTGACGATGCAAAGACCTGGACTGAGCTTAAATTCAGTGGGGACGAGGTGACTTTGTCGCTTTAAAATACACCTTCCTGAGCAGTATGGGGTGTCTACTAAGAGTCTCTGTGAGAAGAGCAAGAGCGAGGCCAACTCAACGAAGATCGGCAAAAAAAGTTGACAAGATTGAGGTAGAAGCAATACGAGGGCGTTGAGGTTTGCACCATTGAAAGCAGTGGGAGCCTCAGCGAGGTAGTAGACAAATCAGGTTCATCGCTTTGGTATCTCTGTTAGCCGTGATGGTGACAATATCAAGGTTAAAGGCAGCGGCGGCTCCTTTCACCTCCTCGAGTAGTCAGCACGGAGGTGCGTATCACCTTTGATGGTGGGGTGGTTTCTTCTAGCGGCGGCAAGGTTGACGGAAACACCTTCATTGCCAATAGCGGTAGCTTTGAGGTGACAGGTAAGCCTGGTAGTGGCTCCAACATGCTGATGTTTGTGCTGATCGGACTGGTAGTTGTGATCGGTGCTGGGGTGGCCGTCTTCTTCGTGATGCGTTCTAAGAAGCAGCCCCAGCCCTCAGTACGGTGGCTACGGTCAGCCTTACGGCCAGCAGGGTTATGGCCAGCCCCAGGGCTACGGGCAACAGGCCTATGGGCAGCCCGGTTACGGACAGCAGGCTCAGCCTTACGGTCAGCAGCCCCAGGGTTACGGCCAACAGCCGCAGGGCTATGGCCAGCAGGCCCAGCCTTATGGCCAACAACCTCAAGGCTATGGTCAGCAGGGCTACGGCCAGCAAGGATACGGCCAAAACAATCAGGGCTATGGCCAGCAGGGTTACGGCGGCTACAACGGCTAGCTAACGCTTTTTCTTCTCAAGACCAGGGCCGAGTTACCCCCGGCCCTGGTCTTGTTTTGAAAGAAAACAACCAGATTGTGCCTGAACAGATAAAAACTAATAAGGTTGAGGCATGAACGCTATTAACGTTAACCCCCGTGCGATGATTGCACGCGTAGGTGCCGCACTAGCTGCTTTTGTGCTGGCTTTTTCGCTGCTAGGAGTGACTTCTCCGGCTCACGCTGACAGCTTCAAGGTATGGCTTGGCATGAAATTCAGTGGTGAAAATGTGGCTATCTCACTGAAGATGCACGCTCCCAGTGAGTATGGCTCCACCAAGGCAATTTGCGATGCGATGAAAAAAGTCGGCTACCAAGAGCTCTGACGGTAAAGTCACCAAGTCTGGGATAGAACAGTACAAGGGTGTAGAAGTTTGTGTCATCGAAGCCGAGGGCAAACTGAATGAGGATAACTCTTCCTCCGCTTTCGGTTTCTCTATCAAGCGTGATGGCGACAAGCTAACCATTAAGAGCACCTCCAGCAACCGCTTCGCCTCTGTCGGCGATATCGAGTACCGCTTCACCTTCGATGACGGCGTCGTTTCTTCCAGTGGCGGTAAGGTTGAAGGCAACACCTTCGTTACCACCGATACTAAGTTCGAGGTTGTCGGTAAGCCCGGTGGCGGCTCCAGCATTCTGATGTATGCACTGATCGGTGCGCTAATTGGTGGTGGCACCGGCCTGGGAGTTTTCCTTGCCACGCGTTCCAAGAAGAAGGCCCAGCCTCAGCAGTTCGCTTCTCCTTACGCCGCTCAGCCGGGTCAGTACCCGCAGGGTCAGGCAGCTCCTGGCGCCCCCCAGCCTGGCGCGCAGCAGCCTGGTGTGCCCCAGCAGCCGCAGCCTAACCCTCAGCAGCCTTACAACCCTAACGCTCAGGGTGGTCAGGGCGTCTGAGACGTCAGCAAGTAATCCTTCTATCCAACCAGGGTCGGGTAACCGGCCCTGGTTGCCTATATATGGGTGGGTAATGTGGCCTAGTTGTTTTTAGTGGGACTGCAGCGTAACGCAACGTAAAGGCAGTAGCTGCGACGACGTCGTCGGCTGTTTTACGTAAAACGTACTGCAGGTGGGAATTTAGTGGCTATCAAAGGGGGAGAGTGACTAAGGTTTAAGCCATGAACACGGTTGTTTCTAATGTCCGCACGCGCACGGCGAAAGTGCGGGTAAAGGCGCTCGCGGCGGGGCTTAACATGCCTAAACGCTCGCTCGTGGCGGGGCTATCAGCAGATGTTGGGGCGCGGAATAGTGCGCTGGCGGTGCGTGGGTTTGTAGCTCGCGTAGGGGCGGTTTTGGCGGTTTTTATGCTGGCGTTTTCCCTGCTGATGCCGACTACCCCCGCCCACGCAGCTGACAGCATACGTATATGGGTGCATGTGAAAATAGACGGGGACAAAATATACGTATCGTCAAAAACCCATGCTCTTGAGCAAAACGGTGAATCTACCAGAAGCATATGCACTAAAGACTCTACTCACGCAAAGCAAGTCAATTACCTGGGTGCAGAAGTAACCAAGGCAGAAGTTGAGCAGTACCAAGGTATAGAAGTCTGCGCCGTCGAAGGGATTGGGTCGCTTAAGAAGGCCCTGCAAGGAGGTGGCCCCTACGGTTTTGTTCTTAAAGCCGATGGCGACAATGTGCGCGTAACTGGGTCAGTCACCTCTGCCGTCACTTATGAAGGAAATATCGTACATAGCTTCACTTTTGCGGGCGGAATTATATCCCACGAGGGTGGCAAAGTCGATGGCAACACCATAACCATCAACACTGGTGACTACGAGTTAGTGGGGAACCCAGGCAGCGGAAAAACTAGCCAAACTCCCTCTGCTACACCCAGCCAAAACAAGGCTGCAGGCACTGATAACGCGAAAAACCAAGCTTCTGACGATACTAAGTCAGGATCATCGGGAAACACCCTGATTTACGCGCTGATCGGCGTAATAGTTGCAGCCGTAGTTGGCCTAGTGGTTTTCCTGGCGATCCCCTCAAAAAAGCGCTCGCAGCCTGCACAACTAACTGCCCAACCAACTAATGTAGGCACCTATAGCCCAAGCGGCCAAGAACAAAGCAAAGGTGTAAAACCTGGCAAATATGACCGCTATGGGATCTAGCAAAGCCATCTAAGCGTGCGTTTGTGCTCCTCTGCGCAGGGGATATGACCGCCTAGTCGAAACTGGTTAGGGTTGGGTCATGAACATAGATGCTTTTAGGCTGCGGGCGCTCGCGGCGGGACTTGGCGCGCATAGGCGGGCGCTCGCGGCGGGACTTAACAGGTCTACGCGTGCGCTTGCGGCGCAGATATGCCGCTTCACGGCGGGAGCACCTGCGCTTGCGGCCAGGGCGCGTGTGTTTACAGCTGGCGCTGGGGCTGCTTTGCCGCTTTTTATGCTGGCATTTTCTTTGCTGCTCCCGGCTGCGCCTGCCCACGCTGAGAGCACGCAGAGCTGGGTGGACATGAAATTTAGTGGCGATAAGGTTTCTTACGTCATGAAAACACATGTTTCCAGCGAATACATGACCACTAAAAGCATGTGCGCTAACTATAAGAGCGCCACCAGCTCTAGCACTGGGGCAAATGGTGAAATCACTAGGATTGAACTAGAGCAATACAACGGCATGGAAGTTTGCGTTATCGAGGGCAACTTAACGGTTAACTCGATGATCGAGACTTCAACCGATGAAACCTACGGTTTTTCTGTTGCTCGTGACGGTAAAAACCTAAAACTTGAAAGTGACAGGTCTGAGTACTCTGAGAACTCAACTATCGAATACCGCATCACCTTCGATGGCGGGATTGTCTCTTCTACCGGCGGCAAGGTGGAGGGAAACACCTTTGTGGTAAGTGCCGACACCTTCGAGGTGGTTGGTGACCCTAACGGTTCAGCAAATATTATTTCCGGCGATAATAAGGCTGATGATCTAGCTGCTGGCTTTAGCTCAAACTCTTCAAGTAACAACGCTCTGCTCTATGCGTTTATTGCTGCAGCAGTGGTGCTAATTATTGCCTTGGCGGTGTTGTTGGCGCTGCGCTCTCGTAAGAAAAAGCACCCCGGGCCACCTGTTGGCCCCCAGTTTGGTTACGGCCCTAATTTTTAGCTGAATCTGGATGCTAGCTCTAACTATTGGGAGTTTTGGGGGTGGTCAGCCGCTTAAAACTAGTTAAGGTTAGGCCATGAACGCTGAGGTTTTAAATGCCCGTGCACTTACGATGCGAGTAGGTGCGGTTTTAGCTGCTTTTGTACTGGCATTTTCTCTACTGTTGCTGGCCCCGCCAGCACATGCTTCTATGCTCGGCTGGCACAATACAAGATTCAGCGGCGATGAGGTAATTTCTACCTCAAGAACTCGTATGTCCGAAAGTGAAGGTGGCGACGGTGCCACTGCAGATATATGTACCGAGGCCCAAAAAAACGTAGGCACTACCGTATGGGGGTGGACAACCACCAGAGCCTATTTAGATCACTATCAGGGCATGCAAGTTTGCGCTGTTGAATCCAAGGCAACGCTTGAGGCAATGCTAAACGGCACCGCGCGTAGTGAACTTTTCGGTGTGATGCGCGAAGGTGAAAAAATCAAGGTAAAAGGTGTTGCGCCACACGACACGGTTCAGTATTCAGATACCTATAGTTTCACTTTTGATGGCGGAATCACCACAGCAACGAGTGCTAATGTTGTCGGCAATACTGCAACTGTATTTGGCAATGATGGCCTCTATGATGCCACATTTGAAGTAGTAGGCAGCACTAAAGCTTCTGCTAGCGCCAAGCCTTCTAGTTCAGGCACTGCCAGTCCTTTGAACTCCTCTAAGTCAGGCATTCCTGCTGCAACTAGCTCTCCTAGCGTTGCGGCTAGTGACGCAATTAAACCGCAAGAGACTACTTCTAATGCGGCTGCAGCTGGAGTTAGCGCAACCAGTTCAGCTGTCACTAGCAGCGCCGTCGGCTCTGATAGCAGTAACGACACCATTATTTATGGGGTTGTTGCGGCGGTAGGGGTGCTGGCGCTGGGTGGACTAGGGATTGCTGTCTGGCAATCTAAGAAGAAAATCTGAAAGCAAAGGTAGGCAGGGCTATGGACAGTGCGGTTTTAAAAATGCGCGCGCTTGTAGTGCGAGTAGGTGCAGCTTTGGCTGCTTTTATGCTGGTATTTTCCTTGCTGATGTTAACCTCGCCGGCACGGGCTGATAGTAAGAGCTGGATGGAGGTGAGGTTTAAGGGAGATTCCATAATTTTCACTAACAAAGTGCATTTTTATAATATGCCTCAAGATGATTACACTAAAGGCTCTTGTGATAGTTCGAAAGAGTATGTTGGTCAAACCAGAAGAGGGGGAACGACAACCCGGGTTCAGCTGGAGCAGTATAAAGGTGTGGAGGTTTGCGTAGTGGAGGGTGTGCAGCCACTCGAAACTATGATAACCAGTCCTTTCCCTGGTTATATTTTTACTGTTAGTCGCGATGGTGATAATCTTAAAGTTCAAGGCAGTTATATTCCAGATACTGTAAATCAAACTTTTTATAGCTTTACTTTTGATGGCGGAATTGTTTCAGCTTCTGGCGGCGCCGTTACTGGAAACACTGTGACTGTAACTGACACTAGTTTTGAAATAGTCGGCAACCCTGATCCTTCCGCGCGAACTAGCTCTTCTCCCTCTGCTTCGAGTGGTGCTACTTCTTTAGCTGCTACTACTAGCCCTGGTATTCCTGCGGCGACTAGCTCTCCTAGCGTTACAGCTAGTGACGCGATTAAACCGCAAGAGACTACTTCTAATGCAGCTGCAGCTGGGGCTGGCGCAACCAGTTCAGCTGTCACTACCAGCGCCGTCGGCTCTACCGATGGCAGCAACGACACCATTATTTATGGGGCTGTTGTGGTGGTAGGGGCGCTGGCGCTGGGTGGACTAGGGTGGTCACTCTTGCAGTCCCGGAAGAAGCCCTAGCTATTGACGATAAGCTTGTCTGGGCTTGGCAAATAGCTAGATTGGTGGGGCATGAGGCTGTTGCGACTATGGTCAGGTAGCCCTAGGGACTTGTCCCCAATGCTTATCCGGTTAAAAATTGGCTAGGCTAAGACCATGAACGTTGTTGCTTTTAAATCACGCGAGTTTGCGGCGCGTATAGGGGCCGTAGTGGTCGCTTTTGTGCTGGCCTTTTTCGCTGGTAAGTCTTACTGCTCCAGCCCGCGCTGACGGCGAGCTAGACATGAAAATGTGGTTGGAATATAGCTTTAGTGGAGATAACGTAACTTTCTCCTATAGGTATCACAGCACAATGCAAGGCTATGACCAGAAAACCATGTGCAACAAATACGGAAATTCCAGTGCTTATGATGGTGCCCTCAAGTCTGGAATTACCCAGTATGAGGGTGTTGAAGTTTGCGAAATGCAGGCAACCGTAAAGATTGACCAATTCATTAGCTCTGATGGCACGGCTATTGGTTTTGGGGCAGACGATAAGGTTCACCGCGAAGGCTCCAACATTGTCTACGAAGGCGATTTATCTGTCTTCTCTGATGCTACTAGCGATCAGTTTATTGATTACAAGATCACTTTTGCTGGTGGCGTTGTTTCTGCTGAGGGTGCTGAAGTCAGTGGTAATACTGCAAAGCTCAAGCTTGGTGGCAAGTTCAAGGTAGTTGGTAATCCCGGGTAGCGGCAGCTCAAATGGCGGCTCTACTAACGGTGGGTCTTCCAACGGCGGCTCCAACAATGGCGGGATCCTCGGGAAATAACCAGGGTGGCGCCACTCCCTCTGCGACCCCTTCTATTACTCCCTGGTTCTGACAACAATGAAAACACCGTCGCTAACGGCGCTCCAGCTACCGTCACGCCCACTCCGCTGGCTGTAAAAAGCTCCAAGTCCTCAAGTGACAACACTCTGCTTTACGTAATTATTGGCGTTGCAGCGGTAGCGCTTGTGGGTCTGGGTGCCTTCCTGGCACTGCGTTCAGGTAAGAAGAAGCCGCCCAGCGGGATGGGTGGGCAGTTTGCTTACGCGCCGCAGTCTTACGGGCCTGGCTCCTACCCCCAGCAACAGTATCCGCCGCAGGGTAACTACCCTCCAGCAGGGTCAATATGGCGGCTATAACGGCTAGCTAGAATTCATTTCAACCAGGGCCGTGGTTTTATACCCGGCCCTGGTTTTGTTTAATAGCTGTTAGTTGGTGCCTAACAGCTAAACTTGAGCAGGTCGAGTAGTTGGTGCTGCTGACGCGGCGTGAGCAGGCAAGATCTGGTGTGTAACATCCTGCGAGCCTTGTACAGGGGATCCGTGGCACGCCCGCGCCGATGGTGAAGTTCTTGCTGGATACGCCTGCGGCATTCATCCAAGGCGTTGCCAGCCAGGTGTACAACATGGAAGGGATCCATGACTGCCCTTGCATCGGGGAGTTCTTCGGCGGCAGCGCTCTTAAAACCAGTGAATCCATCCATCGCGACGATCTCGATACGCTCACGCCACGTGTCGGGCCGGGAGGCCAGCCAGGTTTTGAAGACCTGCTTGGAGCGGCCTGGGACCATGTCCAAGAGCCGGCAGGGGCCGCTGCGTTCGCGGATGGGCGTCAAGTCCAAGATAACGGTGACGTATTTGTCGCCGTAGGGGGTGTGGCGCCACACGTGTTCATCCACCCCGATGACACGCACGCCATCGAACCGAGTCAGGTCGTTGATGAGTATGCGCTGGCCTTCGGTCAGGACAGCGGTGTTGGCGGTAAACTTTATGAAGAGGAGCCAGTTATCTCTAGTTGATTTATTTACTGAGTTTATAGAGCTAAAGGGTGGACAGTATGGCTAACGCACGATCAATGGCGACTCGTGTATGCGGAGTTTTGGTGTTAGTACTTGTGCTGACTTGTTCGCTGTTTGCTGTGTCTGCACCGGCGCATGGTGAAGATATTATGCACACCTGGGTGCAAATAAATTTTGATAATAGTAGGGCGTATGTTGAAATAAAAACACACATGAATTCTAGTGAATCAACCAAAAGCATATGCTTAAAAAGCTCTGATTACGTTAAGCGGTTAGAGGCTGGCCTAGGCCGGGAAGTCTATAGGCTTGAGATGGGGCATTATGATGGTGTAGAAGTTTGCTCAGCTTATATTGTCGCGACCCCTAAAGAGGAGTTATCGCACGCACTCATATATGGCGCTGAGATTATTGTTGAAGATAATATCGTTAAAATAATAGGTGTAACAGATCCTGCTTACACTGGCGAGATTGAATATACTATTAGATTTCAAAATGTAGAGACTATTTCTTATTTTGGAGGTGAGATGGAAAGGTATACATCCGTTTTTACTGCCAAAAATGAAGACTTTGAAGTAGTAGCTTCTTTGACTTCCCGCAACTCTAACGAGATACCGGCCAGAGGGGACCTAACTTCCTCGACTCCAAGATTTTATCGCTCGTTACAGTCATTCTATCGCCTGTTATGGTCGATTGATCTTATGCGGGTGCTTACTGCATTGCTTGCGCTGATACTGATTGTTGGTACGGTAGGGATTTTTGTGTGCGTTAAGGCCTGTTTTGCTAAGTCGGTAACTTCTAGTGAAGACCTAGGGCCTGCCGCTATGCCAGCAGACGCCAATTCCGGTTTGCCGCAGAAGGCGCCTTCGCCGTCGGAAAATGCAGGGTAATGCGCCGCCAGAATGCAGATAGCGCGCCACCACCGGGCCGAAGAGCTGCGCAGTAGGGGAGTTATCCCCAGCTAAAATCCAGGTAAATCCCGGTTAAATGCCCCTAGGATAGGGCCGTGAGCAGGATGAATGCTATGAAAGTAGGGTTAGAGCGAGTAGGGGCTGTGGTAGGGCACCCTACTGCTGGCTTTTGCACTGCTGCTGGTAAATTCGCCGGTCCGCGCTGCCAGTTACGTGGCTACTGACGCTAGCTCCACCACCAGTTCTGTTATCACTAGTGCCAGCGACTCTGGCGCGGAGATGTCGGTTGGTAGCGCCGTGCTTTACGTGATTGTGGGGGCGACGGCGCTCACGGTAGTCATTGGGGTAGTGCTGCTTATTGTGGGGCCCTGTGGTCATAAAGCACCGGTCTGCTAGGTCACGCAAAATCAGGAAATAGTTGGGCGCCGGGGTTTAATCCCCAAGGCTTTAAGATGCCTGGCCTACTAAAAAGGGCTAGGGTATAAACATGAACGCTGTTGCTTTGAAGTCACACTCGTTTGTGGCGCGCCTAGGGGCCATATTGGCTGCTTTTGTGCTGGCATTTTCGCTGGTAAGTCTTACCGCCTCAGCGCACGCTGACGACACTCAAACTATGAAAGTGTGGACCGAATTTAAATTCGCTGGGGACACTGTAACGATCTCTATGAAGGAACACAGCACTGTTCAAGGCGCTGACCACAAGACTATGTGCAATAGGTACAGCTCTGGCGGTACCAGCCCGCTTGGTTTTGGCACCGTTAACAAATCTGAAATTACCCAGTATGAGGGTGTAGAAGTTTGTGCCGTCGAAGTTACTGCGCCGCTTGAGACAGTAATCAGCTCTACCTCATCCGACTCTGGTGTAAGCGGTATTGCTTTCAATGTTGAGCGCGATGGTAGCAATGTACGTGTTGAAGGCGATCTAACTGGGCTTAGCAGTCTCACTAGCTATGGTGATAGCTCGATCGACTATCGTTTAACCTTTGGTGGCGGCATTGTTTCCGCTGAAGGTGCTGAAGTTAGCGGCAACACCGCCAAGCTAAAGCTGGGTGGGAAGTACAAGGTAGTAGGCAACCCCGGTAGTGGCTCCTCTGACAACGGGGGTTCTTCTGACAACAAAGGTGGTGCCTCGAATAATGGGGGCGGCAGCGCCAAGGATTCAGGGAGCTCCTCAAGCTCTTCCAGCTCAGATGACAACACCGTGCTCTACGTAATCATTGGTGTAGTAGTAGTGCTGCTGGTTGGTGTGGGCGCGTTCTTCGCGGTGCGCTCTGGCAAGAAGAAGCCGCCTAGCGCGATGGGTGGCCAGTTCGGTTACGCCCCGCAGCAGGGCTACCCCCAGCAAGGTGGCTACCCCCAGGGTGGTTACCAGCAGGGCGGCCAGTATCCTCAACAGGGCTACCCGCAGCAGGGTGGTCAGTATCCTCAACAGGGCGGCTACCCTCAGCAGGGTCAGTATCCCCAGCAGGGCTACCGACAGGGCGGATACCCGCAGCAGTAAGCCGCATTTGTTAGCTGTTTAAAACTAAAACGACGATATAGCCTGGGCTATATCGTCGTTTTGGTTTATATGTTACCCACTTAGGTAACAAGTCGGACACGTCCCAGCAAGTATCAAGTTTGAGCCCATACAATTGCCGAGGATTCTGCTTATCCCCAAACCGGGCAGAAAGAAAGGTAGATAATGTCTATTTTTAAGCGTATTCGCACCAAGGCGCTTTCCCTAGGAGCAGCTGCAGCTCTGGCTGTTGGCGGCGCGCTAGTAGCTTCTCCGGCTCAGGCTGCTATGGCCTTCACCATCCACGCAAACGTCAACATCGAGTCCATGACCAACACGGTGTACCAGGTTGACGTCGCTGTCGACGGCGATAACGGCACTATTATCACCCAGGTGTGCCCCAACATTAAGGCTGCTATTCCGGCCACTGCGGGCACCACTACCGATGCTACGGTTGTTGATGGCACTGATGGCGGTAAGGTCTGCCGCCTGGTGGTGAAGGGCGACACCGTCAAGATCCTGGGTGGTAAGGAAGAAAAGGGCGAGTTCACCTTTGATGCTTCCACGCTAACTGGATCCTTATCCAGCCTGCAGGCTGTTGGTACCTACAAGATGGACATGAAGGTAACCTACCCCGGCGACGTAACCTCCGCTAAGGGCGGCACCATCTCCGGTAACACCGTAACCTTCGCTGATGGCACCACTGCTAGCACTATTACCGGTAAGGTCAGCGCCGAGAAGAAGGCTGAGCCCACCGCTAAGGCCGCCGCTTCCGAAAAGTCTTCCGACTCTGGCCTGTCCACCGGCCTGATTATCGGTGGCGTGGCTGCGGTTCTGGTGATCGCGATTGTGGTTGTGGCCGTAGTGGTCAGCTCCAAGCGCAAGCAGAAGATCGCCCAGGTCCGCTGAGCCCGCGAACGCTTAAATAAATCGCCCCGGCTACCATTAAACGCGTCCAAGTTTCGGGACGCAGTTCAAGGTTACCGGGGCTTTTTATTGGTTTTTTTGGGGCCGACGGCGCCGGTTTTAGCTGCCTGGGGCCGACGGCGCTGATGGGGTCGACGGCGTCACTCTGGGCTGTGGGCGCGGCGGCGTCGCCAAAACTGCGTCCCGAAACTTGGACGCGTTTAATGGTAGCCGTTATGCGGCTTCCTGTAGGGCCTGGTCCCGGTATTCTGCCGGGGTCAGGCCCTTGAGCTTTACTTGGCGTCTTGTTGTGTTCCAGTGCGTGATGTAGGCATCGAGGTCGGCTTTGAAGCTCTCGAAGGTTTGCCAGTCTCGGCCGCGGAAGAATTCGTCCTTGAGGTGTCCGAAGACCTGTTCGGTGGCGCCATTGTCGATGCAGTTGCCTTTGCGTGACATGCTCTGGATGAAACCGTTATCGGCGAGCGTTCTGATATAGGTCTCGTGCTGGTACTGCCAACCCATGTCCGAGTGCAAGATCGGCTCGGCCCCTTCGGGTTTGGCCTCCATGAGTATCTGGAGCATCTCTTGTTGCTGGGCGAGGTTGGTGGCACATTGAGATGGAGTGGGCGACGATCTCTTTGCTGGCAAAGTCGTAGACCGGAGCGAGGTAGGCCTTACCGAAGGAGAGTTTGAACTCGGTGACGTCGGTACCCATTTTCTGCCAGGGGCCGGTCGCCTTGAAGTCGCGGCCGATGATGTTGTCGAAGCTTTGTCCCACGGATCCCTTGTAGGAGTTGTACCTGTGGTAGGCCCTCTCGCGGCGTATGCCGCAGCGCAGCCCCATCTCGCGCATTATCTTCAAGACCGTCTTGTCAGCAATGCGTTCCCCTTCCTCAGCGCGCAGGCACATGGCTACCTGTCTGTGACCGCACCCGTTGGGGGTACGCGAAAAGATCTGGGCGACCTTGGGACGTAGCTGCGCTCTGGTTGGCTGCTGAGGGTGAGTCAGCGCGTAGTAGTAGCTCGACCTGGCAAGGCCGGCCGCCTCGAGGAGATCACGCACCGCGTGTCCATGCCCTGAAAGCTCGGCGATCACTAGGGCTTTGTCCCGGTTTGGGAGCGCCTGTGCGCCTTCAGGGCAATCGATTTTTTTAGGTACGCCACCTGCGCCTCAAGCTTGCGCACGCGCTCGGCGAGTTCCTCCTCACGCGTTGGTGGCACCGCCCCCACACCTGATCCCTTTGGCCTGCCCTTGGGCTTGGGCATCAGGGCCTGCGCGCCGCCCTCACGGTACAGCCTGCACCACTGCTTCAACGGTGTCGCGCTTGCAATACCGAAGCGCGTCATCGCCTCAGGCTTACTCATCCCACCTTCAACCACGGCCCTCGCTGCGGCGACCTTGGTCTCATAGTCGTATCTGGCGTGCTTAACTCCCATGGCAAGAAGCCCGTCCTTCCCAATTACGCGGTACGTCTTCTGCCACCCTCTCACAGTCTCGGCAGACACACCCAGCCTCTTGGCGGTCAAACGATAGCTAAAGCCCCTTTCAAACATCTCCACCGCCTGCTCCCGAAGCAAACGATCATGCCTCAACCGCAAACCCGCAGACATGAAAAGCCTCCCATTCCCTGGACTTCAATTTCGATGTCCAAGAAACGGGAGGCAGTTCAGTCAGGTTTCCGGGGCTTTTGTTGGTTTTTTGGTGCCGTGGTGCTGTTTTAGCTGCATGGGGCCGACGCCGCTCTAGCTGCGGGCACGGCGTCGTCGCCAAAAACCAAATGCCGTCAACGCAAAGATCGAGCCGACAATCAGCCAAGCCCACGGGCGTGAGGCCGAATACCAGGGCATGCCGCCATCACCAATCGCGTAGCCAGAGGCGCTGACCCCAGTAGCTAGGATCTGCGGGCCGCTCCAAGTGACCTTGTGCCCCTGCACCTTGCCGCCGCCAGCGTCAATAACTGCGCCGGGGAAAGTTACCGTCAGCTTGGTGTCGATCAGCGACTTGTATTTCAACCACATCATCGCTGCCGCCGGATTTGCTAGAGCCGCCAGAGCTACCTGAGCCAGAGCCAGCTGAACCAGCTGATCCGTTTGAGCCAGCTGAGTTGCCTGAGCTGCTGGAACCGTTTGCGCCAGTTGAGGTGCTGGCGCTAGGGGAGGCGGACTCAGAGTCTCCGTCAGTGTTTACCCCGGGAATACGCACAAAAACCTTGTTGCCCTGGCGCCACACTAGTGCGTTAGTAGCGCCGGTGGGGCTCGCCGAGGCGTTCGCGTTAGTTGAGGCATTGGCGGTGCTAGCGGCGCTGGCATTGGGGGCCGGTTTAGTGGCGGCAGTGGCTACCGGAATAGATTTAAAGGTGAATTCGCAGCCAATACCCTCGTCGCCCTTGATGGACTTGACCTTAATTTCACTGCCCTTATTAGTGGCAATCGAGCTGCGCAGGGAACTAGCCAGCTGCTTACACTGTGAAGTGCTGGTGATCTGCGAGGACGTGTTATCCACCATGCGGATGACGGCGTCGTAGGTGCCCTCTTCATGCACAGTTAGATCCATATGGGCCTGGCAGGCGCCAAGGGCAGGGACTAGGGCTAGGCAGGTTAGTGCCGCAAAACGCCTTCGGTTGGCTGATGCTCGCATAAAGCTATTTTCGCATGTTTAAGCGCTTGCAGCTGTAGCGCCGGGAGGAGGGTGGCTGCGCAAATATTCTGACGCCGCGTCTGGGACTTAAGGGTGAGTCATGTTACGGCAATTGAGCGTCTCAACTTAGCTAAAACTGCTTGAGTACAGGGCGGATAAAGGTTAGGCTGACCTTTCGGAAGTGAGTCTAGCCTAATAAAAGTAAGAGCATGTCCCTATTCTTTGCGAACTTTATTATCGCCCTGCGTGAGGGTCTAGAGGCCGCCCTGGTGGTAGGCGTGATTGCCGCCTACCTGGCCAAAATTGGTCGTCGAGACCTGTTTGGCAAGCTGACTTTAGGGGTGTTGGCCGCTGCGCTGGTGCCGCTAGCCATTGGCGCCATCTTGACCTGGGGTCCACAAACCCTAACCTTCCAGGCCCAAGAAATCATTGGTGGTTCACTATCGCTGGTGGCCGTGGCCATGGTTACCTGGATGATTTTCTGGATGGGCAAAAACTCGCGCCAAATGAGCCAAGGCCTGCGCGACAGCCTATCGGCCTCGCTAGAAAAAGATGGGCGAGGCTGGGGCATTATCTGGATCGCCATCTTCGCGGTAGGCCGTGAAGGTATCGAAACCGCCCTATTTATTTGGGCGACCGTGCGCTCGGCTGTAGAAAAATCCACGCCAGCTATCGCCGCCGGGGTGGTCGGTGGCCTGGTGGTGGCCATTGTGCTGGGCTACCTGATCTATCGCGGGGGAGTGCGCATTAACCTCTCCATGTTCTTCACGGTGACCGGCTACTTCCTGATTGTGGTGGCCGCCGGCATTATCTCCTACGGCTTTGGTGACCTTCAGGAAGCCTCGCTGCTGCCGGGCTGGGCTCACCACGCCTGGGACGTATCCAACTGGGTACCCCAATCTTCGGTTAACCCGTTGCGTTGGCTTTACGAGGTCAGTGTGGCTTTGTTCCAGGTCAACCCCACCCCCACCTGGCTGCAGGTAATCGGCTGGAACATCTACTTCTGGCCCACCTTGTACTTCTTCGCCCGGGTGGCGCACGCCAAGTTGGGTAAAGCCCCCAAGGTGGAGAACAAGGCCGGCTGAGGTAGCCGCAGCCTAAAAGACTTGTGGTCGACGGCGTCGGGAAGGAAGCTTGGCGACCACAGCAACTACCCCTTCCTTCCCAACCCAAAACCCATCCGACAAGGAAAAATAGATGATTACACGTCGAGTACGTGCCGCGCTGGTGGCGCTGCCGGTAGTCGCCCTGTCTGTCCTGGGCGGCTGCACTGCAAACAACCAGGGTGGCAGTGGCGGCACTAACGCAGCCGGCTCCAACACCATCAACGTCAAATCACCGACAAGGGCTGCGAGGTTTCCTCCAAGTCCTTCCCCGCGGGCCAGGTGACCTTCAAGATCTCCAACGAGGGCACTGTCCCCAACGAGTTTGAGGTTTTGAGCGAAAACAAGCTACAGATCGTCTCCGAAAAGGAGAACATCGGCCCGGGTACCTCCACCGAGCTAACCACCGCCCTCAAGGAAGGCACCTACTACAGCGCCTGCAAGCCCAACATGGTGGGTGCCCTGGTGGGAGCTACCCAGCTCAAGGTCACCAAGGGTAAGGAAGTGGCCGTCGGCGGCGACGTCAAGAAGCTTGAAGAGCAGGCCGTAGCCAACTACACCTCCTACGTTAAGGACCAGGTCGGTCAGCTACTAACCGCCACCAAGGCCTTCACCGCCGCCTACACCTCCGGTGACACCGCCAAGGCTAAGGAACTGTTCCCGCTAGCGCGCCAGCACTACGAGCGCATCGAGCCGACCGCTGAGAAGTTTGGTATCAAGGAAGCCGGTGACCTCGACGGCGCCCTCGACGTGCGCATCCAGAACCTGTCTGCCGACGCCGGCAAGTCTGTCACCGACCCCGAGGTGCTCAAGAGCTGGACCGGTTGGCACCGCATCGAGGCCGACCTGTGGGGGGCCAGCCAGTTCAAGTTCGCCAGCGACGCTGACCGCAAGGCAGCCGCTACCAACCTGGAAGAAAACACCCAGAAACTCTACGACCTGGTTTACGGCAAGATCACCGGTGTGGACGGCAAGAAGTTCTCACTGACCATCAACGACGTAGTAACCGGCTCCGTTGACCTAGTCAACGAGGTGGCCGACACCAAGATTGTTGGTGAAGAAGACACCTTCTCCCACACCGACCTCTACGACTTCAAGGCCAACATTGAAGGCGCCGAGGTAGCCTACGGCAACGTCTCTGAAATCGTGGCCAAGTCCAACCCTGAGCTGGACAAGAAGATCAAGGCCAAGTTCAAGGCTGTACACAAGCTGATCGACTCCCACGCTGACGGTAAGACCACCGACGGTGCCACCAAGTACGTCGGCTACGACACCATCGCCTCCGTTCAAAAGGACGCCGGTGAGGCTCCCGCCAAGAACTCCTACACCAAGGCTCAGCAGCAGTTCTCCAGCGAGGTTGCCGCCCTGGCCAAGCAGCTAAGCGAGATCAGCGGCATCGTGCTGCACTGATAAACGCTGCTAACCACCGCGCCCACCCTGTTTAGCTAACACTTTGCTTAGGCTGAGCAGATTAAGGTAAGGCAAATGTGACTTAAATAGCCCGCAGATTTAGTCCCTAGGGGCTGATCTGCGGGCTATTTACACCCATAATAATGACTGGGAAATTTGTATTTAGCCAAGGAGAACCTAATGAGCAACAAGGCTACAGACGCTACCGAAAGCGCCAACACTCCCGCTGAAGAGGCCTCGGACGCAACCCAAAACGCGGCTGAAACGGCTAACGAAACCACCGGCGACGCCGTCGTCGCCACTGGCAGCGGAGCAGACGAGGACAAAGCCGCCCACCACGTCTCACGCCGCGCCGCCTTCGGTTTTGCCGGAGCCGGCCTAGCCGCCGGAGCCCTAGCCGGCGCCGCCGGTGGCTACGCAGCCGGGGGAGAAGATGCCCCCGCAGACAAATCCTGGACACCTACCCCTTCCGTGGCAAGCACCAGGCCGGCATCCTCACCCCCGCCCAAGACAACATGTTCTGCGCCGCCTTCGACGTGACCACCACAGACCCCGAAGAGCTCAAACAGCTGCTAAGCGACTGGACCGTAGCCGCACAGCAAATGACCGCCGGCGAACTAGTAGGCGGCGAACCCAACGAAAACAAGCAGGCCGTGCCGCGCGACAGCGGTGAAGCCTGGGGTTACAAGCCCAACGGGCTAACCATCACCTTCGGGTTCGGGCGCTCGCTGTTTGTAGACAGCGACGGCAAAGACCGCTTCGGCATTGCCAAAAAGATGCCCAAGATCCTGTCTGAGGGCATGCCCAAATTCGCTAACGAAAACATCCGCGCTGCTGATTCAGACGGTGACCTGCTGGTGCAGGCCTGCTCGAACGACTCCCAGGTGTGTGTGCACGCCATTCGCAACCTAAACCGTATTGCCATGGGCACGGCCAAAATGCGCTGGAGCCAGACCGGTTATGGACGCACCTCCTCCACCTCGGTAGCCCAGGAAACCCCGCGTAACCTGTTTGGCTTCAAGGACGGCACCAACAACATTAAGTCTGAAGACGGAGACGCCAAAGCTAAACGAGCACCTGTGGGTGCAAAAGGGAGATGACAGCGGCGCAGACTGGATGGCTGGCGGCACCTACTTTGTGGTGCGCAAAATCCACATGTTCGCTGAAATGTGGGACAACCTGCGTCTAATCGAGCAGGAACAAACCTTTGGGCGCGACAAGCGTTACGGTGCCCCGCTTAACGTTACAGCTCCTACCAGCGGCAAAGACGAGTTCAAGCCGATCGACTTCAAGGCTAAGAACAAGGAGGGCGAGCTGGAGGTGCCCGCAGACTCGCACATCGCCATCGTTAACCCCGAGCAAAATAAGGGGCGCTGGATGCTGCGTCGCGGCTACAACTACACCGAAGGTTCAGACGCACTAGGGCGTTTGAGTGCAGGTCTGTTCTTCATTGCCTTCGTGCGTGACCCGCGCACAAACTTCTACCCGATCTTGGACAAGATGACTCAAAAGGACGCCCTGAGTGAATATTTGCAGCACCAGGCACGCGCCCTGTTCGCGATTCCTGCCGGTATCGGTCAGTCAGACACTATGGTGGGGCAAGCCTTATTTAGCTAAACCCACACAGCTAGGGCGTGTTTCCTAGCAGCTTAGAAGCTTTTTGTTGGCTTTGAGTAGTTCAGGCGCAGGTAAATCTCGCGGTTTATCTGCGCCTTTACTATGTATGTGATGTGAACCATAGGACCTTTGGGAAGAAGTCACCCGGGGTATTGAGAGAGAATAAGCGCGTTAACAGGCGCAAGCCAAAGATAAGTAAGCACCCCCAAGGAAGGGAATCATATGACTGTCACCGCGCAGGACGTTCGCGCCGCTGCTCCGGCCAACGCTCCCGAAGACGTCATTGCTTTTGCTACCCGTATCGCTGAACTAGGTAAGCCTGAGAAGGTTTACTTCTGCGATGGTAGCCAGGAAGAGTGGGACCGTCTGACCAGCGAAATGGTTGAGTCCGGCATGTTCACTCGCCTAAACCCCGAGAAGCGCCCCAACTCCTTCCTGGCCCGTTCGCTGCCCAGCGACGTCGCCCGCGTAGAGTCGCGCACCTTCATCTGCTCTGAGAAGGAAGAAGACGCCGGCCCGACCAACCACTGGTACGACCCGGTTGAGATGAAGAAGATCCTCAACGAGAAGTTTGACGGCACCTACGCCGGCCGCACCATGTACGTGATCCCCTTCTCCATGGGTCCCCTCGGCGGCCCCATCTCCCAGCTGGGTATTGAGATCACCGACTCCCCCTACGTGGTAGTCAACATGCGCATCATGGCCCGCATTGGCACCAAGGCCATGGACCTGATCAACGAAGGCCGCCCCTGGGTTCCCGCCGTGCACTCTGTAGGTGCCCCGCTGGCTCCCGGTCAGGAAGACACCACCTGGCCTTGCAACGAGGAAAAGTACATCACCCACTTCCCCGAGACCAACGAGATCTGGTCCTACGGTTCCGGTTACGGCGGCAACGCCCTGCTGGGCAAGAAGTGCTACGCCCTGCGTATCGCCTCCACCATGGCCCGCCGCGACGGCTGGATGGCCGAGCACATGCTGATTCTGCGTCTGACCGATGAGGCCAGTGGCAAGCAGTACCACGTAACTGCCGCTTTCCCCAGCGCCTGCGGTAAGACCAACCTGGCCATGCTTCAGCCCACCATCCCGGGCTACAAGGTTGAGACCATTGGTGACGACATCGCCTGGATGCGTCCTGGTGAGGACGGCAGCCTGCGCGCCATCAACCCCGAGGCTGGCTTCTTTGGCGTCGCCCCCGGCACCAGCTACAAGACCAACCCGATGGCCATGGACACCATGAAGGCCAACACCATCTTCACCAACGTTGCTCTGACCGACGACGGCGACGTTTGGTGGGAGGGCATTGACGCTCCGCTGCCCGAGCACCTGATCGACTGGCACGGCAACGACTACACCCCGGCTGACGCTGCCGAGGGTAAGAAGGCCGCTCACCCCAACTCTCGCTTCACCACCCCGGCCGCTCAGTGCCCGATCATCTGTGGTGACTGGGAAGCCCCCGAGGGTGTAGCCATCGACGCCATCCTCTTCGGTGGCCGCCGCGCCACCAACGTGCCGCTGGTAGCCGAGCAGTACGAACCCGCTCACGGCGTGTTCATCGGTGCTTCCGTGGCCTCTGAGGTCACCGCTGCCGCCACCGACGTTAAGGCCGGCTCCCTGCGCCACGACCCCTTCGCTATGCTGCCCTTCTGCGGTTACAACATGGCCGATTACTGGGGCCACTGGCTGGAGATGCAGGACAAGGCTGGCGACAAGTTCCCCAAGGTTTACCAGGTCAACTGGTTCCGTAAGGACGAGGATGGCAACTTCCTGTGGCCTGGATACGGCGAGAACAGCCGTGTTCTGGACTGGATCGTGCGTCGCGCCGCTGGCCAGGTAGAGGCCATCGACGGCGTCACCGGCCGCTACCCCAAGTTCGAGGACTTCAACCTTGAGGGCCTGGACGAGGTAGACGAGGCTGCTTGGAACAAGCTCTTCGCTATCGACCCCGAGGCTTGGGCCGCTGAGATGGACTCCACCGAGGAGTACCTGGCTCAGTTCGGTGACAAGGTTCCCGCCGAGATCACCGCTCAGCTGGCCAAGTTCCGTGAGCGCATCGCCGCCGCCAGCGAGCGCTGCCAGTAACAACCAGCAAGCAACCAGCCAGCCAAGCGCCAACACAGCAGCTGCTTATCAGTTAGCTGGCCGCTAACCATAGATAGTTTCTCGTCCACGAACTGCGCCTCGAAACTTTGATCGCTTTTTAAAATGGTAGCCGTTATAAGCGAGTTTCGTAGGGCCTGATCCCGCATTTCGCTGCCGGGGCCAGGCCTTGAGCTTTACTTGGCGTCTTTCGTGAGTTCCAGGCGCGTGATGGTAGGCATCAGAGGTCGGCTTCTGAAGCTCTCTCGAAGGTCGCAACGTCTTGGCAGCAAGAATTCTTCCGGGTCCCTTGAGGTGTCCGAAGACCTGTTCGGTGGCGCCATTGTCGATGCAGCCGTTTTGCGCGTGACATGCTCTGGATGAAACCGCGATCGGCGAGAAGCGTTTCGGATATATAGGTCCTGTGCTGGTACTGCCATCCTGCATGTCTGAGCGCAAGATCGCACTCGGCTCCTTCGGGTCGGCGTCCGCGAGACTGGAGCATCTCTTGTTGCTGCAAGCGAGGTTGGGTGCATGAGATGGAGAGGCGACGATCTCTTTGCTGGGCAAAGTCGGTAGACCGGAGCTGAGGTAGGCCTCTTACCGAAGGAGAGAGTTTGAACTCGCGACGTCGGTACCCATTTTCAGCCGCCGGTCGCCTTGCAGTCGCGGCCGATGATGTTGTCGCTGCTCACGGATCCCTTGTAGGAGTTGTACCGTGGTCTCTCTCGCGGCGTATGCCGCAGCGCAACCCCATCTCGCGCATTATCTTCAAGACCGTCTTGTCAGCGATGCGTTCCCCTTCCTCAGCGCGCAGGCACATGGCTACCTGTCTGTGACCGCACCCGTTGGGGGTACGCGAAAAGATCTGGGCGACCTTGGGACGTAGCTGCGCTCTGGTTGGCTGGGGTGAGCCAGCGCGTAGTAGTAGCTCGACCCGCAAGGTCGACCGCCTCGAGGAGATCACGCACCCCGTCCATGCGCCTGAAAGCTCGGCGATCACTAGGCTTTGTCCCGGTTTGAGCGCCTGTGCCTCAGGGCAATCGATTTTAGCGGTCGCCACCCAGCCTCTGACTTGCGTACGCGCTCGGCGAGTTCCTCCTCACGCGTTGGTGGCACCGCCCCCACACCTGATCCCTTTGGCCTGCCCTTGGGCTTGGTCTTAAGCGCTTGCGCGCCGCCCTCACGGTACAGCCTGCACCACTGCTTCAACGATGTCGCACTCGCAATACCGAAACGCATCATCGCCTCAGGCTTACTCATCCCACCATCAACCACGGCCCTCGCTGCGGCGACCTCTGGTCTCATAGTCGTATCTGGCGGCTTTACTCCCATGGCAAGAAGCCCGTCCTCCCAATTACGCGGGTACGTCTTCTTGCCACCTCTCACAGTCTCGGCAGAGACACCCAGCCTCTTATGGTCAAACGATAATAAGCCCTTCAAACATCTCCACCGCCTGCCCTCCCGAAGCAAACGATCATGCCTCAACCGCAAACCCGCAGACATGAAAAAGCCTCCCATTCCCTGGACTTCCAATTTCGATGTCCAGAGCACGGGAGGCAGTTCACCAGTGGGCGGGGGAAACTTTTGTTTAAGTATCGCTAGTTAACTACTAGCGGACATTTGGGACCGTTAGCGGTTTAATTAGGGCCAGTGAGCGGCCAGTGGGTACGTGAAAAATCCTGCTTCTGGGCTCTGGTGCACGTGAACATGCGCTGGCCCGTGCCTTATCCCGTGACCCTGAAACCACTGAACTTGTTGTAGCGCCAGGGTAACCCCGGCACTGCGCAGATCGCCACTAACTTGTTCATTGACCCCAACAGCCCTGATGAAGTAGTCACCTTGGCTCGTGAGATGGGGGCTGACCTGGTGGTGGTGGGCCCGGAGGCGCCACTGGTAGCAGGCGTGGCTGATGCTTTGCGTCAGGCAGACATTGCGGTGTTTGGTCCCAGTAAGGCGGCTGCCCGCCTGGAGGGTTCTAAGGCTTTCGCTAAGGAAGTTATGGCCTCCGCCCATGTGCCTACCGCCAGTGCCCGCATTGTCACTAGCCCTGACCAGCTAGAGCAGGCTTTGGATGAGTTTGGTGCCCCCTATGTGGTCAAGGAAGACGGGCTAGCTGCCGGTAAGGGGGTTGTGGTTACTTCTGACCGCGACGCGGCGCTTAAGCACGGCCTGGCTTGCCTGGGGCGCGAAGGCGGCGCTGTGGTGGTTGAGGATTACCTAGACGGCCCCGAGGCCTCGGTTTTCTGTGTTTGTGACGGGCGCACTGTGCGCGCACTGAGCCCCGCCCAGGACTTTAAGCGTATTGGTGACGGCGACGCCGGCCCGAACACGGGTGGTATGGGTTCGTACACGCCGCTGCCTTGGGCCCCGGATGACCTGGGGCAGCAGGTGGTAGAGCAGGTGGCGCAGCCGGTGGTTGATGAGATGGCTCGCCGAGGCACGCCTTTCATTGGTCTGCTTTACTGTGGCCTGGCGCTAACCAGCAAGGGTATGCGCGTGGTGGAGTTTAACGTGCGTTTTGGTGACCCTGAGACTCAGGCTGTACTGGCGCGTCTAGACTCTTCGCTGCCCCAGCTGTTGCACGCGGCTGCGGTGGGGCGCCTAGATCAGGTGGCTGAGCCTCAGTGGAGTGATAAGGCTGCGGTTGACGTGGTTATTTCCGCTGCCGGCTACCCCTCCACCCCCACCACTGGGGATGTGATTAGCGGTATTGAGCAGGCTGAAGCTGACCCTGACGTGCATGTCCTGCACGCGGGAACTGCCCGTAATGACGACAACGAGCTAGTTACCGCCGGTGGCCGGGTGCTGTCGGTGGTGGCTTTGGGTGAAGATGTGGCCGCAGCGCGCGCTAGGCTTACGCGGCGGTAAGCAAGATTAAGTTCGACGGCGCCTATCACCGCAGTGATATCGCCGCCCCCGCCTATGTGGAGCGTTAAAAATGGGAATTGAACTACCTGCCGCACCGGTTCTAGATGGCTGGAAGCACCTGGTTTCCGGCAAGGTCCGTGACGTTTACGTGCCTGCCCCCGAGGGGCCCTGGGAGGGTGAGGATGTGCTGCTGGTGGTGGCCAGTGACCGCATCAGCGCCTATGACTATGTGCTCAGCTCGCAGATTCCCGACAAGGGCAAGGTGCTAACCGCCCTGAGCGTGTGGTGGTTTGAGCAGCTGGAGCAGGTAGTACCTAACCACCTGCTGTCGCTGGATGTGCCCGCGCAGGTGGCTGGGCGCGCCATGATTTGCCGCCGCCTGGACATGTACCCGGTTGAGTGCGTGGCTCGCGGCTACCTAACCGGCTCTGGACTGGTTGAATACCGCGCCGGCCAGCAGGTGTGTGTGGGGTGGCTTTGCCGCCTGGTTTGGTGGAGGCCTCGCCGCTGCCGGAGCCGATTTCACCCCTGCCGCCAAGGCTGAGCTGGGCGACCACGACGAGAATGTTTCCTTTGAACGGGTGGCGCAAATGGTTGGCCTAGAGCCGGCCCAGGCGCTGCGCCAGGCCACCTTGGAGCTGTACACGCGCGCCGCTGATATCGCTAAGCAGCGCGGCATTATTCTGGCTGACACCAAGTTTGAATTTGGGCGCGGTAGCCAGGGTGAACTGGTTTTGGGTGACGAGGTGCTGACCCCTGATTCTTCCCGTTTCTGGCCGGCTGACCAGTGGGTTGAGGGTCAGGTGACGCCTTCTTACGACAAGCAGTTTGTGCGTGACTGGCTAGCTAAGGAAAGCGGCTGGGATCGCAGCAGTGGCCAGCAGCCCCCGGCCTTGCCTGAGCAGGTAGTTGAGCGCACCCGCGAGCGCTACCTGGAGGCCTACGAGCGCCTAACCGGTAAGCCCCTGGCCCTGTAACAACCACTGCCGCGCCGTAGGCCCGGCGTTGCTTGCCGCGCCGCAGCTCCGGTTGCTGCCTGATGTGCTGCTAAGTGCCTGCTTGGCTGCGCTGGGCTCCTGGTTGCTGCCTGATGTGCTGCTAAGTGCGTGCTTTGGCTGCGCTGGGACCCCTGGTTGCTGCCTGCTGCGCCGTGGCTGTAGCGGCTAGATACAGATTTGGGTGGGATGCTGTAAGCGTCCCACCCAAAAGTGTTTTTAGGGCCGGGCAAGGTTTTTGGTTACTGTCTCCTTGCCCGGTGCCTTTGGTTTAGCTTTGACGACGACGCCGGGCCAGCAGCAAGCCGCCGCTAGCTAGTGCCGCTAGGGCCACTAAACCAACCGCAATGTTGGCCCCGGTGTGGGCCAACACTCCATTGGAGTAGCGGGCCTGGCCAGGGGTCGGGTTTAGCGTGATCCGCTGTCCAAGCAGCGAGGACGGCTTAGCTGAAGGCAGCACGCCCGGCTTGCCGGAGGCGCTGGGTAGGGCGCTAGGCCGGCCCGTGGGAGCCACAGTGGGCTTAGCCGTAGGCGCTGCGGTAGCGCTCGGAACCGGGCTAGCTGTGGGAGCCGGGGTAGCCGTTGGCGCCGGGCTGGCCGTGGGGGCAGCGCTAGCGGTGGGGCTAGGCGCGGCGGTAGCGGTTGGAGCCGCAGTAGGTGCCGGGCTAGCCGTGGGTTGGCTGGTCGGTGCCGGGCTGGGCGTCGGCGTGGCCGTGGGCACCACAGTCGGTGCCGGACTGGTGGGGGCTACCGTGGGCGTCGGGGTAGCCGCGCTGGTGGGCGCTGGGCTGGCCGTGGGGGCCGGAGACGCAGTGGGCGCAACCGTCGGGGCAGGGGCGGGCGCCGGCGTCGAGCCTGGCTGAGGATCACCCGCACGCCAAGCCCGGTAAGAAAACTCCAAAATGTTGGGCAAAACCTCGCCCTTAATGGAAGTCAGCCGAATCGCCTTAACCGGGCCCTCAACCGCAAACACCTGATAGTGCTTGGCGGCGTCGGCACTACCCAAAGTCGTCCAAGTACCATCGCTGCGCTGATAGTCAACCGTGGCCCCAACCTGGCCGGCCACAACCACACTCACCTTGCCGCTAGCCGCCTGGGGTAGCTCACGCACCAAATTAGCGCCCTCAGGCACCTGGGTAGCCACCAAAGCCGTAGCCCCCTTAGCGTCAACCGCATTATCTAGCGGGTGATCCTTAGCGGTAACCAAAGTGGTAGACAAACCCTTAGTGGGGCTAGAAACCCGGAACTCACGGATCTGCACCCAAGCCCCATTACCATTAGCCGCAGTGGCCTTCAGGCGCACATAACGCGCCATAGTGCCGGCGGGTGCCTTAGCCGTAATCTCAGCCTGGTTAGTGAACTGGCCCAGCGAAGTCCAGTTAGAGCCATCACCAGAAACTTCAATCTCAGCGTTATAGATCATGTCGCCAGTTTGCGAAGCACTACGGCCCTGGCTGACATGCACCAAACCAATCTCCTGCTCGCTGCCAAGATCAAGCTGGAAATAAGAGCCGGGCTGTGGGGCAGAGTTAGACCAGTAGAAAGTGTCCTCCCGGCCATCAACCGCATTAGCGGGCACATAGCTCTCCCGAAAACTGCCCATAGTGGTAGAAGCCTCGGTCACCTTCAAGGCGGCCCTGCCCTTAGCGGGAGTCAAAGCAGCCCACTTATCCCAAGCCTTGGCGGCATCGTCCACGAAAGCGTTAAAGACGCCGTCGCCCTACAGAAGCCGTAATAGAAGCGGGCTTAACCGTAAAGTCCGAATCCATATCATCCACGCGGGGCGCAAGCGCGCTTTGCTGTGAGGCTTGCATCGCCATCAGGGCGCTAGTGGCCTGCTCCCCCATTATTGGCGCCAATAGCCAAATAAACATCCACAGCCGACTCGCTGGCCTTAGCCCAATCGCGGGCCGCCTCCAGCCAAGCGCTTAATGTCATTGTAAAAACCTTTAGATTCCATCTTTGGCAAGCAGCTGCGGGGCCTGCTGGATCAGCTGCAAACGCGCACGCAAAGTAAAGCGGCAGTGGACTTAATAGTGGCCGCATTGCCGCTAGCTAAAGCATCCTTAAAAGCCTTAACGTCGCTAGACAGCTGCGGGGCGCTTTGCGAAGAAGCCCGGTAAGGCTTCCACGACTGGTTAAGATCCACAAACGCATCAAGCGCCTTAGTTACCTGGCCATCACTGGTGCCAGCCAGCTCCGCCAAAGCCGCCTTTAAACGAGACCTGAGCGTCATACTTAGGTCCATTCCAGGTGTAATCACCATAGTTAGCTAGCGACGGTAGCGAAGCATAAGGCTGAATCATGGGGTTAGAGGTGAAACCGTCAATGTACTTGTACAGGTTAGGGTCACGGCCCTCCAATGGGTTAAGGAACAGCCGTCCACGCTGGCCATCATTAACCGGGAAGTTATCCCAAATAAACAGGTGCTTATTGTTGTAGGTGGTGGCCGCCTTAGTCACCTGGTCAACAGTGATCTGGTCAGAGAAAACCCCCATCCCAGTCCACTGCATACGAATATCCTGGTGCAAACGCTCACCCTGAGCCGTCTCAACGGGTCAGTGGCGTTACCTGAATAGTTAGTGGGCACCATCATCAAATCATTGAGGTGGTTGGCCTTAACATACTCAGTTTGCACCTTGTTCAAATAGTAAGACTGGGCGTCAGCCAGCTGTGTCCAAGGGCCCCGAGAAGGGAACTGGGCGGCGTCAGAATCGCAGTTCAAACGCGGGTTAATGTCGTCCAAAGCAATATAGAACGAGCGCACCCCAATCTTGCGTAGCTGCTCGAAAACTTAGCCACCGTGGCGTCAGTAGTCACTTTGCTGGCCACAGCAAAATGTCGTTACCGGGGAGAGAGCAAACACAAAATCCACGTGGTTAGCGTTAGCGGCATCCACCAGCCCTTGAGCTCAGCCAGCTCCGCTCTGCGGATACAGCTCACGCCACTTAGCGCGCAGATAAGCGTCATCCTTAGGGGTGTAAATGTAGGTATTCATCTTGTGCTTGCCAGAAAGCCGAAAATATCCTGGCGAGCCTGGTGAGACCAAGGAATACCGTAAAACCTCAATCGTGCCACGCACACTCATCAGCGGCCAGTCGCGTACCGTAGGTGATAGAGCTTTGCCGTCTTTAACCAGCTGACGCAGCGTTTTGCACGCTAAGTAAGCGCCGCCGCGTATCAGAGCCGGTACTAGTGACGCTGTTGCCCTCAGCTTTTAAGCAGGGTAGCCTCAGCGTGCTTAGGGGCTGGCCAGCGCCGTCGCCCCTGCCTCGCAGAAGCAGCCACCTTAACCGTGACCTTCAGCGTGCCGCCGCAGCCGCACTCCAGTGACCTGCAAGTTATTGGCTTTTAGCTAGCACCAGCGTAGCTTTATAGTGGCCTCGTCCTGGTTTTGCACATCAAAATGCACCGTAGTGGACTTCAAACGTGGCAGCGCCGCCACCCCAACTCACAGTGACTGGGTGAGCAGCAAACCGATGGGAATCGTCTTGGGTGGGCGCAGCTGGCACAACTATCGACCAGTTGACGGCTGGCCGGGCCAGGACCCGTCAAAGCCATATTGCCAACAGCTGCCGGCTGCCCAACGACGCCGAGGCAAAGTTAGATTTCATTATGTCCTCTTCATCGAGATTAATGGATGCGCGGTCAGCGGCCGTTTCCACAGCGAAACAAGGGCAGGCTTACGCGGTCAACACCAGTCTAAAGTATTAGCTACTTACTCCTGCCAGCTCCCAAACACCTAACTAAACCAATAACCGAGATATAACGCCTGGTGCGGCGTAGTTTGTCCGTTGGTGCGAACCTGCAGTGATTTCACGCCCGCTTACAGGAGAGGAAACCATGGACGCATTGTTGTTGAAGAGGTTTGCCGGAAACTTAGACCCCAAGGTAAAGCTGTAGTGGGTTCCCTTTTAATGCGCCTAGGTTTTGAACAGTTCAATGCGGAAAACATGGGCGCCGCTTCGAACCAATCCGTAGAAGGTGGTGAAGAACTGAAGAGACCTAGCCGCCGCCCGCGAAGCCGTCGACAAGCTGCCGAGCAAACTCTACTGAAGACGTGGTTTCTGTTCGGCGCTGAGGAGTTCAAACCTCGGCGCGCGTATCGGTGTAATCACCTTCCCTGGCACTCCCTGACGACGTCGACGCCCCACGCGCCGTACGCCCATCCGGAGCCGAACCTGCTGCGCCTCTGCACAAAGATGCAGACCCACACGCAGTCGACGCCCGCAGGCACCCGGTGGCTTCTCATACGGCGGACTACCCGCGCTGCGGCGCCATCGCCCGCTTCGCCCCGGTAATGCAAGAAGTAATGACGCCAACAAAGGCATGCCCGTACTCAGGCATTCGCAACGCATTTCAAAAATCACCGAAGCCCAATTTTACCACCTGGCGCCCTAATCCGCAACGACCACCAAAAGTTCATCTGCCGCGAGCAGAAACCATGATCGAAAACGCCGGATTACCCTGCCTTTCGACCAAATGGCCTTAAAGCGCTGGCCAGAAATCGTGGTCCCGGCGAAGAACGGGTGAAGGCACTCATCGCCCAGATGATAATTCCAGACTTCGCCTTCCTCGAAGGCGAAGGCCGTAGTTTTCCGCTACCTAGGTTAGTAACCTAACGCCTGGCCCATGACAGTCGCTGGCGAAGCAACGAACGCGGCAACGTAGCGCCTCATGCCCACTGAACACGCCGCAGAACCCGGCTTCGGCCTTGCCGGCGCGAGCGGCTTCACGCACGTACTGGCGTTGACGGCCCAGGCGCATCTCCGCCTCCGTCCCACGCAGTGCGCTAGCCACCGCCTGATCAGCCAGGCGGCGCACATCGTGCGGAGGCAGTCCGTCAGCCGCCGCCCACCAGTTTTAGCGTTCGGTCCACCATGGTGGCGATAAGCCCAGCCAGTCACGCAAGTGGCGGTCCGGCAGGTACTCAGCGCGCACAGACTCATGCCGCCAGGCCCATTTCGCCGACTGCTGTGAGCGTGCTACCTCCAGCCACGGCTTACGCTGTGCAGCCAGTGCACCGGCACCAACACCCGTTGACGCTGTCGTCGCATCCGCTCAATTGCGCCACCCTTACCTGGGCAGCCACCGCACCACGGCCTTCTTTCCCACATGGCCTCGTGTGACCCGCAAGCCGAAGCCCTCCCAGGTGGCTCAATCAGCGTAGTCACCGTGCCAGTGCGCTGCCGGCGTTAACAATCAGCCATTCACCCTTTCGCGGTCAAGCATTGGGATAGCGGCCGCACTGCACTCGCTCAGCCAGCGACGGCGGCAGCAGCTGCATGGGCGTCAAGCACCAGCGCCAACACGCGGCCGCCTCAGCGATGCCCGTTGGGAGCTAGTTGCGGCTCGCCATCATGCCAGCACCACCCGGCAGTTTGTTTGCCTACTATCCAAAGCCGGTCTCTACCTGGTAGCAAGGCGCACGTCGTCGGCAGCACCACGATCAGCGGCAAAGCCTCAACTGAAGCCGCACACGTTTTGCGCAGATCAGCGTGAAACCTGGTGTAAACCACGCGCGGCCCCTTTGGGGAAACCGGGCCGCTTCTGGCCAGCATCACGCCATCAAGCTTCTCAATCACAGGCGCCCATCCTCGCCGCATGAAAGGCACCGCATCGTAGCGAGCGCCGCCGTCGAAAATCCTGCGCTAAACGCACAATCGACAAGGACTCATCCAAGTCCAAAACGCGGCTTTTTCGGCGAGTCGGGGAACAATAGAAGGGGCAATCACGTCGCAGCTGTCCGGCGGGGCAAATGGCGGGCGGTACACATCACGGGTGAACACCATGCGGTTGGCCCAGTCAGATACAAGGCTCCAGGAAACTCCAGGCCAGCTGGCTGTGCACTCGTTTAGATCCTCAGTGCCGCCGTGGCAGCGCCACGCCACCCAGGCACCCGCCTCAGAAAGCCTGCGCCAGGCCAGCGGTGGCCGCCTCATGCAGCACCACAATGTCGCCACTGGAAATCTCATCCACCAGGTTTTCCGCGTTCGAAGACAACACGTGCTCATAAAGATCACGTTCCTTGTCACGCAAGACCCCGCCGTCGCCGCCGCAGCCTACGCAGCTAGTTGTCAGTCGCTCGCTTTAAAGTCAAACGCGGGCATATCCAGCTGATACCAGCGGTGTCTATGCCTGCATCCAGCGCCAGCGCGGTAATAGCCTTCACCGCCTCGGCCACGCTACCCGGCCGCAGCGGCGCCGTGACAAGCGAAAATAGTGCGTCCCTGGCCTAGGCGGCGTCCGGCGTCGACGACGGCGTCCAGGCGCTTCGTGGCCGCGTCGCTGAGGTGGCTCGCTAACTCCGCTAAGGGGCGAGGGGTAACGTCGATGTTCCTCATGACACCAGTCCAACATCATTTGCTTGTGGTGCACAGCACTTTTGGGATTTTCGCCGAAAACAACAATGTGAAAAATGCTGGAGTGCACATATTGGCCGATTGTCGGCTTCAACTGTTAACTTCCCAGTCAAGACGAGTAGAGTTAGAGAGTAACTGCGCTAGGCGCACTCAACGCCGGTTAAGCGCACTTAAACGTCACGTTCAGGAGCGCCAATGACCTCCCTGCCCAATTCCGTTACCCCCGTGGAGCACCCCGATACCGTTCAGGACGCTGCGGCTAGCCCAGATAAGGAAATGCCCTACGCGGAGCTGGGTCTTAAACCGGAAGAGTACGCAGACATTAAGCGACTGCTTGGGCGCCGCCCTACCAACGCTGAGCTGGCCATGTACTCCGTAATGTGGTCTGAGCACTGCTCCTATAAGTCCTCCAAGATCCACCTCAAGCAGTTTGGCCAGAAGGTCACCCCCCAGATGCGTGAGCACCTGCTGGTGGGTATGGGTGAAAACGCTGGTGTAGTAGACATCGGTGACGGCTGGGCCGTCACCTACAAGGTAGAAAGCCACAACCACCCCTCCTTCGTGGAGCCTTACCAGGGCGCGGCCACCGGTGTGGGCGGTATTGTGCGCGACATTATCTCTATGGGTGCCCGCCCGGTGGCGGTTATGGACCAGCTGCGTTTTGGTGCGGTTGACCATGAAGACACCGCCCGCGTGGTTCACGGCGTGGTAGCCGGTGTGGGTGGTTACGGTAACTGCCTGGGCCTGCCCAACATTGGTGGTGAAACCGAGTTCGACTCCTCCTACCAGGAAAATCCGCTAGTAAACGCCCTGTGCGTGGGCGTTATGCGCCACGACGACATTCACCTAGCTAACGCCTCGGGCGCTGGCAACCAGGTGGTGCTATTCGGGGCCCGCACCGGCGGTGACGGTATTGGTGGCGCCTCCATTTTGGCCAGTGAATCCTTCGAGGATGGTATGCCGGCCAAGCGCCCCAGCGTCCAGGTGGGCGACCCCTTCATGGAGAAGGTACTTATCGAATGCTGTCTAGACCTGTTCAAGCAGGATCTAGTGCTAGGTATCCAGGATCCAGGCGCCGCCGGTATTTTCCTGCGCCACCAGCGAGCTGGCCTCCAACGGTGACGGCGGTATGCACGTCAACCCTAGAAAACGTGCTGCTACGCGACCCGTCCCTAACCGCCGGCGAGATCCTCATGAGTGAATCTCAAGAGCGCATGATGGCTGTGGTGGCCCCCGAAAAGCTGGAGGCCTTCATGGAGGTCATCCGCAAGTGATGTGGAAGCCTCCGTAATTGGTGAGGTTAACGGCTCTGGGCGCCTAACCATTGACCACTTCGGTGAGCGCATTGTGGACGTGGACCCCAAGACCGTGGCCCACGAAGGCCCCACCTATGATCGCCCCTACGCCCGCCCTGCCTGGCAGGATGAGCTAAACGCTGACACTAGCGACAAGCTGCAGCGCCCCGCCTCCTCCAAGGAGCTAGCGGCCCACGCCATGGCTATTTCGCTTAACCCCAACTACGCCTCTGCCAGCTGGGTTACCAACCAGTACGACCGTTTTCGTGCGCGGCCAGACCGCCCTGTCTCAGCCCGACGACGCCGGTGTGGTACGTGGATGAAAAGACCGGCTTGGGTGTGGCTATCTCCACTGACGCTAACGGGCGTTTCACCAAGCTTGACCCGGCTACCGGCGCCGCCCAGGCCCCTGGCTGAGTCCTACCGTAACGTGTGCACGGTTGGTGCCCGCCCGCTGGCGGTAACCGACTGCCTGAACTTTGGTTCCCTCGAAGACCCTGACGCCATGTGGCAGCTGGTGGAGGCCATTACCGGTTTGGCTGACGCCTGCAAGGTGATGGGTATTCCGGTTACCGGCGGTAACGTGTCCCTCTACAACTCCCACGGCAAGGTTAGGGTCTGCTCGACTCTCCATTAACCCTGCTACTTCCCCGTGGTGGGCGTGCTGGGCGTGATCGACGACGTCACCCATGCGCCAACCTCAGGGCGCGGGCGTGAAGAAGGCTTGTTCTATGCTGCTGGGCGAAACTCTACGATGAGCTGGGATCGCCCGCCCGCTCGGGTAGTACACTGTCACCTAGGTGGCCTGCCGCCCGTTGTGGATTCACGCCGAAATGGCTCTGGCAAATGCTGTTGGTCTGGGCGAGGGGCCTGCACCCGGCTGGTGAGCGCCCTTCTGACCGCGCCGCCTCACGACTGCGCCTCTGCTGGTGGTCTGGTACAGACCTTTGCTGAGGGCTCCTGCGCTGCGGCGTGTGGTGTAAGCGTGACGCTAATGTGGTTACTGCTGCCGCCGACGGCGCCGGGCTGAGGACTTCACCTTCCTGTTCTCTGAGTCTGGGGCGCGGCTGCGTGATTGCCAGTTCCGATAAGCTGCTGGCGTTTACGCCGCTGCCGCTGGCTGTTAAGGTTGCCCGCATTGGTACTACCGGTGGCGACCTGTCGGTTATCAATGGCCAATGATCTTCTCTCAGGATCTGCGCCCATGGTCCTAGAACTAGACAGGTGTGGTCTGGCGGCGCGAGCGCGGCTGCCTGACCTGTTCAATCAAACACCAGGTTAATAGGTTTACCTTAGTGAGTGCGCGATGACTGCGTCAGTCGGCCTCAAGTTTTGTGAAAATGTTTTATATTGGCTAAGGACCTGTAGCCTTTTTTACCTAATTAGGGCTAAGTGAAGGCATTGTATTTGGCTAAAACCGGTGCACTAGCGCGCAACCTCTGGGTCCTGATGGCCTAAAGTGAGGCAAGGCTTAAGATGGCGCACATGTTGCTAAGTCAGCGCCTCAAGAGTTCGCGCAAGGTGGCGGAGCTGGATAATAGCGAAGAGAACCCTACGCCTGCATGAACTGGGCCTGCGCCCGGGCGTTAACCTCCACGTGGTTAACCGCGCAGCTTTTTGGCGGGTAGTGGTAAATATTGACGGCGCCCGTGTGGCTGTAGACCGCCGCAGCGCCCACCACATCAACGTGGAGGTAATCAAGTGAGCTGCTCCTGTCACGCCACAGTCACCCTGGACACCACTGTCCACGACATCCCACTATTGCTCTGGTGGGTAACCCCATGTTGGTAAATCCACCCTGTTCAACGCGCTAACCGGCGCCCGCCAGCGGGTTATCAACGCCCCCGGCACCACCGTCGAAATGATGCGTGGTAACTGGAAGGCTGTTGAAGCTAACCTGCTGGACCTGCCCGGCACCTACTCGCTGCTCGCAGCCTCCCCTGATGAGCAGGTAGTGGTAGACACCCTGGCGGCTGTCCCCGGCTCCTTCACCGACCCTGAAAACGGCGGTGGCCTGGACCTAACCGTGGTGGTGCTAGACGCCAGTGCCCTAACCCGCTCGCTCTACCTGCTCGGCCAGGTAGCCCAGGCTGGACACAACGTCCTGGCGGTACTGACCATGGTGGATGTGGCCGATGAGGCCCCTGACGCGGAGGCCCTAAGCAAGGCCCTGGGGATCGACGTCATCGTTATTGACCCCCGCCACCTGGGCAACGCAGACGAATTTGCGGCCCTGGTGAAAGAAAACATTGCCCACCCCAAGTGGGTTAAAGGCATTGAGCCCTCCCACACCGCCCCAGGCGCGCGCAAGCACGAATGCAAGTGCGGTCACTGCAAGGCAGAAGCCCAGGCCAGCGGCCTAGAGCAAGCCGACGCCATCTTTGAGTGGGTAGAAAAGCTTGAAGCCCAGGCTTTTGGCAAGCTAGAGCAGCCCCTGGAGCCCTCCTTCTCAGACAAGGTGGACCGGGTTTTGCTGCACCCGCTTATGGGCCTGCCGGTGTTCTTCTTCCTGATGTGGTTGCTGTTCAAGATCGCTGGTGAATGGGTTAGCCCCATCCAGGACTTCTTTGAGCAGGCTTTCTCCGACGAGGTCCAAGAGCTACTCGCTAGCCCACTTAATTGGTCTGAGCGCTAAAGGCTGTTGGCTGGCAAGACAACTGGGTGCATGGCCTGCTGATCGGCGGTTTGTGCACCGGTCTAGGGGTGGTGGCTTCCTTCATCCCGTTGATGTTCATCATCTTCCTGATGATCTCAATCCTGGAAGACTCCGGTTATATGGCTCGCGCCGCCTTCCTGGGCGACCGCCTCATGCGCGCCATTGGCTTGGATGGGCGCGTAATCATGCCGCTGATCATGGGTTTTGGTTGCAACCTGCCCTCCCTGGCGGCTACCCGCACGCTACCTAACGCGGCCCAGCGCCTGGTCACCACCCTGGTGATTCCCTACACCTCCTGCGCCGCACGACTGACCATTTACCTGCTTATTACCCGCATTTTCTTCCCCACCCACACCGGCACTGGTATTTAGCCTCTATGTGCTCAGCTTGATAATGGTGGTGCTGGGATCGCTGGTTTTGAAGCCGTTTATTACTAAGGGCCAGTCTCACGCCCCGCTGTTCCTGGTGCTACCGGCCTACCAGGTGCCGCGCGTAGTAGTGACGCTGAAGAACACCTGGCTGCGTTCATGGGCCTTCGTGGTGGGCGCCGGCAAGATCATTTTGCTGATGACCCTGGTGGTGTGGCTGATGGGGGCAATCCCCATGGCTGGCGGTCACAAGTTCGCTGACTCCAACCTGCCTATGGAGGACTCGCTGTATGGCCGCACCGCCCAGGTGCTAGAGCCTGTCTTTAAGCCCGCCGGCTTTGGTGAATGGCACATGACCGGTGCACTTATGACTGGTTTTGTGGCTAAAGAGACCGTAATCTCCTCGGTGGTCACCTCCTACAACATGGATCCTGAAGCTGATGGTGGTGACGCTGAAGATGGCGGCGATAACTTGGGTCAGGCCTAAGTTGGTGCGTGTCTCTTCGCTGTTCAAGGGTGCCGACGCTGCGGTGGGGGGCTCTACGCTCTTGGTGTTTAAAGCTACCTGCCACGCCTCTTGCCCGGGCGGTGGTTGAGCAGGCCCGCCAGATTGGGGCCCGTAGGGTGCGAAGCGCTGTGGGCGCAGCTGGTGACGCAATGGGATCTTTATGGTGGTGGTGTTCCAAAATCAGAGACTGACGGTGGTTCGTGGGTGGCGCGGTTGGCCGCGCCACGCTGCCGTGCAAATACCGACGACGTTGCAAGCGTCGGCTTCTGGCCACGTGGGTGGCCCGCAACAAACCCAGGTGACGGCGCCCGCAGTGGCTGGGCAAGCAGCGCCAAAACCGGTTGTTTTGCCCCTGCATAGGGTACCACGCTGTCGGCCCTAAGGCGAGCACTAGCGCCCCTGGCGGTATGACCGTGCCATCGCCCCAAGACGGCGCACCGGCCCGGGCGCTTTCAACGCCTAACCTAAGTTCTAAAGCGGCGCTACCCTCACGCGCGCCGCCCAAGTTAGTTGGGTGAGCCCTTCCCGCAACCTTCGGCGGGTGTGATAGAGCAGCTGCGACGCAGCGGCTCCCTGCTGGGCGCCACTAGCTCATGCGCCCGGCCTAGGGGCGCCACATCAAAGTGGATGAAAACACGGCGAGACGCCGCCGCCGGCCGTCCCCTTATGCCCCAAACAAAACGCACCTATTTAGGATGGATGAACTCATTATGTCAAGGGAGTGAGATTTATACTGCGTTCAACCGAGTAGAAACAATGCTCGCGGGCCACGCACGTACCGAGATTGCATAAGGTGATAGGCCTTCTCGCCTCGTAGGACAGCGTCACCATGAACGCCGCCATCGATAAGGCTTGCGCTTCGATCGTCATCCGCCGTAACCCGCGAGCACGAGTTTCACCAGGCAGTGTTACGCGTACTTACCTCTCTGGAACCGGTGCCAGTCAAAGGATCTCACTATCGCCGACAACGTGCCCTGCCAGGAGCGTCTGGTTGACTCTGAGCGCCGATTATCTTCCAGTGCCGTGGCTTGACGACGCTGGTAACTGCAGGTCAACCGTGTTTTCGGGCTGAGTTCAACTCTGCGCTGGGTTCCTCATAAGGCTGGCTTGGGCCCACCCTCAGCTTAACGCAGGGCATCATCGTTCCTGGTTTTGAGAGATCTTCAAGAACGCCCCGACCAACCAGGGTATCGGCGGCGGGTGGTGGTAGCGACTGACCCCCACGGCCGCAGCGACGCCGAAATCATGCGTTGCCAGTCCTTCATGCGATCTGAGCTTATCGCGCCACATTGGCCCCAATGTTGACGTTCCTGCCGGTGACATCGGCGCAGGTGGCCGCGAGATCGGCTCACCTGTTCGGCCAGTACAAGCGCCCACGCAAACTCCCTACGATGCGCCGGCGTGCTAACCGGTAAGCGGCCTAGCCTGGGGTGGTTTCGCCAGTGCGTACCGAAGCCACCGGGTTACGGGTACTCGTGTTGTTTGCCCAGTCCATGCTGAGCTACCCGTGGTCACGTCATCGAAGGCCAACGCTGAGCTTCCGGCGCGGTAACGGGCTATCTACGCCATTGAAAAGGCCCAGGCCCTGCGCCACAGAAAGTTACCTTCCCTACCTCCGGTTATGTGGTGGATGAGGCCGGCGTCGACCTGAGCCACGCAAAAGCAGGTTACGAGTCGAGCGGGACGCGCAGCCGATTATGCGTCAAGCGCCGCCCCTCCTGCCCAGCTGGGTTACTCGGCGGCAGCACTGGATGGACCTGCCCGGTGGCGCCGCCCCAGCCACCCAGAATGAGCTAACGGCGACGCTGCTGCGCGCCTGCCAGCGTAACGGCTGGGTGTGGTGGCTGAGGGGCGCACAACATGCCCACCCCCGGAGTGCTGGAGCACTTCCAGGCCGCCGAGTCTTTACGCGGCAAGGCCGCTAACGCTGCACGCTGGTGGCTCTCCGCACCGGAGATGGAGCAGAACGCTTCTCGTAGCCGCTGGATTTTTGCCACCGCTGAGGCCAAGCTGACCGGCATCATGGCTGAGCATCTCACCACTCCTGCCTCGGAGGCCGCCGGACATTCCGGGCGTCCGGGCGACTACGTGCTGGGTGCCACGCTGCTGGTTTTCGTGCGCGTAGCTGATGTTAGGAACGCTTTCGGCATCATCTGATCCGCTAGTTTATCAACTTGACCCGCTGGGCCAAATGCCTGGCGGGTCACGTGTTTTGTGGCACTGTGCCCGGCCTGTGCGGCGGCGGCCCTGGGCGTGCGCCTGGGCTGCGCGGCTGCAAATAAGCAGTTTCGCTTTTAGCGGCTGCTTAAGAGCCGCCCAAGAGGGTAATCTGGCCAGCTATGAGCACCTGTCGTCGTATCGACATCACCGAAGGCATCGCTGCCCTACACCACTGGCGCAACCTGTACCAGCAAGGCCAAGAAGCTGACCCGCAACACCACCGCCACCGCCGTGCGCTGCACGCTGGAGGAGCTACCGCCGTCGCCCCCGGACGCAGCGCGTGGAAGTGCGCGTACCACCACTATGGCGCCGCAGCAGTAGCCGGTTCACCCACCGGCGCGGCACCCCGCCGTCGGTAGTAGAAACTGACGCCCAAACCTGGCTGAACCGGCCATTGGCGCGCTGGAGGGAACGCGCCCAGACGAGGGGCAACCCAGCAGCTCCGCCATGCACAGACGGCGATTTCCCGCTGCTTTTAAAACCCGCCGGTCGGAATGAACTGGCGCCCCGGAAATTTGACGTTTCGTTCGGTGTGCCAGCAGGTGGCTTAGCCTGATCCCGGTATTCGCCGCCGTATCTCTTGAGCTTTGGCCTTGGTGTCTTGTCGTGTTCCAGCAGTGTGATGTAGCACTGAGTCGGCTTCTGAAGCTCTCGAAGGCCCGCACAGTCCTCGGCCGCGGAAAGAACTCTCGTGCCTTGAGGTGCCCGGAGACCTGCTCGGTGGCGCCATTGCTCGATGCAGCCGCCTTTGCGTGACATAGCCCTGGATGAAACCGTCGCGTCGGCGAGCTGCCCTGATGGAGCAGCCTCTGTGCTGGTACTGCCATCCCACGTCCGAGTGTAAGATCGGCCCGGTCTCCCTGCGGGTCGAGGAGTCTCATGAGCATCTCGCAGCATCTTTCAAGTCAAGGGCGAGGTTGGGCGCATGGAGATGGAGCGAGCGACGATCTCTTGCTGCGTGGCAGTCAGACCGGAGCGAGGTAGGCCTTTCACCGGAAGGAGAGCTTGAACCCGGTGACGTCGGTACCGAGTTTCGTTAGCCCAGCGGGCCGGTCACCTCAGTCGCGGCCGATGATGTTGCTTCGCAGACTTTGCCCGCACGCTTGTAGGAGCTGAAATCTGTGGTAGGTCGTTTCCGCGGGCGGCGCCGCCGCGCAACGCCCATTTCCCGCCCATCATCTCTAGGACCGTCTTGTCGGCGATGCGTTCCCTTCCTCAGCGCGCAGGCACATGGCTACCTGGTTCAGACCGCACCTGCTGGGGGTACGCGAAAGATCTGGGCGACCTTGGGACGTGCTAGCTCGCCTGGCTGGCCGCGGTGAGCCAGCGCGTAGTAGTAGCTCGACCCGGCAGCCGGCTGCTCGAGGAGATCACGCACCGCGTCCATGCCCTGAAAGCTCGGCGATCACCAGGGCTTTGTCCCGGCTTTGGGAGCGCCTGTGCGCCTTCAGGGCAATCGATTTTTAGGTACGCCACCTGCGCCCTCGTTTGCGTACGCGCCGGCGAGTTCCTCCTCACGCGTTGGTGGCACCGCCCCCATACCCGATCCCTTTGGCCTGCCCTGGCTTGGGCTTAAGCGCCTGCGCGCCGCCCTCACGGTACAGCCTGCACCACTGCTTCAACGGTGTCGCACTCGCACTACCGAAACGCGTCATCGCCTCAGGCTTACTCATATCCCACCATCAACCACGGCCTCGCTGCGGCGACCTTTGGTCCTCATACGTCGATCTGGCGTGCTAACTCCCATGGCAAGAAGCCCGTCCTTCCCAATTACGCGGTACGTCTTCTGCCAGTGTCGCACGGTCTCAGCAGGCACACCCAGCCTCTTGGCGGTCAAACGATAGCTAAAGCCCCTTTCAAACATCTCCACCGCCTGCTCCCGAAGCAAACGATCATGCCTCAACCGCAAACCCGCAGACATGAAAAGCCTCCCATTCCTTGGACTTCAATTTCGATGTCCAAGAAACGGGAGGCAGTTCAAAAACTGCTAGGGGGACGCCGTCGTCATACCGGTGCGCTGATGTGCTCAAAGTGAGGTGGCTGGGTCCGAACGCGGCTGGTTAAGTAAAGTGCGCGCTACGACAAATGCGCCATGCGTCGCTAAAGGGGATGTGACAAACTTAGAAGGTGACACTCGGTGAAATCCCGCGCAAAAGTCAACCCGTCGATTATCTAGAGCCAAAGCCTGAAGATGAATGTGGCGTCTTTGGGCTGTGGGCGCCAGGTGAAGATGTAGCCAAACTGACCTACTTCGGTCTGTACGCGCTACAGCACCGTGGCCAGGAGGCAGCCGGGATCGCTGCCTCAGATGGCGAAAAAATCATGGTTTATAAGGATCTGGGGCTGGTCTCCCAGGTTTTTGATGAAACCAGCCTGTCAGCCTTACGCGGGCATATCGCGGTGGGGCATGTACGCTACTCCACCACAGGCTCCACCACCTGGGAAAACGCTCAGCCCATGCTGGGTCCGGTAGCTGAGCACACGGTGGCCCTAGCCCACAACGGTAACCTCACCAACACGCGCGAGCTAATGGAATACGTGCGTGAAGCCTCCGGCCAGGATATTTCTGGTGAACTGGGACGCGGCTCCACCACCGACACCGCCGTGATGGCCGCTCTGCTTTCCCTCACCGCCAAGCAGCACCCTGAGCTAGACCTCGAAGAGGTAGCCATGCTGATGCTGCCGCAGCTCAAGGGCGCTTTCTCAGTCACCTTCATGACTGAAGATACCCTCTACGCGGCCCGCGACCCCCACGGCGTGCGCCCGCTGGTGCTGGGACGCCTGGAGCGCGGCTGGGTGGTGGCCTCCGAGACTGCCGCCCTGGATATTGTGGGTGCCTCCTATGTGCGTGAGGTTGAGCCGGGCGAATTTTTGACTATTAACTCCGACGGCGTAGCTACGCGCCGTTTCGCCCCCGCCACCCCCACTGGTTGCGTATTTGAGTATGTTTACCTGGCTCGCCCCGACACGCGTATTTCGGGGCGCTCCATTATTGCGGCCCGTAACGCCATGGGTGCGGCGCTGGCGCGCGAACACCCGGTTGAGGCTGACCTGGTGATTGCCACCCCCGACTCGGGCACGCCCGCCGCTATTGGTTACTCGCAAGAATCAGGTATTCCTTTTGCCCAGGGCATTGTGAAAAACGCCTATGTGGGCCGCACCTTCATTCAACCCACCCAAACCCTGCGCCAACTGGGTATTAGGCTCAAGCTCAACCCGGTGCGTGAGGTTATTGAAGGCAAACGCCTGGTGGTGGTTGATGACTCGATCGTGCGTGGAAACACCCAGCGGGCCCTGGTGCGGATGCTGCGTGAGGCTGGCGCCAAGGAAATCCATATTCGTATTTCCTCCCCGCCGGTTAAATGGCCTTGCTTTTATGGCATCGACTTTGCCACCCGCGCTGAGCTGATCGCCAATGGCATGAACACCCAGGAGATTTGCAACCACATTGGGGCTGACTCTTTGGGTTACCTCTCTGTGGAGGGCATGGTGGAAGCCAGTGGCCAGGAGGCTTCACGCCTGTGTATGGCTTGCTTTGACGGTAACTACCCGATTGAGCCCCCACATGCGGCCCCGGTGATTTCCACCCTGCCGATCTCGCGCGTGCCCTCGGTGTACCGCCGTCGCCGCGACGAAAACAAAACTGACGCGCCCCTGCCGCGTCGAAACTCAGTGGTACCACGCATTGAAGGAGTCAAGTAATGAGTGAAGTTACCTATGCCGCTGCGGGCGTGGACACCGAGGCAGGTGACCGTGCCGTTGAACTAATGAAGGCCTCCGTGGCCGCCACCATGACCCCCGCCGTGGTTGGGGGAGTGGGCGGATTCGCCGGGCTGGTGGATGTTAGCGAGCTGCGCGACTACCGCCGTCCGCTGCTGGCTACCTCCACTGACGGCGTGGGCACCAAGGTGGCTATCGCCCAGGCCCTAGACATCCACGACACCATCGGCCAGGACCTGGTGGGCATGGTGGTTGACGACATCGTGGTGGTGGGTGCGCGCCCGCTGCTGATGACTGACTACATTGCTTGCGGCCATGTGGTGCCCGAGCGCATTGCGGACATTGTGCGCGGCGTGGCCCAGGCCTGTGCGGCTGTGGGCACCCCATTGCTGGGTGGCGAGACCGCTGAGCACCCCGGTTTGATGGGCCCTGATGACTACGACGTCGCCGGTGCGGCTACGGGTGTGGTTGAGGCTAGCCGCGTGCTGGGTGCTGAGCGGGTAAGGGCTGGCGACGTACTGATTGGTATGGCCGCCTCGGGCCTGCACTCTAACGGATATTCACTGGTACGGCGGGTAGTTGAGGTGGCTGGCTGGGGCCTAGAGCGTCACGTTGACGAGTTTGGTCGCACCCTGGGTGAGGAGCTACTAGAGCCCACCCGCCTATACACTCGCGCCTGCCTGGCCATGATTGAGGGCGTGGGTAGCGGCCCGGATCCGGCCACTATGCATGTGCACGCCCTTAGCCACGTCACCGGTGGGGGCCTGGCTGCTAACTTGGCGCGTGTGCTGCCCTCTGGCTTAATTGCCGACGTCGACCGTAGCGCCTGGCAGATCCCGCCCGTCTTTGATGTGGTGCGCCGCCTGGGTAATGTGCCCTGGGATGACCTGGAGGGCACTTTGAACCTGGGTATCGGCATGGTGGCGGTGGTGGATGAGTCCATCGCTGAAGCTGCCATTGAGGTAAGCCGCGCTGCCGGGATTGAGGCTTGCGTGCTGGGTAGCGTACATAAGGCTGATGAGTATGAAGTCACTGGCCGAGTAGTTAGCGGCACCAAGGGCGTGCAGGGTGGCGCAGTGGATATCCACGGCGTCTACCGCATCTGAGCTGCAACAACGCTAGAGCGTGGTGGGGACTGTCAGTATTCTGAGCCTGATCCCGCGAGTTAGTTGTGTAAGCGTCCGGCAGTGAGTAAATTTTAACGTAGGCGCAGCTCTTAGGGCTTTCCAAAATCTGACTGATTTGGTGCGTAAAACCCCAGATCGAGAAGTGTTTTCCCTGCTCACGCGGGGATGAACCTGGGATTGGCCGAGGCAAAGCCTACGGCTGTGGGTTTTCCCTGCTCACGCGGGGATGAACCGCTGTCCACAAAGAGCTTGATGGCTTCTTCTGCGTTTTCCCTGCTCACGCGGGGATGAACCCATCAGAGCACCTCCATCGGATCACGAGTCAAAGTTTTCCCCGCGCGAGCGGGGATGATCCTTCAGGTGGCAGGCCGACGAGCTGCGGCAGCCCGTTTTCCCCGCTAGCGCGGGGGTGTAGAGGTGCTGCGTCAGGTAGCGGCACAGCACCTGTTTAGGCTGCGGTGCCTGGTTTAGGCTGCGGTGCCTGCTTAGAGAGCTAGGCTCGGCTAGAGCGCGGCGTCTAGCTACAAAAAGGGTGGGGGTCAGCTCGATAGAGCTGGCCCCCACCCTTTAAGTTCTAGTTACTCAGGACCTACCTGGATCAAAAGAGTCATCTTCATCATCAAAGTCATCGTTGTACTTGGCGGCTAGATCCGAGTAG